>Ga0126379_10000487_pt1 | contig 21996 bp, 22 predicted proteins | sample PanSoiMetPlot_24_FD_92640 | JGI IMG/M metagenome (GOLD analysis project Ga0126379, IMG submission 92640) | Tropical forest soil microbial communities from Panama - MetaG Plot_24 | ecosystem: Environmental > Terrestrial > Soil > Tropical forest > Bulk soil | place: Panama | collected 2016-02-17
TGGATGTTGGAGTTGGAGCTTTCCTGGTCATAGGAGGGGTTGTTGGAAGCCACAGCGACGGTGATGTTGTTGATGAAGTAGCCGTTGTTGGAGTTCTGCGTGGTGAACGAGCCGACGTTGCCGCGGGAAGTGTCGAGATTATTTTTGTAGCAGCTATTATTGATGATAACACCTTGGCTTATCACAGGATAGATGTACTGAGATGGTTACGATTCAGGGGCAGCGGCCCCCGAGGCAGATGGTCGCGTCGTCTACGTAAATGGTAGCGGTGCTGGGGTTCAGGCTGCTCGAGTAATTGTTTACGCTCCAAGAGCAGTCGCCGTCGCGATAGCGCGTCTGCACGTTTCCAACGTCCAGGATCTGAGTACCATCCTGCCAGAAGGTGACGTGTCCCGTTTTTTCGCCTGAACATTTGTAGAACGCGTCGACGCGAAACCATTGCCCTTCGGGAATGTTTTTGCCGGCTTGGCCGTAGGAGTTCTTCGCGTTCGAGTCGTACAGATAGAAATACATTGCGCCGTCAGAGCGGTTACCAACGTTCAAGGCAAAGAAGGGATCGCTGACAACAGCACGCTTCGACTTCCACTGGAATACGTTCCACCAGGCTGGCTTGCCATTGGGAACGTAGCGCTGCGGAAAGTAAAACCATACGCGGTAATAAAGTTCGGGATATTTTTCCGGCTCGAGCCAGCGAAACAGCCGGGTCCCGCTCGTAGGAAGGTCCCCCGAGCTCTGCGTATTGATAAAGAGCTTAGCTGCATGAAGGCCGCGGTGAGCGAGGCCGACCTCGTCCACGCTCGCCCGGGCGAGCCCGCTGTTGAAGACGCCTCCGCCGGCGTTTGGGCCACCTGGGACATCGGGGACACTCCATTGCGAGAGATCCCCCGTCTCCATGTCAGCCGACCAAATTACCGTGCCGGGGTTAGAGGGAGCCGAAGATGTGGCGGACGGTTCTGAGGAATTGAAATGAAAGAAGTCTGTGGGTAGGATCCTGCCAATCACGGCACGGAAGCCCACTGCCAGAACCAGGAGTCCAAGGAACAGGAGCATTAGTTTGCTGCGACTCATGAGAAATTCGTTTTTGATCGGGAGCCAGATTGCCCGCACCCTTCGAAGAGCCTTTGCATGCCAAACCGCGAGTTTCGCAAAACAAGAAAGCAAGAAAAGAAGGCAACTCCGGAAAATTCAGCCGCCTGCTCCGGCAACCGAACCCGCCGGCCAGCGGAGGGATTGCCCTTGGAACTGAATCCCGATCCCAAAACGGCCATCCGGCAGCCTTTGGCAGTAAACGCCGCGAGCCATGGAGCGCAAGTCTCCTACGAGCGAGCTTATCATCAGCCGCTCGTTGAGTTCTCGAGCCTTTTGCGTCAACACGAGCATTCCCAGGGAGCATACATTCGCAGTCGTCGTGCGTTCCGATGTGGACGGATCGTATAAGCTCGAAATCTGCACCGGCAGGGACAACTGAATGCGTTTTTCAAGTCGACCAGACCGCACAGCCATGAGCGTTTCGCCCTTTCACCTTCGGGGTGCTGGCCCATTCCATGTAGCCGGGGCATGAAGCAGGCCTGCAGGATCCTTCCGTGTCATTACAATAAATTTCTACAGTTCACTGTGCGCGCTATCTCTGCTCTGCCGATGCCGAATTTACGGATTTGAAGCCTGATACGCACATTCCAAGAGTCAGGATTGATGGCAAGCAGTGGCGTTCGTGAGCTTAGCAAATCGGCGGCGTTTCTGTTCGTACATGATTCGGTCAGCCCCAGCGATCAACTCTCGAAGCGATGCCGGATTCCAGGGATCAAAGCGCGCCGCTCCCAGGCTGACGGAAAGCTGATAATCGGACTCCTCCCGGCTTGCGGAGTTCAGGAATTCAGTCAGGCGTTCGCGGATGGCGGATTCGCTCTGCCCCGAAGCTTCAATGGCCAGGGCAGCGAACTCGTCGCCTCCAAACCGAGCAATGACGTCGGAATCACGGAAAGTCGTTTCCAGTGCCTCGGCAGTACACTTGAGCGCGGCGTCGCCTTCGCTGTGGCCGAAGAGGTCGTTGATTTCTTTCAATCCGTCAACGTCAATGAAGAACAAGAGTAAGCTGCGGCCGAAGCGCCGGGCGAGCTTCAACTGGCGCTCTGCGAGAGCGAGAAAGCCGCGGCGATTGTACAAGCCCGTTAACTCGTCCTTGAGCGCAAGATTGCTGAGCTCGGTTTGCAACACATATTGCTTTGTGGCGCATCGAAGCGCGCGTCGCAGCAGGTCGCGAATCGCCTGGCTGCCGGCGCCGTCGAGCAGGTCGGTTTCAGGCCCGGCGTGTAAGTCCCTGAGCAGACTGGCAAGCTCCCGATTGGCCTCTTTCAGCAAGCCTTGAAAAACCTTGTCCAGCGTTTCGTGCGAGTCCCGAGGGCGACGTTTCCTCTTCGGGAGGTGAAAGGGCTCTTTGAATTCATCAATCGCGATAAGCAACTTGGCCATGTCGTTTAGCCCGTTCGCTGTTAGAGAAAACCCAGCTCGGCTCCTGCTGGATTTTCTTCCTAAGGACATTGATATCCAGCCCAGGCTTCCGACGGAGTTTGCGGTGCAGCCCGTTGGCCCCACAGAGCGGGGGAGACCGGGCAGCCGCCCTTGTTTCGCAGTGCCCCCAAAGCACTGAATCCTTCCGCGGACTCTCCGCTGCATGGCACCCTCAGCACTGCGACCTCCGTTCGGCTGAAGACGGGCTGCCTCCCTTTCAGGGCAAAGGGATGTTGGGGTTAAGGCGGGACCCTGAACTCGGAGGCAGCCCCCCTGCTGCGTTGCACAATAACTTCATGGGTTTTAGAAACAATCCGGTGAATCACCCAAAAAACCGTAGGAGAAAGATTGAGAAAGCAGAGGAAGAAATGGTTGATTCCACAAGAGGTTAGGCTTGGATTAACCCGCGCCGAATGGCGTAGCGAACGAGGCTGGCTGTTTCGTGAATGTCCAGCTTGCGCATGAGCCGGGCCCTGTGAGACTCCGCGGTTTTTACACTGATTCCCAGCTGAATCGCAATGTCTTTCGTGGAGTTTCCTTCGCCCACTAATTGCAGGACCTGGCGCTCGCGCGTGGAAAGCGGATCCGGCGATACATAGGATTTCGACAAGTAGGCGTCCACCACAGCCCGCGATATGCTTGGGCTCAGATAAACCGATCCCTTACAGACTTCACGTATGGCGTGCACCAAGTCTTCCGCTGCCTGACTTTTTAATACATATCCCTTTACGCCCGCGCGCAACGCTTCGGTCACATATTGGTCTTCGTCGTGTTGCGTGAGAAGAATGACCTTCGTTTTCGGCGTGGATTTGATCAGCTCGCGAGCGGCATCAACCCCGTTCAGGAGAGGCATGGTAATGTCCAGGATGGCTACTTCGGGTTGCGCCTTTTCGGCCAGGCGCACCGCTTCCTGCCCGTCGGAAGCCTCGGTAACTACTTGAATCCCTTGCTTTTCGAGCAAGGCCTTCAGCCCCTGACGGATCAAAGCATGGTCATCCGCAAGCAAGACGCGCGTGGGCATGGTGCGGAGGTAAGGTTATGAATGTTGCACCACCCCGGGCAATCGGGTGGTTGCTTTCATTGGCTTCGGGCGAACACCCTAGGCTATAAACTGCACAGTGACCAGAGTCTCCTACGTATGGCCCTGAAAATATGACCTTTAGAAAGATGCCTCTGGAAAAAACGCACGAGACCAGCTCGAAGTTCGACGGTTCGGGGTGCGTCCTCGAAAGGAAGGTTGTAAAATGGGGCATTGTAGAGTTATAGGTCTGTACCCTCTCCTCAGGGAGCCAGGAGCGAGCGCGGCCGAAGTCAGACCTGAACGGAGGCATTTGGCAGAACTGCCGAGAGCCATTAACGACGCGAGCGATCATGCGAACTGAGCGCCGCTGTGTGCAAAGGAAGAGGCCAGGCGGGATTTCCTACTTCGAGTTCGAAGCGGGAAGCGGGGGAATTGTACTTGATGCTTCCGACAAGGGACTCGGGTTTCAGGCAGCGGATGAGGTTCATCAATTAGGCCCTAGCCGGATTTGGATCTCTCCTCGCCCGGAAGAGCGGATTGAGTTTACCGGCGACGTGGTATGGACGGACAAATCAAGAAAGACAGGCGGGTTGCGTTTCCTTGAAGCTGGCGGGGATAACAGCCAGAAGGTTCATAACTGGCTTGGGCGGCCGGAAGAGTCAGAAGAGTCTGCGCCCTCCGCAGGACTTCCTCTGCCTGCTTGGGCACCAACCCTCGGTGATCCGCGAGCGAATCTTCCCCGACCGGCGGTTGTACCACGAGCAAAAGCTGAAGTTGCAGGCCGGCAGGTCGCATTACACGCGATTCCAGGTTGGCCCTCCCTTTTTACTTCTAGCATGCCTTGGCAACCGCAGGATTCCCCCACTTCTGATGAGAGTATCGCGTACAGGATTGCCGCGGGAATTCTTGTCGTTGTGCTGGCGCTGGCGGGCGTGGTGCTCTTTGACACGTTTCGTCCGAAGGTCGGTGAATCGCTGATCCATCTGGGTGAAAAGATCAATGGAAGTACAAGTCTGCGCCCGCAAAATTCTTCGCCTCAGCCAGCTTCGGCGCAAGCTACGGAGCGGACTGGGCCGACCAGCGAAGCGAAGCCAGATACACTCGAAACAGAAGCGAACCCAGCCATAGCTCGAAAGGAAACTCAGGAGGATGCCGCGTTGTCGGTTGAATCTTCGAAGCAGGTCCATACCGAGACCTCCGGCATGGCAATTCCTCGTTCAGCGTCGGAAACAAAAAAAGCGCCGAACCGTTCGCCGAATCGGGAGGCCGCAAGTTCGCGGCAAGATCGGAGCAACGAGGCGACACGTCTGTGGTCCGCGATTGCCTCAGGCGATGCCTCAGCGGAAGTCGAACTGGCACGGCTCTACTTGAGGGGAGACGGAGTTCCCCGAAATTGCCTCCAAGCAAAAGTCCTTCTGCGAGCGGCGGCCAAATCCGGAAGCGCGCAAGCTCGCCAGCAATTGAAGAAACTGCAAGTCAGGGGCTGCGGGTAGTCTTGTAGAGGACCGCGCCAGGCGAGCGGTCTCGCTTTGCGGCTTAAGGCTGGACCAAACCCCGGCGGACGGCGTAACGCACGAGAGTTGCAGTCTCGTGAATATCCAGTTTCTGCATAAGCCTCGTGCGATGAGACTCGGCGGTCTTCACGCTGATTCCCAGGAGCGAAGCAACATCCTTTGTGGACCTTCCTTCGGCGATGAGTTGCAATACTTGCCTTTCGCGGACCGTCAAAGGGTCGGCGGGCATTTGGGATTTCGTGCGGTAGGCTTCCACTACCGCGCGCGAGACGCCCGGGCTCAAATAGAACTGGCCGCGCGAGACCTGCTGAATGGCGTGAACCAGATCGTTGGCGGCCTGACTTTTCAAGACGTATCCTCGGACGCCGGCTTCGAGGGCTTCTCGAATATATTGGTCCTCTTCGTGTTGCGTGAGCAGAATGGTCTTGGTTTTGGGGCAAGAGCGGCTCATCTCGCGGACCGCGTCGATGCCGTTCAGCGTGGGCATGCTGATGTCCACGACAGCGACGTCCGGATGCAGCGTTTCCGAATACCGAACGGCTTCCTGGCCATCGGAGGCCTCCGCAACCACCTGCAGTTTTTCGCGCTCGAGAAGAGACTTCAAGCCTTGCCGCACTAAAACGTGATCGTCAGCGAGCACTACTCGAATTGACATGATCGTCCTCCATGGGAAGTCTGATTGATAATTCCGTACCTCGTCTTTGCGAAGACTCAATCGAAAGGGTTCCGCCGATTGCGCTCACGCGCTCCTTCATCGCAATCAACCCCAATCCTTTAGGCGCAGAAGACGCCTGGATGGCCTGCGGATCAAAGCCGGTGCCATCATCGCGGATCGCGCAATGCAGGACTTTGTCTTTGAGCCAGGCGCGAATCCAAATGTTCTTGGCTTGCGCGTGCTTGACAGCGTTGGTCAAGGCTTCCTGTACCACTCGATAGAGCGTGGTCTCTACCGTGCCGGGCAACCGGCAGGTAAGCTTGGTTTCGATGTGGATGGGCAGATTCGCACGTTTTGAAACACCTTCAGCGAGAAAACTAATTGCGGGAATCCAGCCGAGATCGTCCAGCATCGTGGGGCGAAGCTCGTGAGAATAGCGACGCAAGTGCTTTTCAACTTCGCTGAGCAGGTCTTCAATTTGCGTGATTTGCGATCGTTGCGCTTGCGGCAGTTCGTGCGCCACGTTGGCCAAAGCCAGGTGGACTGCCACCAGCAATTGTCCGGCTTCATCGTGGACGGAGTAAGCGATGCGCTTGATTTCTTCCTCGAGCGTTTCGTTCAACTGACGCAATGCTTTTACGGCGTCCTGAAATCCTCTTTGGGCCATCTCATATGGGGAGACGCATTCCGAAAAGAAATCGCAACTGGCATTGATCAAATGCGTCTGGGACCTGCTGTCAGCCGAACTCTGGAACAATTCTCTGAGGATCTGGTGATGGATGGAGACCAGCTCTAGCAGGCTCTTGCGTTCTGTAATGGCGCGCCGTCCGAGTTCGTAGGCCCGACCCAACACGGTTTCGCCTCCGCCCGTCGCATATTCACGGAGCGCCGAGGCGTACTCCGCTTCGAACTCCAGGTGCTCCTTACTCTTCGGTCCGAGTTCTGGTTTCATCGGTGAATTCCCGTGAAGCGCAAGGCGAGTACGAGGGCGTCGTCGCTCTGGTTGCAAAAACTTTTCATGACTCTTTCCGCAGCTCTTTGCGGATTCTCCAGGGCGGAAAGAGTGCTCACGAAGTCCGTGCGAATTCCGTCGGTGGCGAAGACCAGCAGATCGCCTTGTGACACGGGGATGACCGCGGCTTGTAACTGAGGCACGTGGTCGCCGACGACGCCCCCCCTCAGCAGCAGGGTCTCTAAGCCGACCTTTTTGTCGGCGCGCACCAAGACCCCTTTCACGTTTCCGACACCGAGCCAGGTCATCAGGCCGTGCTTTACGTCAAGGGAAGCAAGACTCAAAACAACTCCTCGGGTCGACCGCAGTTTCTCGTGGCACGCCGTCACCAAAGAAATGATTGGCTCTCCTACGCCATTCCTCAGAACCGCGATCGCAGCCCGTGCGGCTCTGGCGGCTTCTGCCCCGTGTCCGATCCCATCGATTGCCGCGACTAAAACTCCGCTTTCATTGCAGCAGACCAAATGCTGATCACCGGATTCTCTCTCGCCCGGGACGATGAATTTCGCAACTCCATACTCGGCCATGGGGTTTTTTATGGTCTCCACTTCTTCACCCCGACGTTTGTCCCCTGGCCTGGCCTGGAGACAATTTCAAATTCGTCCATCAACCGGCGAACTCCGGGCAGTCCGAGACCGAGACTCCCGGAGGTGGAAAAGCCGTCCCGCAAAGCTTGGCCAACATCCGGAATGCCTGGACCTTCGTCCGTGGCGGTCACGGCGATCCCGACGCGGTTGCTTCCCTGGATGTCTTTCAAAATAATCAGGCCGTTGCGAGCGTAAGAGACGATGTTGCGCGCGAGCTCTGAAATGGCCGTGGCAATGAGTGTGGCGTCGCCCGAGGAAAAGCCGAGTTCCAAGGCGAGAGACCGTCCTTTTTGGCGAGCTAAGACGATGTCCTGGTCCGAACTGATGGTAACCCGGATTTCCATGCGGGACACTGAAGCTCACTCTCACTTCATAGTTTTGAATTTCTGGTTCAGATAGGCCAAACCTTCCTCCAGATCGAGGGCTGTGGCGACACCTTCCAGAGTCAAACCGAGCTGCACCATCGCAAAAGCGACTTCCGGCTGAATTCCAACGATGACGGTCTCCGCACCGCGCAGGCGGATCATGTGGGCAATCTCACGCAGGGTGCGCGAGGCGAAGGAATCCATGACATCCATGGCCGTGACATCGACGATGACGCCGCGCGAACGGAATCTCACTACCTGTTGCACAAGGGCACTGCGCAGCTGGTTGAGGTCCGCATCGGAGAGCGCCGCCTGAAACGTCGCGATGAGGACGGCGCCCTGCTTAAGAATAGGAACTTCCACGTTGCCCTTTCCCGCGGCTAGTTAGTTTGGTTCTGCCAAAGCCGCTACTTTGTATCCCAATAGGCGCTCGGCCTGTTCGATGCCACCTTGTAGGTCGCCGACCGTATTCATCTTGCCGAGGTCCACACCGATGGTTACCAGAGTCTGGGCAATCTCCGGAGACAAGCCGGTGACAATGACCGTTGCGCCAAGCAAGCGCGAAGCTTCGACCGTTTGGACCAAGTGGTTCGCGACGGTGACGTCCATTGCCGCCACGCCTGTGATATCAATAACCACGACCTTTGCGCGATTCGTGCGAATCGCGCGAAGCAATTGTTCGGTCAACTGTCGAGCGCGCTGCGGGTCGATGACGCCGATGATCGGAAGAATCAGAAGCCGCTCACGAACTTGCAAGACCGGGGTCGAGAGTTCACGGATGGCTTCCTGCTGCTGACGAATGACGCGCTCGCGTTCCTGAACGAAACCCACGGCCACGGTGTTGGCGATGCGGTTTGCCGCCGGCTCGTAAGCGTCCAGGATGCGGTTCAGCTTCTTGAAGTCCGTCTGATACTTTGCGAAAAGGGAGCGGGCGAGGACGTCGCGGAGAAGGAGAACGATTCCGACGACTTCATGCGTTTCAACGCCTCGCGGAATGATTCGTTCGGAAAGGTTTCGAGCGTAAGCCTGCAGCGCTTCGAAGGTCTCGGTCTCGAGAGCTTCTACGTAGCTGTCGTACACCGACGTGGCTTCGGCGAAGATTTCTTCCTTGGTCATGGCCGTCAGCAATCGCGTTTCAGAAATGCGGCCAACCCACTCTTCGCGAAGCTGAGTGCGGTTCTGGCGGAGGTGTGCCACCAGTTCTCGAAGCAGCTCGGACGATTCGTCTCGCTTGGCCATAAGATATTCTCCTTGCTTGAAGCCGCGCGCGAACCGGCGGCTCACACCCCGCTGGAACACAAACAGGATTGGTCATTAGCACCTCAAACCCAAGTGCCTCAAGCAAGTAAACGCCTGAAAGCGCCTCAGGTAAAGACCCTAATTTTTGTAACCATTCTAGCCGCGATTGAAGCCATGCCACCCTCATCTCATTTTGAGAAGCAAAACATAACAGGTCTAGGGGGCTGGCATGTTGCAACCTATCTCCCATAAATTCGTAAGTTTAACCGTTCTCTTACTGGACTAAGAAGGGAGGCAATCGGTCTTACCGATACTCAGGCAGAGCCTCCAGATGCAGATGGGGTGTTTACCTGAAGGCTGAAATTTCCTTTCGGAATTACCTTTGGTTCGCCTCCGAGCACGTTGGCCTTGTCCGTTCGGCTGTCCTGCTTCAACATGCAAGGCATGGGGTCGATTCTGGATGTTCGCGATCTCCGAGTCGCATATCGTTCCAGCAGCGGGGAGCCCTTTCGAGCGCTCGACGGAGTTCGTTTTTGCCTGGAGCCGGGAGAGGTCTTGGGAGTGCTCGGAGAATCCGGGTCGGGCAAGAGTACACTTGCCGTGTCGCTGCTGGGGCTGTTCCGCGAGAACTCCGTGGTTGCTGACGGGACTGTCCTGTTTCGGGGAAAGGATCTCCTCAAAGCCGAGGCCAAGGAACTTCGGGCCATTCGCGGCAAAAATATTTCGTTGATTTTCCAGGAGCCGTCTGTTGCTCTTCATCCGACGATGCGCGTTGGTCAGCAGGTTCGCCGAGTACTGGCGGCGCATGGAATGGACGATCGAAGCGAGTTAGATCGGAGAACACGCGAAGTTTTTGAGACTCTCTTTCCCGAGGAGGCGGAACGCATCGCGCGCTCTTATGCGCATCAGCTCAGCGGAGGGCAGCGTCAGCGGGTCCTGATTGCACAGGCGATTGCTTGCGGACCGGCTGTGGTGGTCGCGGACGAACCGACGGCGTCGCTCGATCCCACAACACAGATGGAGATATTGGGAGTTTTTCGAAGGCTCCGAAAGAGCCTGAACCTCACGATGATTTTCATTACGCACAATCCGGCCCTGCTTTCAGGGTTTGCTGATCGCGTCCTGATTCTCTATGCGGGGGGTGCTGTCGAATTGGGCTCGGCCAGGGAAGTGTTGGTTTCGCCGAAGCATCCTTACACGCAGGCACTTTTCCGAGCGATTCCGTCACTCGACGAGCCGCGTGATGCCGGCAAGAGAAATCTGCCCGCGATTCCGCCTGCGAACATTTCGCCCTCGCCCCAAACAGGATGTCCTTTCGAAGGGCGATGTCCGGAGCGCATGGACATTTGCAAGTCCAAAAATCCTGGATTTGTGAGCCTAAGCGCAACGCATTTGGTTACCTGTTTCCGATATGAAAGCCAATGAGCGCTTCCGGGCAGGAGAAGAAAATGCAGCCGCTGCTCGAAGTTGAAAACCTGGTGAAGACCTACTCCCGGAAGAAGCTCAGCGGACCGCGAGAGGAGGTGCGAGCACTCGACGGAGTGTCTTTTTCCATTTTCCGTGGAAACACCATGGCGATTGTGGGTGAATCAGGCTCGGGGAAGAGCACGCTGGCTCTTGGCCTGGCCGGTCTGGAGACCTCCACGTCCGGAACGATACGATTCGAGGAAAGGGACATTCTCCGGCTCGGCGAAAAGGATCTTCGGACGATCCGGCGAAAGATTCAGTTGATTTTTCAGGACCCCGCGAGCTCCTTCAATCCAAGATGGAAAGTGTTGGAGATTATGACGGAGCCATTGGCTTTGCAAGGAAATCTCAGCCGCGATGAGATGCGGGCGCGGGCCCACGCCGTATTGGAACAACTGGGTCTCTCGTCTGCCATGGAAGAGAAACTGTCTTCGGAGTTGAGCGGCGGGCAGCGGCAACGGCTGGCGATTGCCCGCGCATTAATGCTCGAGCCGAAGCTGCTCATTCTCGATGAAGCGCTGTCGGCGCTCGATTGTTCCGTGCAGGCGCAAATCGCAAATCTTCTCGTGGAACTGCAAAGCTCGCGAAGCATGGCCTATCTCTTCATCACCCACGACATTGCTATGGCCGCGCATCTAGCCGATGAGATCGCGGTGATGAGGAAGGGCCGGATTGTGGAGCAGGGTGCGCCCGACAAAATCCTGAAACAACCCCAAACCGAGATTACGCGCGAGCTTTTGGCGGCCGCCCCTCGGTTTGATTCGGCGCGCCCGCGGGTGGCGACATCGTGATGCCTTTTTTGCTACGCAGATTCGCGCATGCCGTTTTCCTGCTCGTAGGAGTCTCCGTACTTGCTTTTGTGTTTACGGTCCTCGCTCCTGGAAACTTTTTCGACGAAATGCGGCTGAACCCGCAGATTGCTCCCGAAACCATCAAAGCGCTGCGGACCCACTATGAACTGGAACGTCCGCTGCCCATTCGCTATGCACATTGGCTGAGTTCGCTGCTCCACGGCGACATGGGATTTTCGTTTGCGTACAACCGCCCGGTGGCGCCGTTGTTGCTCGTTCGAGCGCGAAATACTTTGCTCCTGACGATAACGGCCATGTTTCTGGCCTGGGGAATTGCGCTGCCCTTAGGCATTTGGAGCGCGGAACATCAAGGCGGCATACCCGATCGGATGGTTTCGTCCGGAACCGCGGCTCTCCTGGTTATCCCGGATTTGGCGTTAGCCCTCGGCCTCTTAGTGGTTGCCGTTAAGAGCGGTTGGTTTCCCGTGGGAGGAATGATATCGGTTCATTTTGAAAGCCTGTCGTTCGCCGGAAAAGCTCGCGACCTGCTTCTTCACATGGCTTTGCCGGCTGCGGCACTCGTGCTTTCCGTTCTCCCCCTGCTCATCCGCCATGTTCGCGCAGCGGTCGCAGAAGTGCTGGACGCTCCGTTTCTTTTGGCCGCGGAAGGACACGGAATTCCGCGAGGAACCGTGCTCTACCGTTACGCGCTTCCCGCCGCGGCAAATCCGCTGATTTCCCTCTTCGGGTTCAGCATCGGCACGTTATTGAGCGGTTCGTTGCTCGTCGAGGTGGTGATGAGCTGGCCAGGGCTCGGGCCATTCTTGCTGGAAGCCATCCTTGCGCGGGATTTATACGTCGTCATCGGCGGCGTTCTGCTGTCCACGCTCTTTCTGGTCGGTGGGAACCTCCTGGCGGACATGCTTCTTTATTGGGCCGATCCACGGATTCGAACGGAGGCGGCAAGTTGAAGAGCAACCGCGCTACCTCGATTTGGATTGTCCTACTTCTCGCTCTCCATGTGATGGTGGTGTTTGCCGGTTTTTTGGGGCCTTACGATCCGACCGAGCAGGACCGAAAGAGTCCCTACTTGCCGCCGATGCGGCTACATCTTGTGGATGCGCAAGGTCATTTTCACGCTCGCCCTTTTGTGTATTCACTGACGCGGCGCGAAGGCGCCTTTGACCAATATGAGGAAGACACCGCTCGGCCCCTTCCGCTGAAGTTTTTCGTGAAAGGCGCGCGTTACCGGTTGCTGGGATTCGTGCCGTTGCGCTGGCATTCTTTCGGCACGGAAAGCGATAGGATTTACTTGCTGGGAAGTGATTCGTATGGGCGCGATCAGCTGTCTCGGTTTCTCTATGGTGGACAGGTTTCCTTGTTCGCCGGCCTTTTGGGAGCTGGAATCACGCTGCTCCTTGGGCTGTGCGTTGGTGCTCTGGCAGGCTTTTACGGAGGTTGGCGGGACGATTTGTTGATGCGGCTTGCGGAACTGTTCCTGGCTTTGCCATGGCTTTATCTTCTTTTTGCCCTCCGCGCTTTCTTGCCGCTTGCTGTAAGCCCGCTTCAGGCGTTCTTTCTTATTATCGCCGTACTGGGGACCGTGGGTTGGGCGCGACCGGCGAGGCTGGTTCGGGGAGTTGTGCTCAGCGCCAAGGAGAGAGACTTCGTGCGTGCGGCTCGCGGATTCGGGGCTACCGGAGGGTACTTGCTGCGCCGCCATATTCTTCCCGGAGCGTCGAGTGTGCTGTTGACGCAGGCGGCCATTCTCGTGCCGCAGTTCGTACTTGCTGAAATGACGCTCTCATTTGTCGGATTGGGTGTTCCTGAACCGGTTCCCAGTTGGGGAAATCTCCTCTCCAGCCTGCAGCAGTACAGCGTTCTGGTTTCTTATTGGTGGATGTATTTGCCTGCGTTCATCATGGTGCCTTTCTTTCTAGGATACCTGGGCCTGGGGAGCCGGTTGCAGCAGTACGGGGAGCCGTACAAGATAGGGAAGTGACTTTGGAGCGTAGAGTGGCCACAACGGGGGCAAATTGCTTCTTGCCAAGGCTTTCGCAGGGTTTGCTCTGGGCCCTTGTTTGGAGCTTTGCTGCGCCCATTGTCGCTTTTCCCCAGCAGAACAATTCCAAAGAAGAATTCCTGGTGTTGCCCGGAGAGACTGGCCGCTTCGGCGGACGAGTTGTTGTGGCCCTGCGCGCGGAGCCAAAAACACTGAACCCGCTGATTGCGGCTGATGTCAACTCCCGCGAAGTCATCGGCGCAATCCAGGCAGACCTGGTTCACATCAACCGCACAACACAATCGACGGAGTCGGCGGTGGCGAAATCGTGGAAGATCTCGCCAGACGGATTGCAATACACCCTGGTGTTGAGACGGGGACTAACGTTTTCCGATGGCTACGCGCTCGATGCCGACGACGTTTTGTTCACTTTTCGCGTGTATTTGGATGAAAAAGTGCACGCGCCACAGCGCGACCTGTTGCTCTTTGAAGGCAAGCCCATCAGTGTTCGAAAAATAGATCCGCAGACGCTTGTTTTTCGGCTTCCCAAGCCTTATGGCGTGGCCGAAAGAATATTTGACGGGCTGGCAATTTTGCCGAGACATCTTTTGGAAAAGCCCTACGAGGAAGGGAAGATGGGGCAACTCGGAACTCTGGCGACTCCTCCAAATCAGTGGGCTGGACTCGGCCCTTTTCGATTAAAGGAATACGTTGCCGGGCAACGGTTGGTGCTGGAGCGCAATCCCTATTACTGGAAAACGGATGCAAAAGGGAATCGGCTTCCTTACCTTAACGAATTGGTCTTTCTCTTTGTGCCTAGCGCAGACGCGCAGGTTTTGAGATTTCAGTCGGGTGAGACGGATCTGATTAGCCGGTTGGGCGCAGAGAACTACTCCGTACTATCGCGGGAACAAAAAGACTACACGATGGTAGACGCCGGACCCGGCCTCGAATACAACTTTCTCTTTTTCAATTTAAACGAGCCGGGAGAGAAGACCTCGGCGGAGACTCCGCAAAAACTAAGGTGGTTCCGGGAAGTGAAGTTCCGGCAAGCTGTGTCGGCCGCCATCGACCGCGAAGCGATGGTGCGCTTGGTTTACCAAGGTCGCGGTAGCGCACTGTGGGGACTGGTTACGCCCGGGAATCGTCTTTGGAGAGATGACCAACTGCCGCACCCTCCCCGCTCACTCGACAAAGCGCGCGGTCTTCTGAAAGAGGCCAATTTCTCCTGGAACACAGCATCGAACGGCGGATCGACGCTGGTTGACTCCAGTGGCAAGCCCGTCGAGTTCTCCATCATTACAAATTCATCCAATACCGACCGCTCCAAGATGGCTGCTTTAATTCAAGATGATCTGAAGCAGTTGGGAATGCGCGTTCAGGTTGTCCCCTTGGAATTTCGCTCATTGCTCGACCGCGTCATGCAAACGAAGGAATACGACGCGTGCCTGCTCGGGATTGTAAGCCCCGACGCAGACCCCAATGTCGACATTAACGTCTGGCTGTCGAGCGGCGGCACGCATTTGTGGAATCCTTCACAGGCTCACCCCGCAACGCAGTGGGAGGCCGAGATCGACCGACTCATCAACGAGCAAATGTATGCCCGCACTTTCGAGCAACGAAAGAGACTCTACGACCGCGCGCAGGAGATCCTCTGGGATTATCAGCCCATGATTTTTCTGGCCAGCCCGGATATTCTAACGGGTGCCAGAAAGGCGGTCGGCAACTTTCGCCCAGCGGTGCTGGAACCCTACGTGCTTTGGAACGTGGAACAACTTTATCTTAGGAACGATGCGGTCAACGCCAGTCGATGAGCCCCGCAAGCTCAAAAACCGGAAAAGCTCAGGGTGTCGTTTGGAATGACACTCTTCTTGTCAAGGAGTGCCTGGCCGGCAGCGAAGAGGCTTGGTCTTTGCTCATCGAAAAATACAAGGCCTTGATTTACTCGATCCCCGTGAAATACGGACTCCCGCCACAGGAAGCTGCGGACGTTTTTCAGGCGACTTGCACGGAGCTTTTGGCGCGCCTGCCAGAAATCCGCGAGCCGAAGGCGCTGCCGAAATGGCTCATGCAAGTGGCGCATCACGAAAGTTATCGCTGGAAGAGGCAAGGCCAGCGCGTCGTCAGCCGCGACGCGGACCAAGACCTGCCTGAGCCGGAAAGTCCGCCGATCGCGGAGCACTTAGTGCAACAGACGCAGGAAGAACAGATCCTGCGCGAAGCAATGGCTTCCCTGACGCCGCAGTGCCGCCGCTTGGTGGAGCTTCTTTTTTATGAGGTCCCCGCGCGGCCATACACGGAAGTTGCGAAAGAGCTGGGGCTGGCCGTTGGTTCGATTGGATTTACGCGCCAGCGCTGCATTGAGCGGCTGCGCCGGCAGCTCGAGGATTTGGGTTTTTCCTGATGCCCGCAACCCGAAGTAAAAGTGCAACGGGCGAAGTGATCACTCAGCTGGCCCAACTTTCCACTGAGGCGGATCGCCAAAAATTTCTGGCACGGCACCGCGGCCTGATCCGAAAAGAATTTGTCGAACAGCTCGCCGAGCTGGTCGTCGAGCGCGTTCGCGTAAGCACGCAGGAAGCTCTGCATCTTGCGGAAGCGGCCATCCTGATTGGCAGCCGCCTGAAACGCAAAGACGCCCTGGCGCTGAGTTTGCGCGCGAAGGCCAACGCCCTTTACTCCTCGGGCGACAATCGCGCCGCTACGGAGCTTCACCGGCGAGCCTTCCAGTTGTACGAGTCTGCGGGTGATTCGAAGGAAGCGGCACGAACTCTGAGCACCTCCATCCAACCTTTGATTCTGCTGGGTGAATACGATCAGGCGTTTCACGCCGCGGAGAGCGCGAGGGAAATATTCACTCGTCTCGATGACCAGCGGCGCCTCGCGCGATTGGAAATCAATGTCGGCAACATTTATCACCGTCAGGACCGGTTTGAGGAATCCATCGCTCATTACGAGCGCGCCTACCAGGGTTTGATTCCCTACAAAGATGTGGAAGGAATCGCCGTCGTGCTCAGCAACATGGCGGTCTGCTTGATCAGCCTGAACGACTTTCCCCGGGCTTTGGCGACTTATCAGCGAGCCCGTTCCTTTTGCTCGCAGCACAACATGCCGCTGCTGGTTGCCCAAGCGGACTACAACATTGCGTATCTGTATTACCTCCGTGGCGAATACAGCCGCGCGATTGAGGCACTCTACTCCGCAAGGCGCTCTTGCGAGGCCACTGGCGACGCCTATCACTTGGCCCTTTGCCATTTGGATTTGTCTGATATCTACCTCGAGCTGAATCTGAGCGAAGAAGCGCGGGAAATGGCCCACGAGGGCTTTCTTCGATTCGAAAGGCTCGGGATGGGCTACGAGGCTGCGAAGACGCTGGCCAACGAGGCGACGGCTTACGGGCAGCAGGGGAAAACGCTACAGGCGCTGGAGCGTTTTGCAAAGGCACGCGAAATCTTCGTGCGCGAAGACAATCTCGTTTGGCCCTGGCTTATCGATCTTTACCAGGGGTTGCTGCTTTTCCAGGAAGGCCGTTACTTCGAGGCGAGGCGTCTGTGCAATTCGGCTGCGGCCTTTTTCGATCAGTCGGCGCTTTCGGGGAAAGCCGTCATGGCGCACCTGCTCCTCGCACAAATTGCCCTACAAGTGGAGGACCTCGCGGCGGCTAACCAAGAGACTGAGGCCGCTGTGGCAAAACTCTGTGGATTGCAGACACCCGTCCTGGTTTATCAAGCGCATTTCCTCCAAGGGGAGATTGCTCGGGCGCGCGGCGAACGGCAAGTGGCGCACCGTGCATATCTGGATGCACGGAAAGCGCTAGAAACTTTGCGCAGCCGCCTGCAAGGCGAGGAACTGAAGATTTCCTTCGTCAAAAACAGGATGCAAGTCTACGAAGCGCTGGTTTCTCTCTATTTAAGCGGCGGGGAGGAGGAGAGCTCGACGGAAGAAGCTTTTGCCTGCATCGAAGCTGCCAAGTCGCGCAACATGATTGAGATGATTTTTCAGAGTGGCCAGAGCCTCCCACTTGGGGAGATAGGACAAAGCGATTTGGTTCGGCGGATTCGCGATCTGCGCGAGGAGCTGAATTGGTACTACCACCGCATTGAACTCGAGCAGTTGCGCCCGGAAGCAAAATCCCGTGAAAAACTCGAAAACCTGCAGGAAATTGTGCAGTCCCACGAAAAGGAGTTGCTGCGAACTTTGCGCGAATTGCCTGCTCACGAGCGGGAAAATGCCACCCTTGAAGCGCCAGCCGATTTCTCGCTGAAAAAACTTCAAACTACCTTGCCGGAGAGCGCGACGCTGGTCGAATATTTCTCTGCCGGAGAGCAGTTGGTTGCTGCGATCGTTTCCCGTAATACTGCGCGAATTCTGCCGGTGAGCATGCTTTCACGCGTGGCTCATCTCCTGCAGTTGCTGCGGTTTCAAGTTTCCAAGTTCCGCATGGGCAGTAATTACCTGCAGCGCTTCGAAGTGCCGCTTTTGCGGGCTACGCAGAGCCATTTGGAATCGCTCTATAGCGAGCTTATCGCCCCGCTCCGCAAGTTTTTTGAGGGAGACCATCTCATCTTTGTGCCGCACGGCCCTCTTCATTTTCTGCCTTTCCATGCTTTGAGAAACGGGGACGAATATCTGTGTGATGCATTCACGGTCTCGTATGCCCCAAGCGCGACGGTTTTCTCCCTGTGCCAGCAAAAACCGGCAAGCAATGCACCCGCTTCTCTCGTTCTCGGCATTGCGGACTCACGCGCGCCGCAGATTCTGGACGAAGTACGCAGCGTGAGCTGTCTGCTGCCCCATTCGTCCCTGCATTTGGGGGAGCAGGCGACATCCTCGTTGCTTCGCGAAAAAGGACCGGAGAGCGGGCTGCTGCACATCGCCACGCACGGCATGTATCGCCAGGACAACCCCATGTTTTCGGGCATTCGTCTGGGTGACGGATACCTGAATTTGTATGACCTCTACCAGATGACGCTGAACGCCAGGCTGGTGACTCTTAGCGGCTGCGCAACCGGGATGAACTTTGTGGCTGCGGGCGACGAACTGCTGGGTCTGCAGCGCGGCCTGTTCTGCGCCGGGGCGGCGACTTTGCTACTCTCCCTCTGGGACGTCCACGATGAGAGCACGGCTCAACTGATGCGTTACTTCTACCGGCACTATATCGAAACCGCAGATATGCCGGGAGCGCTGCAGCAGGCCATGAGGGAGTTGCGTCAGAGCAAGCCTCACCCATTCTACTGGGCCCCTTTTGTTCTTGTCGGCAAACTGACTGATTCCAAAGAACTTGAGTGAAGGTCCAGCGGACTTCATTTTAGCGTGGCTGCCGGCCTATTTTTTCACCCTTTTCCTACCCTTATGAAACGAGTGTCGCCAGGTCATTCTCAGCCACTGGGGAGTGGCAGCGGTAGGAAAGGATTTCGGGGGGAAAGATGAGGCACTTTACGACCGAGCAGTGGATCGATTTCGTGAATCAGGCGGTTTCTCCGACGGTGCTGGAGGAAATGGAAAAACACCTCGGAGAGGGATGCGAACGTTGCCAGGAAGCAGTTTTGATGTGGCAGCGCGTGCAGAGCTCGGCGGTGGCTGAAAAGAATTATCAGCCGCCGGCAGACACGGTAAGGGTTGTCAAGGCCGCTTTCTCGGCCGCTCGTTTGAAAGGCCAAAGAAAGGAATCCAGGAGCCGGTTTTCGGTTCTCTTCGACAGCTTCTTACAGCCCGTTGTCGAAGGGGCCCGGTCGGCGGCTGCTGATTCAACTTTAAGACAAATGCTCTATCGCGCGGATCCATTTCAGATTGACCTGACGATCGAAGCTAAACCCGGCAGCAACGATCTCATGGTTACAGGGCAGCTCCTCGATGTGAGCAACCCCGGAATCACCGGCAAGGACGTGCGCGTCACGCTTTCGAATTTGCGTGGTCACGTCGTGCATACGGTGAGCAACCAAAACGGGGAGTTTGCTTTTGAGATCAAAAACAGCGGCGACCTGCAAATCACGTTTGAGGGCACGCACGGTGAGCCAATCGTGATTTCACTTCGCGATGCGCTCGGCCGCATGCCGCAGGATGAGCAATGATTTTCGACGCCCCTCAAATTGGCCGCCCAGCGCGCCTTAGGTACGTGAGTACCAAGCGCGATGGCCAATTCGGGAGGGCGGAAAGGCACAGTCGTACTATTGGGGCAGGAGGAAGTTCCCGCGAAACTAGCGGGGTGAACCTCCCAAGCCGATAGCTGAGGAATTCACAACTAGGAGGCCCTTCGAGGGTCGTCACCTATGCAACGCAGGACAACCATACTCTTATCCCTGATCGTCCTGATCTTGGCTTGTTCCCGGTCGGCAGCTGCGCAAAACCGCTACATCGTGCAAACCACAGGCGGCCTGTCCTCGGTCCTGAATCTTTGCAATCTTCTTGGCTGTCAGGTCCAAGGGTCCTTGGACGGTCAGGTTGGCAAGACCTATTTAGTGACTTCATCCGGGAATCTTATCGGCAATCTTGTCAACGGCGCAGTCAATCTCACTGAATCACTACTGGGAATCGTAAGCATTGAAGCCGACCATGTTTTGCCCTTGCCACAACCGGCTCTCCCCAGCGTTCCTTACGGGCTGTATGACCATTCGCCCGTGAACTATTACGGCACCGTGGTCTGGCATGGTTATGCAGCACAACCCGCGGCCCAAATCATCCGGCTCCAGGATGCCCAGAATGGATTCAGAATCGGCGGCACGGGTATTGTGGCGCTCATTGACACTGGCGTTGACCCGAATCACCCGGTTCTGCAGCCCGTTCTTCTCCAAGGCTACGATTTTACTCGCAACCAGCCGGGTGCTTCCGAATGGCTCGATGTGGCGGGTGTGCCGATCACTACTAGCCAAGGTCAGAATCAACAGCCCGGTTACGTCCAGCAGTCCACTGCGGCCGTACTGGATCAGTCCACGGCTGCCGTTCTGGATGGTTCTCCCTACATTGCTTTCGGACACGGGACCATGACCGCCGGGTTAGTGCACCTTGTGGCTCCCCAAGCAAGGCTTCTGCCTCTCAAGGCCTTCTCAGCGAATGGGACCGGCTATCTTTCCAACATCGTCTCGGCCCTTTACTACGCCGTACAGAATCACGCCAACGTGGTGAATATGAGCTTTGACCTGAGCTCTTCGTCGCCCAGCTTGCAAAGTGCCGTTTCTTACGCCAACAAGGCTGGCGTCGTCCTGGTTGCGGCAGCCGGCAACGAGAGCACGAATGCCCGTGTCTACCCCGCGGCGATGAATGGCTATGTTGTTGGAATTGCATCCACGACCGATTCAGACTCCCGTTCCTCGTTCTCCAATTATGGTTCTGCGGATGTGTGGATTGCCGCTCCGGGTGAAAACGTAATCAGCACCTATCCCGGAGGAACCTATGGCAGTGAGTCGGGCACATCGTTCAGTTCCCCGATCGTCGCTGGCACAGTAGCCTTGATGCTAAGCGCCAAACAGTCAGGCTTCAATCAATCGCAGGTTGCCAATGCCCTGGCGAACGCACAAGCTCTCACGCCGGACCTGAACCACGGGCGGCTCAATGTCTACCAAGCCGTTTCAGCCTGGGTGAACGGCTCCAGCTCAAGTTCGACTTCAAGCTCATGTTCGCTGCTCTGCTTCTAATTGCTGATGTTCAAGGGTCAAATCCCGGCGCTGGCAGGAAGCTCCTCGCTTCTTTCGGCGCCCGAGTCCCTCCGGATCAAGCAGCTGGAAGAGCAAGCTTCTGCCCTGCGTAATTCACTCATTTGCGCTTTCAACCAGCTACTGGACTTAAAGGATCTCAACACCGGGGTCCATAGCACGCGCCTTGCGGAGTGGGGAATGCGCGTGGGGCAGGAACTTGGCCTGGAAGAAGCCGCGCTTCAAAATCTTGAAGTTGCGGCCCTCCTTCACGATATTGGCAAGGTGGGCATACCGGACTCCATCCTACGCAAGCCAGGGCGCCTGAACGAGGAAGAATACGCTCTGATGAAGAAGCACCCGGAGTATGGTTGGGCTGTTCTTCGCATGCTGCCAGGGTTTGAGCGCGCCGCTCTGGATATTCTCCACCATCATGAGTTTTTCGACGGCAAAGGATACCCCGCGGGTCTCAAGGAGTCGGAGATTCCGATTGTCTCAAGGATTGTTTCTGTGACAGACGCCTTTGACGCGATGGTTTCATCGCGTCCCTACCGAAAAGGCTTGCCTTTCGAGGAAGCCATGCGACGGCTTTCCGAGTCGAGTGGCACGCAATTCGACCCGGTCGTCGTGAAGTGTTTCCTCTCTTTCGCACGGGACGAAATGCCTACCGTCTTTGCTGCCGCTGGAACCTCCGTTACCTCGGCCATCTAGCATTCGTCCCTCGATCACCAAGAAGGGCGGAGTTTGACGCTCTCTTCAAAACTCCCTCTTTAGGCCGCGCCAGGTGATGAGGGCGCAGCCGAGCGTGAGAAAGGCTTCGTGGACGTCCGCGCGGCGTTCGTAGCGCAGCGCAAGGCGGCGGAAGCGATGCAGCCAGGCCAGGGTGGGTTCGACAACCCAGCGGATGACGCCGAGGCCGCTGCCATGAGGACTGCCGGGCCTGGAGGCCCCTGGACGCTGCCGGCGCCATGGACGCCGAGAACGCGCCCACCGCCCTCTCCTCTGGTGATGACTTTAAGAACGGACAAAAGACGCCGTGCTTGCGCACGGCTAGGACGTACGCGATACTCACAGCCCCCGCCGCCTGGCTGGTTTTCAAACGTTCGGTGATACACTTCGTTCGGGAAGACGACGAATCCATGAAACCACCATCGAACGTCAAGACGCCAGCGCAATACATCGCCTCACTCCCCGCCGATCGTGCGAA
>Ga0126379_10000488_pt1 | contig 21895 bp, 17 predicted proteins | sample PanSoiMetPlot_24_FD_92640 | JGI IMG/M metagenome (GOLD analysis project Ga0126379, IMG submission 92640) | Tropical forest soil microbial communities from Panama - MetaG Plot_24 | ecosystem: Environmental > Terrestrial > Soil > Tropical forest > Bulk soil | place: Panama | collected 2016-02-17
GAGGTGAACTGAGGGAATGTCCACTTTACCCCCAAAAGCGGACATCGTCGGGGCAGGCCGTGACGGTCACGCGACGCAAATAAAGCTGACGGTTCTGATCCCCCGTTCGGTTACGTTACGAACCTGATTGCGTGCCATCGAAGGAAAATCGTCACCGAGGAAGAGTCGCCATGCGACCGGCGGCGAGCCCGTCTTTGCCATTTGAGCGGTCATCCTTTCGAAAAAACTCTGGCTCTCTTCGGTCGAGTCTTGGACGTCCCGCAGTTTGAATCCAGCGCCAACCAGGAGAGAGCTCATTTCGTTGGGCGTCGCCAGATGACTGATCGACGGATCGCGCGCCCAGGGCACCGGATACAAGACTTCGCCACCTTCGCCTTGCAGTATGTCATAGACGGCGAAAATGCCACCGGGCTTCACCACCCTATGAGCTTCCATATACATCTTGTCCTTGGCAGCAATATTCATTGCAGCGTGGATTGTCATCGCTGCATCGAATTTCTTGTTGTCGAAAGGCAGGTTCGTGGCGTCCCCTTGTTTGAATGACACACGTTTGCCCAGCCCGACCCATTCAGACATCGCAGTCGCCGCATTACAGAATGCCTGCGTCAAATCGATGCCGGTCACCTGGCAGCCGTATGTTTCGGCCACTGTTCGCGCCGGTCCGCCCAGGCCACTCCCGATGTCGACAACATGCGAGTCAGTGTTGAGATTCATTTGCGCGGCTAATTCCAGTGTCGCCTTCCGGCCGCGTATATGGAACTCGTCGACAATTGCGAGATCGGCCGTCGTCAATTTGTTTTGGTCTTTGCCGACGCTTTGCAGGTTCTGCGCGATTACATCAGCCAATTCGAGGTTTTCGCTGTAGTGGCTTGCTACCTGGTCGGCCATCGTCCTTGCTCCTAGCGCCGTAAACTACCAGCCTAGAAGGGGCAGATGCGAGGCCCGGAATGTCCGCTTTGGGTCAAAAGCGGACATTCACCCACCTTTGGCCAATGTCCGCTTTACCCCCAATAGCAGACATCAGAACTTGGCCCGCCCCACCTCCGCCGTTTGTAGTGCTCAGCACAAGTGCCTATATCCCTGGCGCAATGTGCGGGGATCAATTGAACGACGACACAAAGATCGAAGGAAGGATGCGCGAAGTCAGCTGCTGGAATATGCCCAACGCAGTAGACCACGCAGAGGCTGACTTGCACTACTTCCAAGAGGGCCTTTGGTATTGGGGCATCGACGCCGAAGAAGAGTTATCGCTTAGGCGCAAGCGAGTGGAGTGGGCCAAGCAGGTAGTGCGCGAGACGATGGGGCCTTTTGAGTGAGCGAAGTCGAGTATGGGCTCACTGATAGGTGGATGCCCAAACCCAAGGAGCTTGAAGAAGGTGCGCAGCGCGAGCGCGAGAGCGTGGCGCTTTGGATTCAATGATGATTACCATGAGAGCCAACTGCTTTTGCGGCCCATCATTCAGCAGGCAAAAGAAGAACTGATGAAGCGCAAGCCCTGGATGCGCAAATATTTCGAGACACGATGAGGTAACGAGGGTAGCACGCAGCCCTTACCCGCGCCAAAGACATGATGCGGTTGAGCTTTAATACAGTGATATAAGACTATGGATTAGAAGGATTTCTCCAGCCCTCAAATACGCGAGATCGGGACGTTGATTAGCCTTTCGTTCATTGCATGAACAAGGTGGCCCGCAGTAAAATCAGGGCCGCTTCTCGTCGGCAATTACGAGAGCCCGGCCCCGATCCTCAGTGTCCCCATCCCCGAAGATGCCCGACGCTAGGTCGGGGTCGTCATTATCCACGATCAATTATGGCCCTCGGTGGGCGACGACGATTGTCATCAACAAAAAAGCAAAGAGGGTGAGCCCTTGTTGAGCCACAATTATCGAAGTTGATATTTGTCAGCTCGCAACAGGAGGGGGGAGTGCGATGGGTGACTTCCTGACAGGAGCAAGTTGGGGCGCGTGGTTTCTTCTAGCTGGGATCGTCGCTGCGGGACTGTGGGCCTTCGTCCACTAAATGGGCCTGATCACAACTTCGTAGATTACCTAATCTTCACGATCTAACCGTCACAACCACTATAAAACCCAGGCCCGGTTCTCACCCACGAGAGCCCGGCCCCGATCTCAGATCTCCACCGCGAGCTGCTAATGCAATGCCGTGAGCCACCATGACATGGTTTGGTGAACGATCAACGTTCCGAGCGCGATGAAAACAATCGCCGCAATCACCTCAAAAGCATTTTGCCTCAAACGGGTCATACCGGTCTAATACTGCGGACCGCGACGGCCTGTAGTGACCCTTGTCACAGTGAGAGAGGCTGATGCCGTGATGACGCGCCGCTTCCCGCCGCTTGCAACAGAGCCTATCGCTAACGGCGCAGCCGCGCCCTAACTTGCTGAAGGTGCCGTTTTAGTCTTCGTCGGACTTGTAATATTCGTTGATGCCGACACCGGACGGGACGGTCGCCGGCAGAAATACATGCTCGTTGGCAACCCGGCGGCCGCAGCCGCAGCTTTGACATTGTCGATATCGATCTGCACAAGCCTTTCGCCGCGGTATTTGACCGGGCCGACGCAAACGACCGGACCGAGCGAGACGATTGCTCCCCCCATCATCGCCTGCTTGAAATATTGTTCGTAGTATTCTGGGAAGGCAGCGACCTCCTGCTCGAACAGCTTGATCTTCACATTCGGCCGCGATTCGAACCCTTCGAGGCGTTCGCGGATATAGGTGAAGAAGCCAGGTTTTGAGAATTCGCCGTCGGTGACAATGTCAATACCGCAATCAATCTGTTTACGGACGACGTCAGCCACGGCGACGCGTAGGGCCTGCTGAAACGCGGTCGGGTCGTGCGGTTGGCCGGAATATTTCGCCTTCATTGCATCGAGCAGCCGATGCGGTCGCGGCAGACTGCCGATATGCGTAGTTTGGATTCGATCAGTGTTCTGCTGTAATGCCATGATCTACTCCTTGCGCCCGCGGATTTCCTCATTCTACGCCGTAAGCCGGACAATCGCTGCTGCGGAGCGGCGTCATCAATACCTACCGCGTCTGGCTGCGCTATGAACTGTTTCGGGGTAAATTGACCACGCGGTCTTACTAGGCCAGCGAGGCCAATCTTCAGAAGTTCCTCGAGGGACGAAACAACGTAACGTCACCAAGCGTCAAAACGATCGAATCCGAGCTTATAGTGAGGTGAGGGCGGTGCACCGGCGCAGCAAAGCGCGATCACCTCGTGCGCCAACAGCGGCAATTTGGTCAGACGAGAATCACTTGCCGAGATAGGTCCTCAGCAAAGCGGGGTCCGACGATAGGCTCATACAATCAGTTCCCACGTCGACGAATTCGCAACGCGCAAAGCGACCTTTCTCATCAACAGGTATGGTCGCATCTATGCCTAGTTTCGCCCGAACTCCATTCTTGCCAACACGAATGTATTCGTGGCCGCGCGCGTCGGGGACGACGAAGAGATCGCGCGACGCCTCCATGCGCGTTGCCAGAGCATATTCAACGTCATGCGGACTGCGGATGTCGATGTCGTCATCGACGACAATGACCAAATCCAGGTCCTTCAGCGCGCCGAAAGCGGCGAGAATGGCGTTACGCTGCATACCCTCGTGCTGCGAAGTCGATTTGCGGACTTGCAGTACTGCATGGAAACGATGCAGCCCGCCCAAGGTCATCTCTGCATCGATGACGATTGGCACCGCGGCATGCAGCACCTTGAGCAGACTTGCCTCCAGCACGTACTTCCGCAGCATCGTCGTTTCGTAGCCATAGCCGTTGATCGCTTGGTAGACGGGCCGTTCGCGGTGGGTGACCGCAGTAATCTCGAAGATGGGTGCATCGCCGGGTGGCGATAGATAGCCGACAAATTCGCCGAAAGGCCCTTCCTCAATCATCTGATCGGGCAGAATGCGACCTTCAAGTACGATCTCGGCATCGGCGGGAACGAGAAGGTCTTGCGTGACAGCCTTGACTACCGGCAGCGGTCGACCGCAGAATCCGCCAGCAGCAGCAAGCTCATCCGCATGTTCGGGCATCTGTGAGCCCATAGTCGCCGCAGTGTACTGTAAGGCGATATCGGTGCCGATACACACGACGACGGGTAATGACACACCCAACCGCTTTGCCCGCTCGAATGCAAGTCGAAGATGCCGCCCATAATCTAGCTTGATCGCAGTCCGATTGGGCCCAATGAGCTGCAATCGATGATAGGAAGCGTTGTAAACTTGGGTCTCGGGATCACGAACGATTACAACACCGGCGGTGATGAAGCGGCCGGCATCCTTGGCAGTGTGAAACAGCACTGGCAGCATACGCGAAAGATCAATCTTGTCGGTGTGAACGTGTTGCTGTGACGAAGACTTCCCAACCAAAATCGGTGGGATTGGTGCGCTCAGCGCACGTCTGATTGCTGCGCGGATCCCACGAAAATCGACACCAAAGGCGGCTTCACAGTTGGCCTGGCAGCACAAAAGATTGCCGATTATTGGAATGGCGTAACCGTCAATCGTGGTAAACAGCAACGCTGGCCCACCATCGCGCTTTTTCATTACACCAGCCACAGCAAGATTAGTGTCGATCGGCGATGTAAAAGCTTCAATGCGGCCCTGATCGATCATGCGGTCGAGCGCAGAACGAAAGTTTGTATCCAAGACTTCCGAATTAGAAATCATGGGCTTTACCTCTATACGGTCCACGTTGGGCGGGACGCCACCGTGAACTGCACATGGCTATGAACTCGAAGAGGTTATGGAAAACGCTACTCACTCTGCCTTGATGCCCGCTGCCTTGATCACTTTGGCCCACTTTTCGGTTTCTGCCGCGATGAATTTACCGAAGTCAGAAGGCGAGACTGGAAATGCTGAAGAACCTAAAGAGGCAAGCCGCGCGGTCATACCGGGATCGGCGAGGCCTGAATTGATCTTGCTGTTTAGTCTGTCGACGATCTCGGCGGGCGTGTTCTTAGGCGCGCCGATGCCGTACCAAGCGCTCATTTCGTAGCCTGGCACGAAATCGCCTAGAGGTGGAACCTCTGGCAATGCTACCGAGCGCGTTGCCGTGGTCACCGCCAATGCCCGCAGCTTCTCGGTCCTGACATACTCGATGCATGCGGAAATGGGCGCGAAATAAATCTGCACTTGACCACTGAGTAGGTCGGTCAGCGCTGGCGCCGAGCCGCGATAGGCCACGTGCGTCATCTCGATACCAGTCATGAATTTGAACAGCTCGCCGGCCATGTGTGGCGAAGTTCCGACGCCGGGAGACGCCATATTGAGCTTGCCGCGGTTTGCCTTGGCATAACTGATGAATTCGGGAACCGTCTTGGCCGGGAATATCGGATTGACGACCATCACATCGGGATCGCGGCTGAGGCCTGCGACCGGTGTGAGGTCGCGGGCAAATTTGTAATTCAGGTTCTGGTAGAGCGTTGCGTTGACAGCGTCAGCGAGAGTCAACAGCAGGAGCGTGTAGCCGTCGGACGGCGCGGTGACGACAGCCTCGGTGGCGAGATTGCCGCTAGCCCCCGGCCTGTTCTCAACGACGAACGGCTGGCCAAGGTGTTCCGACAGCCATTGTCCTATAAGGCGAGCTAAGATGTCGGGCGCACCGCCGGCAGCAAAACCAACTAGCAAACGCACCGGCTGCGCTGGATATGCCTGCGCCCGCACGAGGCCGGACGAAGCCGGAACGACGACACCGGCTGCCAGATGTAGAAAGGTTCTACGGGAAAGTTTCATCGAGGTCCCCAGGGCGCGCAGAATAATTGCGCATGGTGGCGTTGTTCACCCAAAAACATCAAGTTGAGCGAACATATTCAGTGACCCAGTAGCCTCTCATGAGATTACCCATTCGGGTGCCCGGCCCGTCTCGTACCGAGCGTTTTAGCCATTTCCTTGTTCATGTGGAGCGACCTCACCGGGGATTGCCCAACAAGTATAGCAGGAATTGCTGTTGGGAGAGCGCTGCGCGTGTATTGGCTCACGTCCGCTTTGAGTCAGGAAGTGACGGAGCGCTTGGTATAGTGATCGCCTAACTTGCACCGGATAGTGATCGCGATAAAAGCTTGTGACCAAGCGCAGTAAAGCAAGCGATCGGGAGAGGCTACTTGGCGGCTCAAACGATGAGGGCGCTGGTCCTAAAGACGCATGGGGACCTAGGGAATCTCGAACTTGTCAGCGCCTATCCGATTCCCCGAGCCGTAGCGGGCCACGTCGTAATTCACGTGCGCGCGTCTTCCTTCAACTATCATGATTTGTTCACGGTTAAGGGAATGCCCGGCATCCGGGTGCCGCTGCCGGTGATCATTGGCCTCGACATGGCCGGTGAAATTGCGGTGGTGGGCGACGACGTTGCCAACTGGAAGGTTGGCGATCGTGTTTTGGTCAATCCGGTCAATAAGAAAAAGGGATTGATGGGAGAGATGCTGGATGGCGGGATGGCTGAATATTGTTTGGTTTCTGCCGATCAGCTCGTCCACATCCCTGACGGGGTTAGTTTCGCCGAGGCCGCTTCGCTTCCGGTCGCTTATGGGACTGCCCATCGCATGCTCATCACCCACAACACCGTCAAAAAGGGCGACAAGGTTTTGGTGTTGGGTGCCAGCGGTGGCGTCGGTACCGCCTGTGTCATCCTCGCCAAATTGCTGGGCGCCGAAGTGGTTGCTTGCGCATCCAGCGAGAAGAAATTGCGTCGCTTGAAGGAACTGGGCGCCGATGAGGTACTCGATTACACCAAAGTCGATTGGTCAAAGTGGACAGTCGAGAAATACGGCAAGCCGCAACGGCGCTCCTATGACGGCGGCGTCGACGTTGTCATCAACTTTACTGGTGGGGACACGTGGGTTCCTTCGCTCCGTTGCATCAAGCGCGGCGGCAAGTTGTTGGTCTGCGGCGCTACAGCGGGTTACGATCCGAAGGAGGACCTGCGCTATGTTTGGAGCTTTGAGATCACGATTCAAGGATCGAACAGCTTCTGTGACGAGGATTTGAGGGACCTGATGACCTTGATTCAAGACGGTAAGATGAAACCAGTGATCGATCAGGTGCTGCCGTTGGATCAAGCGATTGAAGGGCTGCGTTTCCTGCGCGACCGTGAGGTTATCGGCAAAGTCGTCGTAGAACCCTGAACGTGGAGCGCGGATTGATGAACGAGGACATGACCGTCGAACACGTGCAGACGATGATCACACGCGCGCCCTACCACCAGTGGCTTGGACTCAAAGTAACCGTTATACATGACGATGGGATCGAGCTGACCGCCACGTGGCGCGAGGAGTGGGTGGTCAATCCGGGGCGGCGCTATACCCACGGCGGCGTCCTGGCCGCCCTGATCGATCTCGCCGCCGACTGGGCGATGATCAAGAAACTTGGACGGCCCGTCCCGACCATTGATCTGCGGGTCGATTTTCACAGCCCCGCAATGCCAGGCGATCTCATTTGTCGTGGCAAGATCGTCAAGTTTGGAAATCAGTTTTCGTCATCGGAATCGTTTGTTTTCGACACGTCCGGCAAGCTGCTCGCGAGTGGGCGCGGCACTTATTTTACTGCTCCGCCGAAGGCCTGACGGGATGTGAGGTCGGAGCAAGCGCCTAAAACGTAAGTTCAATGATTGGTTTTCATGGGACCTGCGCGAACTTCCTTTCGGAACCTTGGGCAGCTGATTAGCCGCGACCGCGACTTGTCAAAGATCGCGATTTTCGACTTGGGCGAAAACGGCCGGGCGCGCGCAATCAGCTATGCCGCCCTCGACGCCATGGCCAATGGCGTTGCACGCGCAATTGCGCAGCGCGGTTTTGAACACGGCGACCGCATTGCGATACTTTCCGCTAACTGCGCGCAGTATCTCGCCGCATACTTTGGGATCCTGCGCGCCGGTCTAGTCGCAGTTCCGGTGAATTATCGATTTCCCCCGAACATGATCGAGTTTGTCATCCGTGATGCTGGCGCGAAGCTCGTGTTCTGCGATCGCGAGCGACGCGCGGATTGCCCGCCGGGGCTATCAACCGTCTGCTTTGGTGATGCGGGTATCGGTGGATTTGATCGATTTCTCGATCCGGGTAGCTTTGACGAGATAATTCCGTCGGCCAACGAGCCGGCGATGTTTCTTTACACCTCGGGCTCAAGCGGAGTTCCCAAGGGCGTGGTGCTATCCCACCAGAGTCACATTTGGGTTGTGCAGACACGCCTGGGCGGGCAGGACCTGTCGCGCCACCGCTATTTGATCGCGGCACCACTTTACCACATGAATGCGCTGGCCAACGCGAAGTTGGCAATCGCCGCACATAGCACAGTCGTCTTGTTGCCCTCGTTCACGGCGCGGCGCTACATCGAGGCGATCGGCCAATACCGCTGCACTTGGCTGACCGCAGTACCACCGATGATCGCCATGATGCTGCGTGAAGCCAAGCTCCTGGTCGCGACCGATCTGTCCAGCGTCGAATTTGTCCGGATGGGGTCGGCGCCGGTCAGCCAAAGCGTGATGTCATCGCTGAAACAAACCTTGCCGCAAGCTGCCGTCACAAATGCGTACGGTACGACGGAAGCGGGACCGATCGTCTTCGCACCGCATCCCGATGGTTTGCCGATGCCGGAAATGTCCGTTGGCTGTCCGCATCCGAAAGTAAAGCTTCGGCTCGTAGCTGGCGACGACAGAAACGCCGAGCAAGGTGTGCTGGAGATAAAGTGTCCGGCCATTATGCTCGGCTATCACAATCGCCCGGATCTGCCTGCGCCAATCACATCCGACGGATTTTACGTCACCGGCGACGTATTCCGCCGTGACAAGAACGGCTTCTTTTATTTTGTCGGGCGCACCGATGACATGTTCAATTGCGGTGGCGAAAACGTCTATCCGGGCGACGTCGAGCGCATGCTGGAAAGGCACCGCGACGTCAGCCAAGCTGCCGTGGTGCCTATCGATGATGAAATGAAGGGGCAAAAGCCGGTGGCTTTCATTGTTCCGCGGACCGGCCGGCATCCGTCTGAAGATGAAATTAAAGATTTCGCGCTGGCAAACGGACCTGCGTATCAACATCCGCGCCTTGTATGGTTTGTCGATAAACTGCCGCTCACGTCGACCAACAAGATCGACCGCGCTGCTTTGCGCAGCCTCGCTGAACAGCGGGAGAAAAATAGGCGGTGACCGGTATTCCCACCGATGCCGCAAACCTGTCCACGGCGGCACTTGGAGAAGAAATCATAGCATTGGTGCTGAACCTCTAAATGATACTATGAGCGTCCCCGCTTGGCAGATCCCAGCAATAATGGGAGCCGGGTCACAGTATCGCTCGTCGGTAAAGAGGGATCAATGAAACTCCCGGCATTCGATTATGCATCGCCAGCGAGTCTAGAAGAAGCGGTCGCTTTGCTGGCGTCGCGCTCGGGCAGTGCGAAGATTATCTCCGGAGGGCAAAGCCTTGTGCCGATGCTTGCCTTTCGGCTTGCTGCGCCAGAGCTGCTGGTCGATTTGAAGCGACTGCAGGGACTGAACCGCATCGTCATCGCCGATGACGGAGTACGGCTTGGGGCCAAGGTGCGCTGGTGCGAGATTGATCGCGATGCAATGTTGCAAGGAGCGCATCCGCTGCTAGTCGAAGCAGTCCGCCACGTTGCGCATTACCAAATTCGGAACCGCGGCACCGTCGGTGGCTCGCTCGCCCATGCCGACCCAGCTGCCGAGATGCCCGGGATCGCGATCACCTGCGAGGCTGAGCTGACAATCATCGGACCGCAAGGACAGCGTGTCGACAAAGCGTCCGATTTCTTTACGGGCTCGCTGACGACATCTCTGGCGTCGGACGAGATTCTGACCGAAATCAAACTACCGCCGTGGCCGGCCGGCCGTCGCTGGGCTTTCCTCGAATTTGCCCGGCGGCGCGGCGACTTTGCGATGGCCGGCGTCGCCCTGTTCTATGAGTTGGTGGACGATAAGATCGCCGATATTCATATTGGCGCGATCGGGGTCGGTGACAGGCCACTGCGCCTGCGCGCAGTGGAAGCGGTGCTCAATGGGCAAACGCTCGATGACCGGGCGATCGAAGCGGCGGCCGCGGCCGTGCGCGAAAGCGTCGATCCGCCGTCGGACATTCACGCACCCGCAGAATACCGTCGCGCGCTGCTGGCCACTCTATTGGCGCGTGCCCTGCGCCAATCGGAAACAGGTCGATGAAGGTAGAATTCGAACTCAATGGCACACGGGTCGGGGCCGATGTCGAGGCAAGGACGACGCTCGCCGATTGCATTCGGGATCAGCTTAAGCAGACCGGCACGCACTTGGCTTGCGAGCATGGCGTCTGTGGCGCCTGCACGGTGCTGATGAATGGGCAGGCGGTACGCTCCTGCTTGATACTCGCCGTTCAGGCCCAAGGCGAGCGCGTGGTGACCGTGGAAGGCTTATCACGGGATGAGTCACTGACGCCGTTGCAGGCCGCTTTTCGCAAGCATCACGCGCTGCAATGCGGGTTCTGCACGCCGGGCTTCATCACCACGGCCCATGCATTGCTCACTGAAGAGCCAGAGGCCGACGAAGAGCGGATTCGCGACGTTCTGTCCGGAAATCTGTGTCGTTGTACGGGCTATGTGCCGATCATCCAGGCGGTCCTCGAGGCGCGCAGCGCCTATGCTCATAAGGGCAACGAAGAATGAGAATTGCGAATTCTTACATCGGCCAACCGATCGAGCGCACCGAAGATCTCCGCTTCCTGCGCGGAAGAGGGACTTATGTCGCCGACATCAACCGACCACGGCAGCTGACTGCGGTGATTCTACGCTCGTCCATCGCGCACGGTCGCCTGAACGGTATCGATGCCAGCCGAGCGTTGCAGCTGCCCGGGGTCCACCGCATTCTGACGGCGAAAGATTTTGACACCGAAATTCCGCGCATTGCTCTGCGCCTGCAACCGCTCTCGGACCTCGAACCCTTCCACCAGCCGATGATCGCCGACCAGAAGGTGCGTTACGTTGGCGAGCCAGTCGCGGTCGTCGTTGCCGAGACGGCGGCCATTGCCGAGGACGCGCTTGATTACATCGCCGTCGATATTGAGCCGCTCCCTGTCTTCGTATCGCGCGAACAGGCGGACGCTGCGCTTCTCTTTGAACAGCACGGCACAAATTGCGCGATCACCTGGAAGGCGTTGCGCGGCGACGCCGACGCGGCGTTCAAGATGGCCGAGTACGTGCGGCGTGAACGTTTCAAGGTGCAGCGGCATGCAGCAATGTTCATGGAGCCGCGGGGCTTTGTCGCCGATTGGGATGGCCAGAAACTCACCGTCTGGGGTGCCGCAAAGACGGCTTGGTACAATCGCCGGCTTCTTGCGGCGTCGCTTCGATTACCGATTGAAGCCGTCGATCTGGTCGAGGTCGACGTGGGTGGCGGCTTTGGTTCACGCGGAGAATTCTATCCCGAAGATTATCTTATTCCGGCGGCGGCCAAGGTGATCGGACGACCGGTGAAATGGAACGAAGATCGACGCGAACACATGATCGCTGCGAATCACGCGCGGGAAGTTGAATGCGAAGTCGAAATCGCAGCGACGCGGCACGGCAGAGTTCTCGGCTTGAGAGGGCAGATCTGGTCGGACGTTGGCGCGTATGTGCGAACAAACGGCAGCGTTGGACCGCGTAATGTCGCGCAGTACATGTCGGGTCCCTACGCGATCGAGAATATCGAGCTAACAAGTTCGATGCTGCTCACCAACAAGACGCCGACCGGGACTTACCGTGGTCCCGGGCGCTTTGAGACGGATTTCATCCGTGAACGCATGCTCGATCTGGTGGCGAAGGACCTCAATATTGATCGGCTCGAACTGCGCCGGCGGAATTTAGTTGCCGATCGTCAGATGCCGTATCCGCTGGCGTCGATCACCCCCTACGACAGTTCAACCGAGCTTGACAGTGGCGACTACCACGCGGTGTTCGATCGGTGCCTTGCTGAGTTCGATTGGAAGACTAAGGAACAATTCAGCGGCAGGCTGATCGACGGTTATTATCATGGGCTCGCGGTCGGGAGCTTCATCGAGGGCGGCGCCGCGGGACCAAAGGAACAAGCGCGCTTGGTCCTGGAGCCTGACGGCACGCTGTCGGTGTATCTTGGTTCGTCCTCGGTCGGCCAGGGATTGGAGACCATCATGGCCCAGATCGCGGCGGACGCGACCGAGGTGCCGTACGAGAAGATTCGTGTCCTGCATGGCTCAACCAGTCACGTCAAGGAAGGCTACGGTTCGTACCATTCCCGTGCGACGGTCATGGGCGGCTCCGCCATTCTGCTTGCGGCAGAAAAGCTGAAACAAAGCATCAAGGCGTCTGCAGCCAAGAGGCTCGGCTGCGCGGCTGAAGAGGTTGTGCTCGACGGCGAACAGGCAAGAGGCGGCAACCGCTCGATAGCGTTCGCGGAATTGATCGAGGTGCCCATCGAGATCGAGGCCGAGTTTTTCAATAACAAACAGACTTGGGCTTACGGCACGCATGCCGCGCACGTCGCCGTGGATCCTGGGACTGGTCACGTCAAGGTGCTCGATTACATGGCGGTGGAGGACGTCGGCCGCACAATCAATCCGGCGACGCTGCACGGGCAGGCCATCGGTTCAATCGTGCAGGGGCTCGGTGGGGCATTCTTGGAGCATCTCGTCTACGACGAGAATGGCCAGCTGCTGACCGGCTCGTTTGCCGATTATTTGCTTCCGACGGCATCGGATTTCCCGAAGATCCGCTCGCTAACAGTCGACCTGAAGCCATGCCCGAACAATCCGCTCGGCGCTAAGGGCGGCGGCGAGGGCGGCATCATACCGATCGGCGGTATTATGGCTAATGCGGTCGCGGACGCGCTCAAGCATCTGAACGTGCAACCGATGGAGCTTCCGCTCTCGCCACCTCGGGTTTGGGCGCTGGTCGAGGCGGCTAAGGCGCAGCTTGCCAGCTGATGGACCGAAAATCGGGGTAACCCTTGGGAGGACGCGATGACGACGGCGATCGATAGCGCTGAGTTGACGCGGGTTGGTCCGGGCACCGTCATGGGGCAGTTGATGCGGGAATACTGGATTCCCGCGCTGATGGGCTCGGAAGTCACGCGCGGCGGCCCGCCGCTGCGTTTGATGTTGCTCGGCGAAAAGTTGATCGCATTTCGCGACAGCGCGGGACGGGTGGGGGTGATGGATCATCGCTGCCCGCATCGCTGCGCGTCGCTGTTCCTCGGCCGCAACGAGGAGGGCGGGATCCGCTGCATCTATCACGGCTGGAAGTTCGATGTTTCGGGCAAGTGCCTTGATATGCCGAACGTGCCGCCCGATCAGGACTTTAAGCACAAGGTCAAGGCCAAAGCGTACCCGACGATCGAGCGCGCCGGCATGGTCTGGGTCTATATGGGGTCGCGTGCTCAATCGCCGCCGCTGCCGGGGTTCGAGATTTTAGATGTGCCGGACGATGAAGTCGGCGTACTCCTCATCCAACGCGACTGCAATTATTTGCAGGCGCTAGAGGGCGATATCGACACGTCACATTTTGGCTTTCTGCATGCCGGCCACGTCGATCCTGACGCGCTCGCAGAGCAAGATCCAATCCATCATACGGTCGCGATCCGCGCGCCGGAATATCACATCGCCGATACCGCTTGGGGCACGACCTACGCGGGTTATCGCTCTGCCGGCCCCGGCCGGATCTCCTGGCGCTTCGGCAACTTCATCTTTCCGTTCTGGACGCAAGTGCCGAATGGCGAAATTGGGCAGCACGTGCAAATCCGCGGATGGCTGCCGCTCGACGATGAGCACACCATGTACTGTGTGCTGTGGTGGACGGGCGGCGCATCGGCCATGACCCAGCAGGCGCCGAGTTTCAAGGACGGCGCGCCAATCGGCGGCATGGGACGGCGCAACGATTTTCTCCCCAACACCACCGACTGGCTCGGCCGCTGGCGGCTTGCAGCGAATGCAAGCAATGACTGGGGCATGAACCGGGCCGCTCAACATGACAACGTCATCTACAGCGGAATCGAGAGCATCCATTTGCAGGACCAAGCCGTCACCGAAAGCATGGGTGCGATTTTGGATCATTCCTTAGAGCATCTCGCGCCCTCGGATCAGATGATCACGCGCACACGCCGCCGGCTGCTGCTGGCAGCGCGTGCTCTACGCGACAAGGGCGTGCTCCCGCCAGGCAGCGAAAATGGCGAAGTGTTCCGCGACGCGCGCGGCGGCTACTTCGTGTGCGAAGCCGCCCGTGAATGGCGGGACGCCTACACCGACCAACTGGCGCTGGCCTCCCGTCCGCGTCGGCGCGATCGAACTGCCAGCGCGGGATAATCATGAGGGCCCTGTCGATATCACCCCCAGCGGCCGTCGCTCTGGCGAGATACGTTGCAAGCTTGATTTTGACAATTGTGGCGGTCTCGTCGGTCGCTGCTGAGGACGTCGCGAGCTATCCAAGCGCAACCATCCGCATCATCGTGCCATACCCAGCAGGGGGAACCGCCGATGCGCTGCCAAGGATCATCGGCGATCGGCTGCAGGCACGTTGGAATCAATCGGTCATCATTGTAAATCGGCCAGGCGCGGGCGGTAACATCGGTGCTGAAACGGTTGCCGTGGCTGAACCGAATGGCTACACGCTCCTCGCCACTCCACCCGGACCGCTCGTCATCAACGAAGCGCTTTACAAGGAACTGACTTTTCGCCCCTCCGAGCTTGAGCCAGTGATTGTGATGGGTTCAGTACCCAACGTGATGGATGTCCGGCCTGGCTTCCCCGCGAAATCAGCTCACGATGTTCTCAATTACGTACTGGCAAATCCCGGGAAGGTGACATTTGCCTCCCAGGGCATTGGTACCACGTCACATCTTGCCGGCGTTCTGTTTGAAAAGCTGTCAAATTCCTCGATGGTGCATGTTCCCTACAGCGGATCTGCACCTGCTCTGCAGGACATAATGGGCGATCGCGTTGATCTTCTCTTTGACAATCTCGCCTCCTCCTTGCCTTTGTACAAAACACAGAGACTACGAATCGTCGCGGTTGGAAGTTTGCAACGAATTGCCGCTTTAGCAGATCTACCAACTGTCGCAGAAGCCGGGGTATCCGGTTTCGAATCGGGGACCTGGTTCGCGATCGTAGCGCCGCCAAAAACCCCTCCTCAACTGCTCGATCGTCTCAATAAGGCTGTCAATGAAATCTTGTTGGAGCCAAGCCTCAGATCCAAGTTCGCAGAACTTGGCGTTCAGCCGGTCGGGGGCACGCGAACGGAAACCAACAGCCTCATTAGCCGTGAACGCAAGCGCTGGGGAGACCTCATCCGCGCAGCAGGTATTGAAGCGAACTAAGAAGCGGTGAGGGGAGGCGGGAGTTGTGAAGCTCATCTAAATTTGAGGGCTCGCTGTCGACCTCAAGCCTGCACGAACTACGTCGCGTCATGGGCTTGCGGGCAAACCGCAGGGCATGGAGGGCGGCGCAGTTGAAAAATATTACCGCGACTGTCATCAACACTTCGCCATTAGGGCTGTGAACTGGTCAACGCACGGTCAATGCGGCTTTGGAGGAGACGCAGTGTTGAGCGCCAACCAGACACGCTGCGGTGTTGCCGGCATATCGAGGTGCGAAATGCCCCGCGCGCGCCAGAGCGCGTCGATGATCGCATTTATGACCGCAGGACAGGAGCCGATAGCGCCTGCTTCGCCGGCTCCCTTGACGCCGAGCGGATTGTGCCTGCATGGGACGTTGCGCGTCTCAAACTCGATGGCGGGCACCTCGTTGGCCCGCGGCACCGGATAATCCATCAGGCTCGCGGTCACGAGCTGACCCGAATCCGGGTCATAGACTGCATGCTCCATAAGCGCCTGGCCGATGCCCTGTGCCGTGCCACCGTGAACCTGCCCGGCGAGCAGCATCGGGTTGAGCGTGGCGCCGAAATCGTCCACCACCACGTAGCGGATGATCTGGGTTTCTCCAGTTCCCGGATCCACCTCGACTTCTGCGATATGAGTGCCGTTGGGGTAGGTTGCCTGCGGTGGCGTGAACGCATATGCGGCGGTGAGACGATTGCCAGCATCTGGCTGCTGCGCAAGACCGGCAAACGCGATCGCGCGATCGGTCCCGCTAACCCGCAAGGCGCCGCCGGCAATCTCGAGATCATCCACGCTCGCTTCGAGCGCTTCGGCAGCCAGTTTCTTGAGGTTATCGGCAAGTTTTTCAGCGGCGCCAGCGAGCGAGGCACCACCGCACGGGATCGAGCTTGAGCCTCCGGTGCCGATGCCACTCTTGATACGGTCGGTGTCGCCTTGCATCACGTGCACCCGTTCGGGGGGCAAGCCCAGATGGTCGGCGACGATTTGTGCATAGGCAGTGGCATGACCTTGCCCGGTTGATTGCGTACCGATCAGCAGCGTGACCGACCCATCGGGCTCAACGTTTAGGGTTGCGGTCTCCGAACCGGCGTTGCCGCAGGCCTCAATGTAGGTCGCGAGGCCGATGCCACGCAGTCGACCCGACTTCTTTGACGCGCGCAGCCGCTTGGGAAATCCTGACCAGTCTGCGAGCTCCTGGGCCCGCTTGAGATGCGCAGCAAAATTTCCTGAATCGTAGTTCTGACCGGTTGCGCTCAGATACGGCATTACGCTCGCTTTGACAAAGTTGCGGCGCCGCAACGCGTCCGGTGCAACTCCAACCTCCCGCGCCACATGATCGACCAACCGCTCGATGACGTAAGCCGCCTCTGGTCGTCCGGCACCGCGATAGGCATCGACCGGCACGGTGTTGGTGTAGACACCGCGAACGCGGACATGACAGGTCGAAATATCGTAGACGCCAGGTGACAACACGGCGCCGAGCGTTGGGATAAGCGGCGCGAATTGCGAGAGATAGGCGCCCATATTGGCAACGAGATCCACATCGAGCGCAAGGAATCGGTGGTCCTCGTCGAGAGCAAGCCGCGCCGTCGTGCGATTGTCCCGGCCCTGGGCGTCACCGAGAAAATGGTCAGAACGATCGGCGATCCAGGTTACCGACCTGTGCAACCTCTTTGCCGCGACGACCGCGAGAGCATATTCGCGGTACGGAAACAATTTGGTCCCGAAACCGCCGCCGACATCGGGCGTGATCACGCGCAGCTTTTCCGCCGGGACTTTAAGAACCTGGAGGAGTACGTCGCGGATCGCGTGCGGTCCCTGACTCGACAACGTCAATGTAAGGTGATCGTGCGCAGCATTGTAATCGGCCACCACACCGCGGGTGTCGAGATAATTCGCCACGACACGTTGATTGACAAGCGTCAGAGAGACAACTTTCATCGCGTCAGCGAACGCTTGCTCGGTTGCTGCCTTGTCGCCGAGCGAGATGTCAAAAACTAGGTTATCGCGGTGTTCCGGCCAAACTCGGGGCGCACCGCGCTCGAGCGCTTGGCTCGCGTCCGTGACATGCGGCAGCGCTTCCCAACCGACCGTAATGGCTTCAGCGGCATCTTTGGCCCGCTCGCGCGTATCGGCGACAACAAAAGCAATCGCATCCCCGACATGGCGCACCTCGTTGCGCGCCAGGACGGGATAGGGCGGTACATTGAGGACCGTATTCGGAAGCTCAACCGCGCAGGGAAATAGGCCCAGATCGGCTATATCGCCACCGGTCAGCACCAAGTTGACGCCCGGCATTGCCAGCGCCTGCGCCGCGTCGAGGTGAAAACGCGCATGGGCGTGCGGCGAGCGCAAAACCACGGCATGCAGTGTGTCGCGCGGTGCGATATCGGCAACGTAACGTCCGAGGCCGCGTAGGAGCGGGTCATCTTCCTTGCGCAGGACCGATTGTCCGAAGCCGAATCGCAACGCCATGCTTCACCGGGAAAAATTCGGATGCCGAAATTTCGGCCATTAGGTTAAACTTGACATCTCAGATTGCAATCGGACGAGGCCTGCGATTCTACTTCTGCACGAAGAAAAAATCCTCGCGACCCGGCAACGAGCCTTAAGTGAATGGGCTCCTGTCGGCCTGCGGTGGCCTCCAACATGTCGTCACGAACGAGGCGGAACAGCTTGTTGATCTCGACGTTGGGCGTCGACCAGGATCACCGGCATTGCCGGCTCTGTGCCCGAAAAATCAAAAGAGAACCGTCCCCTTTTTGTCTAGGCGACTAGCAGTGAGGGGAAAACATCGTCCCGTGTCTTGATCTCGTCAATGGAGGCAATGCCTGCAATCGTTTGAAACCGGTAATCGCATTTCCAGCAATGCCAAAGATGATCGACTTCTCGGTCATTGCGATATTCGGACCATTCAGGAAGAGGCAATTCCTCGCCACACCGGAGGCACCGCATTGCGCAATTCGAGGGGGGCTTTACAGCCTTCAGGGTCATGGAATTTGCGTTGTTGTTGAAGCTTTAAGGGTATCGAAGCAGGGCAACGATGGCATCAATTGTTATAAAAGCATTTGAATGCGATATGTGGAATGCTGTGGATTGCTGTGATCTGGTTCACTAAAACCGAAACATTCTCCGTGCGTTATAGACCGAGTTTATGACATGCCACACGTGATCGCATGGGACCTCGAGACCATACCCGACATCAGCGGGTTTGCGCTTGCCAATGACCTGCTCGGCAAATTGCCCGATGAAGTCCGCGGGGCCATGGGCGATAAGTTTCCGAAACACATCTATCACGAGATCATTTGCATCGGCGCGCTGATCGCGCGTCACGAGAATGATCAATGGGTGATCGACGCGCTTGGGGCACCCCATGTCGGTGACCACTCCGAAGGCGAACTGATCACCGCCTTTGTCGATAAAATTGCCGAGCTGAACCCGCAGCTTGTGACGTTCAACGGCTCGGCGTTTGACCTACCCGTGCTGAGATACCGCGCCATGACGCACAAAGTGTCTGCATCTGGGTTAGCGGCCCGTCCGTACTTCAATCGCTATACCGATGACGCGGTCGACCTCTGCGACGTCCTTTCGTCCTTTGCGCCCAATGCGAAGGCTACTCTGCACGAGCTCTGTCGTGTCCTGGGACTTGCCGGCAAACCGCAGGGCATGGACGGCGGCGAAGTTGAAAAATATTACCGCGACGGCCGCATTAAGGAGATCGCCCAATATTGCGAGAGTGATGTCATCAATACCTACCGCGTCTGGCTGCGCTATGAACTGTTTCGGGGAAAATTGACCACGCAGTCCTACGAGGCGAGCGAGGCCAATCTTCAGAAGTTCCTCGAGGCACGAAACAACGCAACGTCACAAATCGTCAAAACGATCGACCGGACGTTTTCGTCGTCAGTCGGCTAATGCTCAAAATCCATCCGGTTCTGCTACAGGCTACTCGGCGCCAGCGGGGTCCGTGATACCTCTGCGCAAACATTAGGTGACTTTAGAAACTCCCACCAGTATTTCCACAACGGATAAGAAGAAGCCAAGCAAAGCAAAAAACCAATTATCTTGGGTATCCATTTTTCATCTTCGATTATTCGCAGTGACCCGCGACACAGATATATTAGATATTTGATATCTTCTGTCGCCATTGCAAAAAAGGCGCCAAGAAGCCGCGATTGAGACCTCGCATTGTTCAGTAAGCGTAGTTTAAGCTCACCAAATATTGTCTAGCGGCCACCAAGGTCGTCTCTTGAGTACCATTATCGTACTCGACTGAGATTGCAGAGGAACCGTCAGTTGAAATTTTATAGCTGAGCTTCAGGCTGTAATAGTTGATGCTCTTCCCGGAGTCAGGATCAGTGAAATAGCTGGCCGTGGCGTAGAAAGCGAACCGATTGCGGATCCAATCTGGAACGTTTGGATCGGCTGGCAAGAAATACAGATTAAGCGCCGTTGTCCCGCCGATCCAATCATAGTTCTTCTTTTTTAAGCTTTGAGAGCTCGATCGCGTCCCGCTGGCAGCCGATAAAGCGCCCCGTATTTTTCGCGAAGATAATCAGAATAGGACCTCATGTGCATCGCCGCACCGGTTGCGCGTTCGACGAGATCGTTAGGCACGAACTTGCTGCCGTGCTGGTAAAGATTGTCGCGTAGCCAGGTGCGCAGCGTGTCAAATTGGCCGTTGGCGATTTCGTGCGGGATGTCTGGATGCGCCTTGAGCGCGGCCGCATAGAGCTGCGCCGATAGAATATTGCCGATCGTGTAGCTGTGGAATCGACCGCCGATGTAACCGGCATACCAGTGCGCATCTTGCAGACAGCCGTTGCGATCATCTGACGGCGCGATGCCAAGGTCGGCTCGCATTGCTGCGTGCCAAGCCTCCGGCAGGTCGCTGACGCGGAGCTGGCCTTCCAGCATTTTAAGCTCAAGATCGAAGCGCAGCATGATGTGCAGATTGTAGGTCATTTCGTCGGCGTCGGTGCGAATGAGCGATCGCGCCACCTTATTGATGGCGCGATGGAACACGGCAAGTGGAACGTCTGACAACTGCTCCGCAAAAATTCGCTGCAGCGGTGGGTAAAAATGCTCCCAAAAACCGCGGCTGCGCGCCACCACGTTCTCCCAGAGCCGCGACTGGCTCTCGTGGACGCCGGCCGAGACACCTTGGCCGAGCGGCGTGCCATCGAGCGCACCGCTGATCCCTTGCTCGTACATGGCGTGGCCGGCCTCGTGCAGCGTCGAGAACAATGCGTCGCCCAGGTCGTTCTCGTTGACGCGGGTGGTGATGCGGACGTCACCGGCGGAAAACCGGGTGCAGAAAGGATGGTGGGTGAGGTCGAGTCGGCCGCGCTTGAGGTCGTAGCCTATACGCTCCGCAACATGGCGGGCAAAATCGAACTGGGCTGCTTTGGCAAAGGTTTGCCGCAGACACGAGTCGTCCGCGGCAGGCTGCTCGCAGATCGCGTGCACCATCGGGTCAAGCTGGCGTTTGAGCTGCCCGAACAATTGGCGGATCGAGGCCGTGGTCATATTCGCGTCCGCGTCGTCGATGTGCGGATCGGCGACGTGCTTGGAGGGCGCAAAGTAGGAGGAATATTCCCGGCTAAGGTCCAGTGTCCGTTCGAGATAAGGCACCATCGTCGCGAAGTCGTTGGCCGGCCGCGCGCTCGTCCATGCGTCATACGATGCGGAACAGAGCATCGTTGCGCGTTCAACATGATCCGGCGGTATCTTGATCTTCTTTTGATATTCGCGGCGTGCGACACGGATCAGGCTTGCGTCATCGGAATCGTATGGCAGGCTTTCGCCATAACGAGCGAGTGCATCGATCAGCCTGCCAAGCGCCGGCGCGACCGCCCGCTCATGCGCCAGACGGTTGAGCATCGCGCGCTGACGGCCTCGGACGCCGGCGCCGCCCACCGGCATGTAGGTCGCCTGGTCCCAGTTCAGTACGTCGCCCGCCGCATTGAGATCGCTGATTTCGCGCAGCCGCCGCTTAAGCTCCACCAGCATTTGCTCCGCAGAACGGCGGTTGCGCGCAGGCTTGCCCGCGGTCATCTGGGAGCGGGCTGCGCGCTTCGGCTTGCGAACGTGTGGCACAGGACCAACAAAGTTAGCGTGCCGCTACCACCATGATCTCAACCTTGTAGTCCGGCGAGGCGAGCTTAGCCTCGACGGTCGCCCGCGCTGGCGTATTGCCGGGTGACACCCAGGCGTCCCACACTGCGTTCATCTCGGCGAAATTCGCCATGTCGGTGATCCAGATGTTGGCGGCGAGTAGCTTAGTCTTGTTGGTCCCGGCCGCGGCCAGGAAGCTATCGATCTGCGACAGAATGCTTCTGGTCTGTTCGGCCGTACTTTTGCCTTTCGGATTATCGGCGACGATACCGGCCAGATACACGGTGTCGCCGTGGATCACCGCCTTGCTCATACGCGGTCCGCTCTCGTGACGTTCGATCTTCATTGCTGTTCCTTTCTACAGTGATTTCGAATCCGAGCTTATAGGAAGGTGAGGGCGTACGAATGGCGCGCTTGCGAAGCTCTCGTCGCCAACGACTTTGGAAAA
>Ga0126379_10000489_pt1 | contig 21859 bp, 24 predicted proteins | sample PanSoiMetPlot_24_FD_92640 | JGI IMG/M metagenome (GOLD analysis project Ga0126379, IMG submission 92640) | Tropical forest soil microbial communities from Panama - MetaG Plot_24 | ecosystem: Environmental > Terrestrial > Soil > Tropical forest > Bulk soil | place: Panama | collected 2016-02-17
CACGATGATGCCTTCGCTACGCGAGGACCAGGCGACGGCAGAGCGGCAGTCAAGCCGCGAAGAGGACCTCTGTTTCATGCCAGCTACTGCCCTGGGCGCGGCCATCCGGACGAAGAAGTTGTCGCCTGTCGACGTAGTAAACGCCATTTATGCGCGCATTCACCAGATCAATCCGCGTATCAATGCCTTTTGCACGTTCACTGAGGAAGAGGCGCATCGGTCGGCAAAGGAAGCCGAGGCGGCGGTGATGCGAGGCGATCGACTTGGCGCTCTTCATGGCGTGCCCGTCTTGGTCAAAGATGTATTCCTCACCCGAGGCGTTCGCACGATGTTCGGCTCCCGCATCCGGGAGAACTATGTGCCCGAAGAGGATGCGCCTGCCGTGGCCAAGCTCCTCGGCGCCGGGGCCATCCTGATCGGAAAGACAACGACGCCCGAGTTCGCGTTCAAACCTGTTACCGACAGCCCTCTCACGGGAATCACCCGCAATCCTTGGGACCTCAGCAAAACTCCGGGAGGTTCCTCGGGCGGGTCTGGCGCCGCAGTAGCTGCTGGTCTCGGTCCGATCGCCATTGGTTCCGATGGTGGCGGCTCCATTCGCGCCCCGTCTTCGTTTAGCGGTATCTTCGGTCTGAAACCGTCGTATGGCCGTATTGCGTATTATCCCTGTTCGCCAGTTCCTTTTCTGGTGCACGCCGGACCGATGGCGCGAACAGTCCGCGACGCAGCGCTCATGCTCAACGTGATCGCTGGACCGGACGAGCGTGATCTTGTTTCGCTTCCGGTCGATACAACGGATTACCTCTCCGCCTGTGAGGGCGGCGTCCGAGGTCTTCGGGTGGCTTGGAGCCCGACGCTTGGTTATGCGAAAGTGGACCCCCAAGTCGGGGCCCTCACCGAAGCCGCGACAAAGGTTTTCGACAGCAGCCTGGGCTGCAAGATCGAAACTGCCGACCCAGGTTTCGAAAGCCCCTGGAATTCATTTTCTACACTCATGGCAATGAGCTTTGCCCTGCGGCTCCGCGGGTTTCTTCCGGAATGGGAGAACCGCATGGACCCTGACCTCGTCAAATTAGTTAGAAACGTCGAGCAGCTGGGCTCGACGGATTACGGCGAGGCACTCGCAAAGCGTGTCAGCCTTTGGGATACGATACGAAAGTTCTTCGATCGTTTCGACCTTTTGCTCACCCCAACGCTGCCTATTACGGCATTCGAGGCGGGTCGGCCTAGTCCGGACGGGATGACTGCCCCAGCCGGATCGCTTATCCCGTTTGCCGATTGGTCCCCTTTTACATATCCGTGGAACATCACAGGTCAGCCGGCTGCTTCCGTTCCGTGTGGATTTACTCGCGAAGGGCTGCCTGTGGGCCTTCAGATCGTGGGCCGACACTTCGCGGATGCAGCCATTCTCAGAACCACGGCCGCGTTTAAGGAAGCTCGGCCCTAGAACAACAAACGGCCGTCGCTGTGAGCGGTCAGGCGTCGGCCAAAAGAATTTGCCACTGGGGCGTTGGCTGAGGGTGCTTGAGTTTAGTGGAGATGAATTTATGGCGACTGCAACTCCTCTTGTCATAACTGCGCGCTCGAATGCGAAGCTCGTGTTTCTGGCAGTGTTCTTTGGGATGCTTCTAGTCCTCCCCATTGCTGCCGAGACTCCCCGTGCACAGAGTCTGAAGGAACGGCTTGCGCCGTTCATCACCACCGCGCCCGATATCGTGCAATTCGCGAAGGACCGCAAATTTGAGGAGGCCTGGATCATCAGTAGGTCTGCTCCACGGCCTTCAGACGAGGATTGCAGGGAGTATCTTCAGAAGGAAAAGTTCGAGCTCTTGATCGTTGAGTACGTTTGGAATTCTGGTGAGGACGATCGGCGATTCGTGCTGACTCTATTACAGGATAAGCACGTCAAGATGCGCGATCCTGAGCAGTTTCTGAAGACCTCGATCGACCTGTTCTATAAGAAGCTCGATTTCATGTCCCTGATGAATGCTCTGGATGCAGAGGTGATCGGCAAAGAGTACCTGCTTCAGCAGCCAGTGGACGCCGTGACTATTGGGATTTTCAATTACTGGTTCTCCGCGGGACCCATCGACCTTTGGAAAACAGGAGAGAACTACAGCGAAGAGACGATTCGCGAAAAGATCACGGCTCGGCCAGAAATACAAAAAACTCGTCTCAATTTTCAGGGGCTGTTTTTCAAGTTTAATGCAGATGGGAGATTTAACGGTCCGTACTACGGTCTCAAGACGCCGTGCTGCAAGAAAGATGGAAATTTATGGGCCGTGGATTTCCCCACGACCTTCCGTTGGATGAGATTCATGTTATCCGAGCCGCAAGGCACAGCCGCGGCTTTGAAGTCCAGGTGACCTATGGCAACTGCAACTGCTCCCGTCGCCGTGACTACGCGCTCGCAAGCGAAGCTGGTATTCTTCGTGGCTTTCTTCGCCATGACCGCTGTCGCGGTCTATGACAAAGATGCGCGTGTCTTTGACCCGACATCGCCGATTGCCCTGCACTTTGGGCACGTCAAATGGTATGTCCTCGTGCATGGCTTCTTCGCAGCCATCGCGATGGCGGTCGCAGCGTTTCAATTTTCGAATCGCCTGCGGGCGCGATACCTTCCAGTGCATCGTGCACTCGGATACACGTACATCACTTGCGTGTTCATTGCCTCTCCATTTGCGGTCCTCGTATCTCGGAAGCTCGCTCTTTCGACCTCACAGTTTGCAATGAATTGCACGAACGCAGCAGGGTGGGCGACAACCACCCTGATTGCGCTCTACTGTATTCGCACCGGCAACATCGCCCAGCACAGGCGTTGGATGATCCGCAGCTATCCCTGGGCGATGACGTTCACCTTCAATCGCATCCTCAACGTGTTGCTGCCCAGCACGCGCGTGGGTCACCCAGGATTCGAGGCAAAGCTCTGGGTGTCCGCTGTGCTGGCAGCATTTCTGCCGAACATTTTTCTGGAGTGGCGTGCGATTTTTCCGCGTAAGGCCGTGGAAGGCGCGACAGTCTTGAGCAGGGCGGCCGCCCCAAAGCCGAGCAGTTGAGATTCGAGACGCATCCCTATGCGAACTATCTGTCTCTATCTTGCAGCCCTAGTCGCGATCGCCGGTGCCTCATTTGCAGCAGATGTGGATAGCCCTGTCGGCATCTGGAGGCTCATCTCATGGCAGGTGATTGTCGACAACGGGCCTCCGCAAGACGTCTTTGGCTCACATCCCAAAGGCTTTTTGATCTTGACGAAAGAAGGGCGTCTCATCGTGCTGACGACTGCAGAAGATCGCAAGCCCGGCATGAGTGATCAACAACGCGCCGCTCTGCACAAGTCTATGGTTGCCTATAGTGGCAAATAGCGCATCGAGGACGGTGATCTCATTACGACCGTCGATGTGTCGTGGAATGAGGAATGGAATGGTACCGAGCAGAGGCGACACTTCAGAATTGAGGGCGACAAGCTCTCCATCGAGACTGCTCCCGCACCAAGTATTCTCTTCCCCAATCAAACTGACTTTCGGAGGATCGTTTGGCAGCGAGAGAAATAGTTGACTTTCCGATAAGCTCGGCCAGATGAAGAGTTCTCTCTGGCATCGCGGCGACAGCGACGACCAGTCTCTTGTGCTCACGTGCTGGACACTTAAGAGACGTGATGCGGGCGAGTGAATCGTTGTCAAAGCCAGGCCTCATCGATGTCCATCATCACTTCGTGCCGCCCTTCTATGTGTCCGAACATCGTGAGCACATTACCGCTGTTGCTGATAGACAAACTCATCCCGCTTATTTGAGCTGGACCGTGGAGCAAACGATCGAGGCCATGGACAAGAACGGCGTCGCGACCGCTGTTCTCTCCCTCACTACACCTGGCGTCTGGTTCGGTGACGCAAGAACAGCCGCCGAGACCGCACGCCGAGTGAATGAATACGGCGCGGAACTCCTGCGGAAATATCCAGGCCGGTTTGGCCTGTTCGCGGTCATTCCCCTTCCCAGCACAGAGAGCAGCCTGCGCGAGATCGAGTACGCGTTTAGTTCACTCAAAGCAGATGGTATCGGGCTGATGACCAGTTACGAGGATAAGTGGCTGGGTGATCCTCGTTACGAACCGGTTTTCGAAGAACTCAATCGGCGTAAGGCAGTCGCCTTCGTGCACCCGACGACTGGTCTCTGTTGTCGCACGTTGCTGCCGGATATCAATCCCACTATGGTTGAAATTCCTCAAGATACTACCCGGGCGATCACGAATCTGCTCTTTTCTGGTTGCTTCACAAAGTTTAGGGATATTCGTTTAGTCTTCACTCACGCGGGCGGAACCGTGCCGATGATGGTCAATCGAATGCACCAATACGGCTCTAAAGATGTTGCCGAGAAATTGCCGAATGGAATCGAGTACGAACTCAAGCGCTTGTATTACGACATTGCTGGGACTGCGTACCGACCGCCGATCGCTGCGCTAACGAGCCTGGTCGCGACTTCACAAATTCTTTTCGGCAGTGACAATCCGTTTATTCCTCTTGCCGAGACCGCCGAAGGACTGAAGCACCTCGGTTTCTCGGAAGCCGACCTCCAACGGATCGGGCGAGACAACGCGATCGAGCTGCTGCCGCGACTGAGATCCTGGCAGGACCCGTCGTCAAAGCTCTCGATTAATGGCTGATGAGATGTAAGCACTATTAAGCGCGACGGTGTATGACGAAAGAACTCCAAATCTCATCATACGATCCACGCTGGCCCGTTGAATTCAAAATCGAGCGGGATCGAATCGCGCAAAAACTCGGACCGCTCGCATGCCGCATAGACCATAACGGTTCTACTGCCGTTCCAGGGCTGGAGGCGAAGCCCATTATCGATATTCAGGTCTCGGTGCAACGGTTGCAGCCCATCCGGGGTTACGCCGAACCGCTCGCGACGCTGGGCTACGTTCATGTTCCCCATGTTGACGATGCCTTCTGCCCTTTCTTTCACCGTCCGAGGGAATGGCCTCACACGCATCACGTCCACGTTGTGCAATCAGGTGGGGAGGAAGAGCGGCGTACTTTGGCATTTCGTGATTTCTTGCGCGAGCATAACCTCACTCCAAAATGAGCGCACATTGGCCGGTCAATCGGCCGTCAACCGTCCTAAGTTCTGAAGGTAACGTCTCTCGGAAAATTTAGCGGGCGCGACGGACTCGAACCGCCGGCTTCTGCCGTGAGAGATTTTCTCGGCTGAATATTTGTGCAAGCCGAATCCGCAGACACGGAACTGCCCGGCATAAGTTCGTTCTACAAAGACGCCCCATCGCGCCGTTCTGATCGACAGTCGCGAATATCGCAGGGAAAGAACCCGGTCGACAGGTAAACGATTGAAAATACGCGACGCGGGTGGCTCCCAAAAATCGTATTACGTAGCAGTTGATACTGATAGGTGGAGTTGCGGTACGGACGCCGGTTACTCAGCGCAACCGCGCGGATCCGTGCGAGCGGATTGCCCGCATACGGCTCTTACCGCGGATGTTTGGCGTCGAAGCGCAAAGTGGGATACGGTGGCCGGCGCTTTCCCCTGCCATGTTTTTCGATTATTTTTGTAACGGGATCAAGAAGATTGCAGGTATAAAGCTCCCCAGGATTGGTGAGTCCTGGGGAGATTTTCGAATCGAATCGCCCCGCGCGACTTCACTGACAATCATTGTGGAGAATGCTGGGAGCTGGCGGTCCTTCGATGCATGGGATTGCACTCAGGTATTCGTAAATCGCGCGGATATCGTGGTCACCCATGTTCTTGTACGTGTGCCACGGCATGATTTGCAGGAGATTGCCGTCGAACGGCTGCGGAAGGCAGTTAGTGGTCACGGTCGAGGAGCACGGCGGGTGGGCGTGATCCAGATCCACTCCTGTCCTCAGAATTTGCAGAAACTCGGAGAACGGGCGCCCGCCTTCGGGAAGCCCGGTTTTGTCCGGGGTTAAGTTACGGGACACAATGTGCGGAGAGCCGGGTGTCGGCACTAACGGGCCGAAATCTCGACCGCCACCCAGGTACGTTGCCGGGTCGACCTTTGCTGGCTCGCCAAAGAAGGGGTTTCCGCCGGGGAGGAACTGGGTCTGGGGGCCCGCATCGTGGCAGTCATTGCAGCCCGCCACCCCGTTGACCAGATAGCTGCCAAAACCCACCAGTTCTCGATTCTTGCCTTCCAAGTTTAGTGGGACTGGAGCAATCTCTAACCCACGCTCAACTCTCGATTCGTGATCACTCCCTCTGCTCTGCGCGTGCACGTGTTGGGAATGGAAAGTTGCTTCGGCAGTGAAAATTACGGCGAATACAACGACCGCTAGTGCGGACATGGAATAGGAGCCTACCTTCATCATTGTGTTCCTCCTTATGGGGTTTGATCTCTATCGAATTTGCGATCAGAAGAAATGCAGAGAAAGCACGCTTCTCCTGTCACAAGCAGAAGCTGGCGGGTGACCAACTTCTTTCCTCGCAATCAGGAAATCACACCAAGAAAACTGCGTCTTATCTGAAACTGTGTCTCCGTGTCGAATCTTGCGGAATTCTTCAGACGAAACGCACGTACTTCTCGCATCACATTCCGGAGGGGTGTCTCAGAACAAGAAGATCCGTCGATACTTGCCCAGCGGTTCTCACGCAGTCATCGGTCGCTTCACTTGATCGCTTACCGTGTGTTTAGCGATGAGGAGAGAGCGCCCCTTCGCACGCTTTGGTGGTTGCGATCTTTGATTATCAAACTCGTTTCCAAAGAATCCGAACGCTCTATGAAGTTGGATCGAATGAGGTCGAGCGAATACCACCTTCGAATTTGCCAGAGCATCCCAAACCAAAACCCAGCCGATTCTCGCAAACTGACGATCAGTCAATTGGGATTTCATGCCTTCTCAGAATCGTCCTCCTGTCCGCGTGCTATACGCAAAAGCTTATGCGCCTGTTCAGATCCCGCTACCGGCAAGTTCGTCGGATCGAGCAAGCCCACTTGCACGAGCAATGAAGCCTGATCCCACCAGACATGTTCGTGCGCAACTTTTCCGTTCTCGAACTTCATGACCACCACGTGCGGGAGTTCCACGTGCTTTCCGGTGGGAGGGATTCCTGGGAGCAGATAGTCCCATTGCGTGTCGTGAGTGAAGCTCAGAATCAATTCATCCACCACTTGGTCTTTGCCAACGGTGCGGGAAATGGGCGTCACCGTTGCATCTTTGGGGATCTGATTGATGAAGTGCTCGCTGTAAAACCGACGCACTTCGTTGCCACCGGCGCCGCCCGTCATGATCGGAACGCAGTGCACATAAGGTTCGGGCACCATGGTCTCCATCGTAGCGTCGACGTCCCGATCTGCAAACTCCCTCGCGATGTGGGCATCAAAAATGTCGTCAAGGCGGCCAGCTTCGTTGATTTTGCCGTTAGTCCTTGCAGTTTCTTTCTCTTGGAATTCCGTTATCATTAGTGCTATCTCCTTTGCAGTATTTCTTGATTTGGCGTAGTGGCGTTTGCTCGGAATTTTGGGTCCTGCAAAAGGAAGGCCGCCGCCTGCTCTCCGATTACGACGCAGGGTGCCATCGTGTTGCCAGTCGTTACACGAGGCAGTATGGAAGCATCGGCGATGCGGAGCCCGTCGATGCCATAGACCCTCAATTTACCGTCGACCACCGACATGGCGTCACGCCCCATTTTTGCTGTGCCAGATTGATGCCAGAAGGTGCCAAGTCCATCGCGAAAGAACCTCTCCAGTTCCGCTCCGTTGATTGAGCCCGGTACTAGTTCGCGACCCGTGAACGGTCGCAGGGCAGCAGAGTTGCCGATGTCGCGTGCCATCGTCAAACCAGAGACAAGATGCTTCATGTCTTGGGGATCGCCGAGGTAGTTCGCCTCGACCTTTATGGGATCGTCGGGATCATTGCCCGTGAGATGGAGGGAACCGCGACTTCTCGGTCGCATACCAACCGCCAGCGACCACGAAGCAGCCGGGGGTTTGAAACGCGCTGCATTCTCGGGTGTAGCATCAGGTCCCTGGTGCGAATAACAATAAAAGTTGGGCGCGTCTAATTCTGCGCCCGTCTTCCAGAAGCATGCGGTCTGACTTCTAGGAACGGGGGCCGGCTTTTTGTCTGTGTTCTCCCAGATGCACCCGAATGCAACGTGATCGTGAAGGTTGCGTCCAACGCCGGGCAACGCCTGCATCACCGGAATCCCAGCTCTGTGCAATTCCATTTCGTTTCCAATGCCAGATTGCATCAGTAATTTCGGCGTGTGGATTGCGCCAAGGGAAAGGATTACTTCTTCGGTGGCTTCGGCATGAATCGTTCTCCCTTGATAGTGGAACTCCACTCCGGTCGCCCGCCGACGATCGAAACGAATTCGCGTCGCCAATGCTCCAGTCATTACGGTGATGTTCGGCTGCGCCATGAGGGAATACAGATAGGAACGAAAAATAGATTGTCTTTTCCCATCACGAACCGTTTCGTCGACCAACGCGCATCCAGCGGCGGACTCCATCATGCGACCGTTCGCATTGGAATAGCGTTCGAGGCCTAACGAAGCTGCTCCCTCGAGCAAGGCGAAAGCAAAGGGGCGCGGATCCGCTGCCGGCTGCACGTACACCGTTCCATGCACGCCGCGGTATTCCGGGTCAGGTGTGCCTGCCCACGCCTCGATGCGACGGCGATACAGATCCAGAACGGCTTCGTACGACCATGATGGATCATCCGCCTCGGAGGCATAGAAGTCCCAATCAGCCTGGTGGCCGCGAGACCACGTTGAGACATTGATGCTGGACCCCCCTCCCAGCACCTTGCCCATCGAGTAGCGAATCGCTCTTCCGTTCAGTTTTGGATTCGGCTCAGCAATGAAGCCCCAGTCCAGGTCGCTGCCCAGCGTCATAGGCCAATGGTTCGGATTGATTACCAACTCCGAATCGTCGTTACCGCCGGCTTCAAGCAACAGAACGTGCGTATTCAACTCGGCCGCAAGTCTCGCCGCCACGACGCAGCCGGATGTGCCTGCACCGCACACAATGTAGTCAAAAATCATTTTGGGGTCCGAAGAGAGCTTCTGATGTTTCCGGCCGATTCGCTCTTCGAAGTCCTGCTCTACCGTATCTTCCATAGCGGCTAGCCTCCTGATCTCGGTATTGGTGACCGACAGAATCAGGAGACCACATCGACAAGCATGGGTTGTGTCTGAACTGGCGCTGTTGGGTCTAATGTTTTGCAATCGTCGTGGCTAGCATCGCATCAAATTCAGGCAGGAGTTGTTACAAGGATGAGAGTTGAACTCGATGTCCCTGAACCTCGTGTAGAGTCGCACATCAGGGTGGAACATGAGCAGGTCCTTGCAATGGCGTTGTCCCCTGGCTCGATTACGGTGGGCTCGCGCAGTTCTGAGATGAAGCGACTGAACTACCAAGCCGGCGAAATGGGAATTTGTCCGCGCGGCATGGAAGTCTGGTTCGGTAATGAGGGCATACAGCGTTTGAGCCTTAGCATCTCTGATTCAGCTTTGGCGGCTGCTTGCGATAGGAGGGATACTCAAGTTGAGTTGCGGCCCTGCACTAATCTTGTAGATGGGCGATTGGGGGCACTCGCCATGGCCGGGAATGCTGAGCGGATTGCCAGCTTCCCCAGCGGGCGTCTTTTTCTAGATCATCTGGAGATGGCGATCGCTGTGGCTTTAGTCAAAGACTACGCGGTCCAACCCGCCTCGCTTCGCTTGTATAGAGGTGGACTCAGCCCGGCCCGCCTGCGAAGAATTAAGGAACTTGTGCACGCCAAGATCGACCACGACTTAACTCTGGAAGACATGGCACAGTCGGTTGACCTGAGCATAACCCACTTCTGTCAGATGTTTCGCAATTCGACGGGACAGAGCCCACATCAGTTTGTACTGCGCCTTAAAGTTGAGCGCGCGAAGGAGATGCTGCGTACTGCCGACGTGCGTGTGCTAGACGTAGCGGTTGCCTGCGGTTTCAAGACCCAGCAACATTTTGCGCGCGTCTTTCGTACCATCAGCGGAACCAGTCCCACGGAATATCGACGCGAATTACTGCAGTAGGAACGAGTGGCGCTCGACAAGCTGGAGCCTATTCGGCCACTGTTCCCGGCGGGCAATGGGTCCAGGTTTCCCGCCTCGCGAGAATTCGCGATTATGACCCAACGGTTTCTATACTCGGCGCGCTTGCAGTCCGCTGGTGAATCGGGAATTCTGTAGAATTCGGTCCAAGGGCACACATTTAGATACAGCTCGATCTCCGCAACGTGGTCTTCTGGTGTCGGCATGAATAGTGATGTAGTGGGTCACTATCAGTCGAAACAAAAGGAGACACGACATGCATAACGTTCAAACCGCAATCCAGACAGCACCATCGATCAAACATCAACCGAGATTCAAACGCTATTATTTTGACGTCGGTATTGGTTCCGTATGTTTATCGGGCGAGGATACGGGAGGAGCATACTGCCTTCTGGACGTGAGCCTTGCACCTGGGATCGGCGTACCTCGCCACACGCACACACGCGAGGACGAAACCTACTACGTCGCCTCCGGAGAGCTCGAGGTCACCGTCGGAGACGAGGTGTTCGTTCTCAGGGCGGGCGACACCCTTATTGCGCCGCGTAACATTCCTCACGAACTCCGGAATTCCGGCTGCACTACGAACCACTTCCTTCTCGTATTTTCGCCTTCTGGCTTCGAGAACTTCGTGATGGCGACTGCCCTTCCAGCGGCGGCCAACGCGGTTGCTCCCACAGCGCCACGACTTCAAGGTGAGGAGCTTTCCGCTGCGATAGAGAATGTTCATAGGCTCGCCGCTGAATACGGAATCCTTTTTGGCTGATTTAGCGGGCTGGGCCAAAGCACTTTCGCATCGCGTGGGATTCGTACAGTGCTCTTGGCTCGGCTCAAGGGAGAATTGATGCAACCGAAAAACGATTTACGCAATAACCGAGTGATTGTCATAGGCGGTTCCTTGGGAATCGGTTTAGCGGTTGCCCTGAACGCAGCCTCACACGGGGCCAAGATCGTCATCGCTTCCAGCAACCGGCTACGACTTCAGAAAGCTGTTGAATCCATCGGAGGAGAAGCGACGGGCGAGACGCTGGACGTCTCCGATGAAAGGTCCATCGAAGCTATCTTTGCGAAACTTGGGCCGATCGATCACTTGGTATATACGGCTGGTGATAGCCACCCATTGCGCGACTTAGCGACTACTGATCTCAGTGAAGCAAAACGCGCCTTTGGATTGCGGTATTGGTCTGTGCTCGCTGCGGTCAAGGACGGAAGCCCACATATTCGTCCCGGTGGTTCGATCGTACTCACGACCGGGATTGCCGGCCAGCGCCCACAAAAAGGGATGGGTAATTGCCGCGAGCGTTTGCGGAACCATCGAGGCCTTGACTTGGGCGCTGGTCGAGTTAGCCTCGATTCGTGTTAACGCAGTCTCTCCGGGAGTCGTTCGGACGAACCTCTCGCAAAACATGACTATTGCAGAACAAGAACGACTGTATGAAAGCGTGGGCAACCGTCTGCCTGTCGGCCGCGTCGGTGAACCTCGTGACATCGCGCAGGCTTACCTGTTCTCGATGCAAGAGGGATTCGGCACGGGCCTGGTCGTGGTGGTTGACGGCGGAACAGTTCTGGTTTGATCGCGGTCCCGACAGGATGTCCCCACGTCAGTGCGAAAAAACCAACTGACAAGGAACGCTCGCCCGGCGCTCGCGCTAGCCAAGTATTGCATGCGCTACCCTCATCCACACTTGCGCAGGCCTCACATATCTCGCGCGAGTGGACGTGCGGAGGTGGTTCATTCCCCGGTTCCATGACGGCCTCTATCAAGCGGAAGTCGCCGTTGCTGTCTTCTTCTTCCACAAGATAGGTAGTCAGATTTGACATGTACCATGTCGATGTCTCCAAGGACTTCGTGCCCCTGAAGGCTTTCAAAGGCGACGATGTATCGTTTCCGTCTGCGGAGTTGCCTCTTGAGATCTTCTTGGCTATCCCCATGGTCGCTGCTGGTTTTCCTTCTAACGAATTGTGGGTTTTCATGAACCGTCCCTTCGCATCGTGTTCCTCGTTCAAAGGATCTCTTCGCGCAAGGCACGGCATCCTTTGGACCCTGTACGCGAGTCAAGCGGGGAATTCACACTCAGCAAGTAGAGTGGCTAAGGGATTTGGAGTTGTGTCTGAATATCTACTTTCAGGCCTGATCTTCTGGAATCTTTTATAAGGAAACGTGGATTGAACGGGCACTTTGAGACAAGTTGAAGACGAAATTCACAGCTGATTCGGTCGAGACAATATCGAGGCTCGCGCAACAATCGACCGCACTATTTCGACAGCCGCATTCGCGTCAGCAGTGCGGCAAATCTGGGGTCACGACGCACATTGTTCAAAAGCGGATCGTCCTTGATCTCCGGCAACCCAGCATCTCGCTGTTGGTAAGCACGCTCCAACCACTCGAATGATTTGTCGGATTCCCCGCGAAACGCATACGCCTGAGAGATCTGAAAGGCCGCTTGTGTGCCATACTTCGCGATAAGCCCAGCAACAGCAGCATCTGAATCCTGCGCCCGACCTAGGGCGTGATAAACCAATGCCTTGCCCGTGAGTTTTGCCCACTCGAGCGTTTCGGATTCAATCTCTGTGAGCGCCTGCTGCGGTTTTCCTTCTGCGACGAGAATTTTGGCTCGAGTAAGATGAGCTAGCGCGACCTGCGGGTTGAGGTCCAAAGCTCTTTGCACCTCGGCTTGACCTTGCTCGTAGCGCCGCGCCACGTAGAGTAGATATCCTAGTCCCAAGTGAGAATTTGAACGAAGAGGATCGAGCGCGACTGCCTTTTCATATTGCTTGATTGCGTCGGCGGGATTGCCCGACAACCTGAAAAGGTACGAACGGATGCTGAAAACCTCGACGTTGCCCGGTTCCAAGGCTGCCGCTTTGGCGAGGCAGGTACTCGCGGCGTCCCAATCCCAGTCGTAGTCGATTTGCGTCCTGGCTAGAGCGAGATATCCTGAGGCAGAAGTAGGATCAAGGGCAATCGCTCGCTCCGCGTCGTCACGGGCCCTTCGAAAACCTTCTGTGACATCAATTATCCCCACCTCAGCCATCATATTCTGCACCGAAGCTCGCAGAGCCCAGGCTGGTGCATATTTGTCATCAAGCTTGATCGCTGCGTCGGTGTAGGCGAGCGCCTTGCCTAGGTCCTCCTTGTTCTGTCCGCGCACATTGAAGTATTTCGCCTGCAGGTACGCCTGATATGCCTCCGGATTCGCGCTTGGCAAGGTCGAGGCAATGGGCTGACCATTGCCTCCCAGCAATTTCAGCTGCAGTGCCTCGGTCGTGGCGCGAGCGATTTCATCCTGCACGGCAAAGATGCTACTGATCTGCCGATCGTAAGTCTGCGACCAAAGCTGAAACCCATCGTCTGCCTTGAACAATTCCGCAGTGACGCGTACATGGTTGCCCTCGCGGCGCACACTTCCCTCAAGGACGTTCGCCACACCGAGCTTCCGCCCCACGTCACGAAGATCCTCATTCTTCCCTTTGAACTGAAAGGCAGAGGACCGGCTTACGACTTTTAGACCCGAGACTTTTGCGAGATCGTGAATCAGTTGCTCCGAAAGCCCGTCCGAAAGATACTCTTGATCTTTGGCTGGACTCATGTCTGCAAAAGGAAGAACCGCGATGGAAGGATCGTTCAAGGAACCAGCATTGCGTCCATTTCGTTTGGACCGGACATATCCTAGAAATCCCACTACCGCGACGATCGCCAGTACCCCAACGGTGACAACCCACAGCTTGCGTTTAGCGAAACCACTCTCGCGTTTCGAAGGGGCTGTTTCAGATTCAATCTTTTCTTCCAACACCTTCACTTCTGCTTTGTGCGACGCAGACAAGGCTGGCGGCGGTTCGTTCCCGTTGTCATTTGCGACAGAAGCAACAAAGCGATATCCGCGCTTCGGTACTGTTTCGATGAATTCCGGATTCTCGGGTCGATCTCCCAAAGCCTTCCGGATTTCTAGAATGTATTTTCTGAGGACCTCCGGATTGACGTAAGTATCCGACCACAACGCGTCAAGAATTTGGTCCTGCGTCACTACCCGCCCGGCGTGTTCGACAAGGTAAGCCAGAATGTCGAATTCCTTGGGAGACATAGGCACACGATCCTCATTGCGCCACAGGATGTGGTTCTCCCTATCCAGACGGAACGCTTTGAACGACTTCATGTACGGCTCTACTCCTCTTTACCTCATAGGGGCCAGCGGCCCGCAACATCCTTTGCTCTCTATGGGTTTGGCTCTACACAAAAAATCAACGGAAGCTCCACGGGTGCTTCACGCGTGAATCTTTCCCCTTCCGTATGCTCGCAGTGTGCAGAGATTGGTTTCTGTTTCGAGGGGAAGAAGGTCATTTCGATATTCGTTGGGGGCTGCGGATTCAGGCTGGGTCAGCGGCATGACGTGAAACTAAGGTCTCATTGGCCAGCAAACTAATCGCCGGGGGAACTAGCACGGTACTTGAGCGAATTTCGAAATGACTATTTGATGTCACCCCTGTCCATCGGTCGCATTTTCTTCGGATCGCGACTTGGTCAATCGCAGCAATTCGTTGCTTATATAGAGTTCGCAACGAACAGTGGAGGAAATAGATGAGGGTTGTTGAAAGCGTAATCAAATCTGAGGGGGAGCCGAGAATCTCTGTCCAGCGTGAGCAGGTTCTCGCCATGATGTTGCAGCCTGGTTCTTATCAGTCTGGTCTGCGCCGATCTGAACGGACCAGGCATGAGTGTTACGCAGGCCAATTGATCCTGTGTCACCGGGGCGTGGAAGTGTGGATTCGACGCGGTGAGCTGCACGTTTTGAATATCGTTGTTTCCGATGCCGTCCTAACAGGCGCGAACGACGGAAAAAACGGTGAGGTTGAATTGCGCCACTCGGGTAACGTGGTGGACTCGCGGGTCGCTGGGTTGGTCGCAGCATTGAATGCGGAGAGAGTTGCGGGGTTTCCGAGCGGGCAACTGTTTCTGGACTCACTCGAGGAGGCGCTTGCGATGGCGCTGGTTGATTGTTTTGCGGTTCGGCGCCCTTCGCTGCGGAGCTACCAAGGAGGTCTCAGTCCCGCACACCTGCGAAGAGTCACAGAATGGGTTCGGGCCAAGATTGAAGAGGAGTTGACTCTTCGGGAAATGGCACAATTGGTAGAGTTGAGCATTTCTCATTTCTCGCAAATGTTTCGCAAGTCAACGGGCGAGACCCCGCATCAATTTGTCCTGCGCCAAAGGATTGAGCGTGCGAAGGAGATGCTGCGCGCGGCCGAAGCTGACGTAGCAGCTGAACCGCGCGTGTTGGATATCGCCATGGCCTGCGGCTTCAAGACGCAGCAGCACTTTGCACGCGTGTTCCGTCATTTTTGTGGCGTCAGCCCTACTGGCTATCGGCAACAGTGCCAGCAATCCGAGAGATCCGATCCAGGTGATAGCAGTTTAGGCACACCCTACTTGCTGTGATGTGAGACAAGAACTGGATCGACAAAGATCTGAACGCTTCACATTTCTCCAATAGCGAAAAGCATTGAAAACACATTTGGCTGGAGGCCTTCTACGAATGACGCGGCCTGGCTGTGAAGACTCGAACGCGGCTCTGCAATCAGGGCGCTACGACGAACCGTCAAACAAGCTGATAAATACCCTCAACACCCTCTTATCGGCGCAGTCGAGACCGGATCTGGCCTCATTTCATCGCGAACTGGCGATCGCGAGAGAGGTCCAAAGGGCCTCTCTGCCGGCACAGACTCGCACGGTCCCCGGCCTAGACTCAGCGATCTTCTATAAACCGGCGCACTGCATTGGAGGAGACTATTACGATTTCCTTAGTTTGCAGAACGGCGAGTGGGGTATTGCCGTTGGCGATGTTTCGGGTAAGGGTATCTCGGCAGCCCTTGTCATGGCCAACCTTCAGGGGTTCCTGCGAGCACAGACTTTCCACTCTGCACCCGATCTACCCACGCTGATGTCTAATCTCAACCGATTGGTTTGGCACTCCTCTCCCCAGCATTTCTTTGCATCACTGTTTTATGGAGAATATGATCCTCAACGGCGGCGCCTTCGATACGTGAATGCTGGGCACAATGCTCCAATTGGAATTCGTCGAGCCCACAACCATGATTGGTTATTTTCACTGAAGGCGGAGTGTGCGCCAGTCGGTGCTTTAGAAGATCCGCTCTTCGTATCGACGACGTTTCAATTCGAGATTGGCGACACTCTGGTCTTCTACACAGACGGGGTCACAGAATCGGAGAATTCTGAGGGCATCGCCTTCGGACACAAACGATTGCAAAGAATTCTCTACGATTACCACACTCACGGTCCACACCGGATCTTGGAACTCATCGTGAACGAGTTGGCGGCTCATTCAGCCGGCCGGCCACAAACAGACGACATCACGCTCGTCGTCCTGCAAGTGGATACGCCCTAGGGAGAGACCATGCCAGCGAATCTTGTTTGTTCACTCCCTAAACGACCCACGAGATTCTCGACGCAGAGAACTTTGGGCTTTCGTTCGCCTCCGATTCGGAAGCTTACCGAGGCCGTCTGGCGAGGCGCTAGAACTGACGAAAGGTCCCGTCGAGTCCGCCATCCACTCGGACAACAGAGATATCGGAGCCATCTGGCAGGAGAATGCCGCCTTGCGCGAAGCCGTTAATTGGATCAGCGCAGTGTAGTCGCGTTCCATAGCATAGGAAAGAGTTACGCCGTTAGAGCAACGTTATTAGGACGATAATACTTGACAGCGGAAAAGGGGCATCATGAGTAAGACCTGGCTCAATACTCGCGCACGGAGGCTTCCTTCCGAGATGGAGCTTGCGATTTTTCGCATTGTGCAGGCGGACAACTTCAAATGAATAATTGTCATCTTGAAGGCATTTTCGTCGGATTGTCGTCAGGGCATGCATCCCTCTTGTTGCTTCCCATCTCCTGCGAGAGTTTTGTTCTGGATGCAATTCTCGCCCTTTGCTTTTGTCTCCTTTAAGCCGACTTCTTGAAATCAGAGCGGAAGGCAATAATTCTTCCCCGTTGCCGCTGGGGAACCCATTTCACTTTCTGTTTAAAGCGAGTTGGAATGTAAAACTCAATCACCTGTGCCATAACATCCTCCGATCTTCGGAAAGGACGAACTGCGCAGAGCGAGAAGATGCACGCGCCTCGCCAAATGTCCAGCAAACCCGCAAAGTCAGGATTGGCATCGATCTTGCTTCTGGCTTAGTAAGGCGAACTTGTCGTTTGTGCGGTTAAGATCAGCGGCAATCAGAAGGGCGGGACTATGGAACAATTCCAGCTTTTAGCACAACCGTTGTGGGTCAATCTGCTCGTGTTGATCCCCCTGGCTTTGTTTTTCGGCTGGCGAAGCAGAGGCATTCGGATTTCTGGGCGGCAATTCCTTTTCGCCACCATCTTTGCGTTGGCCTTCGGGTTCGTGGAAGCCACGGTCGTAGTTTATTTTCGTGCGGCTGCGGGATTGTCCACGGACTACAAACTGGCACTGTCGGAGGTTCAGCTCGTGGAGGAAAGAGCTCACGCCGAGCCGCTAACCGTCACGCAGTTTCCCCAAATCTTGCTTACCGTGGAAATGTTGCGCGAGGGGGCAACGATCATAATGCTGGTCAGTATTGCCCTGCTGGCCGCTTCCGGAGCGAGAGAACGGTGGGCCGTTTTCCTTTGGACATTTGCCCTGTGGGACATCAGTTACTATGCTGGGCTCTGGGCCACGATACGCTGGCCTTCCTCTCTCAAAGACCTCGACGTCTTGTTTCTCATCCCGGTGCCGTGGGTGTCGCAGGTATGGTTTCCGCTACTCGTGAGTGGCCTTACTCTAATCACCGTGGGACTGAGCAAGAGACAAATGCCGGTCTGAGGGACCTGACCGAATCATCAGATGTCTGTGATGCATCCTCCTGTTGCAGAACCTAGTCGAAACAACTGCGTGATTGTGTCTAACTTTATTTCGTGTCGGACGTTCGCGGGAGGACGCCTCTTAACTGCAGCCGTCATTTGTCTCCAGAACAACGAGTCCCCTGGCCCCGGATGTTGCCCAGATTTCGTATCGGCAACCTCTGCCGCCGAGGGAGTGAGCGCTGCGAACCGTTGCGCTTAGTTATGCTGTAGTTCTGCCTGGGCGCTAAGGAAGCGCAGGACATGACCGCGGGTGATTACCCCTTGGAGGCGTCCGTTCGAAATCACTGGCAGTTGGTTCATGTCCTCGCGGCCCATGAGTTCAAGCGCTTGGATCGCAGGCGTTTCCGGGGCAACGGTTCGCAACTGACTAAGCGGACGCATCACGCTTTGCACGCTGGTCTGCGACCAACGTTCTCGATCGACTTTCTTTACCTCGTGGGTCGTAATCAGTCCTGTTATCCGGTCATTCTGCATGACGACGAAACAGCGGCTTCCGGTTCGCAATACATACTCGTCGACAAGATCCTGCACGCTCAGATGACCCTCCACGGTAGCGTAGTCAGCGTCCATGATGTCGGCGACGCGGCGGTTCCGGAGTCCTGCCATCAGCTCTACCTGAGCGTAGCTGGCACGGGAAGCGTCAAGCAGGAACCAACCAATAAACGCTAACCACAGTCCGCCGAAGTTCGCGCCCACGAACAATCGAAATAAGCCCGATAAGATAAATAGAAAAGCGACGACTTGGCCGACCTGGGCGGCGACTCTTGTCGAGCGGTCGGCATTGCCGGTGATCCACCAGATTACGGCACGCAAGACACGCCCGCCGTCCAGCGGATAGCCGGGAATCATGTTGAATCCGGCCAGCGTTATGTTGATGTAACCGAGCCAGACTAGCACTGAGATGACAGGCGTGGCGGGTTCGGTGCCGGTCTTCCAGCCATTCACCCACGCGCTCCCCAACAGAACCAAACCGATTACGAGACTCATAAGAGGACCGACGATCGCAATCCAGAATTCGGATTTGGCGTCCGAGGCTTCCGTTTCGATCTGCGATACGCCGCCTAGGGCGAACAGGGTGATGCTACGGACGCGCAGACCCCGCGTTTTCGCCACGAGAGAGTGTGCGAGTTCATGAAGCAGGAGAGCGGCGAAGAATAGCAGGCTCGTGACCAGCGCGGCTATCCATATCACCGTGCTGCTCCACTGTGGCGTGACCTCACGGAAATGTTGGACGAGAGAAAGCGCAATCAGCAGGGCAATGATGAACCAACTGTAGTGAAGACCGATCGAAATGCCGGCGATGCGGCCGAGCTTGACTTGTGCCTTCATGGTTGTGAAACCTCAGACGCACGCCTCGATCCCGATTCTCTGCCGTGCCGGTTTGGCCCTTTTCATTCTACCCGGCTTGCACTGACAGTTCCCAATTACTCTTTCAGGAACTCGACATCTAATGTGATGGCGACATCCTCTCCCAGCAGCAGGCCGCCAGTCTCAAGGGCGGAGTTCCAGGTAAGAGCAAAGTCCTTACGATTGATCTGCGTGGTGGCCGAGAGGCCGACTCGTGTGTTGCCCCACGGATCCTTCATTGGCGCGCTAGGGCCTTCAACGTCGAATACCACTGTGCGAGTCACGCCGTGTATTGTCAGTTCGCCCTCAACCACCAATTCGACATCACCTCTCCTGGAAACACCAGTAGACCTGAAGCTCAAGGTCGGAAACTTCTCCACTTCAAGGAAGTCGGCGCTCTTTAGGTGAGCATCGCGCTGTGGCTCACGCGTGTTAATCGTCGCAGCGTCGACAGATGCCTCGACGCGCGACTTGGTTATGTCCGCGCCATCCAGCTCCAATTTTCCGCTGATGTGTGTAAGCTCACCCTTCACGTTCGAGATCATCATGTGCCGGACTTTGAAATGTGCGGCTGAGTGCGCGGGATCAATATTCCAAGTGGTGGTTGCGACTTTTGTTGACATGGCTGGGCTCATAAGGTTTTCCTCCTGATGGACGTACGGACTGGTTCTCCGCGGTTGGTCTCTCTCAAGACCGTTTCTTAGCAACTCTCCTTCCATCTAGCTGAGACTTACAAGCGTCACCAACGAAAGGAGTCCGCGATCTGCAGCGTTCGAATACTCGCAACAGGTGATTGCCATTTAGAACCCAAGAAGACAGTTGTCATTCCGGAGACAATTTCGTCGACTTATCGACAATGAGGGCACCTTCGCCTGTGCAACCGCTTACGCACAATCCATTGTTGTCGACCAGCCGCCCCGAAAATAGGGACCCTCAGGATTGCAAGCTCGTTGGAATGTGGCGTGCATTTCATTCCGGAAAGGAGGGATTCGATGGCCTCATCTGTGTTGTGCTTGAACGATCCTATTGCCCAAAGAGGGATGGCGTTTTTCGAAGAGCTGCTGCGGGATTTTCATCCCAGGAATTTTGCCGTGAGGCTATGGGATGGATCGCGTCTGGATGCCGAAGAGGGTCGGTTGCCACGGTGTACCCTCGTAATTAATCACCCCGGTGCAATCCGCCGCATGGTCTTGCCGGGCAACCAAGCGGCGCTAGGCGAAGCTTACGCCTATGGTGACGTGGATATTGAAGGCGACGTGGAAGCGCTGTTTCCTCTCGTGCCTTTCCTGCTCAACCCGAAGTTGAGCTGGGCGCGCCAAGTTCGGCTTGGCGCGCTCCTGCTGGGGTTGCCGGGGACACACACGCGTCGTATGGGTCGGACCGCGGTAAAACTCGATGGGCGCCGCCATTCCAGGCAGCGCGATCGGCAGGCAGTTACATATCACTACAACGTTTCTAACGAGTTTTTCAAACTGTTCCTCGACGAGCGCATGGTGTATTCGTGTGCGTATTTCGAGTCGGACGACACAAACTTGGATCGTGCACAAGAACGGAAATTGGACTATTCGTGTCGCAAGCTGCGTCTGCGCCCAGGTGAGCGGTTGCTTGATATCGGTTGTGGTTGGGGCGCCCTTTTGATTCATGCGGCGCAGCACTATGGGGCACGCGGTCTGGGCATTACGTTGAGCGAGCCACAGGCGGAGCTCGCGAATGCTCGCATCCGCAGTGCTGGCCTTGAGCATCTGTGTCGCGTCGAAGTCCTTGATTATCGTGATATTCAGAAACATGGAACTTTCGACAAGCTGGTCAGTATTGGAATGGTCGAGCATGTAGGTGAGGAAATGCTGTCCGAGTACTTCGCCCAGGCATTTAAATTGCTGGCGCCCGGCGGCATGTTTCTGAATCATGGCATTGCACGAGCTTCGTCAGCCCAACTTCATAACGGCCCCACGTTTGTTGATCGTTACGTTTTTCCGGACGGCGACGTGGCCCCGATCGAAACAGTTCTGCGGGAAGCGGCGTTAAGGGGCTTTGAGGTGCGCGACGTCGAGAATTTGCGCGAGCATTATGTGCTGACGCTGCGCCATTGGGTGCGTAACCTGGACGATCGTGCGCAACACGCTCGCCAAGCCGCCGATGACACCACTTACCGGACGTGGAGACTGTATATGGCAGGCTCAGCGCATTTCTTCGAGACAGGACAGCTGAACGTTTATCAAAGCCTGTTGGCCAAAGCGAAAGATGGGAAGACTGGGCTGCCGCTGACGAGGACGGATTGGTATTGCTCAGAGGTTTCGCCTAAACAGGTGGAGAGATGAACTCATAGATCGGTACCTGAGCTTTGCGCGCTGGCCTTTCACAAAGTACGTTCTTCAGAAAATCCACGGCTTGCTTCACTGCTGCACGGGTCGGTGCTGCCTCGGCGAGTGCGTTTAGCATCACGAAATCATGGATGGTCCCGTTGTAACGCGTTGTCACAACCTCGACTCCGGCCTCGGTTAACTTGCGGCCGTATGCCTCACCTTCGTCGCGCAACACGTCATTCTCTGCTGTAATGATCAGAGCCTTCGGTAAGCC
>Ga0126379_10000490_pt1 | contig 21847 bp, 17 predicted proteins | sample PanSoiMetPlot_24_FD_92640 | JGI IMG/M metagenome (GOLD analysis project Ga0126379, IMG submission 92640) | Tropical forest soil microbial communities from Panama - MetaG Plot_24 | ecosystem: Environmental > Terrestrial > Soil > Tropical forest > Bulk soil | place: Panama | collected 2016-02-17
GAGCCCGCGGCGCCGCGCGCGGTGGTGCTGTACTTCCACGGCAATGGCGGCAACCTCTTAAACTGGGCGGCGATCCTCGCCGGTCTGGCCCGGCACGGATTTGCCGTCGTCGCGTTCGACTACCGTGGCTATGGGACGAGCACTGGACGGCCGACTGAACAGGGGTTGTACCGCGACGTGGACGCGGTCGTCGAGCGGCTTCGCACGTTGCCGCGACGCCCGTTGCCTGTCGTGTATTGGGGCCGCTCGCTCGGAACCACGATGGCGGCTTACGCGACGACGGTCGCAGCGCCTGATGGCGTGATTCTCGAGTCAGGATTTCCCGACGCGCGATCGGTCGCCCGGACATCGGTGCTGGCACTTCTCGCCGTGTTCTCGAGCTACCGCTTTCCGACGGCTGACTTCATGCGTCGATCCGTCCCGTCGCCCCCGGCGCTCGTCATGCACGGCGACCGCGATTCCGTAATACCGATCGCGCTGGGCCGTGCCCTCTTCGCGCGGGTCAATGAACCGAAGACCTTCGCAACGATCCGCGGCGGCGACCACAACGACGCGGCATCGCCCGATCCCGCCTACTGGCCGCAGGTGGACCACTTCGTCGCCGGACTCCGGGCGGAACGCCGCGCTACCTCGCGAGACTGAACGAAGACCCAGTCCTCAGCCTGTCCAGCGTGATCGAACGAGACCACGGCTTTGGGATAACGCCGTGCACCTCGACCGGTGACGCGGTACGCGCGATGCACGCCTCGCACAGGTCCAACCGACACACGACTCTGAACAGGGAGAAACGTAATGGAATCAAGAATCAATTTCACGAAAGCCGCTCCAGGAGTCCTCAACGCGATGCTGGGGTTGACGAAATACCTGGGCCAGACCGGGCTTGGCGCGCCCCTCATCGATTTAGTGAACCTTCGGGCGTCGCAAATCAACGGCTGCGCCTACTGTCTCGACATGCACTGGAAAGACCTGAGGGCGCAGGGCGAGTCGGAACAGCGGCTGTACGGACTCGACGCCTGGGAAGAATCGCCGTATTACACAGAACGCGAGCGCGCGGCTCTTGCGTGGACGGAAGCCATCACGACTGTTCGCGAAGGGCATGTGCCGGATGACGTGTACGACCGCGTGCGTAAGGTCTTCAACGAAAGAGAACTCGCCGACCTAACGCTGGCCATCGTCGCCATCAACGGATGGAACCGTCTGAACATCGCGCTGAGAACTGTTCCAGGCACCTATCAGCCGGCCCCGTCGCACGCCGTGTAGCGTTTGGAGGAGTGCAGCGATGGCCGAGTCGGCAAGCGATATCGACCTCCTGATTGTGGGAGCCGGCCCGGTCGGGCTCTTCCTCGCCAACGAGTGCGCGCGCCACGAGCTCAGGTGGCGGCTCGTGGAAACTCACGCCTCCCAATCAGAGCACTCCAAGGCTCTCGCGATCTTTCCACGTACGCTCGAGATCCTCGACATGGCCGGAACCGTCGCGCCGTTCCTCGACGCGGCCAATCGGGTCACGTCCGTTACGGTGATATCACATGAGCGCCGGCTCGCGCACCTGAGATTCACGCCCGAGGAGACTCCGTATCCGTTTGTCGCCATGGTTCCGCAGAATGTCAGCGAAGCTCTCCTGGCCGATGAGCTGAAGCGGAAAGGCGGACGAGTCGAGTACGAGACAACCTTCATGTCGGCGGAAGAGGATGACGACCGCGTGCGCGCGACGCTGGATCATAAGGGAACACCCCTGGTCATTCGCGCGTCGTTCCTGGTCGGCTGTGACGGCGCCCACAGCACCGTTCGCCGGATGCTGAACGTGCCGCTCGAGGGGGGCGAATATGACGCGGCGTTCATGCTCGCCGACATCGAAACGAACGAGGGCTTCCCCGCAGACGAGCTGCAGCTCTGCCCGAGCGAGTCCGGGCCGGTGGCGATCTTTCCGATGAGTGCAACACGACGTCGGATCGTGGCGACCATCGATCGACAGGAAGGCGACGCGCCCTCGCTCGACCTCGTGCGACGCATCCTGCGTGAACGTGCGCCGCACGGGATCGAGGCGCGCGCGATGCACTGGAGCAGCTACTTTCACATTCATCACCGGCACGCCAGCAGGCTGCGAGTCGGCCGCATGTTCATCGCCGGCGATGCCGCACATATTCACAGCCCGTTTGGCGGACAGGGCATGAATACCGGTCTGCACGACGTCTGGAATCTGGCGTGGAAGCTCGGGCTGTGTCTGCGCGGCCACGGAAACGAGCACCTGCTCGAGAGCTACACCGCCGAACGCGTGCCCGTCATCAAGAGCGTGATCGAGACGACCGATCTGCTCACCAAGGTCCTCGGCACGCCCAACCGGTTGGCCCAGGCGCTTCGCGACGCGGCCATCCCGATGGTGTCGCGCCTGGCGCCTTTTCAGCATGCGTTCGTGCAGCGGCTGTCGGAACTGGGACTCGCCTACCGCGGCAGCCCGATCGTCGACGGACCGGGGACACGTTTCTGGGAAGACTCGATGCGCGGCGGCGGTGGCATCTGTAACCGCTTTCTCCTCGTTGTTCACGACCACGAAGAGCCGGCGACGAGAGAGGCGGCGATGCGGCTCTGCGAATCGTTGCGCGAGATCGTTGAACTGCGACCTTCTCCGGCGTCCGGCATCACGCTGGTCCGGCCTGACGGTTACGTTGCATTCGCGACACATGGTCACAGTGGACCGACGGTGATGTCGTCGCTGCGCTCTTTGCTGGAACGTCAAACGGATCGATCGACGACGGAGCACTGAGCGCGGGGTACCCAATCTTCCCCGACGAGCCTACGGACTTCGAAGGTCGATCCCACTCGAACGGTGGAATCTGCTGGCATGCAAACGGAAACCGTTTTCCCTCTACGGCCGAGCGCTCGGCGCAAACTCTGCCGCAGGACGCGGACCTCAGCCACGTGCCGATCTTCCCTGTCGCGAGCCTGACGAAAGGGACGGGCGCGGGACCGCACGCCGATTTTGGCGGCTTTCAAGGCTGCCCTGAAGCGACCACGCGAGGTCCCAGTTAGTGGAACACGTGAAAGCAGCCATCTGTTCAATCCTCGGCCCCTGCTTTGCAGGCCCCGACGATAGCCGGCCGCCGAATCGTATGTCGAAGATTGCCCACATCACGGACGAAACTTGGTAATCGGGTGTTCTTTCGGACGGTGACGCCGGTAAGCCGGCCAGCATAACCTCACACTGCCATGATTTCCGATCTGATCTTCGACGTCGGGATGAACAATGGTGATGACACGGCCTACTATCTTTTCAAAGGGTTCCGGGTGGTGGCGATCGAAGCGGATCCCGCGTTGATCGAGTGCGCTCGAGAGCGGTTTGCGGAACCAATCCGCCAGGGCCAATTGCAGCTCGTCAATGCAGCAATCGGACCGCGAGAGGAGACGGCCCCTTTCTGGATCTGCGAGAGTAAGAGCGAATGGAACTCCTTCGATCGGGGCATCGCCTCGCGCGAGGGACGCTCCTGCCACGCGATTGAGGTGCGCTGTCGGCCGTTCCGGGATCTGCTGAAACAATACGGCGTCCCCTACTACCTGAAAATCGACATCGAAGGGCACGACGTCTATTGTGTCGCCGACCTCGATCCAGGCGATTTGCCCAAATACCTGTCACTGGAGATCGGAAGCATCGAGTGTCTGTGGGCGTTGAGAGACGTCGGCTACAAGAGCTACAAACTGATCACCCAGCACGACCACAGTCAGCTGTCCGTCGATCTCCTTAGTTTGAAAGCACTGGTCAAGCGTCAGCTTCGTCCGTATCCGGCTTTGTACGGTTTCGGTCGCTCACTCGCTCAGGCTGGCCGCCAGCTCCTGCCGGTCGCCTCCGTGCACGCAAATCATCGTGACCCTGGGACGAACGGCCGTCCTTGGACATTCAACTTCGGCAGTTCGGGCCCCTTTGGCGAAGACACGAACGGGCCGTGGCGCACGCTCGAGGACACGGCGTACACGTGGATCACCTATCAGCTCGGCCGCACGGTGCATGGGAAACCGCACTGGAGCGGCCTCTGGCACGACGTGCACGCGAGGTGTAGCGAGGCATCGGACTAATGGCTGTCGCGCTGGAATCGGCGTCGCGGAGACTCCACATCCTCGCCCCGATTTGAGTGCACGAAAGATTCGACGATGGCAGGCCGGAGGCAATTCGTTGATGGTCGTCAAGCAAAGCGGATGTGACAGCGCTGCAGCATACCGACGAGGCGGCCGTTTGAGCCTGACGGTTGCCATTTGCACGTGGAACCGCTCTCAGTCGCTGCAGCACACCCTCGCGGGTTTCGCGCAGATCGCCATTCCGCCGGAAACTGATTGGGAGCTGCTCGTCGTCAACAACAACTGCACCGATCGGACTGACGAGGTGGTCCGCGTGTTCGAAGGGCGCCTCCCGATGCGCTGCGTCTTAGAGAGGCGGCCCGGTCTGTCGCACGCTCGCAATCGAGCGGTCGCCGAAGCCTCGGGCGACTACATCATCTGGACCGACGACGACGTCACGGTCGGTCGGGGCTGGTTGTCCGCGTATACCGACGCGTTCAGGCGATGGCCGGATGCGGCCATCTTCGGCGGCCCGATTCAGCCCTGGTTCGACGGCGACCCGCCAGCCTGGTTACAGAAGATCTATCCCAAGATTGCCGGCGTGTACGCCGCGCGTGATTTCGGAGCCGAGCCGATTCCCTTCACGCCAGATGTGATTCCGTGGGGCGCCAACTACGTGATCCGCGCGCGCGAGCAGAGGGCGCATCCGTACAATCCGGATCTCGGCTACCGTCCGGGCCGGATGGTCGGCTGGGAAGAAACCGAGGTGATTCGGGCGCTCCTGGCGGGTGGGGCGGAAGGACGCTGGGTGCCGGACGCGCGGCTCAAGCATCATGTACCCAAAACGCGGCAAACGACGAAATACCTCCGCAAGCACTTTTACAACCGCGGCATCTACTTCGGCGGTCGTTGGGATCAGATCGATCGGCGGCTTGTATTCGGACGACCCCGCTGGTTGTGGAAGCGTGTCGTCGAAGCCGAGCTGAAATACCGTGTGCACCGGGCGATCTCTGCGCCCGAGGTTTGGGTCGAGCATCTGATCACCTCGAGTGAAAGTTGGGGGCTGTTCAACGGCTACACGCCAAGAGCGCAGGTGTAGTGGCTATGGTTTCGGTTGTCATTCCCTGCTACAACCAGGCGCGGTTCCTCGGCGAAGCCATCCAGAGCGTGCTCGCCCAGACCTGGTCCGGCGCCGAGATCATCGTCGTCGACGACGGCTCGACCGACGATACGGTCAAAATCGCGAAGGGCTATCGTGAGGTCCGGTGTCAATCGCAGCGCAATCAGGGGCAGGGCGCGGCCCGAAACGAGGGTCTGAAACAGGCGTCCGGCGAGTTCGTCGTCTTCCTTGATTCCGACGACCGACTTCTCCCCCACGCCTTCCAGGTCGGCCTGCAGTGTTTCGAGGCCCATCCGGACGTCGCGCTCGTGGCGGGACGCTGCGTCTCCGTCGGCGTCGACGGCGTGCAGCGCGCCACGCTTTATGAACCCGTCGTCGAGCAAAACCACTACATCAGACTCCTGCTCGGCAACTATATCTGGATGCCGGGTGCGGCGATGTTGCGTACTGCGGTTGTCCGCGAGGCCGGTGGCTTCAAAACGACCGTCTCAGGGGCCGAGGACTACGACCTGTATCTCCGGATTGCGAGGCACCATCGGATCTGGTGTCACGATCAGGTGATCGCCGAATATCGTCAGCACGACACCAGCACGTCGCACAAGCCGATGCTCATGATGCGGTCATCGCTGAGCGTCATAAGAGCGCAGCAAGAGGCGGTCAGCGGCGATCCGCCGGCAGAGCGGGCGTGGCGTCAGGGCATCAGAAACTTGCAACACAAGTACGGCGAGCAGCTCATCACCGCCGTGCGCCGGCACTGGCGGGCCCGCGAGTGGAAATACGCGGCTTCCGGGCTCACCGGACTCCTGCTCTATCATCCAGCCGGGCTCATTCATCACGCGTGCCGCAAGATTTCTCGCGTCGCGCGCGGTTACTCTCCGGAGTCGTCCGATGCCATCAGCTGACATCGCGCCTGATGACCGCGAGTGGCACGTCAGCGTCAACGTCTGCACCTATAACCGCCACCAGCTACTCCGCCAGTTGCTGGAGAGCCTGCTCGAGCAACGCCTGGATGATGCCATTCGGTACGAAGTCATTGTCGTCGACAACAATTCGACGGACGAAACCCGTCAGGTCGTCGATGAGTTCATCGGGCGCGGCCACAATCATCTCAGGTACATCTTCGAACAGCGGCAGGGACTGTCGTACGCCCGCAACACCGCCGTCGAGGCGGCGCGGGCGCCCATTGTGGCCTTCACGGACGATGACGTGCGGGTCGCGCCGACGTGGGTGCAGACCATCAAACGCACGCTCGATCATCATCCTGAGGTCGATTGCGTGGGCGGCAAGATCGTACCGTGCTGGCCCGCGCCGCCGCCGGTCTGGCTCACCGAGCGGCATTGGGGCCCGCTCGCGATCGTGGACTTCGGCGATCGGCCTTTCTACGTCAGCATTCACAACCAGCTATGCCTGCTGACGGCCAACATGGCAATCCGCAAGGACGTCCTGGAAAGGATAGGCCGGTTCCGGCCTCAGCTCCAGCGCGTTCAGAATCAAGTCGGCTCGATGGAGGATCACGAGCTCCTCCTCCGTCTCTGGCGCGGTCAGGGCCAGGGGATGTACGTGCCCGAGCTTGTGGTCGACGCAGACATCACGATCGATCGCCTGGCCAAGACGTACCATCGCCGCTGGCACTTCGGGCATGGATCCTTCTACGCCATGGGCCGTCTTGAGCACATGGAGCGCTCGCAACTCGGAACCTTCATCGGCGTGCCGGCACATCTGTACAAGCGCGCGGTTCTCGATGCCGTGCAATGGCTGGGCAACGTTGTCTGCGGAAACTGGGACCGCGCGTTCGATCACGAAATCGCCCTGCGCTTCTTTGCCGGCTTCCTGAGGCGTCGCTGCACGGACGTCCTGACCGCTCCTACCGCCGACAAGGGTGTAGCAGAATGAATCCGGTTCTCAAGCAGCTCCTCGAAACCAGACAGATCAAAACGCCGTCAGGCGAGATGATGCCGCTTCACTCGCATATCCATCGGGACGAAGGAGAATGTCTCCAGCAAATCATCCGTCAGATCAAGCCCCGCATCAGCGTCGAGATCGGTTGCGCGTACGGCATTTCGTCGCTTTACATCTGCGAAGCGCTCGCAGAAGTCGGGGCCGAACATCACATCATCATCGACCCGGACCAGTTTTCCGACTGGTGGCAGGGCCTCGGAATCGCGCATCTGAAGACTGCAGGATATGGAAGCCTCGTCGAACTGCAGACCCTGCCGTCGCACCAGGCACTGCCCCGCCTGGAGGCCGCCGGCATCGAAATCGATTTCGCATTCGTCGACGGCGCGCACTGGTTTGATTACGTGATGGTGGACTTCTTCTGCCTGGACAGAATGCTGAAGGTTGGCGGGGTCATCGTGTTCGACGATGCCAACTGGCCAGGAGTGCGGAAGGCGTGCCGGTATGTGCTCTTGAACCGGGCCTACTCGGTTTTGCCAACGCCCGCGAACGTGAATGGCCGGAAGGGCTCGTGGGCGCGACGGCTTGTAACGGGCACGCCGGTCGTTCGAGAGCATTTCGGCCGCCTTGCCAAGCCGGAAATCGTACAGCCCGATTGGAAGCTGCACCTGCCCGACCAGCAACAGTACGTGGCGCTGGTGAAAAAGGCCAAGGACACGTGGATCAACGAGGGGGAAGTAGGGAAAGAAGGCCAGCGGACGTTTACATTTCACCGCGAATTCTGAAGCGCAGGCAACGAACTGGTTAAAGGCCGAATGGGACTCAGCTGAGTTACGGGGCGTGATGGGCGAGCCAACACCCTGTCATTCACGCAATCGTTGCAGGCGTTTGTGCGCCTCAGTGTATCGAGTGGACGTCGAGCGTACCCGGCCATAGGCGATGGCTGCGCGGTCCTGGTCCTTGAGCCGTTTCTCGTACAGCTCGCCGGCGGCAAACCACGCCTCGTCCCGGCGTTCGTCGTCGGCGGCGAGCGCCTCATAGGTGACGGCGGCCAGGTCGAATCGCTTCAGCGACACGTAGCCTTCGGCCAGCCTCCACGTCGCCAGTGCGGCGGCAGGAGACGAATGGTACTCCTGCGTCACTTCGCGATAGGTCACCAGCGCCGCGGGCGTCGACCCGCCGAGCACGTCGTCGCGTTCATAGAGATTCAGTCGAATCTCCAGCTCTGCGCGAGCCATCAGCGCGCGGGGCGCCCACGGGCTGGCGTGGTATCGCTGAACCACGTCGGTCAACATGCGGCGCGCTTCGGCATCACGATCCGGACGCTTCGACTTGAGCATCGATTCCGCCATCCTGTACCTGGCTTCAGAGGCGCGTGCGTCTTTTGGGTACCGACTGGCAATCTCGAGGTAGGTGCTCATCGCATCCTCGACTCGCCCCCGCGCGTCGTGAATCGACGCGACTAGGAAATAGGCATCGACCGCGTGGCGCTGGTCGGCGTCGCCGCCAGTGATGCGTCGAAGCGTCTCGAGCGCCTGATCGTACAGCTTGAGGTCGATTTTTTGCCGCGCGATCCGCATGTGGGTATCGGCCGCCGCGCCCGGCATGTCGATGCCGGTCGCGAGACGTGTTCCGATCGCTCGCGGTGCTGCCGGTGTCTTGGGTGGTGGGGTCTCGATGGGCGGTGGCTCCGGTTGAGCCGCGGGGCGCTCGATCACGACGCGTTCTGGCGCCAGCACAATGTCGCCAGTCGGGGATTGACTCGCGGAGGACTCGTGCACCGGTGTCGACGCCCATCGATTCTTCAGCGCGAACGGCACGCCGGCTACGATCAGAATCCCGGCAGTGACCGCGGCGATCCGCGCAGGTGACGAGCGGAGAGACAATGCGATCGGCGCCCGACGTGTCGCGTGCCCAGCCACGCTCACGCTGATTGCCGAGTCCAGATCACGCTTGAGGCGCTGGAGGTCCGCGCGAAGGTCCGACGCGGTTTGGTATCGGAGCTTCCGGTTTTTTTCGAGCGACTTGTCGACGATCCGGACCAGCTCGACCGGGATGGACGGGTTGAGGTCGCGCATCGGAATAGGCGACTCATGGAGAATCGCGTCCTTCACGTCGGTGCCCGTCATGCCGATGAACGGGCGGCGGCTGGTCAGCAGCTCGTACATGACGACCCCCAACGAGAAGAGGTCGGTGCGCGCATCCAGGGCCTCGCCCTGTACCTGTTCGGGGGACATGTACGGGATGGTTCCACCGGTCAGGCCAAACGGCGGCATTGGCGACGTTGGATGGCCAGTCGTCTGCGGCGCGACAAGAATGGCCAGACCGAAGTCCAGCAGTTTCACACGATCCGGCTTCGTGACGAAGATATTCGCCGGCTTGAGGTCGCGGTGCACGATGCCCTCGGTATGTGCCGCAGCGAGTGCGTCCGCGATCTCGACAGCCAGCTCGATCACGCGATAGCTCTCGATCGGCCGGCCACAGAGAGCACGCGAAAGCGCCGCGCCATCGAGCAACTCCATCGCGATGAAGTGGCGGCCGTCGTGCTCGCCGATTTCGTAAATCGTGCAGATATTCGGGTGATTGAGGCTCGCAATCGTGCGCGCTTCGTGCAGGAAGCGGGCGATCCGGCCGTAGTCGGCCGAGCAGTCGGCCGACAGGAATTTGAGCGCCACCTGCCGGCCAAGGGCGAGATCTTCGGCGCGATACACGACGGCCGTGCCGCCTTCGCCGAGCTTGTCGAGGACTCGATAGTGGGAAACGGATTCGGGGGTCATCACTGTCAGCGGCGAGCATGAACCCGGCGCTGGCGGATCTGTTATCGGCGCGAGCCGCGTCAGCCTTACCAACTCATCCATACTGCGGAGGCAATCTCTGGATGCGCCGTCGTCGTTCTTATGTAAGGTGAGGACGCGAGACAACCGCCACAGCGTTTTCGATTTCCATGTAGTACGGCTCGATGCGTGGGCAATGGGCAATGGAGGACCCGGGAGCAAACTCGCCACCACGGAGGAAAAGAGGAAAGGAGGAACCTTGTTTCGTGTCCTCCTTTCCTCCGTGGCGGAGAGAGTCTCCGCCGCTTGGACCAAGCCACTACACAGAATTCAAAGCTACTCTAGTAGTTCAGTTTGTGAGGAAACGAAGGGCGCTGGAATGCGTCGCAAGCATTCACAGCGCCCGCGCGAGACGACGTACTGCGGCAGTGAGTCAGTGTGAGCGATGAGCCCGACGCCGAAGGTAGAACCCGGCCCAGAGCACGATGAGCACTGCAAAAACGGCTGCCGCCGGTCCGAAAGTCATTTGGCCTCCAGTCGGGGCGAGCTTGATGTATGACTCTACGATAACACCGGAGCAACCGGGTAACACGAATCCCACGCACGGTCCTGGCAACCGTGCGCAAACTCGTGACACAGGTTCACGTCTACGCACCAAGCGGACAGCGTTTTTTCGCGGCAGCGCCGCCGCGCCCGTCGCGCCCGTACCGACTTTCACATTTGCGGCCTGGCCGTACTGATTCGCTCTCCTCGGCTCACCCCAGCTCAAAGCGCGGCATCAGGCCCTCGGCGGCGATCCGCGTCAGCTCGCGCGTGTACGCCTGATCGCCCGGCAGGAGTGTCTGAAGGTTCGGGCGCCACTGTCCGCTGTTGTCGCGCACGGGCCAGATCGCAATCGGCGTGATATGTCCGACCGACACGTCAAAGTCGCAGTAGACGCCGCAGCCCGCCGCTCGGGCCTTCAGGCAGAAGTAGTGATCGTGTCCATACCCGCGCGGATGATGCTCAAACCACGGCGGCACGACGCGCTCGAACACGCGACGCCGAATCAGCATGACGGCCGTCGCCGCTGCATGGACGGACTGCAGGCCGCGCTGATTCGTCAGCGTCAACAGCGGCAGCGGCCACTGATCCGGCTCGGCCGGCGCCGTCGCGATCGACGTCAGGAGTCCGGGCACCTTCATGAGAACCACTGGCACGACGATATCGACGCGATCGTCGGCAAAGTGATGGAGCAACCGACGCAAGAGATCGGGCTGGAACGTGTGATCGTCGTCGATCATCAAGAGCCAGTCGCCGACGAAGTCTCCGCTGATATCGTTGCGATTCGCTGGAATATTCAGCCCGCCGGCTTGCCAGAGGACCCGCGATCCTGTCGGGCGATCCAAGTCGAGCAGACACTGTGCGGTCGCTGAGTAGCGGCCCAGCACCGACGAGAGCAACACGATGGTGCCCGGCGCGGGATCCGTCATCGCGGTTTGGCTTCGTCCTTTGACATCTTTCTGACCACACACTGAAGTGAGACAGCGGCGGCAGGCGCATTGTAAACCGGCGGCCTGCCTCACGATCCATCGTGTAATTGGTCAGCAGGTTCATCTTCCAGTTGAGGTCCTAAGTTCTAAGTTGTCAGTTCTTACAGCTTTTTCAATTGTCTGTAGTGCAGGCCTTCAGGCCTGCAAGCGGGGCGGACCTGAAGGTCCGCACTACGTACAAATGAAAAGCGGACCAGTTCTTAGTTCTCAGTTCTCAGTTGATTCGCTGCCCGGTGACATTCGCGCCGTTCTGGTGGAGGATAACGGCCGTCGCCTGCCCGGCCTCGTTCGTGACGAACGAGAGTTGCGCGTCGACCGCATTGAGGAAATACTCCTTGGCCCCTTCCGCAAAGATCTCGAACTTCGGCTGGCCCGTTGCCTGGACGAACACGCGATTCGCTTCGCGGGTCACAGTCAGGACGAAATTCGGCGCGAGTTGGTACGCGCCCACGTAGCCGTCGAACAGATTGGGATCGACCGTGACCTCGGTGTGCGCCTTCGGCGGTGGCATCGTGGGAAGACGCGGGTCCAGGACGTGCAGCCCGATGTCGTCGACGCCAGCCAGCGTGCTCGTATTCGAGAGCACCACGACGCCGATTTTCGTCCGGGGGTTGAATCCGATGAAGGAGCGGTATCCTCCCGTGCCGCCGTTGTGCCAGATGAGGTCGTCGCCGTTCCGCGTGGCAATGTGCCACGCGAGCGCCACCTCCAGACCTGGCATACCCGTCGGCCTGCGATCGGCGAGCATCGCCGACATCGCCGGCGCGAGCGGCGACGTCATTGCCCCGAGATTCGCCGCCACGAACGTCAGCATGTCGTTCGCCGTCGATCGGAGCGCGCCAGCGCCGGCCAGCGTGGGCAAATCCCAGTTGGGGACCGGAGCCAACCGATCGTTGTGCCCAACAGCCAGCCGCCGCTGTTGATCGGCCGAGAGCGTGACGCTGGTGCTGTTCATTCCGAGCGGACCAGTGATGCGGGAGCGAACCAGCGCTTCGTAATCCATGCCTGCGCGTCGGGCAAGGACGTGTCCGAGAAGACCACCACCCAGGTTGGAGTACTCGTATCGCGACCCGATGTCGCGCGGCAGCGTGTACGTCGAGAGAAACTGGTACAGCTGCGCGACCGAATAGTCGGCGTACGGGTTGGCCCGATCCTTGGGCATCATGTTCGTCGGCAGCCGCGGCAGCCCCGACGTGTGCGTCGCGAGGTCCTGGAGCGAGATCGCGCGTCCGTTCCGCTCGGGCATCTTGATGTCCGCCGGGAGGTACTTCGCGACAGGATCTGTCAGCGCCACCTCACCGCGCCGCACCATGTCGGCCAGGAGCAACGACGTGAACACTTTTGTCACCGAGCCTATCTCAAAGATCGTGTCGCCCGTGATGGGTCGTGCATCGCCCGTCTCGAGCGCTCCGTACGCGATGACACGTCGGTCTCTGGCGCCCCCGGCACCGATAACACCGACGACAATCCCGACGCTCTGCCGGTCGCGATCGATCCGATCGGCGAGGATCTGGCGGATGTCGGCGTCAGACGGCACGACTGGAGACTGCGCGTGGAGAGACGACGTTTCCAGGGTCGCGAGGGCGATGAGCGCTGCACATGTGATGGCCGGTTTCATAGATTCTCCTTCAGGCGATCGATTTGCCGCTGGATCCGTGCGGCTTTGCGCCGGTTCAGCACGTAGATGCCGACCATGAATAGAAACATCACGACGCTCAACACGATCAGTTGCGACCTGCGCTCGGGTTGAGCCAGGAAGTGGCCGACGGCCAGCACGAGCACTCCCGGCACGGCCGGCAGTAAGTACCACGACAACGCGTTGCGGTGTAAATCGCGTTGCCTCTCGAGTTGCACGCGATGGAATTCGAGCGCGCTCGTCAGTGCCAGTTCAGACGGCAGCATCGGCGCGGTGCCCAGCCGGTGAAGCATGTACACGATAGCGATCGCCCCCACGATGCACAGACCGGCGCCGATGCGGAGTAACAGCGACGGCAACGCGAACATCTGCCACCCAAAGACGGCTACGGCGATGGCCGCCGCGATATATTCCCGGCGATTTCGCCGCGCGACCCTGTGCTCGAGCTCTTCGGCCAGTTGGCGGATCAAGTTCAGCGCGATGACGGTCCCGCCATCGTTGCCAGGAGGCTGCGACTGCCACAGCGCCTGGAGATCGCAGTCATCTGGCGGGCCGGTCATGGCGTACCTCTCTGAAATCGCTGCGCCAGCACCTTCTTGACGCGGTGCACTTTCGTGGCGACGTTCCCGGCCGAAATCCCGATGATTTCTCCGATCGAGGCGGCATCGAGCCCCTCGAGGTACAGGAGCATCACCTGTCGATCCAACGGGTCCAATTGGTGAATCAGCGCCATCATCCGGTCCAGCGCCCGCCGGTCGTCGAGCATCTGTTCGTGGTCGACTGCAACCCGCATCCGCTCCAGCTCGTCGAGCCCGACCAGCGCGTGTGCCTTCCCTTTCCGACGGATCACCTGCGAGACGGCGACGTTGTGCGCCACGCGGTACACCCAGGTCCGCAGCGAGCAACTTCCATTAAATGACGCGAAGCTTCGCCACAAGGCCACGTGTATTTCCTGGAGGAGGTCGAGCCGGCGGTCGGCGTCCGGTTCGTACGCACGCGCGAGCCGGTGGAGCGCCGGCCCGAACATCGCTACCGCCCCCGCGTATAGGCCGTCCTGCCGGGAGCCCGTGTCTGGCGGAGGACCCATGTGAGAAAGGTAGTCGCGACGGGGGACTTTTTCTTACAGCGGTAGGATTTCGATGTACGTCGTGCAGTCCTTCAGGCCTGCCCCACGGCAGACCTAAAGGCTGCACTACGTACAAGGGCTATTGGAGTGGCCTCTCGTCCACGTGATCCACAACGATCACAGGAACGGATCGTTTTTGGGTCACCAGCTTCAGTCCGAGCTCTTTTTCCACGGCGTCGAACACCGTGATGCCGTCGGGAACAGCGGCCTCGACCGTCGCGCTGTTGCCTTGAGACGAAGCCGTCGGCGAAGCCGGCGAGGGCTGCATCATCGCCTTCGGAGTCCAGCCCATGAGGAACGTCCACCCGCCCGCGAGCCCCGTCGCGTCGACGACGGGGTGGTCCATGTACGCGTTCGCCATCTGCTGGAGATCCTGCGCCAGATCGGCCATCGTCGTATTCTTGCAGGAGATCATCGTGTTGATATTCGCGGCCGGCTTCGGCGCATTTGGATCGGGCTTGCAGCCTGAACGTTCGGAATCGCTCGCCGGCGTCAGTTTCGGTTTTCCGCCCCCGAGGGTCAGTGCGTAGACGGTCACCTCACGGTTTTCGGTATGCGTCCTCAGCTCGAATTGATCCAGTAACAGCCCGCGCAGCATCTCCAGACCCACGCTGAGCGGCGGCGGCAACGGCCGTCCACGCACGATGTTGGGCGCACCTTCGCCCGAACTCGGCACTTTGGCCGTAATGTCCCACCGTTGCGTGTCCGCAGACTTCGGAAGGCCCACGACCATGTCGGCCGCCACGTTGGGCGACACCTGAAGGGCCATCGCGATCAGCTGCCGCAGCGTGCCGCCGGCCCTCATCTGGCTGCCGCCTGTATACAACAGCCCGACGAACGGACGCGCGTCCGGATCGGCAGGCTTGATGTTTGCCTCTTCGAAGCGCGCGGCGGCCATGGCGAGCTTGGCCTGGATACCCGCTGGATTCGGCGTGGGCGTTCGATTGACGCGGTCGACCATGAACGATTCCATCGGGACATTCTGCAGCTCGGCCTTCAACCCCAGTTGTTTCTCGACGGCGTCGAAGACGGGAAGGCCATCAGCTCCTTTCGCGACGAGTGCGCCGCGCGGTGTCCACTCGAGATCGAAATCCCAGGTCCCTTCCAGCTTCGTCGCATCGACGACGTCGTGATCGAAATAGCCGTTGGCCATCTGGCGCAAGTTGTCGGCGATGCCGGCCGCCGTCAGATTGTGGCAAGTCACCTTGATGTTGGGTGTGGACGCCAGGGCGGCCGGTGGACCGGATGGTTGGTTCACGGGCTGGCATGACGGATTTCCCGACCCGCTCGCGGCTTTCAGTTTCGAACCGCCCTTTGCGACGGTCAAAACGTATCGAGGGACGGGTTGCATCCCACGATGGGTGACCAGCCCGAAGCGATCCGCCAGCAGGGTCTGCAACATCAGGTTGGCCGTCGCCGGTGTCGTGCCGTCAGGCACTTTCGCAATCACATCGAACAGATCCAGGCCGATCCAGCCAGGGCCGCCGGAGATGTTGTCTTCCGAGACGCCATAGGCCGCCTGAATGAGCTCCAGCATGGTCGCGTCCCGATTCAGATAATGCCCTTCGCGCAACACGCCGCCGAAGTTCTGTCCGAAACCGCGCGCGGTGGGACTCACGTGCACGTCCGCGACGTCGAATTGCGGTGGTGGCTGCTGAGCGAACACCGGTACAACTGCGAGCAGGGCGAGGAGAGCACTCTTCTTCATCGCGAACCTTTCACATGCTGGCCATTATGCTTCGTCGCGTCAGGCGTTCGACGTCGAGAGCGCCTCCGTCACGCGTTGACGCGCCTCCCAGACACGCGACTTGATTGTGCCAACAGTCACGCCCGTAATCCGCGCCATCTCGTCGTACGAGTGCCGGCCCCTGTGCCACTGTTGCAGCGGTTCGCGTAACCGTCCTGGTAGGGCCGCAATCGCATGCGTCAGCAGCTCACGACGCTCAGCGTCAAGGATGAGCGCTTCGGGCGAGGGCGTGCCCGAACTGAGCGCGTCATGAATCGACTCGGCTGACAGGCGCGTGCCGGCCCGCCACCGGCGTTGCGCCGACCGCCGATGATCGATCGCGCGATTCCGAACAATGGCATGGACCCAGGTTCGGAAGGTCGCCTTACCCTGAAATCGCGGTAAGTGCAGGTAGACGTGCAGCCACGCGTCCTGCATCACATCATCAGTCTCGGCCGACGATCGAAGGATCGCAGAGGCCACCCGATGCAAGGTCGAGTGATGTCGGTGGATCAGCTGGCCAAAGGCGAGGTGATCGCCCAGTCGAGCCCGTGTGACCAGATGCATGTCCGTATCCGGTCGCACAACAGCCAAACCATCGACAAGGTCGTCGGCCTGTCTCATCGCCACGATTAGACCCCGTCGGGCGCAAGTTGTTCATTGCCGCAGCACCCATGAACCGCATCGCGGATCGATCAGTATTCAAGATCGCGACGAAAAAGTTCCCGCTCGAGGTTACTTCCGCGTGATCGTCACCGCGCCGTTCGTCGTCGTCGCGCGCACCCTGGCGCCGCCGCCGCCCAACGTAGCCGTGAGCTGATGGTCGAGTCGTCCCTGGACGGCCAGCGGAAAGTCTATGCGCAGGCGGCCGTGGACCGTCCCTATCTCGAGCTCGGCGGAATAGGCCCGCGGAATCGACATGCGCACGCCGCCGTTTCGGGTTTGCACGTCAAGACCCGCGCCGTCCCAACGTTCGCCGTCGAGATCGATGTTGAGTCCTCCGTTCGTGGTCTCTCCTCGAATGTCGCCGCCGACGCTCCGCAGGGAGACCCCCCCGTTCTGCGTGTGCAGCTCGGCCGTGCCCCGAAAATCCTCGATTGCGATGCCCCCATTGTGAGTGGTCAGCGCCAGCTGCGAAGAGCGCGGCACTTCGAGCACATAGCTGACGGCCCACCATTGGTCGGGACCCGTACGATCGGGCCCTACGGCCCGGATCAGTCCGCCCGAGGTTTCGATTTGCACACCGGTCGCGACGCGTCTCGCGTCGTCGAGTGTGTCGCCGACGCTCTGGACCTGCGCGCGCACGCGGACATCCGGACGGTCCGAGCCCAGGATCCGAATGCCTCCGTTCGGGCTGGCGTCAACAGTGATGGGGCCCGCGCTGATGGTCGCCTCTCGGTCCTCACAGTAGGAGGCGTGAGACCAGTCCCAGCCCGTGCAACCGGGCGACACACCGAACCCTTGCCGCCGAGATTGCGCCGCACACGGAGCGATAAGAATACCGGCCAACACGCCAATCCAGAGGAGACGCACCATTTGACCCTCCGACCTGCTTAGACGGACGACGCCAGAAGTGCGTTTACCAGCGCAACAAGACGCTATTCGTGCAGGAGAGCAACCGTTGGATCGATGTGCGACGCGCGACGGGCCGGAACCCCACACGCTACGGCGGCCACCGCCACGAGCGTGAGAGACACCACGACGAGAGCTGGTACGTAGTCCGGCCGGAAGCCGTAAAACAGCGTGGTCATCGAGCGCGCGGCGAGGACCGCCAGCGCCATTCCGATGGCGAGCCCGGCAAGCGTCAATAGCATGCCGCGTCTGCCGAACAACAACAGGATGTCATTGGACGTCGCGCCCAGCGCCATGCGAACGCCGATTTCATTGGTGCGTTGCGTCACCGCGTACGAGAGTACGCCGTACAATCCGAGCGACGCGAGCAGGAGCGCGAGAAGCGCAAACGCGCTCAACAACACGGTATTCTGCGACGGCCCGGACAATTGGCGGGCCACGATGTCCTCAATGGTTTGAACGCGCGCGACCGGCTGATTCCTGTCAACGGACCAGATCGCCAGCCGGACCGCCGGAACGATGGACGTGGCCGCACCTGATGTCCGAACGACGATCCCGCTCGGTTCATCCCCGCTCTGGTCCGCCTGTTCGTGCACGCGATACACCGCGGGACGCAATTCTTCCGCTACACCGCGATCGCGAATTTCCTTGACGACGCCGACAATGGTGTACCAATACGCCTTGCTGCCCCAGCGTCCGAACTGGAATCGCGCCCCAATTGGTGAACGTCCTGGAAAGTTGCGCTCCGCAAATGATTCGTTGACGATCGCCACGGGCGACTCGGATCTGCGGTCGGACCCGTCGAAGAATCTGCCTTCGCGCAGACTCGCGCCGACGGTCGTAAAGTAATCGCGACTCACGACCCGCGAAAGCGCGACCTGTTCGGCGGCTTCCTTGTTCGTCTGGCCCGCAAGAAGGTAAAACGTCGACTGGTCATTGACCGTCAGGGGAATGCGCGAGATCGCCGCCGCGTTCACCACGCCTGGAATGGCACGAATATGTTCCAGCTCCGCATCGACGAACGCCACCCGCCTGTCGAAGGCGCGGTAGCGGAACAGTGGTGTTACAAAGGTCAGGACCCGTTCGGGGCGGATTCCCAGATCAAGCTGACGCAGATGTCGAAACGTCTGGAGCAGCAGACCACCGGTCGTCAGCAACACGACGGCCAGAGCCGTCTCGCTGACAATGAGCACATATTGAAACCGATGGCTGCGAGCGCCAGCGCTGCCACGCCCGCCGTCGCGCAGGCCGTCTTGTAATGCGATCTGTGCCGCACCGAGGGCGGGCATCAAGCCGAACGTCAACCCGGCGGCGATGGCGACGCCTGTTGAAAACGCCAGCACGCGCCAGTCGAGCGTCAACCGCAGGGACGCCATGGTCTCCGGCACCAGCGTCTCCAGAAAGCGCATGACCGGTACGGCCAGCGCGAGCCCGGCGATGGCACCCAGACCCGCGAGCACCAGGCTTTCGATCAGCAGCTGCGCGATCAATTGGCCGCGTCCTGCGCCCAGGGCCGCACGAACGGCTACTTCGCGGCGACGTACGGCACCACGTGACAGCAGCAGATTCGCCAGATTGACACAGGCGATCAGCAGGACTGACGCTGACGCACAGAGCAGCACGATTAGCGACGTCTGCGTCTTCCCCGCCAGCTCTTCCCGCAACGGCGTGACGACCGCGGCGCGCGGGTGGTCGAAGTGTGGCGCCGTCACACGCAGATTCAGTGCGGCCATTGATTCCGCGGCCTGGCGGACCGTCACCCCGGGCTTGAGCCGGGCCACGCAGTGCACGTCGTGCCACGACCACTTGGTGAAGTCCGCGACGGAAAATGACACCGGAATCCAGATGTCGATATCGCGCGCAGGCATGAAGTAGAACTCGCGCGGCATCACACCGAGCACTTCGTATGGCTTGTCGTTCAGGGTGACCTTGCGACCCAGCACATCGGGGGACCCGCCGAAGCGGCGTTGCCAGAGTCCATAACTGATGACCGCCACCCGAACGCCACGCGCGTCTTCGTCTTCGGTGAAGACGCGTCCGATCAATGGCCGTGCGCCAAGCACGGACCACAGATTCGCCGTCACTCGACGGCCCGCCAGTTCTTCAGGCTCGCCATCACCCGAGAGTGTCGCCAGTCCGGGTTCGGTTGCCGCGATGTCTGTGAAGACGGTGTTATTCAATCGCCATTCGTGCCATTCGGGAGGCGTGGAAAAGAACTTCGGGGAATCGGTCCGGCTCATGTCGTCCCAGATCATGACGAGACGACCGGCGTCGTCGTAGGGCAACGGACGAATCAGCACCGCATCGACTGCGCTGAACATCGCCGTGTTGACCCCGATCCCCAGGGCCAGTGTGGCGATGGCGACAGCCGAGAACATGGGATTGCGGCGGACCTGGCGCAGGCCTGACTCGAAATCGCGCCATAGGTGTTCAATCCAGGCACCACGCCGCACGTCCCGTACGGCGTCCTTGAGGCCAGCTGAACTTCCGATGTCGATCTGGGCGGCGCGACGCGCCGCCGCCTCATCCATTCCGTTCGCCGCGTGCTGCTCCGCGAGCAGTTCGAGGTGCGCACGAACCTCCGCGTCGAGATCCTGTTCCACCTCTCGGTGACGAAACACGTTACGGAACAGGCTGCGGAGAAGAATCATCTCGATCCTACGAGGTCGCCTTGATAGCCCAGGCGATAGCGGCCGAGACGCGTTGCCAGTTCGCCAGTTCCGTATCGATCTGGCGTCGTCCAGCGGGTGTCAACTTGTAGTATTTCGCCCGGCGCCGGTTCTCTGACTCTCCCCACTCCGACGCGAGCCATCCTCGTTCCTCAAGACGATGCAACGCAGGGAACAAAGAGCCGGGTTTGACATCGAACGTGCCCCTGGTGATCTGATGAATTCGACGGGTGATGCCGACGCCATGATCGCGATCGAGGATCAGCGCCCGCAGGATCAGAAGGTCCAGGGTTCCCCGCAAGAGATCGGTCTTGGGTGTGGGCATGGCTCCTACAGAAATTCTACAAGAAAATAGGCGCGCTCCTATAGAAAGTCAATAGGAAAGGGTTCACTCGTAGCGGAGAGCCACGATTGGATCAACTTTGGTCGCCCGTCGAGCCGGCACGTAGCAGGCGGCCGCGGCAACTCCGGCGAGGATGGACGCCACGGCGACCATGGTTCCCGGATCGCGCGCACCGACGCCGTACAGGATAGTCGTCATCAACCCGGTCAGGCCGAGCGCGCCCCCGAGCCCGATGACGAGGCCCACCGACGTGAGGACGAGGCCGCGGCCCAGAATCAGCCGCATCAGCCCGCCGTAGGTTGCGCCCAACGCCACCCGAATGCCGATTTCGTGTGTGCGCTGCGCCACCGAATACGAAATGACGCCGTAAATGCCAATGGCGGCGAGCAGCAGCGCGACGGTCCCAAAGATGCCAAGCAGCGTCGACTGTATGCGGTTTGGAGCGACCGAGAGCTCTTTGATTTCCTCGACAGTGCGAATGTCCGTGATGGCTTGATCCTTGTTCACGCCATGGATCGCTGCTGTGATCGATTTCAGGAGCGTCGCGGGATTCGAGCCGGCTCGAACGCTGAGTGTCCCTCCATACGCCGGACTCTGTTCGTTCGAGACGTACACACCGGCACTCTGGACGTCGTCCATGCCGTTGACTTTCTCGTCGCGAATGACCCCGACGATCTCCCACGCGACGTCAGGACCGAGCTCGGTGTTACCTGGGATGATCTCCTCGATTAGGAGCCGCCGTCCGACGGGGTCGACGTCCTTGAAATCGCGCTTCGCGAACCGCTCGTTGATGACCAGAACGCGTGGCGAGCCCTTGACGTCACGGTCGGAGAGCCCTCGACCCTTCACGAGCTGAAGCCGGAACGTCGAGAAGTACGACGCGCTGACGATCTTGAAGAAGCCGCCCCGGCGGTTCGACTTGTTCTCGATCGGGCGGTCCGCCCGCTGCCACGGCATCCCGTAACACGTGCCACGCATCGGCGGCGCGCAGCTGTACGCGGTTTCGCGCACGCCCGGAACGGCCTCGACGGCCGTGCGGATCTCTTTGAGATAAAGATTCAGCCGCTCCGGATCCGGGAACCGCTGTTGCGCGATCGGCAGCGTCATCGTCAGGACGTTTGTGCCGTCGAGCCCCATCTCGGCGTTCATCAACGTGAAGAAGCTCCGCATCATCAGGCCGGAGCCCACCAGCAGCACGAACGCCAGCGCGACCTCGGTCACGATCAGCGCATCGCGCACGATCTTTCGCGAGCCTCCGCTCGAGCCGCGGCCGCCTTCCTTCATCGTCCCGGCCAGGTCTGGCGTCGTCGCCTGCCAGGCCGGCGCCAGCCCGAACAGCACGCCGGTGAACACCGAGAGGGCCAGGGAGAAGGCCAGCACGCGCCCGTCCATCGTGATCTCCGCCTCGC
>Ga0126379_10000491_pt1 | contig 21833 bp, 16 predicted proteins | sample PanSoiMetPlot_24_FD_92640 | JGI IMG/M metagenome (GOLD analysis project Ga0126379, IMG submission 92640) | Tropical forest soil microbial communities from Panama - MetaG Plot_24 | ecosystem: Environmental > Terrestrial > Soil > Tropical forest > Bulk soil | place: Panama | collected 2016-02-17
GTGACTTTTCGATACTGCGACTTATCGGCTCAATACCTTCTTTCGGTAGAGCGTTCTCCGGCTGATTCCCAGGAGTCGGGCCGCGCGGCTCTTGTTGCCACCGGCCATCTTCAGCACCCTGCGGATATGCCTCTCCTCGAGGGCGGCCAGGTTCGGAACCTCGCTGGACTCGCCTTCCGGCAGCGCGTCCGGCCGTCCGGGCGCCCGGGCCGGCAGCCACTGGAGATCCTCGAGCTGGATGACGCCTCCGCGGCAGAGCGAGGCGGCGCCTTCGAGCAGGTTCTCGAGCTCCCGGATGTTGCCCGCGTAGTCATGAGACAGGAGAGCGGCGAAGGCCTCGCGGTCGATCGTCGGCGTCTCGCGCCCCTCCCGCGCGGCGAAGCGCTCAAGGAAATGCCGGGCGAGCCTCGGGATGTCCTCGCGCCGCTCTCGCAGCGGCGGCAGCGCGATCTCGATGACCCGGAGACGGTAGTAGAGGTCCTCGCGGAACTCTCCCGCGGCGATCTTCTCCGGAAGCCTCGCGTTGGTTGCGGCGAGAACGCGAACGTCGATGGGCATCCGCCTTCTGCCGCCGACGCGCTCGATCTCCCGTTCCTGCAGGACCCGCAGGAGCTTGGCCTGGAGCGAGAGCGGCATGTCCCCGACCTCGTCGAGGAAGAGCGTTCCGCCGTTGGCCGCCTCGAAGCGCCCGGCCCGCGCCTCGACACCCGTGGCCACTCCGCGCTCGATGCCGAAGAGCTCGGACTCCAGGAGCGACTCTGGCAGGGCCGCGCAGTTGATCGCGACGAACGGCCTCTCGGCGCGATCGCTCCTCGCGTGGATCATCCGAGCGACGAGCTCTTTGCCCGTGCCGCTCTCACCCGTGATGAGGACCGAGGTCCGCGACGGCGCGACCCGGCCGATCAGGTCGAGGACCCGCCGGGCCGCGGGAGAATCTCCGACGAAGAGACGCCCCGCGGCGGCCCGTCCGGTCTCGTCGAGCAGGCGCCGGTTCTCTTCCTCGAGCCTCTCTCTCTCCCGCGTCAGCTTCTCAAGGTGCCGGCGGTTCTCGATGGCCATTCCGCACAGTCCCGCAAGCGAGGTCAGGAACCGGGAGTCGTCCTCGTCGAACGCGATGCGCCCGCCCTGCCGCAGCTCCTTGTCCGCGAGGACCAGCACCCCGACGGTCCGCGCGCCCGCCCGGATCGGCACGCCCACGGCCGTCGTGATCGCCACCCGCAGCAGCTTGAAGTTCTCCCTCTGGAGGGCCGTGTCGGCCCGGAGGACGTCGGCCAAGAACTCGTCCTCGGCGACCGTGGACTCCGAGAGCCGCTTCGGAAATCCGACGCGGGCCTCGGCCAGCCTCGCTCCGCCTTCGTTGAAGGTGGCGAGGTACCCGCGCGAGGCGTCGAGGACTCCGACGGCGCGGCCGAGGACGTCCTCGACCAGGGCCTCCTCATCGGGAAGCGAGCCGAGCGAGCGGCCGGCGTCGTAGAGGGTCTCGAGAAGAAGGAGCTTGTGCTGGGTCTGGAAATCCGGCACGGGTCAGCGGGCGCCCTTGCGGTCTCCGTTGTCTGCAGCGGCGGCGGCCAGGACCTTGTCGCGCCGGGCCTGCTCCACGACGAGCTCGGCGGGGCGCGTCGGGGCCCAGCTGGGGTTCCACGCCTTGTTCTCCGCGAGGAGCTTCTCGGCGCGGTCCAGGTCGCCTTTCTTGGCGAGCAGGGCCGCGAGCCGCGCCCTGGCTTCGAAGATGGAGCGCCGGCCCTCGAAGGCGTCGGCACGATTGGGCGGATTGACGTTTTGCTCGTAGAGCGCGATCGCTTCGTCGATCTTGCCCTGACGGGCCTTCGCCAGCGCCATCAGCCCGTTCCAGACCGGGAAGAAGGGCTTCCTTTCCGGATCGCGGTTGTCTTTCGTGAATTGCTCGAGCAGCCGCGGACGGAGCTCGGCGAGGCGCTTCTCGGCGCCTGCCGGACGGCCCTCGGCCAGGTCCAGGGCGGATTCCGTGAACGCGTTCCAGACTTCCGAGTCCTTGTTCTTCGGAAGCTGCGCGACACGCCGTGCGGCGTCGCGGACGGCGGCCGCATTTTCGGAGACGATCCCGGTCCGCATCACCGACGCGTAAAGGTCCATCCTCTTGCCGTCGGTCAGGGCTTCCTGCGCCGCAGCCAGGTATTGCTCGATCGCCTTGTCGGGCAGGCCCTTTCCTTCATAGGCGACGCCAAGGTGGTAATGCGACTCGAAGAAATCGGGCTTCAGCGAGAGAGCCTTGTTGAGGTTGGCGATCGCCTCGTCGTAATGACCCATGTAGGCCTGGATTTCGCCGAGGCTGTCCCAGGGATTGGCCTGGTCGGGGGCCATGAACTGGTACTTCTTGACGTTCTCGACGGCCTTCTCGTATTCCCCGCGGAAGGCGTAGTAGTAGCCGCATTGGTTGTAGACGTCCGCGATGTTGGGGTCCTGGGCGAGAAGGCCCATCATGATCCGGATCGCTTCGTCCGTCCGGCCCTGGGCCATCTCGTCCCCAGCGAGCCAGTGCGCCGCGTCGATGTCGTCGGGATACTTCTCGTGAAGCTCCTTGGCGATCTTGAGTCTCTCCTCCCGGCTCCCTTTTTCGCCCGTCATGTAGAGGTCCACCCACAGGCGCTCCCTCTCGTTCAAGCGGCCGCGGAGCTTCGAAGCGCGCTCAACCAGGGACTTGTACTGGTCCTGGTTGGAGAGGCCCGCCAGGCGCAGCATCGCCATGGCGAAATTGGGATCCAGCGAGAGGGCTCGCGCGAAGTCGACCCTCGCTTCCTTCGTATAGAAGCGACGCAAGTTATCCACCCCCGACCGGTAGGCGTCGTACGCGGCCGATGAGGAGGTCGTGACCTCCCGCCGGCTGGTGGACGTCAGGTAGAGGGCCAGCACCCCGCCCGCCACGAGCAGGAAAAGGACCGTGACCAGGGCTACGGCCCGGCGGGACTTGATACCCATCCTGCTCATATTACGGCCTCCAATCCCCTAGGTTTCACCCTCCCCATGAGGGGTCCCCCTATCCTGGCAGGAGGCGGTCGTTCCTCCTTGATCTCATTGCACTTTCAGGAGCAGGAACGTCATGTCGTCGTACTGTTCGGCACCGCCCACGTGCTTGCGGATGTCCGCCAGGATTCCGTTGGCCAGGTCCTCCAGGCTCTCCCCCTGCCGGGCGGCCAGTGACTTCATCAGGCGCTCCTCCCCGTACGGATTCATGGATTCGTCCATGGCTTCGGAGAACCCGTCCGTGTAGAAGAAGATCAGGTCCCCGCGCTTCAAGTAGATCTCGCGGGTGTCGTAGGGGACCTCCCGGAAGGCCCCGAGCGGCAGCCGGTGCTCGGGCGGGTCGAGCGGCCGGGGCCCCCCGTCGCCCGAGCGCAGCAGGATCGGCAGCGGCTGCCCCCCGATCGCGTACCGCAGGCTCATCGCGTCGGGATCCAGGACGAAGTAGCCGAGCGAGACGAACATCCGCCTCTTGATCGAGTAGATGCGCCGGTTGGACTCCTGGAAAAGGACGCCCGGGTCGCGGGTCGTCAAGGCGCGGGAGTAGACGATCTCCTTGGAGGCGACCATCAGGAGCGACGCGGGGACCGACTTGCCCGAGACGTCGCCGATGACGACGCCCAGCGAGCGGTCCTCGAACGGGATGAAGTCGTAGAAGTCGCCGCCGACGATGCGCGCGGGGAGGCTCCCTCCGAGCAGCTCGAACCCCGGCAGGATCGGGACCGACCGCGGCAGAAGGCTCGACTGGATGTCGCGGGCGATCTCGAGGTCGCGTCGGAACTCCGCCTGCCGGGTCATCTCGTCGTGGAGCAGCGCGGTCTCGATGGCGAGGGCGGCCTGGTTGGCGAGGGTGGAGAGGAGCGAGCGGTCCTCGCGGTCGAACCGCTCGCCCGAGAGCTTTTCTTTCAGCGCCAGGAGCCCCATCAGCCGCTCCCGGTAGACGAGCGGAACGACCAGCTTGAACCCCTCCTCGGAGAGCCGCTCGCGGAAGGCCTGGCTCTCCTCGTCGGCGAAGGAGAGCGACAGCTCCTCCAGCCCGACGGGCTTGCCCTCGCGGCGCAGGACCCGCCGCAGATCGGCGTCGGGCGAGAGGCGGTCCTCTCGCCTTCCCCGCCGCTCGAGGAACCCGTCCCGGTCCCGCAGCCAGACGGAGGCGCGCTCCAGTCGCATCGTCGCGGTCACGCTCGCGGTCAGGTAGTCGGTGATCTTCCCGAGGTCCAGCTCTCCCGTGATGGCCTCGCTCATCTCGAGCAGCGCCGCCTGGTAGTCGAACTTCTCCCGGAAGAAGAGCTTGTCCAGCGGCGTCTGGAGCCGCCGGCGCAGCAGTTCGAAGAGCGGCACGACCACGAGGAAAAAGCCGAAATTGAAGATCGGGGAGGCCGAGAGCCGCTCGGCGAAGAGCGCGTTGGCAGTTGCGATCGCCGCGATGTAGAAGCCGAAGAGGATCGCCGTCGTCCCGGCGTAGAGGAACGTCCGGCGCACGACCAGCCGGATGTTGAGCATCTGGAAGCGGACGATCGCGTAGGCGAACGTCAGCGGGATCAGGATCATCGGGACGATGCCGTAGAAGACGTAGTCGTCGTTGTTGAAGAGCGACGGCAGGACGATGCCCAGCAGCACGAAGGGCGTCGTGCCGAGGATCGTTCCGACGAGGACGTGGAAGGCCTGCCGCCTCTCGGAGGGCTCGCGCAGGGTGAACGCCGAGTGGGCCAGGGCCGCGAGCCCCAGGATCAGGTAGTCGCCGAGCAGGACCCAGGAGGACAGCGGTGCTCCCGAGAGGATCGAGACGCGCCGGCCCTGGAGCTGCCGGAAGACGTCGTAGAGGAAGACGACCGGCGGAATCGAGTAGATCAGGTAGAAGAGCGCGGGGCTCGCCGAGAGGAACTCCTCGAGCTTCTTCTTCCAGCCCGGCGCCTCGTCGCTCCACTCGTCGCGGTCGGCGAAGGTGAACACCTTGGGCCTGGGAAAGATCAGGAAGAAGTGGAGGAAGACGGCGGGCAGGAGGAAGAGGCTGACCGTCCCCGTGTTCTGCACGAAAACGTCGATCCACCAGTAGGAGGCGGGGCGCAGCCGGCAGACGAAGAAGAGCAGGAAGAGGACGCACAGCAGGAAGAAGACCTGGGCGGAGCGGTCGTCGGGCCGCCGCGCGAACACGAAGAACCCGATGAAGAAGAAGAGGAAGCCGAGCACGGCGGCATAGAGGTAGGTCGTCCCCCCGAGCCGGATCGACGAGAGCTTGACCGGAACGGTCCGGAGCTCTCCGCCTCCGGCGCCCGCCGTCATTCCCGGGGAGGCACAGGGCCCCCGGCGGACGAGGTACGGGACGGTCTCCCCGATCTGGTGGCGGCGCAGCTCGCGCGAGGCGTCGGAGATCGAGTTGACCAGGTGGTTGGCGAGGCCCAGGATGCAGTCGCCCGCGGTGATCCCGGCCTTCTCCGCGGCGCCGCCCGGAGCGACCATGCGGACCTCGATGCCGCCGCTGCGGTACGGGACCGGGACGATGCCGTCGTTGGGCCGCGCCGAGAACATGTCCGCGATGGACGCAACGGCGATGGCCAGGCCGATCAGCCCGACGGCGTAGAACCAGCCCCGCAGCGACCCCGCGCGCCTGGCGCGCTCCTCCGCTCCGACGCCCGTCATGCTCCTGGTACCCCCCAAACAGAGAATGTTACGGGAGAAGTCCCGCCCGGCCGTCCTTGTATCCTTGCCCGGTGCCGTTCGTCACGTTCGAAGGGGGCGAGGGATCGGGCAAATCCACCCAGGTGCGGCTCTCCGCCGAGCGCCTGCGCCGGCTCGGGCGCGACGTCGTCGCGACGCGCGAGCCGGGAGGTACGCGGGTCGGAGAGACGCTCCGGGAGATCCTGCTGAACGCTGAGAACTCCGGGCTCGACTCCGTGACCGAGTGGCTGCTGCTGGAAGCGGACCGCCGCCAGCACGTCCGGGAAATCCTCCGGCCCGCCCTCGCGCGCGGGGCTTTCGTCCTGTGCGACCGCTACTCCGACGCGACCGAGGCCTACCAGCAGCATGGCCGGGGCCTGGACGCTGTCGCGGTCCGCCTCGTGGACTCGATCGCCCGGGACGGCCTCGTGCCCGACCTGACGCTGCTCTACGACGTGGACGCGGTCTCGGGCCTCGCCCGCGCTCGGGCCCGCGACGGCGGCGTGTCGGGGCGCTTCGAGGCGGTCGAGCTCGCCTTCCACGAGCGGGTCCGGGAGGCTTACCTTGCGATCGCGACCCGCGAGCCGGAACGCGTGCGGGTCATCCGCTCCGACGCGCCCCGCGAGGAAATCTTCGAAAGGACCTGGCGCATCCTCTCCGAGAGGTTCTCCCTCTGAGCGGCGCGGCGGTGCTCGAGCGGCTCGCGGAGACGCCAGGGAGGTTTCCGGGAGCGCTCCTGCTGACGGGCCCCTCGGCGGCGCGGCTGGAGGAGGAGGCGCGGAGGCTCGCCGCGATCCTGCTCTGTCCGTCGGAAGACCCGGGCTGGCGATGCGGCTCCTGCCGTCGCGCGATCGCGGGGCTCCATCCGGACCTGACGGTGGTCCAACCCCAGGGCGTGCAGATCCGCATCGACGGCGTCCGGGAGGCGGTCGGGTTCGGGGCCGGAAAGCCGTACGAGTCCTCGCGGCGAGTGGCGATCGTCTCGCGCGCGGAGATGCTGGGCGCCGAGGCGGCCAACGCGCTCTTGAAGACGCTGGAGGAACCGGGCCGGCACTTCCACTGGATCCTGACGACGACGCGGGCGGAGGCGCTCCTCCCGACGGTCCGGTCGCGCTGCGTCGCCGTGCCGCTGCCGCGGGAGTCGCGCGCCGAGCGGACCGAGGCCTGGGTCTCACGGGGATTCCCGGCCGAGGACGCTGCGGAGCTCGTGGACATCGACCTCGAGGACCCGCGGCAGGCGGCCGAGGTCCTCGAAGAACACCGGGCCTGGCGGGCGAACATACTCGCGGCCCTCGAAGCCGGCCTCGCGCGCCGCGCCGTCGCTCCCCTTCTCCTTCTCGCCGAGGCCCTCGCCCAGGCCGACGCCGACCGCGCGAGGCTTTTCCCGGAGATCCTCGCGGACGCGGCCGTCGCGTCGGCCGGTTCGAGCGAGCTGCTCCGGCATCGGTCCGCCGCCGCGGGGATCCTCAACCTCGCCCGGACGGTGCCGGCGGAGGCCCTGCGCCGCGCCGCCGTCAAGGCCGCCGACGCCCCTCCCGACAACCGCCGGGGCAACAAGCGCCTCCACTACGAGTCGGTTCTCCTGGACCTCTTCGCGTCGGTCCCGTTGTCATCCTGAGGAACGCGAAGCGAGTCGCAAGCGAAGCCGAGGGAAGGATCTTGGTGGAGAGCTGCGTGAAAGGCTCCAGCGCGGCTCGGTCGAGAAGATCCTTCGCTGGCTTTCGGCCTCGCTCGGGTTGACAAGAGGGGACGGGGATGCGGGAAAGCTCGAAGGAGCCCCCCGAGGCTCGGATCTGGAGACGGTATCGGAGGGACCTGAGAGAGAGCGGACCTGAGAGTACGGACTGGTCAAGGCGTGACAGACATCGGAAAAGCCATCGCCCAGACCCACCCCCCCGAGCGACTCCTTCGAGTGGGCCCGAGTATACAAGATTCGACATTCCGCCACGCAAGGGCCAAAAAACGCACAAAAAAAGAGCGGGGCCGGGCCCCGCTCCGGGGTTTCGACAATACCTTGAGCTACTTCGTGAGCGAGATCTCCAGGTTGCCGGCCTTGCCTTCCTCGACCGTCACCTCCAGCGATTTCTCGCGGAAGCCCGGCCTCGACACCGTCACCACGTGGTGGCCCGGCGTCACCGTGAGGCCGCGGTCGATGGAGTTGACCTCCTCGCCCGTTCCCACGAACCGGTTATCGATGTAAACGGCGGAGTCCGGAGGCTCGACCGTCAGGTAGAGCCGGGTCCGGGCCTGGACCCGCTGGTACTGATTGCCGCGCCACGAATCGCCGTTGCCGTTCCGGGGCTGAGCCGAGGGCGCGCGCGCCGGAGGCGGCGGAGGCTGATCGTAACCGTCGTCACCTCCGTCGGCGGGAGGCTGTCCTGGCGGCCCGACCTCGACATCCCCGTGGCCGTATCCGTCCGGGCCGTTGGGAGCCGGCATGGTGCCGCGATTCCCGCCGCGCTGCCTCTTCATGAAGTAGCGCTGTACCGGGCCCTCGATCTTGGCGTCGTTGGCGGGATTGGGCTTCACGCCCGGGATGTGCGCCATCTTATCCGTGAAGTCGATGTACATCCCGGGTTGCGCGTCCACTTCCTTCACCAGGGGCTGGTAACCGTCGAGCCGGAACTCGATCTTGTAGTGGCCCGGCCCTAGGAAGAGGTAGTCGGGATAGCCGTCGAAATCATCGGCGGTGCCGATCGGTCTGCCATCGAGGTAGACCACGGCCTCCTCGGGAGCAACGTCGGTATCGATCGCGGCCCATCCGTAGCCGGCGCCCGGGCCGTAACCGTACCCGTCGCCGTAGTAGCCGCCGTAGTAGCCGGGATAACCCCAGCCCCAGCCCCACCCCCAACCCCATCCGCCGCCGACGACCACGACACCGTGGCCATGGCCGCCGTGACCGCCATGACCTCCATGGCCGCCCCCGCCGCCGTGGCCTCCGCCGCCGTGCCCGCCACCGCCTCCACCGCGCGGAGCAGCCTGCGCGGCCGCAGCAAGCAGCAGCGTCAGGGCGAACGCCAGCGGATAAATCAGTCCCTGTCGTTTCATCGCAGTCGCCTCCCGCGTGAATGAATAGCAAGACCAGGACCAGAGTGCCAAACCATCAGGACAGCGACAAACCCATTCCTCTCAAAGAGTTGAGAACTGACATCCAAAGCCTCCAAACCTCTCACTGACCTCCGAAAAGGTCACATCGTCACCCGGAAGTGCCGAAGGATCGCGCCTCCACCGGCGCCGCTTGCCGCTTGCGGAGCTCCCGGCTGAGGCCTCGCAGGTAGTCCCGCCGTAAGACGAGGTCGAGGGCTTTTCTGCCCCCGGGAACCTCCCACCTCTCGCAGAGGCCGGCCCAGGTCCGTGTCGCCCACTCCCGGACGCCTCCGACTTCGCGGAACTCGAGCGCCTGCGGCACCGCCAGGAACGGGCCGAGCTCCGGGTGCTTCTCGTAGAAGATCGCCGCGGCCTCGCCGGCCTTCTCCTGACGCCGCCGGAACGACGCGAACGTGATCTCGTGGTAGTGCCGGGCGACGGCGCGGGGCCGGTAGACGATCCGCATCCCCGCCTTCATCATGCGGTAGGCGACCTCGATGTCCTCCCACGCGGCGTGGGGAAATGTCGTGTCGAAGAGTCCGGCCGAGAGGAGCAGCGCCCGGGGCAGCGAGATGTTCGAGGTGTAGAAGAAGTTGAACGGCACCGACTCGGTGTCCTGGATCAGCCGGTAGCCGAACTGCAGGCCGTCCTCGTTGATGTGGTCGAGGAAGGGCGTGACTCTCCGCTCGTAGGGCCAGGTCGTGTATCCGAGGACGGCCGCCGGGTGCGGGCGGGGCTCGGCGTGGGCGCGGGCGTGCACCGAGAGCAGCTCCGGCTCCGGGACCGTGTCGTCGCCGAGGAAGAGGATGAAGCGGCCGCGCGCCTCCTCGACGCCGCGGTTGCGGGCCGCGGCGGGTCCCGAGTTCTCCTGGCGGAAGAACCGGAAGGGATAGGGGGGCGCCGCCGCGCGGAGGACCGCGGCGGTTCGGTCGCGCGAGCCGTCGTCCACGACGACGACCTCGAACTCGGGGGCGTCGGACTGGCGGCCGAGCGACTCCAGGACGCGGCCGAGCGTTTCGGGGCGCTGGTAGGTCGGGATGACGACGGAGAACGCGACGCTCACGAGAAGATCTCCGCGAGCGTCGTCCGCAGGAGCTGCGGCGACTCCGGGAGGAAGGCGCGGAAGAACTCCGAGTCGAACCGGTCGTCGCCGGGATACGTAGGCACGAGGCGGAGCGGGAACTTCGCGAAGATCTCCGAGTCCGACCGGCGCCGCCCCGCCTGCACGGCGCGGCGCTTGGTGGCGAGCGACTCGTGGTGGCGGTGGATCCAGAGGAGCGCCTTGAGATGGGCGATCGTCAGCGGGTCCTCAATCGCGACGCGACCCGCCCCGTTGGCGCCGATGCCGAAGAGCCGCCGCCAGCCCGCGGAATCGCGGGTGGGCTCGAGGTACGGATCCCGCTTCAACTCCTCCGCGGAAGGGTTGCGCGCGTCGAGCATCGCCGAGATCCGGCCGACGAAGGCGGCCAGCACGGCCGGCATGAAGGCCCGGAAGTGCGCGGCGTCGAAGTTCTTGTAGGCCGTCGAAAAGGCGTTCTTCTCGAAGAGGAAGCCGCGGGAGAAGACGCCGAGGGCCTCGCCGGTCGCTCCACCGCGGTGACGCGCCACGGCCCGAGGCTCCGCGAGAATCCTTTTGCCGAAGATCCACTGCCTCCAGCCGAAATCCACGTCCTCGAGATAGGCGAAGTAGTCGTCGTCGAACCCGGACTCGAGAAACTCCCGGCGGCGGACCGCCATCAGGCCGCCGCAGGCGAACAGACGCTCTTCCCCGGGGGCCGAGGCGGGGAGCGCGCCGAGGGGCCGCCCCACGTCCTTCTGGAACGCGTGCCCGTCGAAGGTCAGGAAGCCGTCGGAGAAATCGTTCTTCTCACCCGACACATCCGCCAGCCGGCCGGCCACCGCGACGACGTCCTCCGGCGCCTCGGAGAGCGACGTCGCGAGGAACCCGAGCGCCTGCGGCTCGACCGCCGCGTCGTCGTTGACGAGGGCGAGCAGCGGCGCCCGGGCCGCTTCGGCGCCGAGGCGGCACCCGGCCGCGAAGCCCGAGTTTCGGCCCGCGGCGACGCGGCGGATCGTGGGGTGGCGACGGAGCACCTCTTCGATCGGATGCCCGGCGGTGTTGTCCACCAGGATCGTCTCGAGAGAGGGACCCCCCGAGGCGGCCGCCAGGGCGTCGAGCGCCTCGATCAGATGTTCCTGTCCCCGGTGGTGAACGACGATGACCGAGAGGTCGGGCCGCTTCATCGCCGGAAGACTAACGCACCTTCCTTCGGAGGCGGCGCCAGAGCGAGTGGCTCTCCTTGCCGGCGGGAAGAGGAAGCCGTCCGGGGTTCACGCGGGCTTCGCGGCACCAGGCAGCCAGCGGCGCGGCGACGGCCGGCCAGGCGCGGGAGGCGGCGAAGCGGCGCGCGGCTGCGGACGCCTTCCCGCGCTCCTCCCGGTCCGACAGCATCTGGATGACCGCCTCGGCGAGGGCGGAGGCGGTGCCCGCGACCCGCCGTCCGGCGCCCGCCTGCTCGAGCTCCTTCGCGAGCGGGCCCCCGGCGACGGAGACCGAGGGGACGCCTCCCCAGGCCGCGTCGAGAAGCCGCGTGCGGAACGCGAGGTCCCGCTCGAGCCCCTCCGTCGAGATCGAGGCGAGCAGGTCCACGCCCGCGTAGAGGTCGGCGCGCGAGGCGTACGCCCTCCAGGGGGAAAAGAGGACGGACTTGCCCTGGGGATCGATCGCCCTCGCGCGCTCCCTCGCCCTGGCGTACACGCGCTGGGGCGTCGTCTCCGGGTTGGGGTTTTCGAAGAAGAGCAGCTTCGCGTCCGGGCAGCGGCGCAGCACTCCGGGCCAGGCTTCGAGGAGCAAATCCGGCTCGTACCAGTCGTAGATTCCCCCGAACAGCACGAGGGGAACGTCGGGCGAAACGTCGAGGAGCCGCCGGCCCGCGGCGCGGTCCCCGGCGGCTGGCTCCGCGGGGACTCCGAAGGGAACGACCGCGAGGAGACCCGCGAGGACGGGATCCTCCGGGAAGTTGCGCGGCCCGATCCTCCCCGCCGCGTAGAGCGCGCCCGCGTAGAAGAGGCGCTGCTCGGGCGAGGCACAGAGGAAGAAGTCCGCGCGCGAGAGGGCCAGCGAGAGCGTCGCGCGGTCGTGGACCGCGGTCTCCTCGCCGAGAGTCGGCGCGTAATGGAGGTTCTCGACGAAGAACGGGTCGTAGAGGTCCGCGGCGACGGGCACGTCGGGCACCTGGTGAAACCACCAGTTCGCGGCGTGGCCGGAAACGACGGCCGCGTCGGCGCCGACGGCCGCGGCGGCGAGCCCTCCCGGAGGCGCTGGCACGACCGGGATGTCGCCGGCGGCCGCGGCGGCCTCGGCCGGGTCGTTGCCGACGAGCAGGCGCACGTCGAACTCCCCGCGCAGCGTCCGGGCGAGCTCGAGCGCCCGGATTCCCATGCCGGCCATCTTCGGCCGGATCGGCTCCGGGGCCAGGATGACGACGCGGCGCGTCACCGCGGGAAGGCGCCCATCGGCCTCAACTCCGGCCCCGCACGCGCTCGGCGAAGAGGTGAAGCTTCCAGGTCCGAGAGGCGTAGATCTGATCGAGGATCCCGGTCAACCGGGCGACCTCGGCCTGGAGCTCCGTGGTCTTGCGGTGGTAGTCCTCGTTGGAGGAGAAGAGCCTCTCGACGCGGCTGTGGACGAGCTCGTTCTCGGCGAGGAGCCGGTCCCGCTCCAGCGCGAGATCGGCAGCGCGCCGGCGAACGTGCTCGGAATCGGCAGCGAGCCGGGCCCGCTCGGCCTCGGCGTTTCCCAGTTGCTGCCCGGTCCTCTCGAGCGTCGCGATGAGGCCTCGGTGGGAGTCGCGCTGGTACTTCAACTCGCCCTGCGAGATCGAGTCGCGGCCGGCCCAGTACGAGATCTGGGAACGAAGCCGGTCGATCACCCGCCCGAGCCCCTCCGGCGTGCGACGGCCGGCATAGCGCTCGTAGATGACCTCGCGGGCCTTCTGGAAGGGATCCTCCCCCGCCCGGACCTTGCCCGGCTCTCCGCCGCCCGTGTCGAAGACCCGGTACTCGCAGGTGACCGCGCGCAGGTGACGGAAGGAGGTCTCGAAGGACAGGCGGATCAGGAAGTCCCAGTCCTCGGAGTAGTCGAGCTTCTCGTCGAACCCTCCGGTTCCCCTGTAGAGCGAGCGGGGAAGAAGGAGAGTGTGGAGCGGTATGTAGTTGGCCAGCAGCAGGAAGTCCGGATCGTAATCGAGCGAGTACTGGAGCGACCGGTGGATCGCCTCCGGCTGCTCGTCGCGACGGCCGTAGACCGCGGTGACCGCGTCGGAATAGACGACCGGCTCGGGGCCCGCCCGGTGCGCGCGCACCAGCCGCTCGAGGTGGTCGGGGTAGGCGACGTCGTCGTCGTCGAGAAACGCGGCCAGCTCCTCGCTCGCCAGGGCGACTCCGCGGTTGGCGGCTCGCGATCGGCCCTTGCGATCCCGCAGCTCCTCGAGGGCCACTTCGAACGAGTCCCGGAAGGAGGAGGCGATCTCCGCGACCGAGCCGCCGCCGTCGTTGACGACCACGACCTGGCGGGGACGCGCCGTCTGGCGCCGGAGGCTGTCGAGCGCCTCCCGGAGGAGCGCCGGCCGGTTGCGCGTCCGCACGACGACCGAGACGGGCGCCGGCCCGCGCTCGCCGTCGGCGACGAAGGACGGACCGATGGACCTGCGGAACTCCTCGAGCGACCGCGTCGAGGCCTCGCCGTAGTCCACCACCCGGAAGGCCTCGACGGGTCCGCGCCCCTCGAGGGTCAGCCGGCGGTACGCGTTCAGGCCTCCGACGGCGCCGGCGTAGTCGCGCACCGCCTGCTGCGACTCGTACGCCGCCAGCGCCTTCTCCTTTCTGGCGGCGGCCGGCGAGATGTCCACGAGGACGTTGGGCAGGATCGGGTGGGAGATCTCGTAGAAGGCGAGGCGCAGGAAAGCGTAATCGCCGTGGTCCGGATCCGTCGGGCGCGAGGAGGAGAGCCGGCCCCAGGCCGCCTCGGCGAGCGCGCGGTGGTCGGGATGGATCTCCACGGGCGAGGGGCAGAGGAGCAGATCCGGCCGAAAATCCCGGACGAGCTTCCCGATCTCCGTCTCGAGCTCGCCGGTTCTCGCCGCGAGCTCCCGGTCCGGCAGCGTGCCGAACGTGGGCGGCTCCACGCCAAGGACTTTCGCCGCCTCGACGGACTCCGCCCGCCGCCTCTCCCCGTAGTCCGCTTGCTCCCCCGCGCCTTCCTGCCGCGTGCCCGCGGTGGCGATCCAGACCCGGATGGCCTCCGCCTTCTCCGAGTTCAAGGCGAGGATTCCTCCCGCGCCGAGGCTTTCGTCGTCGGGATGGGCGGCCAGGACGAGGATGCGGGCGCCGGCGAGCTCGCTCGCGCGGTGCGGGATCAGCGAGGCTTCCTCCATCGGTGGGTCGTCGTCCTGCATTTCTACGTGAGCGGGAGTGTAACCGTTTCGAGGCGTGCTAGACGACGTCGTAGAGGGCGGGCGTCAAGTGCGCGTCGCGGGCGAAACGGTCGGTGGCGGCGTGGTCGAAGGAATGGACGACGAAGGAGAAGCCGGCCTCTCGGATTTCGCCGGGAAGGGCCTCGATCGCCGGTCGGCCCGGACCGCCGGGAGTCTCCCAGAAGACCAGCTTCGCGGCGCCGAGGCGTCGGGCCTCCGCCGCGGCGGCGGCGAAGAGCTCCGGCAGCTCGCTTCCCGCGGGATCGGCGGCCAGGAAGTCGGCGACGAGGGCCTGCTCGCCCTGCACGGAGAGCACGGCCCAGCTCGACATTCCGTCGCCGCCGCCGTCGCGCCAGACCATCCGGTAATAGCGGGTGGGCCGGGCGTGGAAGCGCCAGTTCGCGCGGGCACGGTCGCGCATCGCCGCGTTCGCCAGCGCGCGCCTCGCCGCACGCCAGAGCGGGTCGAAGGATTCGCCGACGAAATCGCCGGCGGCGAAGCCCGGCGGCGGCGCGGAGAAGGAATCGCACGGGACGTGCTTCTCGCGGATCGGCAGCAGCGTGCGCGTTCCCGCGAGGCGGTTGCTGATCTCGTGCGCGCGCGCGTTGGGGAAACCGAAGCAGAAGGGGACGTCGCGCCCGCCGAGGACTTCGTAGAAGAGGTCCGTCATCGAGCGGTAGACCCCGCGGCGCCCGCCCAGCGCCCGCGCGGTCGGGTCCGTCGCGACGTCGCCGACCGAGTAGGCGACCCTCGCCCGGCCGTCGAGGAGGACGCGCATCGCCCATCCCGCGTAGTTGCCCACGATCTCGTCGCCGCGGACCGCCACGGTCCCGAACCATCCGTCCGGATTGCGCGCGAACTTCCAGTCCCACTCCTCTTCGGGCATCTCCTTCTGGAACACCCTGTAGAAGAGCCGGCGGATCCCGGGCGCGTCGTCGTCGGTGGCGACGCGGACCTCGAAGTCGCTCACTCCATCACTCCCCCTTCTCCCAGACCCGCGTCTCGAGCGGACGCCCGTCCTCCTTGCGGAAGACCGTGAAGCGCCAGCGTCCGGCGGCGAGCCGAGCGGAGATCTCGGCGGGAAGCCGGAAGGCGCGATCGAGGTCCGCGGCGGCGAAGGGGATCCCGGATGGATTCGGCGAGACCGCGACGGCGGCGCCGGGCCGCGCCTCGAAGGAAGGTTCGATGGCGCTTGCGCTCTCGGTTCCGTTGCGCGCGAGAAGGCTCGCGCGCTCGAGGAACGCGCGCCCGAGCCTTCCGTAGCGGGAACGGTACCGGGCTTCCGAAGCGGCTCGGCGGGCAGCAGTCCCGGGGTTGCGCGAGGAGCTGACCGCCCAGAGGTGGCGGATGCGGCCGTCCGGGACGAAGAGCAAATCGAACCCTGCACGCCGCACCCGGGCCTCCCACTCGGTCTCCTCGTACTCGAAGGGGTAGCGCTCATCGAACCGGCCGGCCGCGTCGAAGACGTCGCGGCGGGCGGCGAGGACCGCACCCGCGAGCTGCTTCGCCGTCCCGCCGCGCTCCCAGAGGCGCGTCGCCGAGCGGGCGAAGCGCGCGAACCGAGAGTCGTCGAGCGCCCGCGACCGCCCGCCGAGGAGCTGGGCGAGGTCCGTCAAGAAGCCCGGGGCGTAGCCGGGAGGCAGTTTCACGCGCTCCCCGGAATCCCAGAAGGCGAGCGGCGCGGCCGCGCCGACCCGCTTGTCGCCGACCGCTCGGACGAGCGCGGCCAGAGCGCCGGGCGAGAAAACGACGTCGGCGTTACAGAGCAGGAGGTTGCGCCCGCGGGCGGCCGCGAGCCCCGCGTTCACCCCTCCGGAGTACCCGCGGTTCTCTTCCAGGAGAACGAGAGAATCCGAGCCCGCCTCCCGGAGAGCGCGCTCTTCTTCCTTCCCCGATCCGCAGTCCACGAGGATCGTCTCCCCCGAAATCCCCTCGGCGCGAAAGCTCGAGGCGAGCGAAGCGACACAGCCGGCGGCTTCGGCGGCGCTGCGGTGCGAGACGACGATGGCGGAGACTTCCGGGGTCATGGGGTCCGGCGCGCGGCGTCGAAGGCCGCTTCGAGGCGGGCCGCGACCGCGGCCGAGTCGAAGCGGGACGTCGTCTTCGGCCCCTCGATCCAGGCCCGGGCGCGGGCCTCCGGCGAGAGCGCCGCGGGCAGCGCCGCCGCGAGAGACTCGGGGTCCCCGTCGGCGAAGTACGAGGCGGCGTCCCCGGCGATTTCGCGGTGGCCGGGCGTGTCCGAAAGAAGGCACGGGACCCCGCAGGACATCGCCTCCAGCACGGGCAGGCCGAACCCCTCCTCGGGGCGGGCCGGGCCGAGGAAGAGATCCGACGAGCGGTAGGCGAACGGCATCCTCGACGGGGGCAGGGCCTGGTGGTATTCGTCCACGACTCCCGCGCTCTTTTCCGCCTCGCCCGGGGCGTGCGTCGAGACGCGCCGGACGCGGAAGACGCTTCCCCGCTCGCGGCCGAGGCGGAGTCCCTCCAGCGCCACAGCTATCCCTTTCACGTCGGCCTCGTAGATCCCGACGACGAGGACCACCGGAGGATCGTTCGGTTTCCCGCCGTTCGAAGGCGCCGGAAGGAATGCGGCCGGATCGAATGCCTGGCCCACGCTCTCCGCCGGCCCGAATCCCAAACCGTTCAGGCGCGCCGCGAGGGAGGAAGAGACCGCGAGCTTGCGGGTCGGGGCGCGATAAGCCTCCTCGATCTCCCCTCGACGGTCCGCGTAGAAGGTGAAGCTCCCCTCGTACCCCTGGCAGAGGTGGAAGACGGGCCCCAGCGCCGCGTCCAGCGCCGGGGCGACCGTGGTCCAGAACGTCGCGACGCGAACGTCCGCCTCCGCGAGGGCGCGCGACTCGCGGAACGACGACCTCTCGAATCGTGCCTGCGCGAGAGAGAACCAGGGAGGCAAGGGCCCGGGCGACACGACCGTCACACGGTGGCCGCGGCGCGCGAGCGCCTCCGCCTGCTGGAGGACGACCTTCACTCCCCCGGAAAGCTCGGTGGATTCGAGCAGGTAGGCGACGCGCATCGGCTTCAGCGGCCCTTTCGCCGCAGCACGTAGACGTCCTGGATCGACGCCAGGGGAAAGAGGACGCGGCGGCCGCCGATCCGCCCCGCCGGGAAGCTCCCGATCATCTCGAAGGCCGGGAAGAGACCGGGGACGTCTTTCTCGGAGTGGAAGCTCGCCGACTCGTTGGCGCCGTCGGCCGCGGATTCGATCTCCAGGTGGCCGCTCTTCTCGAACTCCGTGTGCCGCCCCCGCTGGAACAGCCGGACGTAGGGCCTTCCGTGGAGGGTGACAACGAGGATTCCGCCGGGCGAGAGCACCCTGCCGAGCTCTTCGGCCCAGAGCTCCTGCGAACGCCTCCGCAGGTGCGTGAAGACCGAGATCGCCGTGACCAGGTCGAAGCTCCCGCCGCCGAAAGGAAGCGGCGGAAGAGCTGCCGTCCGCTCGAGACGGATCTTCGAGGGCAGGTTGCGCCGAGCCCACTCGATGAGCGGCTCGCTCGTGTCGCAGCCCGCCAGGCGGCGCGAGGCCGCTTCGGGTAGCCAACCCGCGAGCAGGCGGCCGGATCCGCAGCCGAAGTCCAGGACGCTTTCGATCCGCGCGTCCTCGACGCCGCTTTCCGCGAGGTATCGCTTCAGGTTGAGGATCCCCGGAAGGATCGAATCCTGGTACGCCCGGGCGTCTCGGTGGCCCTGGGTCAGGAACACGATGTCCGGATCGGGAAGAGGCAGCGCCTCGAGCGCCCGGCTCGTCCTTTCGAGCTCCGAGGCCCGCTCCCTCAGGGTCGCGACGTCGTAGTCGAAGAGCGGATCCACCCGGCCGCTCTCGGCGACGGCTTCGAAGCGAACCACGCCGGCGCCGGCGGGCAGGAAAGCGTCGAATTCGAACCGGCATTTCGCGGCGGCTGGAAGGTGCGGGAGATGGACCGCGACGTCGGCGCTGTCCCGATCGCAGGGGTAGTCCACTGCCGCGCCGCCGTCGATGGAAATCCGGACGCTTCGAACGCGGTCTCCGTTGGTGTCGAGAACCATTCCCCGAAAGCGATTGACTCCGCCCGAGCGAATCCGGTGTGGCGCCGGCGTCTCGAGAGAGCCGATCAGCGTGTCGGGGTCCGCCGCGGCGACCGCGATCCACTGGTAGGTTTCGAGGCTGTCGCGGTCGAGGGCCGGCCACGCGGCGATCTCCGCCTCGAACTCTCTCGCTCCGGCCGCCGCTGCTGCCTTCTCCCCTTCCACGGACTCGACCCGCCACCCCGCCTCCTCGAGCGCGTCCACGAGGGAAACGCGGGTGAACCACCGCAGGTGACCGACATCCGCGAGCCCCGCCGGGACCGGGTCGAAGCGGCCTCTCGCGAGGTCCCGCACCAGCGAGAGGTGCCCGGCGTTGGGCACGCTCGCGACCAGGGTCGCGCCGGGGCGGGCCAGCGCCCGGGCGCGCCGCAGCGGCTCGACCGGGTCGTCGAGATGCTCGAGGACGTCCGCGAAGAGGAAGGCGTCGAAAGACTCCCCTTCCGAGGAGAGCCGGGCGAGGGTCTCGACGGCGTCGCCGGGAAGGACGCGGTGGAGATTCGAGGCGGCCCGAGCCGCCGCCTCGGGATCCTTCTCGATCCCGGTCACGTGGAGGTCACGAAAACGCCTCGAAAGCGCCGCCCCCGAGCCGCCCGATCCGCATCCGACGTCGAGCAGCTTGCGGGCGGCCGGCGGGATTCGCGCCGTCAGCTCGGGGCGCTCCCGCCGCGAGGGATCGCCGACGGCGAGGGCACGAAAAGCCGGGTCCGACGTCTTCGGGGAGCCTCCGGCGAGAAGGCGTTCCAGGAAATCTTCGACCGTTTCCCCCGGACAGGGAGGGAAGTCCGCCGCTCGAAACGCGATCGCGGGCGGCTTTCGAGGGTCGCCCGGCGGAGCTTGCGGCGGCGCCGGCAGCTCCTCGAGCTCGCGCAGGGTGTGGACGGCGGCGTCCGCCGGCGCGGCGGGCGAGGCGGCCAGGACCGCTCCGGCAGGAGGGTCGGGGAAGCGAGGCGAAGCGGCCGGCTGGGCTTTCTCATCGAGGACGAGGAGCCAGGCATCGGCGGCGGAGAACTCCTCGGACGCCGCCGCGCCGCGGGACAGCTCGGCGGCAAGATCGGCCGGAAACGCTGCGGCCCAGCGGCGGCGCCAGATCCTCTGGCCGTAGTCGGGTCTGCCGGGCGATTCGAGGAATGCGATCGCGGTCTTCAAGGAGCCAGGGTCCGGCCTACGAGCCGGCGGCGGTCCGGCCGGCGAGGATCTGGGCAGCGGACTCGTCCTCGGCGATGGACCAGGAGTGCCGCGGCGCGACCATTCCGACCGCGTAATCCGGAGGGACCACCGTGAAGCCGGGTTTGAGGATCCGCATGTCGTGGAGGTGGAGAGCCTTTTCGTCGCCGAGAAAGACGTAGAGGCGGAACTCGCCCTGGGCGATCGGCAGCTCCGGAAAGACCAGCCTCAGGCGGTAGTGCCGCCGGCCGGTCAGCGGCGCCCACGGCTCTTCCCGGGTATCCACGGCGAACGCCTGGACGCCGTCCTCCCGGTCCGCGCCGACGCGGGCGTGGAAGGCGAGGGTCGAGTCCTCGGTGACGAACGCCATGTCCACGGCGAGGGTCTCCCGGGCGCCGAACCTCGTGCGGGGATAGCCCGAACCGTCGTGGACGAGGACCTCCGTGATCCGCGCCGGGCGGCGCCCGTTGGTCCCGACCGGCTGCGGCTCGGGGTGGTACTCGGCCTCGTGCAGGCGGCGCTCCTTGGCCTGCAGGAACTCCTCGTAGGCCCGCACCACCGACAGCGTCCCGCCCTCGGCGGCCGCCTGGCCCTGCTTGAGCCAGATCGCCTGGTCGCAGAGGAGGGCCACGTAATAAAGCGCGTGAGAACAGAAGAGCAGCGTGCCGCCTCGCTTCTGGAAGTCCGTGATCCGGTCGATCGACTTCTTCTGGAAGTACCCGTCGCCGACCGCCAGCGCCTCGTCCACGATCAGGATGTCGGCGTCGGCGTGCGTCGCGACGGCGAACGCGAGCCGCAGGCTCATTCCGGAGGAGTAGGTCCGCACCGGCCGGTCGAAGAAGTCTCCGAGCTCGGCGAAGTCGCGGATCTCGGGAAGACGGCGGCGGATCTCGGAGCCGGAGAGTCCCAGCAGCGCGGCGTTCATCCGCGCGTTCTCCCGCCCGGTGAACTCGGGGTGGAACCCCATGCCAAGTTCCAAGATCGAGGCGACGCTCCCCCGCCTCTCAACCGAGCCCGACGTGGCCATCGTCGTACCGGCGACGATCTTCAGCAGCGTGGACTTCCCGGCTCCGTTCTCGCCAATCAGCCCCAGCGCCTTGCCCTTCGGAAGCTCGAAGGAGACGTCCTTGACGGCGTCGAACCCGCGGTGTCGCCGCCGGCGCAGGAAAAGCTCTTTGATCCGGTCGGAGCCGGAGTCGTACAGCTTGTACGTCTTGCAGATTTTCTCGGCGCGGACGGCGGTTTCCGTCATCTCACTCGCCGATCGCGAACTCGCACCGTCGGCACAGGAAGTCGGAGGGGGCTTCTTCGACGCCGTACGTCCAGCGGCGAAGCCGCGCCATCGTGTCGCCGCCGAGAATCTCCGCGACGGTCTCGGTCTGGAGATCTCCGACGGTCAGGCGCTCGTAGTAGTCCTGGCAGCAGAGGACCGCTTTCGCCGTCGCGGTGACGTGGAGGTGTTCGAAGGGGCGCGATCCCATCAGCTCGCAGCCGCGGAGCTTCTTCCTGGCCGGCGGCTCGGGAACGAAGGTCCCGCTCGCGGGGCGGCTGCGGATGCGGAAGGGGCGCACCTGCCATCCCTTGGGGCCGAACCGCTGGCGGATCTCGGCGACGTCCTTGCGGTGCGCCTCGTCCTGGTCGCCCAGCACGACGATCGCCGTCTCCTGCGAGAGCTCCCGCGCGCGCATCGCGTCCACGTTGGCGAGAACGCGGGCGAGGTCTCGCGTGCCGTGGAGCTTGAAGTAGCGCTCGGGATCGAGCGTGGGAAGGTTGATTCCGATGTAGCGGAACTTCCCGGCCGCCTCGAGCCGCGCGGCGCGCTCGGGCGTGAAGTGCGAAGCGTTGGTCAGGATCGAGACCGGGAGACCACGCGCGAAGAGGGCCATGCAGCGCTCCTCGAAAAGCGGGTCCACGGTCGGCTCGTTGTAGTTCGAGAGGAAGACGACGACCTCCTTGCCGCCCGCCGCGACGACCTGGTCCACGATGGACTCGAAGAGCTCCTGGCTCATGACCTGACGTTCGCGCGGGTCCACCGACACCGGGCAGAACGGGCAGCGGTGGTTGCAGCTCGTGCAGGTCTCCAGCGACAGGTAGAGCAGGTGTGACCTCCTCGTTTCGGCGTCCAGGTCCTCGATCAGGAAACGAGCGGCTCGGAGGTGCTCGAGCGCCCCGGCGGCGGCCTCCCCGGAAAGGCCCGTCTCGATCTGCCGGAGTGCCCGGTATTCGTCGCCGTTCTTCGGGATCGAGGCGCCGGTCAGAGGGTTGTAGACGACGCTCCCGCGGTCGTGGAGGTACGGGGAAACCGTCTCCGCCTCGACCACCGCGGAAGCCGCCGGGGAGGCGGGAAACCGGCTCTCACTCATTCAAAAA
>Ga0126379_10000493_pt1 | contig 21780 bp, 15 predicted proteins | sample PanSoiMetPlot_24_FD_92640 | JGI IMG/M metagenome (GOLD analysis project Ga0126379, IMG submission 92640) | Tropical forest soil microbial communities from Panama - MetaG Plot_24 | ecosystem: Environmental > Terrestrial > Soil > Tropical forest > Bulk soil | place: Panama | collected 2016-02-17
CTGGCTTCGGCCGGTTCCCATCGACGCAGCCAGCGTTGTTCCCGGCAAAAACCCAAGAAAAACCGGATGGGTGTGCCCGTGGCACATGTGCTATAACGTTCCGTTCGTGTTCAAGGAGCCGAGCATCATGAAACGTGCACTTCACCTGCTTGCCGTCGTTGCCATCATTGCCGCGGCGTTGGCCGCTGCGGCCCAGAAGCGTTCGATCACCGAGAAGGACATTTTCCAGTTCAACTGGATTGGCGATCCGCAGATTTCGCCGGATGGCGCGCGTGTGGCCTTCGTGAAAGTGTCGGTCAACGATAAGAAAGATGGATACGACACTTCCGTCTGGAGCGTCTCCACTCGTGGCGATGAACCGCCACGGCGGCTGACCGACGGCAGACATGATTCCTCGCCGAGCTGGTCGCCCGACGGCAAATGGCTGGTGTTTGTGCGCACCCCCGATCCGGCTCCGGCCGCCGGCGTCGCTGGCATGCGTCCGACGGCCCCGCAGCTTTACATGCTGCCCATGAACGGTGGCGAATCGTGGAAGTTTACCGATCTGCCGCGCGGCGCCGGCAATCCCGTGTGGTCGCCGGACAGCAAGCTCATCGCTTTCAGCAGCGATAGCTCCCTGGAAGACTTGGCCAAGTCACGGAAGAAGGATGCGCCGGCGACGAAACCGGACGACAAATCCGCGTCCGCGGCCAAACCGGGCGACGCCGACGCTGAGCGTGAGAGCGACGTCCGCGTGATTACGCGGTCGGTGTACCGCATGAACGGCGGCGGATATATCGACTTCAAACATCCGAATCATATCTGGGTGGTCACCGCGCCGCAGAGTTCAGAGGAATCGGTCACGCCCAAACAGCTCACTCGCGGCAAATATTCGCAGAACGGGGCCATGTGGTCGAAGGATTCGAGCCGTATCTATTTCCTGACCAGCGAGGTTGACGATCCTTCCTACGAGTTGCCGCACGAAGACGTGTATTCCGTGGCGGCCACGGGCGGCGATCTCGTGAAGATAGTGACCATCAACATGGGGCCGCGCGCCTTGTCGATCAGTCCTGACGGCAAGCGTCTGGCGTTCTGCGCTTCCGTCAACGAGCCCGTACACTCCTACACCCAGCCCGACCTGTGGGAGATGGACTTGGCGGCCGATGCCAAACCAAAGAACCTGACCGCGAGTTTTGACTTTGACGTGTGCAGCGGTGTGGGTGGAGACCAGGGCACCCCGCGCGCAGGCGGCGGCAGCCGCGTGCTCTGGACGCCTGACAGTAAAAGCCTGATCGCCGTCGTCGCTGAGCAGGGAAGAGCTAACCTGGTGCAGTTCGACGCCGCAACTGGCAAACCAACAGAAATCACCCGCGGCAATCACGCCGTGGAAAACTATCGGGCGACCGAGGACGGATCGAAGATCGTCGCCGTGATTTCAACACCCACGAACATCGGCGACTTGTTCGTAGTCGAACACAGCGGCGGGCAGCTCAGGCAGATCACGCACATCAACGAAAAGCTCTTTTCCCAGCTCAACCTGACCGAGCCGGAAGAAATCTGGTACACAAGCTTTGACGGAAAGAAAATCCACGCCTGGGTCCAGAAGCCGCCAGATTTTGATCCTGGGAAGAAGTATCCGCTGATCCTCAACATCCATGGCGGGCCGCACACGGCGTATGGCTATGTCTTCGATCACGAATTTCAATGGATGGCGGCCAAAGGTTACGTCGTGCTCTATCCCAACCCGCGCGGCAGTACATCCTATGGGCAGGATTTCGGGAACATCATCCAGTACCACTATCCCGGCGACGACTTCAAAGACCTGATGGCCGGCGTCGACGAAGTCGTCAAGCGTGGCTACATTGACGCCAAGAGGCTGGGCGTGACCGGCGGCAGCGGCGGCGGCTTGCTCACGAACTGGGTGATCGGCCACACCGACCGTTTTGCCGCGGCGGTTTCGCAACGCGACATCGCCAGTTGGAGCGATTGGTGGTACTCCGCGGATTTCACTTTGTACCAGGCATCCTGGTTCAAGTCACCGCCGTTTGAGGATCCGCAGGACTACGTGAACCGCTCGCCTATCACCTACATCAAGAACGTCAAGACCCCGTTGATGCTGATCCTGGGCGAGGCCGACTATCGCACGCCTCCCGGCGCCGGCGGCGAGGAGATGTTCCGCGCCCTCAAGTTCTTGAAGCGTCCGGTGATCATGGTGCGTTTCCCCGGCGAATCCCACGAGCTTTCCCGGTCTGGACAGCCGTGGCATCGCGTGGAACGTTTGCAGCACATTGTCGGCTGGTTCGACGAATATCTCCAGGGTATTCACAAGGCTGAGTACAGCGACGCCACCGGACACCAGAGCGATGTGAAGACGCAGGAATAAACGAAAGGTGATGGAACCTCATCCTGCCCCACTCGCCTGCGGGACGCAGGTGGCAAGGTAAAGAAGATATTGTGAAACGCGGCCTAAGCGACCTTGCTCTGTAACAAGCGGTCCAGTCCCGGGGAACTCGGAATGAAAGCCAGAGGCTTGGTCTTTTTCAAATGTGCAATCACCCAGTCTCGACTCGGTTGATCCAGGTAGGTGATCTCAATTCCGGCCATGGCCTCCTCGGGCGCGATCCAGCGGACCAGGCCCCAGCCTGACAGAACCATACGCTCATCCCGGAACTCAATCGCAAATTCCACGGGGCCTTCGCGCAGGGCTTCAGACAGCTTGATGCAAAAGCCTCGGCGCCCGAAACCGATGCGCTTTTCACGGACTGCAACGGCGAAGCTTGAAAAAGCGGCTTTCAGTTGCGTTTCGGGTGCAGCGCCGGCATGACTCTGCCAAAGCTCTTCCACGTCGGCCAGGCAGGTCTTGGCAACTTGCAGGAGTTCTTCGCGCTTGATCGGTTTTTCCAGGATGGCTTCCACGCCCATCTCAAAGGCTTCCCTCAGCGTAAGGTCGCTGAAGCCGGTGATGAAGATCATGCCCGGTCTGCGGGCCGACGATGCATTGATCCGCTTGAGCAGTTCGATGCCGTCCATGACCGGCATGCGGACGTCGGAAATGATCAGGTCGATCTTATTCTTATTGGCGGTTAGAATTTTCGCGGCTTCACGTCCGTTTTCCGCGGAAAATACCCGTCCCACGACGCGCTCCAGCCACGCGCCCATGATCTCGCGGAGAAAGGGTTCATCTTCCACCAGCAAGATATTTGCTTCTTTCAGCTCCATGCCGCCTCGGCTTCTCGCACCATGGGAAGAGCCAGGGAGAAGCATGTGTTTCCATGGTCCTCGCCGAATTCAAGTCTGCCGCCGTGTTCCTCCGCTATGGTTTTGGACAGGCTCAAGCCCAGGCCGGTTCCTTTGCCCACCGGCTTGGTGGTGAAGAAAGGCTCCATGATGCGCGAGCGTAACTCGGGCGGGACGCCGGGTCCGCTGTCCGTTACCGCGATCACGACGTGATCGTCTTTTGGCGTCACGTCGACCCGAACCCATCGTTCTCCGGTCTGCTCCACCACCGCGTCGAGCGCGTTTTGCAGGAGGTTGAGCAGCAGTTGAGCGATCTGAGCTTCGCGGCAGGCGACGCTCAACTCAGGCGCCCGATGAGGGAGGATCAATTCCACGCCGTTGGAGCGGAATCGCTCCTGGCAGATTTCGACGGTTTCATTCAGGATCTTGCCGATGCGCGTGGTACGAAAGCGGTCGCTGGAGCCCTCGCGCGATATCTGGAGGAGGCTTTTTACAATTCCGGAGATGCGCTCGGCCGTTTGGCGGATGCGACGGCCGCTCCGCGCCACCACCTCCGGCGGCGCGGTTTCTTCCTGCTCCACCATATCTATAAGATTGCTGGCCAGGGCGTGAATGATGCCCACCGGATTGTTGATTTCGTGGGCGATATTCCCGGCCATCATGCCCAATGCCGAAAGGCGTGCCGACGTCACCAGCTGCTCTTTGTTGACCTCAATCTCGGCTTCCATGCGTTTGCGCTCTGTGATGTCCATCGCGGTTCCGACTACGCGGACCACGTTATCGTGCTCATCCAGGACCACTCCCTCGGCGCAGACAAGGTACCGGATTGAGCCGTCCGGGCGCAGAATACGGAATTCGACGAAGTCCTGGGTTTTTCCCTGGATGGCCCTTTGCAATGAAGCTTGCACCTTAGGCCAGTCCTCCGGATGCACACGACGGGTAAACTCCTCGTACGGCATGGGAACCACCTTAGGGATTCCGAATATTTCGAAGTGGGTGTCGTCCCAAACCGTCGTGTTGCTACGCAAGTCCCAATCCCAGATACCGATCAAGGCTGATCGGGTCGCCAGTGACAGCCGTTCCGTCACGCTGCGCAGCTGTTCTTCCATGCGCTTGCGGTGCGTGATATCGCGATTGATAGCCAGGATCGCACGAGGCGCTCCGCGCTCATCCCGCCACAACGACCAACGACTGGCCACAACAATGGGCTTGCCGTCGCGCGTCACCTGCTCCAGTTCGCCCTCCCATGCTCCCTGCGTCAGCACAATGTGTTCGATTTCTTCGAGCGGGAGAGGATACCTGGTGTGAAGGAGGTCCTTTGGTTTGCGCCCCATGGCCTCCTCCGCTGAATATCCATACGTGTCCTGGGCTCCACGGTTCCAGAAGATGATCCTGCCTTGCAGGTCGCGCACAGAGATAGAGTCTTGCGCCAGATTGAGCAACGCAGCCTGCTCGGCCAGTTTCTTTTCCGACTTCTTGCGTTCCGAGATGTCTTCAACCATGCCCAGACCGCACAATGGCCTGCCTTCACGATCGCGAATCACCGAGGCTGTCAGGCTGATCCAGATAATTTCGCCGCTCTTCTTCACATACCGTTTTTCCATCTTGACGACCGGAATTTCCCCTCGGTCGAGGCGCTCCAGCAGGCTTCCACAGTGCGGCCGATCGTCGGGGAGCGTGATGTCAAGCGGTGTCATTGTGCGCAACTCTGCTTCCGAGTATCCCAGCATCCGGCAGAACGCCGGGTTGGCCCTGGCCATCCGGTGGTCGAGCCCAAGCAGGGCCACGCCGATCGAACTTTGCTCGAATATGTTGCGGAAGCGTTCCTCGCTTTCCTGTAACGCGTCCTGTGCCTCCTTGAGTTCAGTGATGTCCTGATGAATCGAGATCCCCACTTCGCCGAATTGGGGATGATGAAAGATAGAACCGGTCACGGCGGACCAGAACTGCGTGCCGTCCTTGCGCCGTTGCAGGATTTCGCCGCGCCACACGCCGGAACGCTTGATCTCCGTTCGGATCTCTTCGGCAACCTCTCCCGCGGGCCGGTCGGTGTCCGCGTCGATATCGGTAACCCGTTTCCCGGTGAGCTCGTCCGGGCCGTAACCGAACATTTTTTCGAACTTGGGATTGGCGTGAACGATGACGCCGTCTTCCACATGTATCAGGCACACCGCTTCTTCCATGTTGGCGAAGATTTCGTTGCCCAGCCTGATGTCGGCTTCCGCGCGTTTGCGCTCCGTAATGTCCTCGATGGTCGCTACACTGTACAGCGGTCTTCCTTCCCGGTCGCGGACCACGGATGCGGTCAAAGTCGCCCACATAGTCTCGCCGCTTTTTTTTAGATACCGCTTCTCGATCTTGCCGACGGTGAATCCGCTTTGGAAGACTCGCTTCATCATGTCCAGGGTTACTCCCCTGTCTTCGGGAAACGTAATGTCGAACGGCGTCATTTTGGTCAGCTCGGCTTCTGAATAGCCCAGCATGCGGCAAAACGCCGAGTTTACCTTGATGATGTTTCGGTCCATGTCCATGAGGGTGACCCCGATGGGGCCTTGCTCGAATATGCTGCGGAAACGCGCCTCGCTCTGGCGCAGGACCTCCTGGGCCTCTTTGCTCACCGTGATGTCTCGCACCACCGCCAGAACCATCGGTTCGCCTTCCGGGGACTGCAACGGAGTCAGTGTGATCTCGACCGGACACTCGCTGCCATCCTTGCGCCGGGCCAGCAACTCGCGCCCCTGGCCGCTGGGTCGGGTGGTGGGCGCTGCGCTGTAGCTCTGCCGGTGGGCATGGTCCAGATCGCGGAGTTCGACCGGAACAACATCTTCAATCGATGTACCCAGAAGCTCTTCGCGCGTGTACCCAAGGATGCTCTCCATTTTTTCGTTCACGCGCACGATCGTTCCCTGGGAGTCGGTCATCATTAGGCCGTCCGGAGCCACATCAAAAAGCCGTTGCGACATGGTGTTGCTGGCTTGCAGCTCCCGGCTGCGCTTCCGCGCTCTTTGCGCCAGCGCCACAGCAATCGCCACCAGCATGGCCCCCACCACTCCTCCAGCCAGGATGGTGTACGAGATCAGCATGAGTTCGTTTTGCCGGTGCGCCATGAGCGCCTGCCATGCGCCCAGGGCTCCTACGGCTAACCCTAAACCGAGTCCTATGGGCAGCCATCGTGGTGTGCATGTCTCGTAGTCTTCGTGCCAGGCCCAGGCCATGAGTCCCGCGCCTAGCGCGGCAATGCCGGCCGATGTGAACGGCGACATGCGGGTAAGTTGGCTCCAGCCATACGTTTCGGTGTATCCCAGCAGATACCCCAGCGCAGTGACGACACCAACGGCTGTGAGCAACGAGCCAAGGATACCGACGATTGTCGAAACCGGCGGAGCGGGGCGGCGGCTGGCAGTCAATATTAGTGATACGCTGGCCCCAAGGAAGCAAAGAGCGCTCACCGGCGACATGCGACCGCGGTGCGAGGTCAGAACATTGAGGTAGTCGCGTCCCAGAAGCTCGTCGATCCCGAAATTTACTCCGAGCGCATACTCCATCAACACAAAGGCCGCAGCGGCGAACAAGATCACGGCGCAGAAGCCCGCAACCCGCCGGCGGTTCGCCGCGGCAAACGCGAGTCCGCTTCCGCTCAAGAGCAGACTGAACGCGGTCATGCGGTGTGTCGGAGTGCGGCCCGGTAGGGCCTGGATGAGTGGAATGAAGTGCGCGTACCACGCCACAAGCACGGCGGTACCCAGTACAGCCACAACAGAGCCGGCGGTCAGCATTACGGGTTTAGGCCAGTCGGATCGCATACGCTGTTTGTCGATGCCGGGGCCCTCCCGCTGATCAACAACGGATCAAAAGGTCTCGAGAACGCAGATTTTCTCAGGGCCAGGGAGGTCTCCGATGGCTTAACGCTCTGTGGTCTTACCAATGCAGGTCGGCGCCCCGCGTCTCTCTCGCAACCTGCCAGCACTCCTGCCACTTTTCGAAATTGCTAATTAATACCTTAATACTTAGATGATCATTCTCGGGCGTAAGGACGTGAGTTGTGGGAGCCACGTTTCTCGCCAGAGTAGCCAGCCGGCTCAGTTGATGATATCCAGGGTAGCTGTGAGCTCTGTTTCGGTTCGGTTAAACGCAAGACATTCCACGACATGCGCTCCCGCCGCACTTTGCCGCTTGTTCACTCCCAGCCGGCGACGTAGATTCGACGAGGGCCAGAAGTTTCCTGGCAGTTGATTGCTTTGATACCAAGGGGCACTGGGACAAGTTGGACTGGAAGGCCTGTGCTAGATTCGGGCCAGCGACCTTAGTCGTGAGGTTCAAGGAACCGAGTGCCATGTCGAACGTGAAGGTTTTCATCGCGCTTTTTGTCTGTGTGCAAGTTCTGTTTATGAGCCTGGACATCATGGACCTCTGGGTCGAAAAAAGGAACACCGGAGACCGGATTCTGAGAGAAAGCCGGCCTGTGATTGTTCTGGTCCTCATCAGTTGCGCAGCATACTTCCTGCTCCAGCTCTTGCTCGCGGCGTTGATGCCGGGCCTGCCCAGCTTGATTCGTTCCAGCGCTGTGCTGACGGGCACCACGGCGGTCAGCACCCGCGCGATATCCCCGAGCTGGCTGCTGCTGGTTCTGATCAGCGCCTACTCGGCGACGACCTTCTTCGATTACCTTGTGCATCGCTTTCTGCTCCACGGCCTGCTGTGGCGGCTTCATGAGAACCACCATCTGCCGACCGTGGTTTCCAATTTGATGCCCGGCATTGCTGCCCGTCCGTTTGTCGCAATTCCCAATCTGCTCATTAATTTATGCACAGGGTTGTTCGTATTGTGGCTTCTGCGGCTCACCGGGCATCCGCAACTCCTGGCGGCGCTGCCCACGGTTGTACCGGCTCTCATCGTCTGGTTCGCGTGCATCGCCTGCGCCAGCCATTCGTCGTTCCTCCGCCGGTTCACGTTTGTTGACCGGTTGTTCCGTGCTTTGATGATCATTACGCCGCGTGAACATCTACTCCACCATGCCGCCGATCTCAAAGGGAACTATGGCAACTTTACTGCCCTTTGGGATCGGCTGTTCGGGACCTATATCGATCCTAAGCTGGTCCCACAACCTGTGCTGGGTCTCGACTATGACCAGGATTTTCTGGGAGCGATATCAGCTGGCAGATTGAAACTATCCGGACCTTTTCGCCGCCGGTATCAAGTGGGACGCGTGTGTCGCATTCACGAGGAGGAATCTTAGTTGGCACTGGACAGGATGATCGCTCGAAGCCAGCATGACGAGTATGAAAACTTACCTAAGCCTCAGGATCCTAGCTGGTTTCATGGGTGTGTACCATCTGCTGATGGGTTTGTTCGGCATAGCCTCAGGGCAAATGGCGGCGCGCGCGGCTCACGTACTGTGGGGCGCGCAGGTGAACGTGGATGCGCAGTTCAGCTATCTCGCCAAATTCCTGGGTGCTTATGTGATCGCTTTCGGGCTGATGCTGTTGTTCGTTGCCAAGGATCCGGTCCGTTACGGCTCCCTGGTGTACGTAGCAGCCTTCCTGGGAGCAATTCGCATCATGGAACGCCTCGTCTTCGCCAACGAGTTGCAGGCAGGCTTTTCCATCGGCATGAACCGCACCATTGTAACCATCATCGTGGTGGCAGCCCTGAACCTGGGGTTGATCCTGCTCAAGCCGAAGGCAGACGCCCAACCCGCTGTCGCACACTAGAGAACCCTTGCGTGCAACGGGCGTCGATTAAGGCAAGTGCCCCTGCGACGCGCCGTCTCAACGGAAAGGCTGCGGGCACGTGCCGTGTGTGGGGGAGGATGAAGCCATGGGCCGAAGTGTAACCATTCCGGTTCTCCCATCGACCGCGGCCCAATCCATTCGCGACTGGCGATCCTTTTGGATCCTTCCGTCAAAGAAAGATCCGAGGATCCCTTTCTCCTGCATTCTGACGGTCTACGCCATCCTGGGCTGTACCGTGCTTGGATTTAATCGCACGCCACTGCAGATGCTCCTCACTGTGGTCTCGGGGTGCCTGCTCGATATGGCGCTCTACTGGATATTCTGCGAACGCAAGCTAGTACTGCCACTCAGCGCCTATATCAGCACGGTCTCCCTTGGGCTTCTGTTGAACTACGCCCACAACTACTATCTGCTATTCCTGCCCGTCTTCTTCACCATTGCCTCGAAGTATGTCCTCACTTATCGCGGCCGGCACATTTTTAACCCTTCAATGTTCGGAGTGGTGTGCGCGCTGGCGCTCGGGGGCGGGATGTTCTCATCAGCCCCGGCTTACCAGTGGGGCGGATCATGGGGTATGGTCGCGTTCATGTTCACGGCGGCGCTCGTACTGTTTGTCTTCCGCATTGGCCGCCTTCCGCTCATACTCTCCTTTCTCGTTTTCTATGCAGCCCAGGTCCTGATCCGGGCCTACATCTTGCGTTACCACATCCCTCTGGAGACCCTCGTTCTCGGCGCGCTCACCTCGGCCCGGTTCTATCTGTTCACGTTCTACATGATCACCGATCCCAAAACCTCCCCGAGCGGAGCCTGGAAGCAGATCGGGTGGAGCTTTGCGATCGTGGCGGTGGATCTCTGGTTCCACACTCGGGAGTCCTTGAGCACCCTCTTTTATGCGCTCTTTTTTGTGTCTGCTGCCCGATGGGCGTGGCTGCATATCTCGGACATCGTGCGTCATCGCTCCATTCACCTGCGGGCAGCGTTCTCCCGCCAGCTCCTTTTTCGCATCGCTACCTGCTCGCTCCTGGCTTTTGGCGGATACTCGGTTTACGCGTATGTGATCCACCCTGAGCTCTCGATCAACAACCCTGGCTTTGCGCTGGTCGAGGTTCCAGAACAGAACAGCGGGATTCATTCTGAAATGAGCGGCGTCCTTGGACAGACGGATCCGCGGGTGCAGCACTTCGCCAAATGGCTGATGTCCATCGGTGATGCCGTGGCCGTCGGGGATTTTGACAACGACGGGCTGCCGGACATCTTTGTCACCGACCCGCTGGCCCGGCCTGAGGATCGCAACGCTCTCTATCGCAACCTGGGCAACTACCGGTTTGCACGAGTCGAGATTCCCGCTTTGAAGGAGATCTCCAACCATCCGGAGAAATACGGTTTTGTCGCGGGCGCGATTTTCGTGGACTACGACAACAGCGGCGCGCAGTCTTTGTTTCTCCCCGTCGCATATGGAAAGAGCCGGCTCTTGAAGAACATGCTGCCGGTCACCGGCAGGGCGGAATTTGTTGACGTCAGCGATCAAGCGGGAATCAGCGAACACACCACTTCCGTCGCGGCTACGTTTTTCGATTATGACCGCGACGGCAAGCTGGACCTGCTGGTGTGCAACAGTTTTACTCCCTACCTGCCGGACTATGACAAGCCGACACCGTTAAACATCTTCGCCTTGCCTCCCGCAGAATACCCGGGCGATCGCCGCATGTTCCATTTCATGCATGAGAGCTGGAACGACGCCAGTAATGGCGGGCTCAACCTCCTCTTCCACAACGCCGGTGAAGGTCGCTTTATCAAAATGGACATGAAGGCCGTGGGAATGCCGCAAACTCATTTCAGCCTGGCCGTCGGCACCGGAGATTTCAATGGCGATGGTTACACGGACCTCTACGTGGCCAACGATTTCGGCCCTGATGACCTGTACCTGAACGACCACGGCAAGGGCTTCACCAGGGTGGCCGGCAAGATGTTCGGCAGCATCGGCAAAGACACCTACAAGGGCATGAACGCTTCGGTCGCCGATCTGGATAACCGCGGATGGCTGGATATCTACGTCTCAGACATTCACGTGCCGTTGCAAGCTGAGGGTAGCCTGCTGTGGAAGAGCTATCCCAACCCCAAGAACAAGTTTGTCCCTGAATTTCGTGATGAAGCTACGGGACGCGGAGTGCTGAATGAAGGAGGATTTGGTTGGGGAGCTGCGATTGGTGATCTGAATCTCGATGGCTGGCTGGACATCGTCCAGGCCAACGGCATGGTCAATGACAGCCAGGACAAGCGCTTCGCGAAGCCCCACAACTACTGGTACGCCGCCGAGAAAGTCATGCTTTCGCCGCCCAATGTTCATTCCTATGTCGATCGCTGGCCGGACCTGCGCGGTTATGAAATCTTCGGGCACCAGAAGAATCGAGTGTATCTCTCGCGGGGCGCGGAGGAATCCATGCAGTACGTGGACGTGGCGCAGCAGGTAGGACTGACCCAATTGGGAGTGTCGCGGGGAGTAGCTCTGGTCGATCTCAACAACCAGGGCGTCCTGGATGTAATCATTACCCACCAGTTTTCGCCGCTCACGATTTATCGCAATACGCTTCATGAGCGCGACCGCCAGAACGGCCGCGTCCATCATTGGATCGGGCTGAAGATGGAGGGCGACGGCCAAGCCATCAGCCGCGAAGCTGTGGGAACGCAGGTCTTCGTCACTTACGCGCGGAACGGCAAGACCCTGCGTCAGATGCGCGAAGTACAAATTGCCAACGGCTTTTCGGCGCAAGGCGACCGCCGGCTTCTCTACGGGCTGGGTGACTATGACGGACCCATCGACGTGGAAGTGCACTGGTATGGAGGTCCGGTCGAACACTACAACAATCTGCAACTCGATCGCTATCAGACGTTGCGATATCGGAGTGGAACCAAATAATCATGTCTCTGAAGAATTATTGGTACATCGCGGCGCAAAACTCGGATGTTGGCTCTCGTCCCGTGGCGGCAAGTGTTTATGGAGAACATATTGTCCTGTTTCGTGGAAAGGGAGGGGAACTGGTTGCACTCGAGGACCGCTGCGCGCATCGCAACATGCCGCTGTCGCAGGGAAAAGTCGTTGGCGATTGTCTCGAGTGTCCCTACCACGGGTGGCAGTATGACGGAGGCGGCGCATGTGTCGTCATGCCCTCCCTGGGCATCAACGGCAAGCTCCCCCGGCACACTGTCCGCCGGTTTCCAGTTCGCGAACGAGATGGTTTTGTGTGGGCCTATCTGGGACAGGACTTCCCGGTGGAAGAACCGTTCCGGTTTCCTCACTACGGCGAACGTGGATGGACCAGCTTCCGGATGAAAACGCGTTTTGCCGGAACCGTCGAGTCCTGCCTTGAGAATTTTCTGGATTGCCCGCACACCGTCTTTGTGCATCAAGGATGGTTTCGCAACCATGATCAGCGTCAACTCAAGGCATTGGTGAGCGCGAACGGCAAAGACGTCACAGTAGAGTTTCAGGGAGAGCCAATCACGAAGAGCCTGGTATCGCGGCTCTTCTTTCCGAAAGGCCGTGAGCTGACCCACACCGACCGGTTCATCATGCCCAATGTGAGCCGGGTTGACTACGACTTTGGCCCTGACCGCCACTTCATCATCACCTCCCAGTGCACGCCTGTCGCCGAGTATGAGACAGAAGTCTATACGGTGATTACTTTCAGCTTTGGCGCCATCGGCGGCTTGGTGAGGCTGGTGCTCGAACCTGTCTGCCGCAAAATCATTCGTCAGGATGTGGATGTGCTGCAGGCTCAAACCGAGCAATTGAAGCGCTTTGGCGGGCCACGCTTTGCCCATATCGAGACTGACTTACTCGGGCTGCAGATTCGTTCCATGCGCCGTCGCGCTGAACAGGATCAACCGCCCCGGGAAGAAGAAGAGCAACGTGAAATCACCATCTGTTTCTGAAGAAACCCGCTTGCAGAGCGAATCCGTCGCCATTTTCGAGCTGACCGGCGACGACCGCAACTCGATGTTCGAGATATTCTCCCGGCACTACGACTGCGTGACCCGGGAGCGCTTCCATCGCGATCTTGAAGAGAAGAATTGCGCCATCGTTCTTCGCGACGCGCGTGGAAAAATCTGTGGTTTCTCCACCCAAAAGATCATGCGGGCTGTGGTGGGAGGCGTCCCTGTCAAGGCGGTCTTTTCCGGCGATACCATCGTGGATCGCCGCTGCTGGGGTGACCAGGAGCTGGGCAAAGCATGGTGCCGCTACGTTGCCGCACTCTACGCGGAAGAGCCGGAAACGCGGCTCTTCTGGTTCCTCATCTCGAAGGGATTCAGGACCTATCTCTACCTGCCTCTGTTCTTTCATGATTTCTATCCTCGCTGGAATGCGCCAACCCCTGATTTTGAGCGACGAGTGGTCAATGTGCTGGCGGCAACAAAGTTCGGCGAGCAGTACGATGCAGGCAGCGGTCTTATCACCTTCGCCGATTCTCAGGGACAGCTCAAACCCGAGTTTGCCGAGGTGCCGCCAAGGCGCCTCAACCACCCTCAAGTCAGGTTTTTTCTTGAGCGCAACCCCACCTATAGGTCGGGAAGCGAACTGGCATGCCTGGCGGAAATCTCTCCTTGCAACATGAAATTATTTGCCGGGCGGATCATGAACCGCTACCAGCCGGCACGGGCGCTCAACGGAGGCGACTGATGTTCGAAAGCCTGGTGACCCGCGCCTGCAACCGGCTTTGGTTCGCGGCCCAGCGGACGGCGCGGCATGACTTTGCCCGCGCATTGCGTGATCCGGAGGGGACACAACGAGACCTCCTGCAACAGTTGCTCGAGTCCAACCAGAATTGCAGGTACGGCAGGATGCATGAATTCCGCTCCATTCATGGAGTGCGTGATTTTCAGCACGCCGTCCCGATTGTTTCGTACGACGACCTGGAGCCGTGGATCGAGAAGATCAAAGGCGGTGAGCCGCAGGTCCTGACCGAAGCGCCGGTCCTTATGATGGAGGAGAGCAGCGGTTCCACGGCAGCCGCCAAATATGTTCCGTACACTCAAGCCCTTCGCCGGGAGTTTCAGAATGCCCTGGCAGCTTGGATGGGCGACCTTTTCAGCCATTATTCCCCGTTGTTCTCGGGCTGCTCGTATTGGGTGGTTACGCCGCTGGCACGTAAACGGGAGCGTACGGAAGGCGGCTTGTGCGTCGGCTTTGAGAGTGACGATGAATACTTTGGCGTGCTTGAGCAGCACCTGATCCGGCGGCTGATGGCCGTTCCTCGTGAGGTCGCGCATGTTGGTCAAACCGAGCTGAGTCTCTACGTCACACTTCGCTTCCTCCTGCAAGCCCGCGACCTGGTCTTCATCTCAGCCTGGAACCCCAGCTTCGTGATCATTCTGCTGGACAAGCTTCAGGAGTTCGGTGACCGCCTGGTCCACGATATGGATCGAGGCACGATTGACTTACCTTCCGATCTTCCGGCGCATGTGAGCGATCGTTTGCGAAGGGCGGCCAGACCGCACGGGTTGCAAGCGCGCGCGCTCCGAGCCATGCTGCGATCTGGTCGGATAGAACCGTCACAACTGTGGCCGCGGTTGGAATTGATTAGCTGCTGGACTTCGGCGGCAGCGGCAGCTGGTGTCCAGGAAATCGATGAGCGCTTCCCCGGCGTCACGGTGCAAGGGAAGGGCCTTCTGGCCACGGAAGGCGTAGTCTCAATTCCTCTGGAAGCCTACGGCGGCAGCGTGCCCGCGTATACGTCCCACTTCCTGGAGTTTCTCGAAGACGGCGGCGGGGTTCCGAGGCTGGCGCACGAGCTGCAGGCAGGCCGCGAGTATTCGGTCATCATCACCACGGGAGGCGGTTTCTGGCGCTATCGGTTGGGTGACCGGGTTCGTGTGGCGTCGTCGGCTGGTCCAGTTCCGCTCCTGGAATTTATCGGCAAGGAAGATGGCGTTAGTGATCTTTGCGGTGAGAAGCTCAGCCCGGCCTTTGTGAACAAAGTATTTGACCAGTTGCGCGACAAGGGACTGCTATCTGGCCGATTTTCCATGCTCGCTCCAGCTGCTGTCGGTCGCCATTACATCCTGTTCACCGACGGGGCTGCGGTCGATGCGGACTTGGTGGAGCAGCACCTGAGAGAAAACCCTCAGTACGATTATTGCCGCCGCATAGGACAGCTTGGTCCCATGGCAATCTTCAAGGTCAAAGGCCGGCCGGAGCAGGCATACATCCGCACCTGCGAGGGACGCGGCCAGCGAGCCGGCTCGGTCAAGCCGACCTCGCTCGATGCAAGGTCGGGATGGGAGGAAGTTTTTGCAGGGGAGTGGGTTTCACGCGTGGAGGTCCCAGCATGATTGCGGAAGTAGAAGCCGCAGTTCGTTCGCGCTTTCAGATCGAGCTAGCGTCTCCGCGGGACGACACCGAGATTCGTGCTTTGCTGCGCAGGATCCTAATCCCCGGCGCCATTCAAGTTACGTTTGAGCGCGAGCCCAGCTTCTTTGATTCGTGCGCGGTGCACGGGGGGCTTTGCCAGGTCGTAATCGGTCGCGACATTGCTTCAGGGCGGATCATCGGCATGGGAACGCGTTCCGTCGACCAGGGCTTTGTCAACGGGCGGCCAGCCCCACTCGGGTATCTTTCCGACCTCCGTCTGGAGCCTGCGTACCGGGGAGGAACCTTGATCGCGCGTGGGTACAAGCTGTTTCGCGAGCTGCATCGCGACGGAGCCGCGCGTCTCTATACAACCGCAATCTTCAGTGGTAACCAACAGGCGCTGCGTACGATCGCGCGAGGGCGCGCCGGCTTGCCTCAATATCACGACGCCGGGGCGATTCGCTGTCCAGGGATCAACTTACAAAGAACCAAACCCGAGATCCGCAGCGGCTGTGAAATCATACGCGGAACGCGGGCTCTCCTGCCCGGCATCGTGGCTTGCCTGAACCGCAACCATTCTCGACGCCAGTTTGGTCCAATCCATCTGGAACGCGACTTTTTGGGCGGTGGCCGCTGGCTTCATTGCCGCCCCGAAGATTTCTACGTCGCTTTGCGTCACGGCCAGGTTGTCGGAGCGCTCGCGGCGTGGGATCAGTCCGGATTCAAGCAGACGCGCATTGCCGGCTACGACAAAATGCTGCGATGGTCTCTGCCCTTGATCAACGGCATCCGGCGGTTGAGCAAGATTACGCCGTATCCACGGCCAGGGGAGTATGTGTGCGCGCTCAACATCAGTTTTGTCGCAGTGGATCAGGACGATGTCGCCACCTTCCGCGCGTTGCTGCGTCGTGCCTACAACCAAGCGATCGGGAAAGGCTATCTGTACGCTGTCATCAGCCTTCATGAACACGATCCGCTCCTCCCTGGTCTCAACGATTACTCGCTGACAGCTTTTAACGGGCGGCTGTTTTGTGTGTGCTACGAGGATGGAAAGGAGATGTTCCGGAGCCTCGACTCGCGAGTGCCGTATGTGGAGGCGGCGATCCTATGACATCTATGGCTACGGCCCGGCCACAGCCACTCTTGCGCTATAGGGCGGACCTGCGCACACTGTCATTGCTGCTGGCCTTGAACGTGCTCTACGTTGTGCAATGGCTGCACATCGCCAATCGCTGGTACTTGTTGGCGCTGACCTATTTGCTCGCGGTCGTGGCGCTGGTGGCGAAACACAACCACAACCATTGCGCTACGTTTCGCAGGGATGCGCTCAATAGCGCCTTTGAGTTGTGGCTGAGCCTGCTGTCGGGCAATACCACAACCGGCGTCATCACCGCCCACAACCGCTTGCATCACGGGCAAAACAATTCGCAAGTTGATTTTGTCCGTTGCTCTCTCGTCAGGTATCGCCGCAACTGGCAGAACTTGCTTGCTTTCTTTTTCGTTTCCGTCGCCGATATGTACCGCCATCGGCCGGACGATCTCGCCGAGTGGCGTCATACGCGGCCCGGCCTGTATCGGCAGGCGTTGGCGGAACGCATCGCTACGATCGGCTTTGTCCTGGCGCTGGCCATTATGGACTGGAAGGCAACGCTCATCTACTGCGCGGGGCCCTGGCTTTTTGCGCAGTGGTTCCTGGTCACCATTAACCTATTGCAGCATCAGGACTGTGATTTCCAATCCGAGTTCGGGCACTCCCGCAACATTACTGGAACCATGGTCAACTGGGTACTCCTGAACAACGGTTTCCACACGGCCCACCATTGCTATCCCGCGTTACACTGGAGCCTGTTGCCGGAGGTGCACTCGCGGATGGCCGGGGAAATCAGGGGTGACTTGAACTATCGCTCGCTATGGGCCTGCGTCTGGCGCCGGTTTATTACAGGAGAAGACTGGAGTGGCAGCCGCTAACACATCGGCGCAAGCGTGCACGACGGTTCCCGCGCTGGCCACCGTGCGAGGGCCGCGCTCGATCCTGCCTTGGACCACGATGCTGGCTTTTCGCCGCGATCCCATCGGGTTCCTGCTGGAAAACGCGCGCGTCTACGGTGATCTGGTCCATTTTCGCCTGGGGCCGCGGCATGCCTACCAGCTCAACCACCCCGACCTCGTCCGTGACCTGCTCATTACCGAATCCGCCAACCATCATCGTGGCCCGCTCATGCAGCGCGCGCGTCGCGTGTTGGGCACGGGCCTGCTGACCGCGGAAGAGCCTTTGCATGCCCAGCAGCGGCGCATTATCCAACCGGCGTTCCACCGCGAGCGAATCCTGGAATACGGCCACTGGATGGTGGAATGCGCGGCCCGGCTCTCTGGCTCCTGGCAGGACGGCGACATCGTTGACATTCACGAGGCCATGTCGCAACTCACTCTTGCGATTGTGGGTAAGAGCTTGTTTGGTGTGGGCTTCGAGCACGACGCACAACGAATCACTCGCGCCGCCGCGGAGCTGATGGCCGTGGTCAAACTCATCTTCTGGCCTCTTTCACGGGTGCTGATCGAATTGCCTCTACCCTCGATGGTTCGCTTTCACCGCGCGCGCCGGGACCTGGACCGTCTGATCCGCGCCATGATCCAAGAACATTCTGCCGGCGAAACGGGACAGAGAAACGATCTGCTTTCCATGTTGCTGGAGGCACGAGGAGAGCAGGCACTGTCAAAAAAGCTGGTGTCGCAGGTGCGTGATGAATGCCTTACCCTCGTGCTCGCCGGCCATGAAACGGTTGCCAACGCTTTGACATATAGCCTGATGTTGCTCGCCCGGCATCCGGAAGTTGCCGGCCGCCTGCGCGAGGAAGTCGAAAATGTAGCCGGCAGCCAGGAAATCGCCAGCCGGCACTTTGAAAAACTTGTGTTTACGCGGGCGGTTTTCGCGGAGTCCATGCGTCTCTATCCGCCGGCGTGGGTGCTCGCCCGCACAGCGAAAGCGGACTACGCCCTCCAGGGACATGTCATCAAAAAAGGCTCCATCCTGTTCGCCAGTCAATATGTTCTGCATCGTGACCCGCGATTCTTTGTCGAAGCCAGCAAGTTTTGGCCTGATCGCTTCCTGAATCCGGTGCATCCGCGCTTTGCGTACTTCCCGTTCGGCGCGGGCCCCAGGCAATGCATCGGCGAAGGCTTCGCGTGGATGGAGGGTGTGCTTGTGCTGGCAACCCTGTGCCGTTCCTGGAAAGGGGAGCTGTTGTCGACAGAAGAACCAGCGCACGATCCCGCGGCTACCCTGCGGCCTCGTTCGGCGGTCCGAATGAAGCTGCTCAAGGTCGCCCGGTGAGAATAGTCCAACCCTTTACCACCAGACCAGCTGGCCGGCGATCACAGTCGCGCAGAGGAGAATCAGACCGATGTGAAAGAGGTTACGGCCGAGTGAAAGGTTGAAATGCCGCTGTGCTGTGTTTGCATTCCAGACGCGGATCACCACGCGTAGTGCCAGCAGGACCAGCAACGCATACAGGACGCCGCGATAACGTACAGGATCGAAGACCGGCAGGAGACCAGCCAGGGAAGCGAAAATACCCAACGCTCCCCAGGGTTTGAGCACGGCAATCAACTCCGGGGTGAGAGGCATGGTAGCGCCAAACATCCGTTCGTAGAGCCTGGCGGCCTTTTGAGGAAAACAGATCCCCATGGCGCTGGTGATGAAGTGATCACTGGCAAGAATCAGCAGGTTGAAGTTGGCGAGCGCGTGCCAGAATCCCATGGCCCGTGAATTGTATACCCACTCTTTTGGAGACGCAGCGTTGAAAGACTTGACTCAGGGTTCAGTAACGAAGCACTTGCTCCGCATGACCGCCTTTCTGATGGGGAGCATGATCTTTCAAAGCCTGTATTTTCTGGCTGACATGTACTGGGTGGGGCATTTGGGCAAGGAGTCCGTCGCTGCCGTAGGCCTGGCTGCCAACATCATGTTGCTGGTGCTGGCGGCAACGCAGGTGCTGGGCATAGGCACCACGACGCTGGTTTCGCAGGCCGCGGGAGAAAAAAACCAGCCACGGGCCAACAAGGTGTTCCACCAAGCTGTGACGTTTTCGGTGCTGTGCGGGTCGATCTTCTTCGCGGTGGCATTCTTGCTGTGCGCGCCGTATTGCCGGTGGCTGGCTGCTGACAGCCTGACTGCCCAGCTCGGCATCCGCTATCTCTTGTGGTTCACTCCTGCCTTGGCTTTGCAGTTTCCCTTGATCTCCGTGGGAGCGGCCCTCCGCGGCGCGGGAGTCGTTAGACCTACGGTCATTATTCTGATCATCAGTGTCGTCCTCAATCTGGTTCTGGCGCCGGTGCTGATCTTTGGCTGGGGCACGGGCCGCGCACTGGGAATTGCCGGCGCCGCTATCGCCAGTTTGGCAGCCGTAACGGCCGGTACCGTCATGCTGCTCGGATATTTTGTGTTTGGGAAGAGGTACTTGAATTTCCGTGGTCTGGATTGGCGCCCCGTGCCCGGGTTGTGGCGAAAGCTCCTGGAAATAGGCTTGCCTTCCGGAGCAGAACTCGTCCTCCTTGCAATCTATCTGTTGCTTGTCTATGTGCTGATCCGTCCCTTCGGAGTTGCCGCACAGGGAGGGTTTGCTATTGGGGCGCGGGTGAACCAGTCTTTGGTACTGCCGGCGGTGGCGGTAGGAATGGCGAATGCTCCGATTGTCGGCCAGAACGTTGGCGCCAGGAATTGGGGACGTGTGAAGCAAGCCCTGCTTTCGTCGAGCATCGTGGGCGTATTGATGATGATCACGGTGACGATACTCTGCCAACGCTGGCCGCACGCGCTCGTAGAGCCGTTTTCGAAGCAGTGGGACGTAATCGAGGTCGGCACTTCCTATCTTCGAGCCATATCTCTCACTTACGTGGCGACGGGGATGATTTTCACGACGGCCAGCGTTTTTCAAGGCGTGGGCAACACCCGGCCGCCGTTTTTGAGCTCAGGTCTGCGTGTCTTGGCATTCGCGATCCCCGTTGTGCTTCTCTCTCGCACATCCGCATTTCGCCTGAGCTACGTCTGGTATATCTCGGCTGCTTCGATCTTTCTGCAAGCAGTGCTGAACATCTTATTTTTGCGGAAGGAATTGCAAAAGAAGATTGCCGTGGCCGCCGGCGCCTTCACTCCTTCACATGCATCATCGGCCTGGTCTGGGGACCCCGATTAAGGAGTCCGCGTTGCCAAGCGTGTTCTACCTGATTGCTGGACTGGTAACTTTGGCTGAATTTCCGTTATGATCCAAAATCCTCATGGACTATTAAGCACGAGAGCTTAGATCTCGGCGGGCAGGAACTCCTATGGCAAACACACTGGTCACTGGCGGTGCGGGATATGTTGGTTCCGTTTGTTGTGCTGAGCTGCTTCGCCTGGGCCATTCGGTGACAGTTGTGGATGATCTGTCCACGGGCTTTAGGGAAGCGGTTCCCAGCGGCGCTACATTCGTACAGCTGGATATCGGCGATGCCGTTGCTATCCGTCAACTGGCGGCACGGAGCAAGTTCGATGCTGTATTTCATTTTGCCGCCAAAGCTCTCATTCCTGAATCAGTCAGCAACCCGGGCATGTTTTTTCAAGGCAACGTGGCTTCTGCAGTCAACATGTTGGAGGCCTTGCGAGCGGCAGGCATCAAGAACTTCGTTTTCTCATCCTCAGCAGCCGTCTACGGAGCGCCGGAGACCACCCCGATTGATGAAGACGCCGCCAAACGGCCCGTGAATTCTTATGGGGAGACCAAGCTGATCTTTGAGCAGATTTTGCGGTGGTATGCCAGCGCGTACGGATGGAGCGTGGTCGCCTTCCGGTATTTCAACGCCGCTGGCGGCACACTGGAGTTGGGGGAGAGACACGAGCCCGAGACTCACCTTATCCCGATCCTGTTGCAAGTTGCCGGCCGGGAGCGCGAGTGCTTCGAGATCTATGGTGATGATTACCAGACCCCTGACGGCACCTGCAAGCGCGACTTTGTCCATGTCCTGGACATCGCCAATGCACACATCCTGGCTTTAGAGAACGCGGGCCAGCCGGGGATGCGGGCCTACAACATCGGCGCCGGGACCACGTACTCCGTGCGCGAAGTTCATCGAGAGGCGGAAAGAATCACCGGCCAGAAAGTTCCGGTCCGAGTTGTGGCGCGACGCCCCGGCGATCCTGCAGTCCTCCACGCAAGTCCTCGCAGGATCATGAAAGACCTGGGATGGAAACCCCAGCATTCCTCGCTCGAGGAGATCCTGGTCTCGGCATGGCAATGGAAGCAGAAGCAGCCTGAGAGAGTCCGCTGACGGTTTAGGGCTGGTCTGTTATTATTGAGTGACAGAACATGGATAGCTGCATTGGGATTCCTGTGCAGGATCGGGCTTCCCGCTAACCCGATGAAAACAAGCTGGGGACGTAGTTCAGTTGGTTAGAACGCTGCCCTGTCACGGCAGAGGTCGCGAGTTCGAGTCTCGTCGTCCCCGCCA
>Ga0126379_10000495_pt1 | contig 21759 bp, 18 predicted proteins | sample PanSoiMetPlot_24_FD_92640 | JGI IMG/M metagenome (GOLD analysis project Ga0126379, IMG submission 92640) | Tropical forest soil microbial communities from Panama - MetaG Plot_24 | ecosystem: Environmental > Terrestrial > Soil > Tropical forest > Bulk soil | place: Panama | collected 2016-02-17
CAGCTCCTTGGGGACATGATCGGCGATCTGACCGGTGAGCCACAGGACATCGTCGTGAAACTATTCTCCGCGGACCCCAAGCTGCTGGAGCAGACTGCGCCGCGCGTTGCCGACGCCATTGAGAATGCCGGCAAGGAGAAATCGGGCAAAGAGCACATTGTTGATGTCAAGAACGGAATCGAAGACACCATCAGCGGCCCAGCAACGCAGTTCAACGTGAATCCCGCAGTCGCGGCCAGGTCCGGCTTTACCGCCGAAGAGGTATCCACTGACGCACACGCTTTGCTGGAAGGTGTGGAGGCGGCAACGCCGCTGGTGGCTAACAATCGCGCCTACACCATTCGCGTTCGTTTTCCCGATCAGAACCGCGCGTCGTTCGACGCCATGAACAACACCTTACTTACCAGTTCCACCGGCAAGACCGCGACCCTGGGAACCTTGGCCGGCATCGTCGAGCTGCCCGGCCAGACAGAGATCCGCCGGGAAAATCTGCAACGCAAAGTGGAGGTTACCGCCAGGCTGGAGGGCATGCACCTGAGCGACGCCATGGACAGAGTGCAAAAAGCTGTGGCCGATCTCCATTTGCCTTCTTCGATACGGGTGGTCTATGGCGGCAAGTATGAGCAGCAGCAAAACGATTATCGCGACCTGGCGATCGTTCTGGCACTGGCCGTGGTCTTGGTATTCACCGTGCTGCTCTTCGAGTTCCGCAATTTCTCCGCGCCAGTCGCCATTCTTACCTCGGCTTTACTCTCTACGGCCGGTGTATTTCTTGCGCTGACCATCACCCGGACCACCATCAACGTGGCTTCCTACATGGGGGTCATCATGGTGATCGGCATCGTGGCTAAGAATGGCATTTTGCTGCTGGATGCCAACCAGAAGTTTCTGCACGCGGGCTTCGAACCGGAAGAAGCCATGATCCAGGCAGGGCGGCGCCGTCTGCGGCCGATCTTCATGACGGCGTTGGCGACCGTTGCGGGAATGTTGCCGCTGGCTTTTGCCATCGGCGCCGGATCGGAGATGCTGCAGCCGCTGGCGATCGCCGTGATCGGCGGGATTCTGATCTCGATGGTGCTGTCGTTGATTGTCACTCCGGCCGTGTATTTCTATTTGGGTGAGAGACAAGCCGCCAAAAAAGAAAACCTCGCCTAGCGGATCTGCCGAACCCTTCAAAACCGATAATGCACGCTGGTGCTGAACTGGAAGTTGTGTGTTGTATTGCCGTTGGAAAAACTGGTGATGAGCGGCGGACCCCCGATGAAATTTACGCGAACCCCTTCGCCGAAAACCACTGTGTCACCCAGGTCATAACGCAGAGCCCAGTGCTTCGACGGGTAGTACTCCACGACGCCTCCAAAATCGAGAGCGCGTTCCGTCAAACGGTCGACGCGAAGGCCGGAAACGGTTATAAAGGCGGTCCCAGAAGCGACCCCAGAAACGATCGTCTCTTCTCGCAGCTGGTTGGGGCGGCTGATGAAGCCCGGCCGCACCTTCCCAAAGAATCCAAAATGTTCAGTTCGCACTCCAGCTTTGCCTCCAAACAAACCTTGAGTGATGTGCTCGTAGCGATTGGCTGGTAGCCAATTGAATGCCGCATCCAGGGCGAAGTGGCGTCCGAAGTTAACGTCGCCTTCCACGCCCGGCCCGAAGTTTCCCGTTCCGTTGAAGCGCAAAGCGGTGAAGTTGCCGCCAACCTCAAAGCGCCCTGGGGAGTCTTGAGCGCACGCCGGTGGACAAGCCTGAGAAAGGAGAACTACGAGAGTGGCGAGCGCGACGAAACAACTTAACGGTGAACACTGCAAATCAATCAGTCGCATAGGGAACGATCTCCTGTTCGAAGCGAAGCAATGCAGCCGTCTATTGATCGGTTACGGGCTCGGAAACTTGCGGACAATTAACCCAGGCGCGGAGTGAGACGCTACGCAGCCTTGAGGAATCCCATTATGGAACCTTTGTATCCGATAGAAAGGAAACGGTCTTGTGCTCCTGGTGCGCAGGACATGGCCGGTTGGTTTGGCTAACCCAATCGGGTTGATTTAGAGTAGCAACAAGGGTATAGTGCGGCGGTATATTCGCGGCGCGTTACATGCGACGCTTTTTTTCCATCACGGCGATTGCGGCGGTGTTCCTCTCCGCGCTTACGCCTTTGTTTGCCGCCGCATGCCCGCATGTTCAGCAGCCCGCCTGCCATCGGGTCCAAGCACAGAAACCGCACTGCGAAATGATGCACGACCATTCTGCGGATGCGGCTCTGGCGGAAGAGGAAGCCCCAGCCTTTGCTAGCAGTCCATCGGCAGACTGCCCCATGGATTGCTGCATTCCCGGCCACCCGACAAGCGCTGTGACCGTTGCTTCCGCATCAGACTCTTCACCGCTCGTTGTCCTTGAATACAGACTTCAGTTTGTTCCAGTCGTCTTCGTCCGCACCGGCTTTTCTTCACACACCGACCGCGGCCCTCCCTCCGCTTGATTCTCTTCGCGTAACCCTGAAGTAGGCGTCCCTCATTTCTGGGCGCCGAATTCATTGGTCGCCACGCGCCTCTCGTCTCTTTCGTAGGTTCGATGTCGCAACAGCTTCTTGCATTCGGGCTGTCACAGCATCGCGGTTTGTACCGGAAGAGCTGCTCAGCTCGAAAGAAAGGCAAGCGTAACTATGATTCGGAGACAGATTGGAGTTTTGAGCCTGCTGGTGCTGCTGGCGCCGGCGCTGGTCTATGCCTCAGTGTTTGGAACGGTCAAAGTCATTGTTCACGATCCGCAGCACCGCCCGGTGAAGGGTGCGGACGTCGTGGTGGGAAGCCAAACTTCGTCCCACAAGCTAACCGGAACCACGGGCGAGGACGGCGTTGCCACCATCTTGAACGTTCCGGTAGGCGAGTACCAGGTGAAGGTGCAGGCGAAGGGATTCGCCGTGGCGCAGCAGAACGTGGTAGCGATCTCTGACCACGTGCAAGAGTTGCACTTCGCTCTCGGAGTGGCCGCGCGGCAGGAGACGGTTGAGGTTTCCGGCGCGCCGGAGTTGGTGAACCCATCTTCGTCCACTCCGGAGAGTCTGGTCACGCGCGCCGACATTGCCCAGACTCCGGGCGCGGACCACGCGAACAGCCTGAAGATGATTACGGACTTCACTCCTGGCGCTTATGTCGTCCATGACCAGCTCCACGTGCGCGGGGGCCATCAGGTTACGTGGGCTATCGACGGCGTTCCGGTTCCCAACACCAACATTGCCAGTAACGTCGGCCCGCAGTTCGATCCTAAAGACATTGATTATGTGGAGTCGCAGCGTGGCAGTTACGCCCCGGAGTACGGTGATCGCGCATATGCCGTCTTCAACGTGGCCACGCGGACCGGGTTCGAACGCTCGCGGGAAGGCGAGCTGGTGGCCAGCTACGGCAGTTACAACACCACGGACAACCAGCTCAGCTTTGGCGACCACAACGACCGTGGAGCTTATTACTTCAGCGTTAATGGAAACCGTACGGACCATGGACTGGCGCCGCCAACCAGCGCGGTGATCCACGACCTCGGCTCCGGAGGCGGCGTGTTCACTTCGCTGATCTTCAACCGAACACCCAACGACCAGCTCCGATTTGTCGGCGCCGCACGGACTGACTACTACCAGGTTCCCGATTCGCTGGACGCCCAGCTGCTGGGCATCCGCGACCGCGACCGCGAACAGGACATCTTCGGCAGTTTTTCCTGGCTGCATACGCTGGGCCCGGGGATGGTCCTGACCATGACTCCGTCCTACCATTTCAACCGCGCCGCATTCGAAGGCCTGGGTGATCCGCAGGACCGCGAAGTCACCACCGACAACCGCGCCTCGTCCTACCTGGGTGGCCAGGCTTCGCTGGCGGTGGTGAAAGGACGTCACAACGCCAAAGTCGGCTTCTACGGCTTTTCCCAGTGGGGCAACACGTTGCTGGGGCTATTGGGGACCAGTGACACCGGGGACCCAGTCTCTTTCGGTCCAGTGCGCCAATCTGCCCGCGGTGATTTGGAAGCTGTCTTTGTGGAGGACCAGTTCAAGGCAGCGTCATGGCTGGTTCTGAACGGCGGCGTACGGCTCACGCGTTTCTCCGGGTTGATCACGGAGACTGTGGCCAGCCCGCGCGCGGGAGTCGCGATCCAGGTGCCTCGTCTGCACTGGGTGCTACGCGGTTCTTACAGCCGCTTTTATCAGGCTCCGCCGCTGGATACCGTCTCCAACCAATTGCAGCAAACCGTTTTCAACCCTGAGGGACTGGGCTTTCTGCCTTTGCGCGGCGAGCGCGACGAACAACGCGATATCGGCATCACCATCCCGCTGAAAGGCTGGGTGGTGGACGTGGACAACTTCCGCACCGGCGCCCACAACTTCTTCGATCATGACGCCATCGGAAACTCTAATCTCTTTTTCCCATTGACCATTGCTGGGGCACGCATCACAGGAACGGAGGTGGCTGTGCGCTCGCCTCGGGCTTTCAAAGCAGTGGATTTTCACCTGGCCTATTCTCACCAGACGGTCCAAGGTTCGGGCGCCGTGACCGGAGGCAAGACCGATTTCAGCCCGCCGGCCAACGCTCCCTTCTTCCTGGATCACGACCAGACCGACACGCTGGCCACAGGATGCACCGCGACCTTGCCCTGGAGAAGCTGGATTTCAGGAGATGTCCAATATGGATCGGGCTTTCTCAACGGTGACGGGTTCCAGGAGCCCACGCACTTGCCCGCCTACACCACTTTCGATTTGGCGGTGGGCAAGTCATTCGGCGAGAGCTGGGCGGTGAAGATCACCGGCACAAACTTGGCGAACAAACGTTATTTTGTTGACCTCAGCAACACCTTCGGGGGATCGCACTTTGCCGATCCCAGAATTATTTCTGTCCAACTGAAATACAGGTTCCATTATTGAAAAGCGGTTCCGTTATGCAGCGGATTTGCAGCAACAGAAGGTGCCCTGGGTGGAAGAGCGGCTCTTTAGAGCCGCGTAATGTGTTCAGAATCTCTCGGGCTTCAGCCCCTGTGACCCGTTTCCGCTGCGACTCCTTCACCACCGCGGGCTAAAGCCCAATTTCTTCTTACCTGAACGCGGCCCTCAAAGGGCCGCTCTTCCACCGAATTCGGATGCATGACGCTGGGGTCGCCCTCACAGCGGCGGAAAAGCCTCAGGTGGGTGGCGGTGTTTCGTCGCCTGCTCGTACGCGTAGGCGTACTTAATCAATGCGGGTTCGCTAAAAGCTCTTCCCAGGAAAGTAAGTCCTGCCGGCAGCGAGTTGTACGTAAATCCCATGGGAACGGTGATAGCCGGAAAGCCAGTTTGTGGCGAGAGGATCTGACTGTTGTCGCCCGCGGGACTCTGCATGTCGCCAACCTTGCGCGGCGGATTGCTCCAGGTCGGGTAAACAATAGCATCCACTTTGGCAGCCTCCATGGCTGCGAGCAGCGCGTTGCGAAAGGCTATCTTCTTCTCATTGTGATAAATATCGAGGCAGGGCGGGCTCTGCTCGGTCTCAGTTTTTTTCGGCTCGACGGCCGTCTTCAACCGGCTGTCGATGTAAGGCAGAAACAAGCCTGATTGCACGATCTCCGCCAGGGTTTTGTAGCGAGCATTCTGGGCGTGGCTCGCCAGATAGTGATTCACATCCGACTGAAAGTCGCCACACCAGATATTTTCTGTGAGCTTATCAAAGTCAGGAATCACAAAGGGATCGACAATTTCCGCGCCCTGGGCTTTCAGGTCGCGAATGGCGGCTTCCGTCAACGCCTTGACCTGGGGATCGATGGTTGGAGTGTCCATGTACCGCCTGAAGACTGCTATGCGGGCTCCGCGCAGACCATTCTTGTCAAGAAACTGCGTGTAGCTCTTCGGTATCTGTCCTTGCGACAGCTGTGTGACAGGGTCGGCTGGGTCGTATCCGGCAACAACGTCGAGGAGCCTGGCGGCATCTTCGACGCTTCGCGCCATTGGGCCGCCGACGTCGTTACCGATATACAGAGGAATGATCCCGTCGCGGCTGGTCAGACCCATTGTCGGCCGAATGCCGACCAGCGCATTGTGGGAGGATGGTCCGCGGATTGAGTTACCGGTATCCGTGCCAAGTCCAATCTCTCCGAGATTCGCCGCCACCGCGGCTGCGGTGCCTCCACTTGAACCGGCAGGCACGCGGTCCAGGTCGTAGGGGTTGCGGGTAATGCCCGCGATCGAACTCACTGTGACGTAAGGGCTGAACGCCCATTCCGCCATGTTGGACTTGGCCAGCACAATGGCCCCCGCATCGCGAATCTTCTTCACCATGGTTGCGTCCTGCGAGGGCACGAAACCCTTGAGAGCCAGCGAACCGCCCGTCGTCTGCAGGTCATTGGTGTCGTAGTTGTCTTTTACGATCACCGCGATCCCATGCAGGGGACGAAGTTTCCCAGTGCGCTTGAATTCCTGGTCGAGACGGTCGGCTTCCACAAGAGCGCTGGGGTTCACCACAACGAGGGCGTTCAACCCCGTTGACTGATCGTAAGCGCGAATCCGCTTCAGATACGCTTCCACCAATTGACGACACGTCACCTTGCCGGCGCGAATCGCCGCCTGAGTCTCCGCTATGGTCGTCTCGGTAACTTCAAATTTGCTGCGACTCTGAGCATAGACAACATCGCCGACCAGCAAAATAAAAGCACAGATGAACATCCAGCGATAAAGACGAGCAGAGAAAACCATGCCGGCAGCTCCTTAGGTCGGGAATATGAGTCAGCTATTTTAGCGAACACGAAGGCGATGCGCTGCTTACAAATTGAGTCGGAACATGTGGGTGGAGCAGAGCCTGCCCTGAGCAACTGAGCGAAGCGAAGGAGTCGAACGGGCCTTCAGGCCTGCGGTAGGGAGTTGCAGAGATCGGCTTTAGCCGCTGCGGTACTCCAGCCAGGTTCAAGGAAGAGTGCAAGCCATTCCTCAGCGGCTGAAGCCGCAACTTTGAACAACTTTGACGCAGGCCTGAAGGCCTGCTCCATCCTCTCGTTCGTTTGCTACGTATGGCATACATTCTTGGATTTATGAAGATCAAAAAAATTGCTCGGGTTTTTGATTCTTGCCGACAGAGAATCGCAAATGCGAGCAATCTGGCTTTGCCGTCTAATCGTAATTCCCATGAAAGCGAAACAGTCGCTTCGAGAAGGAAAAATGAAAAAGAGATTGCTTGCTATGATGGCGATCGCGGCCATGGCAGTTACCACGCTGGTCGCAGGATCGAAAAATCCCGTGGTGGGCGGGCAGGAAATGTTTCCCACCAAGAACATCATCCAGAATGCGGTGAACTCCGCCGATCACACTACCCTGGTGGCTGCGGTGAAGGCTGCGGGACTGGTGGACACCTTGCAAAGCCCGGGACCCTTTACGGTGTTTGCGCCGACGAACGACGCGTTTGCCAAACTGCCGGCTGGCACTGTAGAGGCCCTGCTCAAGCCGGAAAACCAGGATTCGCTTAAGAAGGTGCTGACCTATCACGTTGTCGCCGGCAAGTGGAGCGCCGCCGACCTAATGAAGAGAATCAAAGCCGGAAACGGTTCCGCGGAGCTGAGCACGGTGCAGGGCGGAAAACTCTGGGCTACGCTTCACATGGGCAAACACATCATGCTGAAGGACGAAAAAGGCGGTGAAGTCCTGATCACCATTCCCGACGTGTTCCAGTCGAACGGCGTGATTCACGTTGTTGACGGTGTATTGCTGCCAAACTAGTTCTCTCCCGCCATGTACGAGTCCTCCTTAGGTACGGGGTTGAGGCGCTCTTTGCGGGGCGCCTCTTTTTTGTGAAAGCGAGGCTATCACCCGGCGAATCGCGGCCTCCGGGGCCTTGTCGTCGAAGGTCGCCTAGCTGTGCTTCCGGCCATGCCAAGCTTGTTCCAAAGGTGGTCGAAGTCTGGAGGGAAGGCTTATCGCCCTTTACTTGGTTCGCTGCACCAGGTAGTGCGCCAGATCCTTCAGCGTTTGGGCCCGCGGACCGAAGGACTCGAGCGCGTTGCAGCCCGCAGTGATCAGAGCATCGGCCTCTGTCAGTGATTTATCGATCCCGAACAGAGCCGGATAGGTCGCTTTTTCCGAGGCTGTGTCCTTACCCGCGGTTTTGCCGAGCTGTTGTGAAGACTGAGTCACATCAAGGACGTCATCGACGATCTGAAAAGCCAGGCCGGCGGCCCGCCCGAAATCGCGCAGGCGCTGGATCTCAGCATACGACCCGCCGGCGAAGATGCCTCCGCTGACCAGGCTCGCGGTGATCAGAGCGCCAGTTTTCGCGCGATGAATGTACTCGAGCATGGAAGCATCCGGTTTCTGGCGTTCGGCCTCCAAGTCCTTCACTTGTCCGCCGATCATTCCGTCCACAGTGCCGGTACCGCGCGCGATCTCTTCAATGATCCTGACCCGCGCCTCCGCCGGACATTTCAGCCGGGCGAGCACCTCGTAAGCGTGAGTCTGCAGCGCGTCCCCGGCCAGGATGGCGATGGCTTCTCCGAAGACGACATGGCACGTCGGGTGGCCGCGGCGCAGATCGTCATTGTCGAGCGCGGGCAGATCGTCGTGAATGAGGGAATAGGTGTGAAGCATCTCCAGCGCGCTGCCCAGCTCTTCGATCCCTTCCGGCAGATGGCCTGCGATCATCCGGGCCGCTTCCAGGCAAAGGACGGGACGCAAGCGCTTGCCGCCCGCGAAAACGCTGTGGCGCATGGCTTGATGGATCGATTCCGGCCGCTGCGACGGCAAAGGCAGCAATTTCTCCAGGGCCTCGTCAATCTTTTGCCGGCCCTGTTCCAGGGTTTCTTTGAGCATGAAAGTTGAGTATAGCAAGCACTCTGCTGGTCGAGCCGGGCTACACCGCAGAACCATTGCGGGCGCCGGGACTGCATCCATTGTGGTGCATCGGCCGCCGGAGTACCAACGTACTCTTGTTTGTCTGGAGCATCAGGACCATCGTAGGGGCAAGCGTTTTAGTGCCCGGAGAAAGGCAATATGCAAGAACTTGTTCAGCCCCCACCGTCCGCCGTGGCGCGCAATGCCAAGCAAGTCTTGCGCTCCTTGATTCCATTCACTTTGCTGTTTCTTACAGCCTGCGCCGTCCAAAATACGTACCGCTTTACGTCCAAGTCGATCACCAGGGTCACCTATGATCCCAAGCAGTGTGTCGAATTGCCGGATGGCCGATACAAGTGTAAGGACGTGCTTTTCACCGTCTCCGCGATCGAGCCGGTCAACCCAAAGTAATACTGAGGCTTCGACTCAGGCCGCGTGAGAGTGCGGCCGATGCGGAGTGTGGGTCGCGGCCAGAACAATGGCCCGCACGTCGCCGCTGGAACAGCAATCAGCCGCACCGGCAGCGAGAGCGTTCGTCCACATTTGTTCGTCGGCCAGCCGGTGCGTGCACACGATGCTGATGGCCGGAAATTCCTGGTGCAAACTCTGGACATCCTCAAGTCCCGCGAATTCCAGATCCACGATCGCGGCGTCAGCGCCGTGCTGCGGTATCGAGCGCTTCAGATCTTCGAGGTCACGCGCAACGTTGACCACACGAAAATGGACGTGCAAAGACTTGACCAGCAACTCCGCGCACTCGCGGTCGCTTTGGAAGATAACAATGCTGAGGGGCTTCATGGCGGACACGACTTTCATCCTCATCTATCTTCTCTCTTTGAGGGCCTGGGGCGAAAAGTGGTTGCGTTTTCGCCGGGAATCGATGCTTGCGGGACGTCCCGCAAGAGTAACGAAACAACTTGACTACTTTCTGGCCGAGACCTTTTCCTGCGCAGGCTCGTAAGGTTCGGGTTGCAGTTTCCCGTTCTGCTTGAGGAGCACTTCCACTTTACCTTCCGCCTGTTCCAGTTCTTTGCGGCAGGCGGTCGAAAGCTGCATGCCTTCTTCAAAAAGTTTCAGCGCCTGCTCGAGCGGCACGTTGCCTTTCTCCAGCTCGCCAACGATTTTTTCCAGGCGCTCGAGACTGTCTTCAAATTTGGGCAAGAGCCGAAACTCCAGAAGCTGATTTTACTCCTTCGAAGGAAAGGCTATTCTGCTTTTTTGCAAAGATTTTCCTTATTTGTCCTTAAATGGTAAACGGAATCTGCAGTCCTGCCGTGCGACAATCCTCCTTCCACGCCTGATTCAAGTGACCCGCCAGCCGACTTTCGAAATTCGAAAAGCCACGCGCGCTGACGCGGCAGGTATTCTCGCCTGCCTGGCGGAGGCCTTCGGGCCCTACCGGGACCAGTACACGCCCGCAGGGTTTGCTGACACCGTGCTGACACGTGCCACTCTGGACCATCGGATGCAGTCTATGACAGTCCTGATTGCTGAGGACGGGGAAGGAACGGTCGTCGGAACGGTAGCTTGCGGCCGGGCGAGCCCGACGGAAGGGCATCTTCGCGGAATGGCGGTCCGCTCTGGGTGGCAGGGATCGGACGTCGCACAGCGGCTGCTCGAGCGTGCCGAATGGGAACTGCAGGCCGGAGGATGCTCCCGGATCACACTGGATACAACTGTCCCTCTCGAGCGAGCCATGCGGTTCTACGAAAAAAATGGATACCTTCGCTCCGGTAAAGTCACCGACTTCTTTGGTATGCCGCTGATTGAGTATGTGAAGGAGGTCGTACCGGCTAAGCCGGGTTAGGAAATACTGTGATCCTGTCCGAATCGCACTGAACCTACATGACACAGGGAGGAGACTTGGCTTCCCCTCGAGCTTCTTCGTCGGCTTACAACATTCCTAAACCGATTTAAGGCAAGGCGGAAGAGCTAGTCTTGAGCAAAATTGAACGCGAGCCCTCACACCGCCACTGCTCCGCCCATCCCGTCCAACACTTCCAGAGCTGACGAATAGCGTCCTAGCGGCGCGGCTACTTGGGCACCCTGAACCAGCCCCCGCACCTGGTGCAGCATTTCGCGGGCGATCTTGATGCCCTCGGCGCGAGCGGCGTCAGCACTTGGCGCGCGGGCCATACGTTCGATGATGGCGTCAGGAACGGAGACCCGCAGCTCATTCTTCATGAACTCGGCGTTGCGCACGCTCGTCAGCGGCCAGATCCCGGCCAGAACCGGGATGCGGTGATGCTCGATGCGGCGTAGGAACTGTTCCAGGAGCTTTACGTCAAAGACCGGTTGGGTGACGGCAAAGTCAGCGCCGGCTTCGACTTTGTATTCAAAGCGACGCACCTCTTCGTCAATGTTGACCACCCCGGGGTTGGCCCCCACTCCGATGGCAAATCGGGTGCCGCTGCCGATCGGGTTGTCGCCAATGTCCAGGCCGAAGTTCAGGTTGTGAACAATGTTCACCAAGCCGATGGCGTCAACGTCAAAGACCGCAGTAGCGTCAGGGTAGCTGCCCAGCTTGGGCGGATCACCGGTGATGCAGATCAAATTGTGGATGCCCATGGTGTAGCAGCCCAGCAACTCGGACTGCATGCTGAGCACGTTGCGGTCGCGGCAGGTGAAGTGCAGCGCCGTCTCGATCCCAGCCTGCTGTTGCACCAGGATGCAAAGAGCCAGGTTGCTCAGGCGGGCTGATGCGCGCGGGCTGTCGGGAATGTTGATAGCATCAATGCCGGCGGCCCTCAGGTACTTGGCGCCCTCCACTTCTTTGGCGAAGTCCACGCCTTTGGGCGGAACAACCTCCACCAGCGAGACAAATTCACCCGCAGCCAGCTTGCGTCCCAGATTCGACCGCTGTGCCAGCGGCGGCGGGTTGATCGCCGATTCACGCCTACGTTCCTTAACGGCATGGACGGAAGCAGTCTTCCCCTTAACGTCCCCCATGCGCAAAGCCGCTTTCATGGCCTTGATGTGTTCCGGCGTGGTCCCACAGCATCCGCCCACCAGGCCTACTCCGGAATTTACGAACTTGCGGGCATAGCTGGCCATGTATTCCGGCGAGCAGAGATAGATGTTGCGACCTTCAATGTTGCGGGGGATTCCGGCGTTGGGCTGTGCCGAAATCGGCCGCTCCGTTGTCCGGCGAATGCGTTCAATGGCCTCGAGCATCGCCACCGGGCCCACGCTGCAGTTGCAGCCGATCACGTCCGCGCCCCATTCCTCGAGTTTCGCGGTAAAGGTTTCCGGGCTGGCGCCATCCAGACAGTTGCCGTCTTCGTCGATCGTGACTTGGGCTACGACTTGCATCTGTGGAGCCGCGTCGCGAGCCGCCAGGATGGCCTGATGGAGCTCTTCCAGATAACCGAACGTTTCCAGGATCAGCAAATCCACGCCGCCTTCGACTAAGGCCGCGATCTGCTCTGCGAACGCCGTGCGAGCTTCTTCGCGCGCCGTCTTGCCCAGCGGCTCAATGCGCACTCCCAACGGTCCCACCGAGCCGGCCACCAGGGCGGATCCGGCTTTTTTCAGATTGAAGGCGTCGGCAGCTTCGCGGGCCAGACGTGCGCCCTGCACGTTGATCTCGTGAACCTTGTCCCCTAGGCCGTGGCGGTTCAGCCGGAATGAGTTGCCGCCAAACGTGTTGGTTTCAATCACTTCTGCGCCGGCGTTCAGATACTCATGATGAATGTTGCGGATGAGGTCGGCCTGGGTGAGGTTCAGCTCGTCGTAGCACTTGTTGATGAACACACCTTTGGCGTAGAGCAGCGTGCCCATGGCGCCGTCACACAGAACGGGGCCTTGCTTGAGCCGGGTTAGCAAGTCGGTGGCCAAGATTTCACCTGAATTCTCAGAATACAGCACACTCGGGAACTCAGCCATAGCCGAACAGCGGCTGGGGCTATCCCGCAGGTGAGATGCAGGTTACGACGGTCGAGGGAAAAAAGGGGTTGGCTATGTCCGGGGCACAGACCGACGTAATCTGTTGTCTCTCGCCCGCGAAGAATAGACTCACGAGCACTGGAGGATCTATGCCCTCAACCAGATGGCTGTTGGCCGGGATTGTGCTCCTCTCGCTGGCGGGGAAAGTCACCTACTGCCAGCCGGGACAAGGCAACGGCAACGGACACCACAAGCACGATCGTGACGACGATGACGACGACCGCGACAGAGATCATTACCGGTATAACGACCATGATCGCGACGAGATGCGCGGCTGGTATCACCATCACCACGACAATGATCTGCCGCCCGGACTGGCCAAGCGCGACCGCTTGCCTCCCGGCCTGGAAAAACAACTCGTGGTTCGCGGGACGCTACCGCCAGGTTTGCGCAAGAAAGTGGAGCCCTGTCCGGAAGACCTGCAACGCCGCTTGCCGCCCCCGCCGCGCGATTGCCGGCACGTGGTGGTCAGCGGTCATATCGTGCTGTTGAACACCAGGAACTTCCAGATCGTGGACGTCTTTCACTTCGAGCGCTAGAGCCTCTGAGCGACTTTGGGCGATTCGCTTAAGCAGCTTGCTCGCGTATTCACGATTGGCCAAAGTGTATGCGTTAGAACTCAAAAGACTCCTGGACTTTCTCGACATCGTCATCCCGACGGCCGTAAAGCGCGCGCGCGTCTTCTTCAACGCGTGAGTAGGCCAGAGGGAGCTTGTGTTCTTAAAAACCTTGATTTCGTTTTCGATAAAAAACAAGGTCCCTCGTTCCTATTCGGGCGCTGATGACGTCGCGCCCTCATGGACGGAGCTCGGGATGACGGCAGGGATCGAGGAAGGATGTAGTTCTTACGCACACTTCCGCCATTTCGAGCATTCAGGGCCGAGCGACTCTTGTCCTTTTCAGGAAATAGTCCACCAGTTCGCTCGAGGAGTTGTTCATCTCCACGTTAAAGCCTTTTATCTTGCTGGTGAAGTAGTTGAACATCATCACCGCGGGAATGGCGACAAAAAGGCCGAGAGCGGTGGTGGCCAGGGCTTCCGAAATGCCGCTGGAGACCGCAGTGAAAGAACTGCTATGGGCCTCCCCGATGTTGCGAAACGCATCCATAATGCCGATCACCGTGCCCAGCAGGCCCACAAAAGGAGCGGTCGAACCGACGGTGGCCAGCCCGCTCAGACCGCGCTCCAGTTCGGCATAGACAATGGCTTCGGCCCGCTCGAGAGCGCGCCTACTGGCTGCAATCTGGTCCTCTGAGGTCTCAGAGGCTTCGCCTTGCACACGGAATTCCATCAGGCCTGAAGTAACGACTTTGGCCAGGTGGCTCTTCTTGCTGCGCTCGCCCACGCGGATGGCTTCGTCCAGGTTGCCCACACGCAGCGCTCCAGCGACGACCGGGGCAAATTGGCGCGATTGCTTGCGGGCCGCGGCGTAGACAATCCAACGATCAATCATGACGCCGATGGACCACGCCGACATGATCAGCAGAACCACCACAACGCTGCGCGCCGGCCATTCCATGTCGCTCCAGATCTTCAAGGGATTCCAATGGAAGCCTGTCTGTTGGAACAGCCAAAAAGCGGCGATGTGAGTTTTGGCCAGAGCGGGGACTGCGAAGCTTGCCAAGGGCATGGGTTTGGACCTCCTTCGCTAACTGGCAGAACTTCCTCAGCGAAAGTTCTGTTTTTGCTGAGAAGGTTTGACACCGGGAGGTCACAGTTTGCTCCCGTTGCAGAAGATCGCTCTCGATAGGAGGGTACCAAGAGCGACTTTCATGATCCCAAGCCCGCTTTTCATGCATGTCATAGATCAGAAACGGGCCGGAACCGGCTTCCGATCGGTTCCGCAATTTTTCCTGCAAGGAAATCGCTATTGGTGCGTTCTGCCTTGTGCTACCGGTTTCGGCGGCGGGGTGAGGCACGTCCGGTCCCGCTTCGCAACGCAGGGGCACGCGGCCGGAGCGAACAGGGAAGAATGTGTATCTCTGTTATAATCACGGTTTTATCCCAGACAACGTAGGGTCATAAGTTAAGAATGCGCCGAGAGAAGTATGTCCTCACAATCTGGATTGCGGCACTCACCGTGTGGTTGGCGGGCTGCGGCAGCTCCAGCAGCAGTAGTTCGACCCAAGCCACCACATCCGGCCTGAAGAAGAGGGTCCTGATTACCAACTCTCAAGCCGGCGCCATCCAGCTTCTTGATGGCCAGAAGGACCAGTTCAACAGGGCCATAACCACCACGACGCCCACGCGGATCGTAACCTCCGTCACCGCTGGCCAAACCGTGGTCCTGAACGACGGCGTGGCCACGATCGCCATGGTCGACAACACCAAGGAAGCAGCCGTTGCGTCTGGAACGCTGCTGAATCCCGCGTTCGATGTGGCCATCACTCCGGACGGTAAAACCGCCTACGCCTCGGTCCGAAACTCCGGGGTCGTCGAGATCTTTAACACCGCTGACGGGACCCTGGTGACCACTGTGAACGTGCCCAGCGCAACTCGCCTGGTGATGGGCCCCAAGGGCAGCAAAGTGCTGGTATTTCCCGACGATCCGGAGCACCTGGGTTCCAACCCAAACTCATTCTTTGTCATCGATACCGCCAGCAAAACCGTAGCGCCAGTCCTGACATTGCCGGTCGGCGCCCAACCTTTCAGCGCAGTCTTTGACCCCAGTGACACGAATGACACCACGGCTTTTATCTTGAACTGCGGAACGGAGTGCGGGGGATCGGCTGCTCCCAGCGTGGCCAAGGTAAATTTCGCGACTCCGGCGACGCCCACAGTGAACGTCGTAACCGGAACGATCACAGGTGCGACCGTTGGCCTGCTCAACGGCTCAAACCTGTTTGTTGCGGGAACACCCGTGGCTCCCTTGCCCCAGCCTGCGGGATGCCCATTCACCGCCTGTGGCAGCTTGCAGCTCATCAACACCGGGACCCTCACCGCCGGAACGGCCATCCCTATCACCGACGGCCTCCATACGCAGATGGCCTTGACCAGCAACAACCATCTCTACGTAGGCGCCAGCAGTTGCACCCCGGGAGTGGTCGTTGCAAACCAGGTGCGCGGTTGTCTCTCTATCTACAACACGGGCGCGCCGGTGGTCAGCGGAACCAATCCTTTTTCCCCGGCAGAGTCGTCCTTCCGCTCGGATTTGAACGTGACCGGGCTTCAGACCATTTCCGGCCGCAACGTGATTTACGTGATCCAGGGCGGGGAACTCGACATCTTTGACTTCACCACTGACTCTCTTACCCCCAACCAGTTGGACGTCGTGGGCCATGCGGTGGGCGTGGTGCAGATTGATCCGTAAGAAAGCAAATAGCAACTAGCAGTTAGCGAAAAACTGGACCGGAAAACAGTTCGGATGAACACGCCCCGTCCTTGATCTGCTAACTGCTAGTTGCCAATTGCTATTTGCTGCTTGGTTCCAGCCTCAACTCATGCGACTTCGCGCCTTGGATAGCCGCGTCTGAAAACGCCAGCGTGAACGTCCGGTTGTTGTACCAGGCGTCCCATTGGTCCATGTAGTAGGTGCTAAAGATCTGGCCGGACTCGCCAAGCACAATGTTGAAGGTGGAATCATCCAGGTTGGAGAAGTCCACGGTCATGCGCTCGGAGGGGCCAAACGTCCTGCCCACCTGCTTGACGGTGTAGCTACCGCCCGACTGCGGCATGGTCCCGGGACCCGCCCAGGAGCGCAGGCCGGGTACAGCACTGAAGAGTGGATGGTTGATGACCACGGGATAAGTGGTTCCGTAGCGCCACGAATTCAAGTCCGCCGGCGCATCCTCGAGCGCCTTCTCGACCGCGGCCGTTAGCAGATCGTTGAAGGTCGAGTATCCCGGCGGCAGCCAGCGCCGCGGCCGGTCGCGGACGATGTTTTCCAGCGCCACGGCGCTTTCCGACCATTCATAACGAATCCACTCCGGCCCCAGCTTAGGCTCGAGCAGAAGTTTCCACAACGCCACGCGCGAGCGGACTTCGATGGTCGGCGCGGCGGAGTCGGCCGACATGCGGCCGTCGAAGTTGTGTAGGATGCCAGCCGCTTCGCGGGCGAGCTTGCCGGCGTGGGAGCTATGGTCGATGGCATCGGCAAAACTTGCGGCGAAGAAGAGATCGTATTCTGACGTGATGTCGGTCTGCAGGGCCAGCATGTCCGCAGGGCTGAATTTTTTGTTGGGCTCGCCTTCCAGCATTTTATAAATGCGTTCCGTCCGGTACGGCGGGAACCACTGCGTTGCCATCAAGTAGGGATAGCCGGCGGGAGTGATCTTCGCGTTCGCGGTGGCGATGATGCCTGAAGGCGGATTGAAGACGCTGGGCAGCTGATAGAACGGCAGATAGCCGGTCCAATCGTGTTTACCGTCGGCGCCGGAAACAGGCACAGTGCCGTCACCCGATCCCCGTACCGGAACAAACCCCATGGCCTGATACCCGATATTGCCGTCCACGTCGGCGTAGACCACATTCTGCGACGGCGTGGCGAACAGGGAAAGCGCCTTACGGAACTGCTCCCAATTTTGCGCGGTGTTCAGCTCGTAAAGCGGGATGCTGATGCTGCGCGTATCGTAAATCAGCCATCCCAGCGCGATCTTGCGCGTCTCGCCGGGAAGCAGGCTGGTGATGATCGGCCCGTGACGCGTTACTTCGACATCCAGAGCGACGTCCGGCCGGCCCTTCACACGGATGACCTCGTGAAACATCTCCGGTTTTTGCCAGCCCTTGGGAGTTTCGTATTCACCTGCGGCGTTGAAGTTTTCCACGAAGAGGTCTTGTACCCCGGGATTCAGGTTGGTGTAACCCCAGGCCATGCGCTGGTTGTGCCCTACCGTGACCATGGGCATGCCAGGCAGGCTGAATCCTTCCACATCGTAATCGCCCGAGTGGAGCTGGACTTCATACCAGACCCCAGGGACGCGATGCGGCAGGTGCATATCGTTCGAAAGCAGCGGCTTGCCGGTGGTGGTGTGTTGGCCGGAGATCACCCAGTTGTTCGATCCCGGCAGACAGGCTTCGCAATCGTTCCAACCCGCGCCGGCGAGGAGGGTGATGCCGGCGGCGGACTTAGTCTTTCTGGTGTCGGCCTTAGGCGGACGCGGAATGAAATAAGGCACACTGCCAGGGGCGGTAGCGCCGTCGTTCGCCAGGCTGCCCGGCGGGCGATCGCGCCACGAGCTGGGCGGATAAAGATCGGCCATCAGATCCGGCGAAAGATGTTGTCCAATTTTTTCTCGCCAAAATTCCATTTCAAACTGCGGATTCAAGAGCTGGCTCATGCCGATGCCCACCAGCACGGAGTCCGAAGCGGTCCAGCGGCGCGGCGCGTAGTTGAGGATGCGAAACTCAATTGGGAGGTTCTTCTGGTGCCGATCGATGTAGGCATTCACCCCGCGCGCGTAGGCTTCAAAGAATTCGCGGTCGCGCGCCGGGAGCTGTGCCGTCACACGGTCGGCCACCGCGCGCAAGCGCAGAATGCGCTGCTGTTTATCGTAATCCACCCAGCTCCTGCTGGTCCGGGGTGCTGCGGTCGAGCGTGAAGGCGGGGCCGCGGGCGCGCTGGCCGCGGGAAGGACCTCGGCCATCTCGCCGGCCACCGACCGCCGCGTCATGTCCATCTGCCACAGGCGGTCCTGGGCGGTGACGTAACCTTGCGCGAAGAACAGATCGTCCAGGTTGGAAGCGGTCAGGTGGGGCACGCCGTGTTGGTCGCGGACCACGGAGACCGGAGCGCTCAGCCCAGCGAGCGAAATTGTGCCGTCTAACTGTGCCAGGGGAGAGTGCGATGCCCGGTAAAACCATACGGCTGCGCCGACCACGGCGAGCATCCCCAGCACCAGGAAACCCGCGACGATTCTGAAGATAATTCTTCCGGCGGTCAGCCGGCCCTTCGGGGAGGCAACGGTCGTAGCCATGAAGTGCGATTGTAACCCATCCCGAATCCCGCGTAGCCCGCAGCGGCGGGCGAGCGGCGTGAGGGAGCTGCTCTGCTACGGCCGCGTGAGCCTGGAAGCTGATCGTAGTGCTTCATGCTGACGAGGATGTATCGCTTCCGGATCCAGAGGCGGAGCAGGTTCCTCGGCCGCGCCTCATACAGGGAGGTTCCAGGTATCGTTGACGGCCCGGCCCCGGAATGGTCTCGTGGTTTTTATTGTCTGGTCGAGTACTCGATAACTTAAACCCGCGGTTGGTTACAATTGAAAATGAATTTCATTTTCATTTAGCATGGACCTTGCAAGCCCTTACCAGCCATGCTGCAACGGCGCATTGATGATCACGCTCCACCCACGCGCGAAGCCATGCGCGAGGCCCAGGACATCTTTTACAAGCACCTGAGGCGCGTCGGCCTGAAGCACACCGAACAGCGCGACACCATCCTGCGTACGTTTCTCGACACGCGCGACCATCTATCCACCGACGAGCTTTTCCGTCTGGTTAAGAAACGGGACGCCAAGATCGGCTTCACCACCGTTTATCGCACGCTCAAGTTGCTGGCTGAGTGCGGCCTGGCCAGCGCCGTCCCGTTTCCTGACGGCACGGCGCGCTACGAACACCAGTTCAACCGTCGCAGCCATCACCACATGGTGTGCACCGAGTGTGGCGCGTCCGTTGAGTTCTTCTCGCCGGAGGTCGGCAAACTGGAGGAAGAGATCGGCCGCAAGTATCATTTCGACGCCACCCGCCACAACTTTCAGATCTATGGCATTTGCGAAGATTGCCGTAAGAAGACGGCGCGCAAAGCCATCTGAGCTCCGTGTTCACTCTCCGCAAGTACCGCCCCGCTGACTTCCCTCGTCTGCTGGAGATCGACCACGCCTGTTTCGTCGCGGGCATTGCGTACTCTGAAGACGAGCTCCGCTATTTCCTAAGCATGCCGTCGGCGATCGCGCTGGTGGGAGTGGACGCCGGCGCGCGCGCAGCTGTGATAGAGGGCTTCATCGTCGCTGACTGCTTTCGTCAACCGCGGACTTCGCGCCCCATGGGCCGCATCATCACCATTGATGTCGCGCCGCAAGCGCAACACTCCGGGCTGGGCACGCTCCTGCTCAAGAAAGCCGAAACAGCGTTGTCCGAAGCCGGCAGCGACTCCGTGTTGCTCGAGGTCGCGGTGGACAACGATCCGGCATTACGCTTTTACAAGAAGCACGGCTATTCCGTCCTGAAAACTCTGCCGAGGTATTATCTGGATTCCATCGACGGTCTGCTGATGGGGAAGAAATTGTGAAAGTGCCGGCGAGCCCGAGTCGTGCCACAGACCTTACTTAGTCCTGCTTAGTTCCATAAAAAAGAACCTACATAGTAAGCCAGCGTTTATCCAGGAACTCTCATCCAATTTGCAGCCGCCACTCTTTGCCGGCGTTCGCCTGTTAGAACGCCCGTTCCGCCGCTCTCGCTAGAACAGAACAACACTGATCCGGAGGAAGCCGCCATGTTGTCGAAGCAAATCCAGTCGAAGCGTTTCCAGATTGCGGCGTTGGTGGCGTTGCTGCAGGGGGTCGTGGTGTGCAGCGTGGCTTCGCCGCAGGAGACGCATGACCGCTCATCGCCGCGACTGGTATCGAAAGAAGAAGGAGCGGCGCTGGCCCAGGCCGCTTTGCATCACTGGCCTCAGATGCGCGACAAGCCTGATTGCTCCCATCTGGTGCACGAAGTTTATGCCGAGGCGGGATTGAAGTATGAGTACGCCCCCACCAATGACATCTTTGAGGGATTAGATTCCTTCCAGCGTGTGCCACAGCCGCAGGCGGGAGACCTCGTCGTCTGGCAAGGCCATGTGGGGATTGTGATCGATCCCGAAGACCATTCTTTCTACAGTTCCGTGATCACCGGCTTCTCGGTAAGCAACTTCAGCTCTTCGTACTGGGAGAGTCGAGGCCCGCGGCGTTTTTATCGATACCGGATCACGAATGCGCAGTCCGTGCGCTTGCTCCAGCGCGCTTCCCACCACAAGACGTCTGCGGCCGTGACACGACCCGCAGTCAAGAAGCCTTCCTACATCACGGAAAAGAAAAACCTGGAAGACGAGTCAACAGAAGCTGAAACGGACCTTCCTGACCGCAGCGTTGATAAAGAAAGCGGACCTGCTGCCGTGAAGGAGAATCGGATTGCCGCTGGGGTTATTACTACTACGCGCAGGCCCATCAAGGAAGAGGTTCGCTCCGCGTTCGTGAGATTGAGTGACGCCAACGCTGCCCAGTGGCAGCAGAGTGCGGCTCTTGATGCCCCAATCGAGATCGTGGACGGCTTTGAGGCGGGCCGATTCGAAACTCAAGGCAGTTCGGGATGGGCAGAACTGAAGGTGACAACGATAGCCTTCTTCGCGGACGGGCGAATGCACACCACCAGGCGGACGATGAAAGTCCGCTTCACGCTGCTGCGACAAGCCGACGGCTGGACTTTGCAGGCCCCGGCGAATCGCTTTTATCTGCTGCGCGCCGCGGCCGTGAGAATGATTGCTGGTCGGCTTGCGATGTTGGCGCGCGACCCTGACAATACAAAAGACGTCAAGGATCTGCACAAGGCGCTCGGAATTCTATTGGCTGAAGATCGCAGTCTAAAGGCAAGCACTCTCCGCTAGTTGACGCTTGCTCCTCCGCAAACCGCAATGATCGCTGGGCTCTGAAGTCTGCGAAGGACATCCTCTTGCCGTGAGCTTTGTCGTCTCGAACACAAATCAATCCTGTCATCCTGAGCGAAGCGCCGCGAAGGAGCGTGGTTCGAAAGGGTGATAGGCGCGTACTCGAAGTTGAGCCGCTTTGCGGGCGTCTGAGCCCGCAGGCGAAATCCCGAGCGCAGCCGAGGGAGCCCGGACCCCGAAAATCTGTGCCCAACGATGCAGGCTCAGGGAGTTCTCTTATAGAATCTCTGGTTCGCACAGCTGGGAAGAGCAACCATTGTCGAGAGAACGCCTTGCCGTTGCATGGAACACCAAGCATCCTCGGGGTCCTTCGACTCGCTCTCATCCCGCTACGCGGGACTCGAGCTCGCTCAGGATGACAGCAC
>Ga0126379_10000496_pt1 | contig 21746 bp, 15 predicted proteins | sample PanSoiMetPlot_24_FD_92640 | JGI IMG/M metagenome (GOLD analysis project Ga0126379, IMG submission 92640) | Tropical forest soil microbial communities from Panama - MetaG Plot_24 | ecosystem: Environmental > Terrestrial > Soil > Tropical forest > Bulk soil | place: Panama | collected 2016-02-17
CATGGCGGCGTCGTGCTCAGGCATCGGGCGGACCCGAAATGATCTTCCCCTCAACGCATCATCAACGCTGTGCGGCGCCGGCCCGGCCCATAATGGGCCACACATCCACGATCTGCTCGCTGCGTGCGACGTAATAGCGGTCGTAGACGTTCGTGCTCATGTCCAGGTTCGACGGATATAATTCGACACGGTCTCCCAGTTTGAAATCCCTGTCGCCATCCTTCCAGGCAAGAATTCCGTATTCGGCGCCCTGATTTTCGACCTTGACCTCCGGCCGCCCCTTCACTTCGTCCGTCGGCCGAAGCAATGCTTTATTTCCGGCATCGATCGTACATTGATTCGGGTGCCGCTTGCTGATTACCGTTGTCATTACCGTCAGCGCGGGGTCGAAGTCGGTATACACGGCGGTGTCGCTCTTCCCACCGATATGCCGGTATAAGGTGTCCATGAAAACGAAAGAACCCGCCTGCAACTCAGTCAAGCCGTTGCTCTCAGCATCGATATTGTAAGTCCCCGTGCTACCGCCGGTCACGATTTCGACCGGCAGGCCCGCCTTCCGCGCGGCTGAGACGCTCTCCATCAGGCCGGCAAGATCGTCCTTTGACTTCTTCTTTCGCTCCTCCCAGCCATGCGTGTGCGAAGCGGTTCCAGAGTAACCCATGAATCCGATCAACTTCAGGTTTTTCGAAGCACTCACCTTCTTACCCAATTCCACGGCAGATTCACCCGGCGCAATCCCATGGCGGGTCAGACCTGCGTATACATCAACCGCGACTCTTACTTTTGCGCCCTCGTCGGCGGCGGCTTCTTGCAGCCAATTGGCCACCAGCGGATCATCAACCACAGTCCCGAAGGTGGGTTCACGGCGGGCCAACGCGATCGTCCGATTAATGTTGTTCTTGCTGGTTGGCTGGCGTGTCAGCAGGATACCGGTCACTCCGGAGCGCGCCATCAACTCACATTCCGCAACCGTTGCACACGTAACACCGATCGATCCCAGCGCAAGCTGCCGTTTAGCGATGTCCGGGCTCTTGTGAACTTTGACGTGGCCACGCAGCTTGATGCCGGTGTTCCGGCAGTGGTCCGACATCGTCTTCAAATTCTTCTCGAAAGCGCCAAGGTCGACCACCATGCACGGTGTCGGAAGATCTTCTTTGTACAGGTTCTTGAAATCGCGGTGTGCGATCCGGGCCTCCACGTCCTGATTGCGATTCACGGCGGCCGCGAACGAAATCGATGATGCAGCCAGGACGCCTCCGCCCGCGGCAGCGCCCAAGAAACGTCTACGAGAAGTCACGGGAAAACCCTCCAGCATCCTATTGATGCAGGAATGGTATCAGTCGGGCTCCTCGAGAGCAACATGGGCAGATCTCCAGGCCCGATGAGGTAGTATCGACCTATGCGAATCATTCTTCTGCTGCTGAGCGTCGCCTTGATTCACGCTCAGGAATATGACCTCCTGCTGAAGGGTGGCCACGTCATTGATCCGAAGAACAAGATCAGTGGACGGCGCGACGTCGCCATCAAGGATGGCCGGACCGCCGCAGTCGCAGCCGAAATTCCCGCGACAAGGGCCGCGAAGACGGTGAACGTCGCAGGTCTATACATCACACCGGGTCTGGTTGACCTGCACGTTCACGTATACGCCGGCGCCGGGACGGCGTATACAGGCCCGTCCAGCGTGCGGCCCGATGACCACAGTTTCCGGTCCGGAGTCACCACGATGGTGGATGCGGGTTCATCCGGGTGGCGCAACTTCGAGGATTTCAAAAAACTGATTATCGACCAGGCTCAGACGCGCGTACTGGCAATGCTGAATATCGTCGGTGCGGGCATGGCCGGCGACGCGGAGCAGAATTTGCAGGACATGGACCCGAGCAAAGCTGCTGAGATGGCGGCAAAACACAAGACCTTGATTGTCGGCTTCAAGACCGCACACTACGTTGGTCCGGAGTGGACTCCGGTGGAGAATGCGGTCAAGGCCGGGGAAACCGCGGGCTTGCCGATTATGGTGGACTTTGGGCGATTCAGGCCCGAGCGCCCATTTGAGGATCTGGTGACGAAAAAACTGCGCCCGGGCGACATCTATACACACATGTATTTGTCGATGGTACCGATGTTGGACGAGACAGGCCGGTTGCGGCCTTACCTGGCCGAGGCTCGCAAACGCGGAGTCCTCTTCGACGTGGGGCATGGCGGCGGCAGTTTCCTGTTCCGCCAAGCTGTTCCCGCCGTGAAGCAGGGATTCGTGCCCGACTCCATATCGACCGATCTCCACATCGGAAGTATGAATGGCGCTATGGCGACGATGCTGACTACGCTGTCGAAATTCATCAACATGGGAATGACCATCGAAGACGTGATCCTTCGGGCAACGTGGAATCCCGCGCGTCAAATCAAGCGCGAAGATCTGGGACACTTGTCCGTCGGCGCTCCGGCGGATGTTGCTGCCCTGCGCCTGGCAAAGGGCGCTTACGGGTTCGTCGACGTGAATGGGGCGCGCATGCAGGGAACCCAGAAGTTGGAGGGAGAATTGACCACGAGCGGCGGCAAGGTGGTGTGGGACCTGAATGGGATCACCAGAAGCGATTGGAAGACGCTGGGCCAATATGATGCTCAGGGCGATCCGAGGTGGGATGGAATCGTCCGGCCGGAGAATCGGATGAGAAGGTAAACGTTAGCGCTGCCCCCACCTACCCCAACTGTTTTTTGACGGGTCCGTCAAACTCGACGCCGAACTGATTCCGACGGTGCAGTTGGTGACCGTAGTTGGCGTGGTTGTGCCGTTGACAGGGATCGCACTGCCGCCAAACACGTCCCACTTTCTTCGGTCCTGGCTCGCAGACAGCCAATGTTTCCGTGTTCAAGAATTTCCCCATTAAGGAACGCCTCAGGTTCCAGTTTCGCTTCGAAACGTTCGCCCTATTTAACCGCACGAATTTCGGCAATCCCGATGCGACGATCAACTAATCGTCTTTCGGCGCCATCACCGGTGCGAGTGGCTCCCGTACTATTCAGATCGGCGCTAAACTGCACTTTTGATTGAGCCGGACCGATGGACCGCGCCGGGGCATTGAGCCTTCGCAACGGGCTCCCCGGCACGGCATCTCTCCGGTTTCAGTTTCGCCAGTGGCGGATTGAGTCGCCCTGGCTGAATTCGACGCGACCGACGGCCGATTGTCGCGCTTCGAGCTCGTTGGGGGGACATTCATTAGTCCGCGCAGCCCGCCTGGATTCGGCCTGCGGGATCGATGTTCGTGGCATGCGAGGTTCGCCCGGTCTCGGCTTCCATTTCGGCATATACTGTGGACCATGCCAAGTCCACGAACCCGGCGGGGCATATCGCGGCGTACCGTCCTGGCCAGCGTTCCGCTGGTCCAGATCTCGACTCTGGCAGCGGCGGCTCCCTCCATCGCGCCGGCTTTTACGTCCGATCAGATGAAGCTGATCGAGGTAGTCGTCAATCGTCTCATACCCGCGGACGACCTCGGCCCCAGCGCCGGCGAGGCGGGCGTGCCCGTGTACCTTGCACGTTCTTTCGCGGGCCATCTGAGCAGCGACAGAAGTGCATTCTCTGAGGGACTCGCCGCCATTGAATCGGCTGCGCGCGCCCGGCACAACACCGCCTTCGGCGAACTTTCCCCTGCCCAACAGGATGAATTTCTAACTACGATGGAAAAGAACGAGGTCGCCGGCTTCCGACCGGACTCCCGGACTTTCTTCAACCGCATCCGGCAACTTACCCTCGAAGGGATGTTCGGCGATCCCTGGTACGGCGGCAATAAGGGTTTCGCCGGGTGGGATCTCATCCGCTACCCCGGACCACGCCTGGCCGTGTCCGCGGAAGACCAGAGGCTTCGCGAGCCGGTAAAACCTCTTCGCACCTCCGCGCGCGGAGGCCGCTGATGGCCATCAAGCTGAAACCGGTCGATGTCGCCATCATCGGTCTCGGCGGAGCTGGGGGCGTAGCGGTTCTCCCCCTCTGCCAGGCCGGACTGAAGATCGCCGGAATCGAAGCCGGTACATGGCTCGACCCGCATAGTTTCCGGCCCGATGAAATCAATAACAACGTTCGCGGCTGGCCGGACTCTGTCCAGAAGGCCAATCGCGAAGTCCCCACTGTGCGCAACAGCGTCAACGGGCCCATTCTGCCCCGCCCGGCTGTCCACGCCATGATGAACGCCGTTGGCGGCACCACGATTCACTACTGGGCGCAGAGTTGGCGGCTCAATCCCTGGGACTTCAAAGCCCACACCCGGGCCATCGAGCGTTACGGCAGGTCGGCCATCCCCGCCGGTTCAACTCTCGAAGATTGGCCTCTCGATTACGATGAGCTCGAGCCTTATTACGATACCGTGGAACGCGCCGTCGGCGTCTCTGGCAAAGCCGGGAACATTCGAGGCAAGGTGGACCCGCTGGGCAACGTCTATGAAGGTCCCCGCGAGCGCGAATACCCTATGCCGCCTTTGCGCAGCACGGGCTTCACTGAGTTAATGCGCGACGCGGCCGTCGCGCTTGGATGGAAGCCGTTCCGTCCGCCGGCCGCGATCAACTCCGAACCATACAACGGCCGGCCAGGCTGCGTCTTTCACGGTTATTGCAGCCGCGGGGGCTGCCACATTCAAGCCAAGAATTCCACCGCGGTCACCACCATTCCCTCCGCGATCAAGACTAAGAACCTGACCATCTTCGACCGCGCGCACGTGACGCGCATTGGGGTGGATGCGAATGGCCGAGCCTCCGGCGTCACATACCTGAGAGGCGGCAAAGAGTACTTCCAGCCTGCGGCGGTGGTTCTGCTCGCCTCGTATACTTACGAGAACACGCGTCTACTGCTGCTCTCAAAATCCAAAGCCTTTCCCAAAGGCCTCTCCAACAACGGCGGACAGGTCGGCCGCCATTATTTTGGCCACTGGGTCGCGGCCGGCAACGGCGGCGTAATCGCACTATTTCCATTCGATCTCAACGTCTGGTACGGAACACCTGCGCAGGGCATGGTATTGGACGACTGGGCCGATGACAACTATGACCATTCCGGCCTGGGCTTCATCGGTGGCACGAATCTCCACGTCTACAATGAAATGCACCCGATTCAATCTGCCGGCATGGAGACATTTGGCGAGCCAACGTTCGGGTCCCGCTGGAAGGCTTTTATCCACCAAAACGCGGGGCGCTGGAATACCGCGCATCTGCAGACTTCCACCTTCCCCTACGAGGACAACTTCCTCGATCTGGACGACAGTGTGCGCGATCCCCTCGGCGACCCGGTATGCCGCATCACCTCGCTCCCTCGACAGAACGAACTGCGCGCCGTCGACTTTGCGCAACGAAAGATGGAGGAGTGGTACCGGGCAGCCGGCGCCATCAAAGTGGTCCGGCGGACCATGAACCCGCCCGGCGTTTCCACGCACGCCTACGGCGGCACGCGCATGGGCGACAACGCCGCAACCAACGTGGTCAATCGGTGGGGCTTCTCCCACGAAGTCCCCAACCTCGGCATCATGGGCGCTTCAGTCATGGGAACCAGCGGCGCGCGTAACCCTACCCTCACGGTGCAGGCTCTCTCCTGGCGCACGGCAGATCATCTTGCGAGGAATTGGAAATCAATAACCTCGTAGACAAACGTCGCCAGAGCTTCCCGGGATTATTTCTTACCTTTTTGGTCCATTCGTGAGGCCGTGGACGGCGGCACGATGCCGTTGGAGCGCAAATAGCCGACGATGTTCCCGTAAATCTCGTTATTGTGCACAACGATATGCAGCAGCGAATACGCCATTTGTGGCGAGGCCAAGGCCCTTTGATCGTCGATCGCTTCGAGTGCCGCCGCGCAGTACGCAAACGAATCTTTCAACGCCTGGCTCACTTCGGCCTTATCCTTCCGATTGGCTACTCTCTTCGCAGCCTCCGGTGCTGCCTCCGCCTTCAACGTAGCGCAATCTGAATAGTTCCGGTCCGTAGAATGATTGATCCATTCGGCGAACGACATCTGGCCGTCGGTCAGTTTGAAGCCGTACTTGGCCGCGGGCATTGCGTCGGCTGCGGCCTCCAGGTTCCGGCGGACGACATTGAAATAGCGCTGTGTGACCGTCGTCTTCAGATTGTTCTGGCCGCTCAACACAACCGGCCAACAATAGACGCAGAGGAGCATTCCCCTTCTCATACCCATATCGCCAGCCTACACGAACCGGGTCCCCATCTGCATTCCTGGGATCAGCTTCATACGAAGCTCGGGATCTCGCCCGGCGCCCGCGCCAAGGTCGCAAAATCGACGACTGGCTTCGGCGGCGCGCGGCGCAAAACGAGGCGGCGGGCGCTTCCCGCACCTATACGGTCTGCGCCGGGGAAAAAGTGGCCGGTTACAAATGGCAGCCTCTACCGGGAGCCGCTTGCCGTGTTAGCACCGTCGCGATAGTCAGCCTCGATGTGGCCGCTCATTTCGTTCTTGCCGAATTGGACGGAACCGGTGCCGACAGCCTTGTAGATTCCGATCCGCTGCGTGCCGCCGGATCTTCGTGTTTCCGCGATGTGGTTGTTTTCGATGACGAGGTCCCCTGCGGATGGCAAGATATAAAACCCGTATCCCGCCTTCGCATTGCCGTTATCCAACACCCGGTTGTTGCGAAACGTGTTGTGGTGCCCGCTATTGGCCATCGTCTCCTGCCGAAAATAGACGCCGCTCGATCCATTGCGCGCAATCGTGTTGTTGACGAACACGTTGTCCGTGTCTTTATGGCCAATTGAGATGCCGTAGTTGCCGTTGTCCTGAATGATGTTGTCTTCGAAGCTCCCGTGCTTCACGCGCCAACAAAGGAACAGGCCGATCTGGCCGTTGTCATGCATCCGACAACCTTTGACCAACGGGCGCTCGCTGCCGGTTCCTGGATGGATCCCGTAGCCCGCATGCCCGTACGACTCCGAGTTGAGGATCTGTACATTGTCCGTGATTTGAAATGAAATTCCGTCGCCGTTGTAGTTCCGCGCGGTGCAGTTCCGGACGATAATGTCCTTCACGTTGTACATGTAGATGGCTCCGCCGCGGCAGCCGTCGATGTAGGCGTTTTCGGCGCGATTTCCATCCACGATGATGTCCTCGAGCGTGACTTTCTCGGCGTCGATGGCGCAAAGGATCGGAATGGTGTTGCGAACTCGCGCGTGGTTCTTTGCCATATCATAGTCGCGGAGTGTGCGCGGGTTGATGGAGAGGATCGAGCCTTTAACACCTGTAATGCTGGAGATGCTGATATCCCAACCAGATTTCAGCTGATCGTCCACTACGGCGATTCCCATTCCGGGCCGGAATTTCTCCGGCTCTGCAACGCGCAGGATGTTTTCCCCGTAATCGCCATCATCGGTAAGAGCACTTTCCACGCCGTGGCTCTTCATCAGAATGGTTTTTCCGGCCGTGCCTCTAACGGTCACTCCCGATGGCACGAACAGGCTGTTGTGCATCTCGTAGGTTCCGGGGCCGATCTGAAGAGTGTCGCCCGGCTTGAGCATCTGCGCCGCTTTTTGGAGTGCCGCGTTGTTGTTCCCCACGACATCGGCAGCGCCCGACTGGGCAACGGTAACGATTCGTGGACTTCCCGCGAGAACACCTGCCAAAGCCAAGGCAGCCAGAAAACACAATGTGGTCTGCATACAAGACAGCATAAAGCTGAATCGGCGAATACGGAAGGCGGACTTGTCTGGTATACCTTGCCCAAAGTCGAAGAGACGCCCCTAAGGATTCCAGCCCTTGCGATGGGAAGGGTTGACCCAGCCGTTCGCTTCCGCATCGTTGGTGATCGTGGCCACGTGAACGCGATGGCCCGGGCCGTCAGGCGACCAGGGAGGATCGCCTACGAATGGGCTCCGAACCCGCGTCGCCTGAAGAATGCGCGGCAATAGGCGATCACTGCGAGAACGAGCGCTACCATCACCTCACATCGTAGCCGGTGATGCTAGTCCCGGCGGCTCTCCAAGTCGTTGATTCTGTGACTCGGACGAGTTTTGATGACCGACAGGGGCGGGCATCTTTGAGACGCCAGGTGCTGTAGGTGGAATCGCCGCGTCCGGGGGAGCGGCCCGTGCGAATGTCGCCGACGATGCAGAGGTTGTACTTGATTGCCGGGATTCCGGGGGCGGAACAGTTGCGGATCAGGGTCTGAAGGTCTTCGATGTCGCCATCGCGCTGCGGACTCTGGGTCAGCATGATCGCGGGATGTCTTTCGCGATCGATATGGCTGGATGCCAGGAAGGGTGGCGCAATGCAGTCGACGGTGATGTGATGGCACTCCGCGAGATCCCGCATCCGCTTGAGCTCATCAGGCGTCGCGTATAGCTGGCCATCGGCGATTTCGGGATAACCGCAGATCCCCTGAACGCCGTAACGTTTCAGGTATCGCAGGGGCTGTTCGTTGGTCGGCGCGCTTTGACAGCCGAGTCTGCATGACAGGCTCCTGTCCCGATCCGAACCGTCCTACGGGGCAACTGAGTTTGTTGACTCCAGTGTGCCGCTGTCCGACAATCGAACCTGGAAACAGGCAATGCGGCGCCGAACTGATTGGATGAAACTGACCGCGCGTCGGGCGGGCTTCTTAGTCCTGGCGACAATGGCCTTTTTCAGCGGTGTGCGGGGCCAACAAGATGCGCGCGCCGAGCTCGATGGCCAGTTTTCCCGCGTCGTCAGGCCTTTTGTCGAGACGTATTGCATCACTTGTCACGGCAAGCAGCAGCCCGCGGCACAGATGGATCTGAGCGGGTTAATGACGATGTCCGCCTTCATGCAGGACGGCCGTCGGTGGCTCCGAATGTCGGAGCGTCTCGAAGCGGGCCAGATGCCTCCGAAGGGAGCGCGACAGCCCACGCCGCAGGAGCGGCACGCGCTCGTCGCCTGGTTCCATGCCGTCCGCGCATACGAGACGCGCGCCAACGCGGGCGACCCGGGCGTCGTGCTGGCGCGGAGGCTCAGCAGTGAAGAGTACAATTACACGATCCGCGATCTGACGGGCGTCGACATCCGCCCGGCCCGTGAGTTTCCTGTGGATCCGGCCAACACCGCGGGCTTTGACAACTCCGGTGAAACGCTCACGATGTCGTCCACTCTTCTAAAAAAGTATTTGGCCGGCGCACGTGAAGTGGCCAGCCACATGTACCTGAAGGAGAAGGGATTTGCGTTCGCTCCCCATCCGATGCTGGTCGAAACCGACCGCGACAAGTTCGCCGTGCAACAGATCATCGATTTCTACCACCAGCAGAATATCGATTACGCCGATTATTTTCAGACCGCGTGGCGCTTCCGGCACCGGGCGGCACTCGGACAGCCCAGGGCTACGCTGGCTGGACTTGCGCGGCAATACGGCATCAGCGCGAAGTATCTGGAGACGATCTGGTCGAGCCTGGAAAGTTCGGAAAAGGTCGGACCACTGGTCAAGCTGCAAGCGATGTGGCGAGCCTTGCCCGGACCGCAGGCGGCTCAGCCGAATGCGGCGCGAGCCGGATGTGAGGAGATGCGAGCGTACATAGCCAGGGTGCGCAAGAAGGTGGAGCCTCGGTTTATCAACATTACCGCTGGGCCTATCGGCACAGCCTGGCAACCGTTGCTGATCTGGAAGAACAGGCAGTACGCGACGCATCGCCGAAATTTCGATCCCAGGCAGTTGCAGGTCGAGGGCGAACCGCCGTTCAACCAGCGGGGTGTAGTCGAGCCGGAATGGGACAACGCATTCGGTCCCGGCAAGACGATCCTGGTCGAGAATGAGCCAGACGATCCGGACCTGTCGGTTCCGGCTGGTCAACGCGTACGCTACGAAGCGGCTTGGGGCAGATTCTGCAGCGTCTTTCCCGACATGTTCTACAGGGAATCGCGCGGTCGAAACTACTTCCGGACTGGCAGGGATGAAGGCCGCTACCTGAGCGCCGGCTTCCACAACGTCATGGGCTACTTCCGAGACGACCAGCCGTTGTATGAGTTGATATTGGACGCTGAGCAGCAAGCGACGCTGGACCGGATGTGGCGCGAAATGGATTTCGTCGCCTCGATCAACATCCGCACGTACGTCGAATTCGCCAAGCTGGGGACGCGCGGAACGCGAGACGATTTCAAAGACGGCGAGCCCGAAGTGCGGGAAATCGAGGTGGAGGACATCATCTCGGAGGCGAAACTCAGGAAGCTCGAGGCCGATTACCTGGAAGTCGCCAAAGGCGGCAGCAACGTGGCGATACAAGCGGTCAGAGACTTCTTCGACACGGCCAGCGAAGGCATCGGCTGGGTCAAGCGCGCCCGTCGCGACGCTGAGGCGAGTCACTTGGAGTCGTTATGCAATTTCGCCTCGCGAGCATATCGACGGCCGTTGTCCCCGGCGGATCGCGCCGATTTGCTGTCCTTCTATCGCGAAGCACGGGAGCGCTACGGCTTGGACCATGAGGGAGCGGTTCGAGAGTCGATCGTTCTGGTCTTGACCTCTCCAAAGTTCTCGTATCGCATCGATCTGCTCGAAGGCAGCGGCGATATCCAGCCGCTGTCGAACTTCGATCTCGCCAGCCGCCTCAGTTATTTCTTGTGGTCCAGCATGCCCGATAAAGAATTGATGGACCACGCCGCGTCGGGCGACCTCGGCAAGCCTGAGATCATCAAAGGCCAGGCGCGGCGGATGTTGCAGGACTCGCGCATCCGGGGCCTGGCGGTCGAATTCGGAGGCAACTGGTTGGGCTTCCGCGATTTTGAACAGATTGGCACCGTGGATCGCGAGCGCTTTTCCTCATTCAACGACGAGTTGAAAGAGGCGATGTTCGAGGAGCCGATTCACTTCCTGATGGACGTGTTTCGCCATAACCGTTCAATCCTTGATTTCCTTTACGCTCGCGACACATTTGTCAATCCTGTTCTGGCCCGTCACTATGGCATGCCGCCCAACGAGAGTGACAAGAACGTTTGGGTCGGCATCCCCGACGCCGACCGCTACGACCGGGGCGGCATCCTCCCTATGGCCGCGTTTCTGACAAAGAACGCGCCGGGCCTGCGCACCAGCCCTGTCAAGCGCGGTTACTGGGTGGCGAGGAATATCCTGGGAGACCAAATCCCGCCGCCGCCTCCGGTAGTACCCGAGTTGCCGGTTGATGAAGCGAAGATGGATTTGCCGTTGCGCCAAATGCTGGAGCGGCACCGGAGCGATCCGAGTTGCGCCGCCTGTCACGCGCGCTTCGACTCTTTCGGATTGGCGCTCGAAACATTCGATCCGATCGGCCGGCGCCGAACCCAGGACCTGGCGGGGCGTGCGGTCGACGCTCGGGCCACTTTTCCCGGAGGCATCGAAGGAGAGGGATGGAAGGGAATCCAGAAGTATATCCGGGACCACCGCGAAGACGATTTCGTGCGGAGCTTTTCCAGCAAACTACTGGCTTATGCCCTGGGACGCAGCCTGACGCTCTCCGACGACCTGCTGATTCAGGAGATTGGCAGGAGCCTTGGCAAGAACGGCTGCTGCTTTGAGACCGTGATTGAGAGCATCGTGACGAGCCGTCAGTTTCTCAACAAGAGGACGAGGGCAAGCGACGACCAATGAGAGGCGACCTATGATTGAAATTCAGCACGCGCCCCATCGAAAGGATGAAAATCTGCTAGCCCGAAGAACCTTTCTCCGCGGCGCCGGCGTGACCATGGCTTTGCCGTGGATGGAGTCGCTGTCGGGTTTCGGCATCGGTTCCGCCTCAGCAGCCGCGGCGAATGTGCAACCCCAGCGCTTTGCCGTGCTGTTCATGGGAACCGGAATCAGCCCCGGCCGTTGGTGGGCGAAAGGAACAGGCGCAGGGATGGAATTGAGCGAGTCTCTGAAGCCGTTGGAGCCGTTCAAGGCGAAGATCAACGTCATCGACGGTCTCTTCAACAAGGCGGCCACCGGACAGGGGATACATCCGGCGATGACCGGCAACATGTTGTCAGGCGTGCCGATTCGCCGAGGTTCGATCATCCATGGCGGCATCACCATGGATCAGGTGCTGGCAAATCGCATCGGGCAGGAGACACTGCAGCCTAGTATGGTGCTTGCCTGTGAGCGGGCCATGACCGGGTTTCATGAGACAAACTTCTCGAACGCCTACAGCTCTCATATTTCGTGGCAGAGCAGCGAGTCGCCGGTGCCCAACGAAATGTATCCTTCGTTGGCTTTCGACAGCCTGTTCGAGAACGGAGGCAGACTGCGCAACACAAGCATATTGGATCGCGTGAAGGACCATGCTTTGGCGCTGAGCGGCAAGGTCAGTGCCACTGACAAACTCAAAATGGAAGAGTATCTCGCCAGCGTCCGCGAAGTCGAGCGAAGCATCGAGCGCATGCGAACCGATAAGGAGAAGGCCGAAGAGCGCGCCCGCGACGCCGGACGTCCGATGTTTGCGATGAAGCGTCCGCAGGATGGTCTTCCCGAAGATATCCGGGATCACATTCGCCTGATGTGCGACATCATCGCCCTCGGGTTTCAGACCGACAAGACGCGCGTGGCCTCGCTGGTCCTAGCTCGCGACCTGTCCGCGCTCTACTACCCGTTCCTCGGCGTGAGCAAGCAGCATCACGGCGCCTCCCATTACGATACCGAGGAGGACTATCAAAAAATCGTGCTCTTTCAAGTGAGCCAGCTGGCTTATTTGGCCCAGCGGCTGGACGCAATGCCGGAAGGGGAGAGCACCGTGTTGGACAATACCTGTTTGCTGTTCCTCTCGAACATGTGGTCCGGGACGAAGCACGACAATAAGAAGGTGCCAGTGGTCACCATTGGGGGCCTCGGCGGAAAGCTGGAAACCGGCCGGGCTCTAAACTACTTCGAATCGGAGGACGACAACCGCAAGTTGTGTAGCCTGTACCTGAGCATCATGGATCGGATGGGAGTCGAACTCGCTGAGTTCGGCGACGCCAAAATCCGGTTGGCAGGTTTCTGAATACGAGGATCGCGATTACTTACTACCCGGGTCCCAGGCTCACCCACGCTACAACTTCTTGGAAGTTCCCACGCCTCGGCGCTCGGGCTTGATGAGCGCGAACGTGCACCCGCTGATCACGAGCATAAACGCCAGCGGCAACAACGCGCGATCATAGCTGCCGAAACTCTCAACCATATAACCAAAGGCCACCGACGAAAGAAACGACCCGATCTGGCCGGCGGTATTCATCGCTCCCGAAACGGCGCCCGAATGCTCCCCGCCCAGATCCACAGCGAGGGACCAGGACACGGGTAGCATTCCATTCATGACACCCAGGCCGGCTGCGAGCAGCCAGACCGCCGTCCACGCATCGGACGTGAGAGCTGCTGCTCCGAGCAGGATTCCGGCTCCTATGAGGGTGCCCGATCCGATGGAACACCGGGCCACTCGCAGCGAGTGCCGTCGCGCCAGCCGGTCGCTCAGAAATCCACCCGCAGCTACGCCCAGGAGTCCGCAGGCCGGTGGTAGTGCGGATCCGAGTTTCATTTGATCTTCGGTCAGTCTCCGTCCTACTTGCAGATAGGTGTGAATCCACGACAGGTAGAAATACGCGCCCCAGCAGTAGCAGTGATACATCAACATGAGCAGCAATAGGTTGCGGTCGCGCAACAGCCTTGCCCAAGGCGCGCTGTTATGCCGGACCGCCGACCCATCGCCAATCAGTTTAATTTCGTCCTGCGTAATACCGGCTTTTTCGGACGGCCGGTCGCGGAACCAACTCTGCCAGGCAAGACTCCAGAGGATGCCTAACGAACCGAAAAGCCAGAAGGACGGACGCCACCCGTAGCGCTTCTGGATGGCAACCACCATCAGAGGAGTAGCAATTCCGCCGAGGCCCGTTGCCAGCCAAAGCACACTGAGGGAACGCGCGCGCTCACGCTCCGGCGTCCACCGTGAGATCGTCAATGCGGAATTGGGAAAAGATCCCGCTTCTCCGGCGCCGAACAGAAATCGCACGACTAGCAGGACCGGGTACGTGGAGACCAGGCCCGTAGCCGCCGTGAATACGGACCACCACAGTACGATGCGGGTCAGCACGCGGCGCGGCCCGATCCGGTCGCCAAGAGCGCCGCTCGGAATCTCGAAGGCCGCATAGGCTATGGTGAAGGCCCCGATGACCCAGCCCCATTGGACAGGAGTAAGGTGCAACTCCTGCTGAATGCGAGGGCCGGCCACCGAGATGCACAACCGGTCCAGGTACATCACGAAAATCAGGAGAAACAAGAGCGCCAGTACCTTAAAGCGGTAGGGCATCAGAGCTCCGCTTCTAACGTCGGTACGTCCGCTTCGATATTAGGAATCAGTACCGCTGGAGGTCGGGCTTGGTCACTTTTTCCCTGGCTCCGTCTGGATTGAGCGTCGATTTCGATATGGACCTCCTGTGGTTAACCTGGGAACTCTATCGGAGCCTGGTCGTCAGCAGCCCAACGTGAGTTGCGGCCGATGGTCGCCGTGCGTAACGATCCCTACGCTTGTATGAGCTGGCGTAGCCGTTCCGCCGTCCATTTTACGGCGATGCCGATCATGGCTTCGCCCTTCGCCGTGGTGGCCAGCTTCGCCTCCCGTGCAAACTCCTCCTCCTGCGTTGCGGATGCAGGATCCTTGATGTGCAACAGCGGCTTGATCCGCACGTAGTCCACGCCCTCCCAATGCACCCGTTGCGGAAATGCCGCCATCGCAAACGAGGTTTCGAATTCTCCCGCATGGCCGGGCGCTTTCCCGCTTTGCATATATCGTTTGATGATCTCTGGCGAGTAGGCGTCCCAATAGGAGTTGGTCTCGATCCGAATGCCCAGCTTGCGGGCGAATTCAGGGACGCTTTCCTGCAGCGGCGCCACGTTTCCTCCGTGACCATTCAGCACAAGAATGCGAGTGACACCATGGGTCCGAAGGCTCTCGCAAATCTCGAACACGATCGCGAGAAAGGTCTCCTTTTTCAGTGACAGCGTGCCTTTGCGGTCCATCCAATGCGGCGAAATGCCGATTGGCACCGGCGTCGCGACCGTCACTTGAGGGTAGACGAGCAGGGCCGCCTGTTGAGCCACGAGAGTTACGCTGGCCGTGTCGTTGATCATGGCCAGGTGCTCGTTATGCTGCTCCGTGCTGCCGGTCGGCACAATCACGGCTTTGAGCGTACCGCCCTCGATCGCTTCCCGGAACTCCTTGCGCGTGCTCTCCCATAGCAGCACTTTCCGCGGGTCCACGTAGGTGTCGCCGGCGAGGGCCACATCGACGGAAGCCGGCTTTGCTGTAAGCGCACTCAACCCAACGGCGAGCGTGCGGACGAACGTGCGACGGCGCTTCGGATCAAACATTGTCCGATTATAAAGAAGTTGGCGGTAGACTGTTACAAACCATGAATCGGGTCGGCGTCCTTGGATTTCTCCACGAATCGAACACGTTCCTGCCGGTCCCCACCACCTACGAGGACTTCGCGCGCACTTCTATGACGCGCGGCGCCGGGATGCTCGAACGCTGGAAGGGCGGTCGTCACGAGCTTTCCGGAATGTTCGGCGGCCTGGACGAGAGTGGCTTAACGGCCGTGCCCTGCATGGCAACGTTCGCGGTTCCAAGCGGCGCTTTGACCGATGACGCATACGAGCGGCTGGTTGCCGAGCTGTTGGATTCCGTGCGGCAGAATCTGCCGGTGGATGCACTGCTCGTCGCGCTGCACGGCGCGACCGTGAGCGTTGCGTATCCCGATGCCGACGGAGAATTTCTTCGGCGGTTGCGCGAAATGGTGGGACCGGAGATGCCGGTCGTCCTCACACTCGATTTGCATGCCAATATCTCGGCGGCGATGGCGAAGCACAGCACCGCCCTGGTCACTTACCGCACTAACCCGCACCTGGATCAGGAGGAACGCGGCCGGGAAGCGGCGCGCCTACTTGCGCGCACGATACGTGGCGAGGTGCGGCCGGTGCAGGCGTTGGCAGCTCCGCCTTTCTTCGTCCAGATCAGCAAGCAGTACACCGCTGTCGAGCCCGCGCGCTCGCTGTACGCCGCCGTTCAGGAGGTGATGGCTTGGCCGGGGATCCTTTCCGCGAGCACGGCCATGGGCTTCTATTACGCGGATGTGCCCGAGATGGGCACGACCTTTATCGCCGTGGCCGATGGCGACGTGGTTTTGGCCCGCCGGGCTGCGCGCTGGATGGCGGAGCGGGCTTGGGCTCAACGTCAGCAGTTCACCGGCGATCTTCCCGACTCGGCGACTGCGGTCCGCTATGCGAGTTCCAAGGCCAGGAAGCCGGTGGTGCTGATGGATGTGGGTGATAATGTCGGCGGCGGCAGCCCGGGCGATTCCACGACTCTGTTTGCAGAATTGTTACGCCAGAAGGTGCCGAACGGTCTTGTGATTCTCTACGACCCGGAATCGGTAGCGCGTTGCGTGGGGGCCGGAGTCGGCGCCGAAGTGAACTTGCGGGTGGGAGGGAAGGGAGATCGGGAACACGTTCACCCCGTCGCGGTGGATGGCCGCGTGCGGACGCTCGCCGATGGAGTGTATGTTGAAACCGAGGTGCGGCACGGCGGATGGGGACGTTATGACCAGGGGATCACGGCCGTGGTCGAAACGCCCGACCGGCACACCGTCGTCCTCACCAGCCGGAGGATGGCGCCTATGAGCTTGGAGCAGGTGATCAGCCTCGGGATTCGCCCCGAACGCAAGGACATCCTGATCGTGAAAGGCGTAGTGGCGCCGCGCGCCGCTTACGAGCCGATCGCCGGAGAGGTGATGTTGGTGGACACGCCCGGCGTAACGAGCGACGACCCGCGCCGTTTCGCATACGTGCGCCGCCGCCGTCCGCTGTTTCCGCTCGAACCGGACGCAGTGTACGGCGAAGGCCTCGAACATACTGCCGAAGGCGTATAGGCCGTCACGCGGCTGGCCTGTTACGAAAGGTCCGAAAAGACGACTTCCAGGAGGGCGAGCGTGTCGTCAATGTCGCGATCCGTGTGGGCGGCGGAGACATACATGCGCCCATCGGGCACGATGTGCAGACCGTGTTCGAGCGCGCGGTGCAGGAACCGGTTCAGCAGGCAGGTGTCATCGGCGAGGGTGTCGCGATAGTCACTCAGCTCCGTCCGGTTGGTGAAGTGGATGGCGAACGCCGCGCCGAATCCCGAGACGAGGACGGGGATGCGAGCCATTCGGCGGATGCCGTCGATCAGACGCTGCCCCATCCGGCGCGCGTGAGCGAGGGCGGCGCCATTGTCGCGCGCCAGTTCGGTCAAGGTCGCATTGGCCGAAGCCAGGGAAACCGGGTTGCCGTTGAAGCTACCGCCGAATGCCACGCCATCGTACATTTGCATCACGATGTCGGCGCGTCCCGCGATGCCACTGAGCGGCGCGCCGCCGCCGACCGCCTTCCCGAAGGTCGCCAGATCCGGAACAACCCCGTAATATTCCTGCGCTCCCCCGATTGAGAGGCGGAAACCCGTGATCACCTCGTCGAAGATAAGGAGGATGCCGCGCTCCGTGCAGAACCGGCGGGCCTGCTCGAGATAGCCAGGTTGTGGAAGAACGCAGCCACTGTTGCACAGCACCGGCTCCATAACGACGGCAGCTATGCCGCCGTCCGCGGTTGCGCAGTCCAGCATGTCGATGTCATTCCATTGAGTGACGGCGACGTTCTCGGCGGAGTTGGGGACTTGCCCCCGCGAACCGAGGGCCGGAGCACCGAGCTGCCCAACCGATGGTTTATAACTGACGAGCGCACCGTCCATCCACCCGTGATAGTGGCCCTCGAACTTGAGGATGCGGTTCTGGCCGGTGAACGCGCGGGCGAGACGGAAGGCGATCTGGCAGGCCTCGCTGCCGCTGGAAGTGAACTGCACTAGCTCGGCGCAGGGCATCAGGCGCTGGATCTGTTCGGATACTTCGAACTCCAGCTCATGCTGTGCGCCGTAGTCGGCGGGAAGCTCCGCCTGCCGGCGCATCGCCTCCACGATGGCGGGATGGCAATAGCCGAGGATCATCGGACCCCAGGCGAGGCAGTAGTCTATATACTCATTCCCGTCGACATCCTCCAGGCGTGCACCGCAGCCGTTACGGAAGTAGAGCGGCACGGGCGCCTTGGCGCGGAAGGGGCTGCTAACGCCCCCGGCGAGCGATCGCCTGGCCCGTTCCAGGTTTTGATGAGATCGGCTCCAGTTCATCTGATCTTCCTATCAGGCCGGCAGCCTCTCCGGGCCTTACGCTCCAGTGCGGTTTACAGGATGGAGGGCTCATATCTCCATCCCGTCGGTCAGAAATTTTACCACTGTCGGATCTACGCCGCTCGCGCCGAGGGGTTTATGTCCGGCCATCACCTCGCGATATCTCGGAACAACTCTCTTCCCGCGCTTGGCCATGGTTGAGCGTAGAATCTAGGAAATGAGCGTCATCAATTTGGACAGGCGGCGATTTCTCGCCGCCGGGGCCGGGGCGGCACTCAACCTTCAGGCCCAAGCGCCTAAGAAGCGCGTGGCAGCCATCATCACCGTGTACACGCAGGATCATGGTTTTTACTCGCATGCGGCGGTAATTGTCGGAAGACTGCTCGAGGGCTATTCTCCAAACGGCGTCTTCACCGCACCGCGTACTCAACTGGTATCGATGTATACGGCTCAGACTCCGGCGAACGATCTCAGCCGTGGCCTTTCGCAAAAGTACGGGTTTAAAGTCTACCCCACCATCAAGGATGCGATGACGCTCGGAGGCGACGACTTGGCCGTGGATGCAGTCTGCTTCATCGGCGAGCATGGCAATTATCCGTATAACGAACGGGGTCAGCACCTCTATCCCCGCTACGAGTTAATGGAGCCCATCGTTGAAGTGTTCCGACGCACGGGCAGGACTGTTCCCGTCTTTTCGGACAAACATTTTTCTTATTCCCTCTCCAAGGCCAAACAGATGTACGCGTGGTCGCGCGAGTTGAACTATCCGGTAATGGCGGGCTCGTCTATTCCGCTGACCCAGCGCTCGCCCCGTCTCGAGATTCCTTACGACGCGGAGATCGAGAACGCGCTCACGCTAGGCTATGGCGAACTGGACGCCTACGGCTTTCACACGCTGGAGGCTCTGCAGTGTATGGTGGAGCGGCGCAAGGGTGGCGAAACAGGAATCCGGTCCGTCCATTGGATCGAAGGCGACGCTGTCTGGCAGTGGCGAGATGGACCTGGGCGCTGGAGTATCCCGCTGTTACAGGCCGCGCTCTCTCGCAACCCCTCTCTCAAACCGGGACGCCTCGAGGACAATGTGAAACAGCCGGTTGTCTTTCTGCTCGAATATTTCGACGGGATGCAGGCCGCCTCATACATGCTGGAAGGACATGTGAAGGCCTGGAGTTTCGCGGCGAAATTGAAGAGCAGCGCCGAGCCCGTATCTACTTTTTTTGAGCAGGGAGATCGGCCGGGCAGCCGCCCTTTCCCCCATTTCGATGCACTGGTGCATTGCATGGAGGAGATGTTTATCAGTGGTAAGCCGCTCTATCCTGTCGAGAGAAGCCTTCTGACCACGTGCACTCTGTCGATGCTGTTCGAGTCCCGCGCCTGGAAGAAGCGCATCGAAACCGAGCAACTGCGAATCTCTTATCGAGCACTTCGCGACACATACTTCCAGCGGGCGTAAACCCCGCGGCGCGGTTTTTACCAGAGCAGTTTCAGCCCGAACTGGATTTGGCGCATCGGCGAAATCGTGCTCGTAATCGCGCCCGGTCCTTGCACGATATTGGCTTGCGACGGAAATATGAGGTTCCCCGAGGCGCCCGCCGTAGGTCGGAAACCGCCGCCGGTGTTCAGGCCGCCGTTTGGAATGCCAAACTGCGGCGTGTTGGTGAGGTTGAAAAACTCCGCCCGGAACTGCAGGTTTAGGCGCTCTATCAACTTGAAGTTCTTAAAGAGAGAGACATCCGCATTGTGGAACCCGGGACCCTCCAGTATCGCTCGACCGGAGTTGCCGTAATGGCAGGTTTGTGGAAGGGCCGAATTTTGACAGCTCACGATATGAAAGGCGTCGGGATCGAACCATTGGTTGATGGTCTGATTTGCGAGTGATCCGTTCGCAAGGCGATCCGGACGCACAGGGTTGTTGCCGGTGTTGATGATGTTGCCTTGCGAGACGGTGAATGGGAAACCCGTGCGGAAACTGAGGATGCCGTTTGTCTGCCAACCGGCGAGAACTGCGCCCGCCACTCCTTTCGACAGTGATTTGATCATGGGCACGTTGTAAAGGAAGCTCATGGTGGCAACATGGGTAGCGTCAAAGCCGAGCCGGCTCTTTTCCGCGGCGCGGTTGTTCGCATCCTGGTAGGTATTCGAATTGATGCCGTCGCCTTCGTTGCGGCCGTAGCCTGTCATTTCCGACTTGGAGTAAGTGTAGGCGAAAGTCATGAGGAAACCCTGCGAAAATTCCTTTCTCACGCTCACCTGCAGGCCTTCATAGAAGGCGTTTCCTCCAGAGTCAAGGAAGCGTATACGGGAGAGCGGACGCAAAATGCCGTTATCCAGAATGAATGGAAACGGGCGCCGCGATTGGACGGTATCGTTCGCTCCGCTGGGAATAAATGGCCCTGGATTGTTCTTCTCCACGGTTTGATCGACGTGCACTGACTTGCTGCCGACATAGCCCACCTGAAGAGTCGTCGACCAGGGCAGACGGCGCTGGATATCGAAGGTCCACTGCGCTACATAGGGTTGGTAATTGTTCCTGTTCAGCACATTTGCGTTGGCGATCGAGGCTGGGTTTGGTGTGCCGAAGGGACTGTTGAAGTCATAGAGGGTTGCGCCCGGAACGTACACCCCGTTGCGAATGGTGTTCGCGAAGTTCGAAGAGCCCGATAGCGGCGGGTTGAGATTGAGGATCGTATAGTTATTCAGCTGATGAACGTTGTAGAAAATCCCGAAGCCGGAGCGGACCACCCAGTTTTCCGTTAACCGGTACGCCAGGCCGATGCGCGGCTGGAACTGCTTCTTCGATGGATCGTAGAAGTTGTACACGGTACGGATCTTGTCGGGCACGTATTGCAAAGGCTTATCGAGACCGTTCCGCCATTCCGCGCTTCGCCACAGACCGGCGATGTCGGTTGCCGGCGAATTGTACTCCCAGCGCAGCCCAAGATTCAGAGTTAGCTTCCGCGATGCCTTCCAGTCGTCCTGAACGTAGACGCCCCAGCGATTCTGCCGCACGTCCGTTAGCGGCAGTCCTTCGGGCGAATCCGCCGAAGAAGGCGCGCCCAGCAGGAACGCTGCAAATCCGTTATTGGCGACATCACCGTTGAAATTGAACGCGCCGCGCGGGACATTCGCCGCGCCGCGGAAAAGCTGCACACGCCGGTAGTCTATGCCCGCTTTGAAAGTGTGCGGTCCTGTGCTGATCGTGATGCTGTCGCCAAATTGATACAGGCCATTTTGATCGAAACCGTTGCCGCCATCCGGCTCAGACAGGCTATAGGAGCCGGAGATGCTCATGGTCGGAATGCCCGTTTCGCGCGGGGTGAACGGCCGATTGTTGTCGTTGATGACATTAAAATCCTTGATGCCAAACTTCGAAACGTTGAAGTCTGTGTTGGCGCGGGGATTGAACGTGTCGTCGCGGGAGGCGACGTAACCGACGCGGAACTCGTTGATGATCGTCGGCGTAAAGATGTGTACCCAGCTGCCAGCATAGTTATGGTTCCTCGCAACCACCCTATAGCTGAATTGTGGATTATTCGGAATTTGGAACAGGAACGGAATATTGGTCGCGTAGCGGAAAAAGATCTTGTCGTTCACCGAAAACGTGTGGTCGCCGCGAACGAAGTATTGATTATCGTTGA
>Ga0126379_10000497_pt1 | contig 21729 bp, 14 predicted proteins | sample PanSoiMetPlot_24_FD_92640 | JGI IMG/M metagenome (GOLD analysis project Ga0126379, IMG submission 92640) | Tropical forest soil microbial communities from Panama - MetaG Plot_24 | ecosystem: Environmental > Terrestrial > Soil > Tropical forest > Bulk soil | place: Panama | collected 2016-02-17
CACGAACCCATCCTGGCAGTTATGTGAATTTTATCTTTTTTTCAACGGGTTACGCAGAAAATCTTAGATTTCCCACTTGATAATGGGGTAAAAAGGGAAAAACATTTCCACTCCTGCGATTGCCAAGCATTCTGTGGAAAAATCCTGGCCACTGATTGAATAGTTCGACTAGATTATAGGTTGGTCATCAATGAGCATAAACAAATCTAGCTGGTACCCGCCGTCTCTAACCCACTCAGGCGATGGATGAACCGCATCAGCCGAATAATGCGGGAAGGTATGATGAGGGGAATCTGTGACAACACGTTGGGCACAAAAATGGTCCCGCCTAACCCAGATGAGCTGGGACGAAATCCGCACGCGCTTCGGGCAGGCCACCAACAAACGTTTGGACTTCGCCTATTATCAGATGGGACTCAGGCCCCGTACCCGGCAACTGCTGCCGTCACCTTCCCGATCGGTGAAATTCTTCCTTGATGTGAGTGAGTTGCCAAAACGCAGCAATCTTCTTCGCGAGCACCTGCCAGAGGAAGTGGGAAACATTATTGATCGGGCAGACCGCATCTGCTGTCATAAATTCGACTTGCTAGGATACGAAGGAATCAATTACGGTTCTGAAATCGACTGGCATCTCGATGCGGTTCACAGGAAGCGCGCTCCTCTGAAGCCCTGGTACAAGATTGATTTCCTCAATTTCTCCGAAGTCGGCGATCACAAGATCATCTGGGAACTTAATCGTCATCAGCACCTGGTTACGCTGGCCAAGGCGTGGTGCCTGAGTGGGGAGCGCCGTTTTGCCGATGAATTATGCGCGCAATGGTATTCGTGGCAAAAAGCGAATCCCTATCCGCTCGGTTGTAATTGGGCAAGCACCTTGGAAGTTGCGTTCCGCAGCTTCTCCTGGATTTGGGTTCGTCAGCTCATCGCGGGCTGCCCTTCGCTTCCGGTATCTTTCGAGACCGATCTTCTTCAGGGATTGTGGCTGAATGGCCGCTATATTGAGCGGTATTTGTCTACCTACTTTTCCCCCAACACACACCTGCTGGGAGAGGCCGTCGCTCTCTTCTATATAGGCGCGCTTTGTCCGGAAATCCCCACTGCGGGAAGTTGGCAGGAACACGCATGGCACATCATTTTGCGCGAGGCCGACCGCCAGGTTCGTCCCGATGGAGTTTATTTCGAGCAGGCGCTCTATTATCACGTTTATGCACTTGATTTTTTTCTCTACGCGCGAATCCTAGCCGAATTGAATGGCCTATCGATTCCCCGAGGGTTCGAGGCAATCCTCAGGAAAATGCTGGACTTCCTTTATGTGCTATCTCAATCCGGATCACCTGAAGGATTCGGCGACGATGACGGCGGTAGAGTTTTCAATCCCCACAGGAACCGCATCGAACACATGACCGATCCGCTCGCGATCGGAGCGCTGGTGTACGCACACGAGGAATATGCCAACGCCGCTAGCTTGACCGAAGAGGCAATTTGGCTGTTCGGGGAGACAGCCATCGCCAAACTGGCACGACAGGCGCCTGATTTCCTTCCTAGCTCGCACGCCTTCCATGCAGGCGGGGCCTATCTCATGTGTGACAATGAACCATGTCGGCAGCAAATGATGATTGACGGCGGTCCGCAAGGGACCGGCCATTGCGGTCACGGGCATGCTGATGCGCTCAGCCTCCGCTTCTCAGTGGGTGGGCAGCGGATCCTCATCGATCCCGGAACATGCGTTTATATTTCGGATGGCGACGAACGCAATCGATTTCGAGGCACCGCCGCCCACAATACACTTACGGTTGACGGCGTTGATCAAGCTGTTCCCCAAGGTCCTTTTGCCTGGAACTCAATTCCCCAGGTTAAAACGGAACGCTGGACCGCTGGCGAGAGCTTCGAGTTGTTTGTCGGCAGCCATGATGGATATGCCAGACTACCCGACCCAGTCATACACCGCCGGCTTATTTTCCACGTCAAAGGCGGGTTCTGGCTGGTGCGCGACATCGCGGAAGGGCGACAGGAACACCTGCTGAAAATTTCTTGGCATTTCGCCCCTGGGCTCGAGCTAGTGAAAGAAAAACATGTTCTGACGGCCAAACCACCTGATTCACGACGGCCAGCTCGCAACGCACTCGCCGGCGTCGCACTTCTAAGTGCAGACAATCCTGTTTGGAAAGCAGAATTATTCTCGGGATGTGATTCACCTGCCTATGGCGCCCGGCAGTCTGCGCCGGCAGCATGTTTCAGCGCTCGTGTAGCTCTGCGCGCGGAGTGTTCGGTGCTGATCGTGCCCCTTGCGTATGGCTACACTTTGGGTACTTTCAGCGAACTGCACGAACCCCGCTCGACGGTTCGAAGCTATCGTTATGACCTGCCGCGAAGCACTCGCTACGTTTTCTTATGCGAAAGCGGCGAACCTTGGTGTTGTGGCGCTTGGGCGAGTGATGCCAACTTGCTTTACGGCGAAGTGGAGGACGGGCGATTGACTCGCATCATCATGGTGTCGGGCTCGTTCGCAAAATGGCAGGACAAGGATCTGCTCGTTTTACAGGAGAAGGTCGAGTGTTCAGAGTGGCGGAAGGGCAAAACCTACGCTGCCGCGAATAGTACGGTAAAGTATTCCGCAGAAGCTAATATCGAGTTTTTTCATCCCGTAGTGTAGTTCCGGTGCAGGTGGATTAGTCGATGTGTGGAATAGCGGGAGTCTATGAGTTCCGGGACGGCGTTCGCGCTGACGCCAGTGTTGTTCGTCGCATGTGCGATGTGATCGCGCACCGCGGGCCCGACGACGATGGCATCTACACCGATGGCAAAGTCGGTATTGGCATGCGTCGCTTAAGTATTGTCGATCTGGCGGGCGGACACCAGCCCATGAGCGGCGAGAACGAGTCCTTGTGGATCGTCTTCAATGGTGAAATCTACAATCATCGGGAACTCCGGGAAAAATTGATTGCCCGCGGTCATGCCTACCGCACCCATAGCGATACCGAAACCATTGTGCACCTTTACAAAGAATATGGGAAAGATTGTGTTCAACACCTGCGCGGGATGTTCGCTTTCGCCATCTGGGACAAGAAACGGAAAACGCTGTTTATCGCACGTGACCGACTTGGCATCAAGCCGCTGTATTACCGCCTGGGGGAGAACAACTTCCTGTTCGGTTCGGAGATCAAAGTCCTCCTCGCCTACCCGGGTGCCAGGGCGGAATTCGACCGGTCATGCTTGCCCGAATACCTCGCCTTCGGCTACCTCTCTGGAGCCGAGACGTTTTACTCCGGCATCCGCAAGCTGCTGCCCGGACATACGCTCGAAATTGGCACTAGCGGTGAACTGCACATTGAGAACTATTGGGACCTATCCTTCAGCGGCGAACCGGTCGCTCGAGACGAACGCTACTACGTCGACAGCTATCGTGATCTATTGGAAGGCGCCGTCAAGAGTCATCTTATGAGCGATGTCCCTCTCGGTGTATTTCTGAGCGGCGGTATCGATTCCAGTGCGGTGGCGGCAGTCATGACTAAGATCCGGCGTGAGCCTATCGAGACCTTCTCGGTTGGTTACAAAGAACAACAATACAGCGAACTGCCTTACGCGCGAACCGTCGCGCAGCATCTGAACTCGATTCATCACGAAGTTTTTGTCGGGTGCAAGGATTTCTTCAATGCTCTTCCCCGGCTGATCTGGCATGAGGACGAACCGATCGTTTGGCCCTCTAGCGTCGCTCTCTATTTTGTCGCACAACTGGCTCGCGAGCGTGTAAAGGTAGTTTTGACCGGCGAGGGCAGCGATGAGACACTCGCGGGATATTCCCGCTATGGCTTTACTCTTAAAAACTCTGTATTGGACAAAATCTACCGTGGGGCTATCCCGCCCTTCCTTCGCCGGGGAATACGCAACGGCATCGCCACTTCCAATTGGATCAATGCAACGGTACGACGGAAATTGTCCCACACCTTCCTCGGGGTGGATGGTGAGGCCTGGGTTTCTTTTTATTTTGATAATTTCTTTTCGGCTTTCCATCAGCAGGATCGAGACGAATTGCTGACGGAGGAAGCGCGGTCTGAATTCGCTCCCGACGCTGCGTACAAAAACGTGCTTGCTTATTGGGAACGATCGTCGGGAGATCTATTGCAGCGCCTCCTGTACACGGATATTAAGACCTACCTGGTTGAACTGCTCATGAAGCAGGACAATATGAGCATGGCTGCGTCGATCGAGAGTCGTGTCCCCTTTCTGGATCACGTCTTAGTGGAATGGGCGCTCCAGGTTCCTACAAAAATGCAGATCCGCGGCACGGCGGGTAAGCAAATTTTGAAAAGAGCTATGGAGGATTTGCTACCACACTCGATTCTGTATCGGCCCAAGCTGGGATTCCCTACCCCCTGGAGCGGATGGTTGGGCGGTCAACAACTGGACGTCATCCAGGAATTGCTCCTCACCCCGCGGTCCTTAAGTCGCGGGTTCTTCAAGCGGAATTCGGTTGAGAAGCTCTTTCGGGAACATCGTGCAAAATATCGCGACCATTACGATCGCATCTGGCGGCTGCTGAACCTTGAGCTTTGGCATCGCACATGTCTCGAGGGCGAGGTGCCACGTCCTGATTGCACGCAAGCCGAGCTGGCTTCAAGCATCTGAGCCACGCGCATGGACGAACGTGTCCATTTTTAAGCCTAGAAATCAGCGGATCGCGTTCATTAATTCTGCTGCGGACTCGCCTTCACACAAAACCAGCGCGCGGTATACTTCCAGCCACCGACTCCGAACGACCGGCCATTCATATTTCCTCAATTCCTGGTAGGCGTTCAGGGCCAATTGCCGAGCGAGTTCAGCATCCGTGAGGACTCGGACTACATTCCTGGCCAAGGCCTGCGGATCTCCCACCGGCGACAGCAATCCAGTGCGCTCATGGTCGACGAAGTACGGCAAACTCTCAGGTGCAGTACTGATCACCGGTGTTCCCGACGCAAACGCCTCGAGGATCGATATCGGCATGTTGTCCAGGCACGAGGCATTGATGAAGACATCGGCACGATCGTAAAAGCGGGCGATCTCCTCGCGTCCAGCCACTCCTGCGAAATTGACGCCCGAAAGGTTGAGCTCGCGCACCAGTTGGCGCACTGAGGCCTCGGTTGCCCCACCCCCCACGAGGTCGAGCTGCGCCTCGGGAAACCTCTTTTTTAGCTCGGCGAAGGCTCGTACCACCACGTCGATACCGTAGTAGCGATGGAATCCTCGGGTGCAGACCAGGTGCGGCCGTAGCGGGCTCCGCGGCCGATATGTGAACTGCGAAAGATCTACAACATTGGGTACTATGTCTGCGGTCAAACCGAATTCGCGAAAAACGTCTACGAGGTAACCAGAAGGTACGACCAACCTATCCGCGCTGGCCAGCACCGGGCGCGCACTTCGAAAACGCCGCAGATGATCGCGCGCCTCGCCGCTGTGATAGTGAATCAGAACCTTCCTACCCCTAAGCCGGGCTATGATCCAGGCTGGAACTGGCGCAACTAAGAACGACCAGTAGGAGGCCGAAAATACGTGCGCAATATCCGCATTTCCAAGCCCCCTCCACAACGCAGCCAAATAGAAGGGCAGACGTACTATAGTACGAAGACCGGGGAACCAATTTACCCATTTGATCCATCCCGGCAGAACGGGGTCGATGGGAATGAACGAAGCCTCGACGGCGGGATCGTGTTGCCAATTTCGCAACAGCAGATCCGCCTGGACAGACTGGCCGCCTACATAGCCGAGCGAAGCGGCGATGGTTGCAACTCGCAACCGGGGGCCAGGTGCGGATTCTTTCCTGAGAGAGATGGGCTTACGCCGCCACATCTTTCGTCGCCACAGCTCCGTATACAGCTCCTCGTGGCGCTTCCGCGTTAAGTCGAGACTGAAATTCGCGCTGGCAAACTCCCGCGCCCGCGTACCCATGTCACAGCGCTGTCGGGGCGCTCGAACCAGATCTTCGATAGCGCACGCGAGCTCATCTTCATCCGTAGCAGAAATCAAAATCCCTTTTCCCTCTCCGAGAAGTTCAATACTGCCACCCACTCGGCTGGCTATCACAGGAAGACCTGCTGCCATCGATTCCAGTACCGCGTTCGATAAGCTCTCCGATGCTGATGGAAGCACAGATATATCCAGGGATGCCAATATCGCCGGGATATCTCGGCGATCTCCCAGGAACAGAACCTGGTCCCTGCAACCCAGACTTTGCGCTTGATTTTCCAGCTCGCGACGCAAGGGACCATCGCCCACCAGCACGAATTCCAGACTCGAATTTGCGTGGCATAACTTTGCCGCCGCGCGAAGGAAAAGACTGTGATTCTTTGACCGGGAATTCATGCGAGCGATCATTCCGACGCGCAAGTGCCCAGGAATGCGGGGCAAGGCTGGTTCGGTATCGGCGAATGCCGAGAGCTCCAGGCCGTTTCCAATAACCGCAATCTTGGAAGCAGGCACGCGGGCAGCGATAAGCCGGTTGGCAGCCGCTTGCGAGTTGCAAACAACAGCGTCGCACCACCGAAATGCCTCCACCTGCGCCCGAAATTGAGCCGGCGTAAGCAAGTCTCCCAGCTGGCGCTGGCTGCCGATGATAACCGGCACTCTCGCCAGGAGAGCGGCGGGAACGAGCGTAAGGTTGGTATAAAAATCGTACGCATGTGCAACTTGAATATCGTTCCTGCGCAGATGCCGGGCGAGGCGTATCCGCACGTTCAGAGCTTTCCATCCGTACAAACTTCCGCCAAGACGGAAGCTGGGTACTTGCCCGATCCCGTCCGACAAAGCACCGCGTCGCATGATGCAACCCAAGTGCACTCGAAAACCATCTCGTTTCAAGGAGTTGGACAGGGCAACGAATTGCCTTTCGCTACCACCGGTCTCAAAGCTATTGATCATTAAGAACACGCCGGGAAGCAATGCTGGTGCCGCTCGGCCACCAGGCTTCTCGGTGGATTTCGACTGGCATGTCGAGAACACGCGGGGGTCGACCATCACAGGCGTCCTGTTGTGGGTGAAGCAGCGACCTCGTAGGCATGGCTTCGGACGTCAGACCCGATTCTTGCGAGGAAATTCCTTTGCCACAGCTCGAACATCATCAGCCGCCAAATGCGGGGTGAATGATCCCTGCGGCCTGCGAAATGCTCCAGCAGCAGGCGACGTACACCGGCCGGATTCAAGTAGCCACGCTGCAAGGTACGCGTATCGAGCAACGTATCCAGAACCAGATCTTTCAATGCATTTCGCATCCAGTGCACCAGTGGCAATGCGAAACCCTGCTTTTTGCGATCCAAAACCTCGTCCGGCACCCCCAACCGTCGCGCCAGTTTACGGAAGATGTATTTCTGATCATTTCCTCGCATCTTCCATTCCGGCCGCAGCGCCACCACCCACTCAACGAATTTATGATCCAGAATCGGACAGCGTGCTTCTAACGATGTGAGCATGCTCATCCGGTCAACCTTGGTCAGAATGTCGCCCGGGAGATACGTCTTGGTATCGAGATATAGTACTCGACTTAACGGACTCTGCCCGGAGTCGGTTTTCAGATAATGCCAAAAGGGTAATAACGGATCTTCGTCGGCAGCCGCTCTACGCTGGAAGTCTTCACTCAGCAGGTTCATTTCCCGCACGAATGCCCGAATGGTGACCCCTTCCATATATCGTTCCTGCCAAGGCAAGGATATGCTGTATGCCAAATTTCGCCCGGGAACTCTATACGGAATTTTTCTGTGTATCGTATCGCGATATAATTTCTTCGTCCAATCTGGTAAGTACTTGAACGATCTCTCATTCAAATGAATGCGGTACCTTTCATAACCCGCGAACAGCTCATCACCACCATCTCCCGATAACGCCACCTTGACATGCTGCCGCGCCAGCCGGGAGATGTAATAAGTGGGTAGCATCGAGGAATCGCCAAATGGCTCCTCCAGCGAGTGGGTCAGACTCTCCACGGTCTCGACGACGTTCGGTTCGAGAATCAGTTCCTGATGATCGGTGCCGAATTTCTGGGCTACCCTGCGCGCGTACTCGGCCTCATTGAAATCGGCTTGGCGAAAACCAATAGAGAAACTTTTGATTGGCGAAGAGCTGAGCCGAGACATCAACGCGACCACGGTGGACGAGTCCGTTCCTCCGCTCAACATCGCGCCCAAGGGGACGTCGGAAATTAAGCGGATTCGAACCGCTTCCCGCAGTTCGTGTTCGAGTTCCTCCAGACAGGCTTCTTCACTGGCGGGCTGGTATGTGCCGAAATCGGGCAAATCCCAATACTGCCGAATGTGAACTCGACCAGTTTCGTATTCCAGAACGTGCCCCGGAGGCAGTTTCCGAACATTTTGGAATGCCGTTTCGGGATCAGGTATATACCCGATCAACATGTAACGCAGCAGCGCCTTTTCATCAACAGTCGCCAGTTCCGGCGCCACGGCGAGGATGGACTTCATCTCCGAGGCGAACAACAGGGAATCCTTGGTCACTGCATAATGAAGAGGCTTCTTTCCAAGCCGATCGCGGGCCAACAACAAGAGCTTCCTTCGCTCGTCGTAAATGGCAAACGCAAACATACCTCGGAGCCTGTCTACACAGCCTGCTCCATATTCCTCATAGAGGTGGATGATTACTTCGGTATCGCTGTGGGTCCGAAAAAGATGCCCTCGATCTTCTAACTCAGGCCTGAGCTCGGGAAAGTTATAGATCTCGCCGTTAAACACGATCCATGCGCTTCGGTCCTCGTTGAAAACGGGCTGATGCCCGCCGGCAAGGTCAATAATGCTGAGTCGGCGCATGCCAAGACCCGCACCCCCCTTAACAATTACACCCGCATCATCCGGCCCGCGATGAATGATCTGCTGGCACATCTCCTGGATCGTGAACTCATCGACCCCCGCTCCTGACGTGTTGACTATCCCTGCAATTCCACACATGGTGCCTCTAGTCGTTTAGCGCTTTTCTTGAGCCCATCGCAGATCTGGACTGGACAACATTCGTACGACGCCTCAGACTGTAATCTCTGTAGTCCCCAGGGTTGCCTTCCCGACCATCGCAGGCGGCAAAGATAATGTTCACCATCTCGCGAGCAGTAACGAAATGCAGTATTTCCCCCCTATTATCGGCGCCTCTGACGAGATCCTGAAGAAATTTCCGCATAGGTGCCCCGCGCACCACCTCTGTTTGCGTCGGATCCATGCTGTGACAATGCAACTTGATGAACAGCCAGTCCGGACGCCCCTTGATCGTGATCGCAGCTCGCTTCCACATGCGTAGCCTGGCTAAGGTCAAAGGGTTGCTGCGAGTAATAGAGCCGTTTTCCACACCTATCCGCCTAGGAAATCGTGTGAAGTCGGGAAGAAGAGGGCCCTGGATAATGAGTGGAAGAACACGGGGATGGATACCACTCATGAGGTCCCGACCCTTTCGTTGCGGTGCTTGCTGGCCAAGCGGCAAAGTACATTCGTACAAGGAGTTTATTTTGGCCGTTTGCGCAGGGTGTCCGGGGGTGACAGGCAGAGTCATGTCGGCGTAGCAGCCGGTATCGGACAGGACCTGCATCTCGGAATCCACGCCGCAGTACATTCCACCGGCTGAATTCGCGAGAGCAAAGTTTCCATGCACGAAAGCATACCGAGGCACGTCCGACTCACCCTCGTAGCAAAGACAGGAATGCCGGCGGGCCAAAGCATCACGGAAATCTAACAAGAGGTTGCGGGTATTCTCCTCCGTGTCGGGGGCGGCAGTCCCGTGATGAAGATGAACCTCGATTTCCCCCCAACCGGCATGGCAGTGTTGCGCCAACCGCTCGATTAGAAATCTCTCGTATTGCTCGGCTGGATAGAAGTAAGTGTGGACGAAAGGAAAGCCATCGTTGTCCCGCCAGTGGCTAACAGCCTTGGGATATTCGTGGCACCAGGTCTCGAGCCGCCCCTGTTGCTCAGCATAGGACGCGCGTGCCTGGCCACCACGTGGATGGATTGCAGGCTCGAAGTGATCCGCCAATGCAATAATGAGGTGAACTTTGCTCCGGTGCGCGCCCCGAAGACTCAAACTTTGCCAAAGAAACGCGGGCAGCCAGCGTACGCCATACGCAACCTTTTGATAGGAGTTTATTTGATAAGAGTTTATCCTGCCCCCGCGTCGCTGTTGCATCATGCAGGTTTCCTACCCCGTACCGCGATCGGTACCTCCCCGACATGAAAATCCTGAAGCCCGCAATCTTCCAGCCACCGGAACACCTGCTCGTAAGTGTGTTTCGACTGATACTTAGGAGAGTACCAGTCGAACGTATCCAAAACTCTGGCTTCGGGATTGGCTTGCCTATTTACGGGAAACACGTGATGAACCAAGCCCGAGATAGGGTTACCCACGACGGGGACCATTCTAAGAGCTCGGTCCAGATGGTAGAAGAAGGGAACTGCGATCTTCAGCATGCGATGCAGGTTAGCGGGCGACATGCGATGGGTATACTTTCTGTAAAGATCTGTAAAGCGATACCATTTGTTGTACCCGCTGTAGAGCCATACCGCCAGAGTCCCACCGGGTTTCAGATATTGTGGAAGCACCTTCACCGCCTGTTCACAGTCGGGAGTGTGATGCAAGACTCCTATGCTATAGATGTAGTCGAAGCTCTCGGGAGCAAAGGGCAAACGGAATACGTCGGCTTGCAGAGCGACAAAATCACGGTCCGTGAGATTGCGAGCCGCAACTTCAGCAGCCGTGCTAAGGTCAATACCGATAACATGAGCACCCCATCGAGTCGCTACCTCGGCGAAACGCCCCATGCCGCAGCCTACGTCGAGAACGAGCTTGCCTTTGAGTTCCTCTGCACGCAGGACAGTTTTCTTCCGGAAGTGATCCTCGGAATTGCGAACCTTGTCATGGTCAAGCTGCGTCCGGCTGTAGCGCTGCCACTGAAATCCAAAACTATCTGCATAATTACTCAGTTCCACAAAGCGCGTTACCCCTCTAACTAAGGGAAAGCGTCGGGCGCAAGCGCTGCAGGCAAATCCATCTGGCTGCTGATTCAGCGGAGAGCGGCAGTAAATGCACTGCAAAACCGCAAGCAATTCTTCATTTAGTGGTAAGCGCGTCGGTTCTTGAGTGAGTTCCATAATGGTTTACGCTCTGCCAACTACGCAATCTTAAATTTTGCACCGGGCTGGTGACACGCTCTTGTGAATTCACGATCGCCAGAAGCGTTGATGTGTAAGCCACGGCGAAATAGGGGAAAAACTGATATCCTTCTGGTGCAAAGACAGCTCCCACTACGAATCCAATCAAGGAACTATGTAGAGCTCCAATGATAACCTTGATGTTGGGATCAAGGTCATGCATCCGCCGCAGTAGCCGCAGGTTGCGAAATCCTCGTGTGAAAAACAGCAGATAAAGGATCAGCGCCGGGATGCCTCCCTCCGCACCTATTTGGAGATAGGTCATGTGAACCTCACGCCATGTACCCGAGTAGGTTACGAAATTGTTCGCTCCGAGTCCAAAAAGCGGATATTCACGAATTCCTTCGATCGCCCTTTGCATGACAAACATACGGTCTTCGTATGATCCATAAGCGCTTTGTTCCGTGGCAGAGTTCCCTGACAACGCCTCAAATCGGTCTTTCAACTTACCTCCTGCCGCGATCATGATGATAGGTCCGATAAATGCCGTGGCAAGAATGAAATAGAAGCGTTTGCCCTTCACGCCAAAATACCAGAGGCAAACTGTTCCGGAGATCACCAAGTCGATAAATCCCGCTCGGGATGCTGTCAGGAACAGCGCCACCAGCATGACCAGCAGTCCACTGCTCCACAGCAGCTTACTAACCGCCCGTTTGGAGGTTATTAGAAATGCCAGACAGAAAGGGATCGAAAGAACGATTGCGAAGGCAAGATCATTAGGGTTCGAGTAGATACCCCCAATTACGCCTTCCAAGCGAGGTCGGTTGTGCCCCTTGATGAGGGAGATGATGCAAATCACCAGAACGGATGCCGCCTGAATGTAAATCACCCTTCGTAGTTTTTCAAAATTCGAAATCACGAGAAACGTTAACACCCACGCGACATAAACTTTGGCGAAATCGATCGTGTGCAAGACCGCTCCCCCCTTCCACACAGGAGAGAGGAATCCCCCGATAAAGAACAACCCGATCATCGCTAGCAGATATGCGGACTCTCGCGGTAGATCCCGGAAAGTACGTTTCGCTTTGTTCAGGCTGATCAGAAACCCAATAAGCGCACCACAGGCGGTAATTTTCGCAAGGGGCAAATATTTCAGCCCAGGAATCCAGTCTTCCGGACGTGCGCAATAGATGAAGTAAAAGGCGCTTAACCAAAAATAGGCGCCAGCCAAGGCATCTTTGGCCTTTCCACGTCTTTCTATGGAGCCAGCCTGGCTTGTTTTCGGAAGCACACCCATTCTTGTCATCCCCTCATCACTTAGTGAATCGCCTCTCATGGTGAAATCCTGCACACGGCAGCGCATGATTTATTTCTGCGCTTCAACCAGTAGAGTACCTTCCGCTGCTGAAAACCGTTTCGCCATTAACCTCTCGATTCGGTTCAGACGCGGGAATCTGCCCAGAACCCCTCGAGTAGTTGTTATGGTAATATTCAAGCGCCGAAAACCAACCAATTTGCAAATCTCTTGTAGGACTTCTGGAGTATTGACACGATAGTGGGCAGGGTAAATGTCTTCAACCTTTCGGCGCTCAATCACACGCGAGGCCAGCCACAATTTTAGTTCTTGAGGCAGGCGGCGGGCGACTCGAACGAAATAACTACGCGCACTGGGCGTCCGAAACACAAACACTCCCCCCGGCCGAAGCACACGGAAGACCTCCGCAAACGCAATGCCCGGGTACTTAAGATGTTCGACCACAACGTTCGCACTGACCACGTCGAAACTTTGTGCAGCATAGGGAAGCGCTTCGATGATACCCACAACTCGCCTATGAATACTTCGGTGGCGCACAATAGCTTGCCAGTCCGGATCCAAACCATGGACATTGGCCGTGTTTGTCAGCGATTTCTCTCGCTCAAGCGCCCACGGCCAATCGCAGTGCCAGCCGCATCCCACATCCAGCCAATTGACTCCAGAGACTCGCCCTACATGTCGAGCTAGCCGTGATATATAAGCGTCGTGAGGATGAACCGAATCATCATCTCTGGTAATGACGACGGAGATACGCTCCACCCGGGTTGCCTCGCTCAGCGCGTCGTATCCCGCTTCTTGCAATAAGCGCGTCATTGTTTGTCAGACGCTCGCCTGCAAATCGTTGCCTGCCGGACTCATTAGCATTCTGCCCGGTCCTGTTTCCGCTACCTTTTGCAGGACTTCTGCGAATTTTCGCGCCGCCGAGGTCCAATCATGTCGAGTGACTAAATCGGCTGCTGCTCGCTCAATGCGCCCGCGCAACGCGGTGTCCAGCAGAAAAGTAGTGAGTGCTCGAGAAAACACTTCGGGAGTATCGGCGAGAATGATATCGTTGCCATGATGAACATCCAATCCTTCGGCACCCACCGAGGTGGACACGATTGCCTTTCCTGCCGCCATAGCCTCGTAGATCTTCAGACGCGTACCACCCCCAACCCGTAGGGGAACCACCACGACCGCCGCTTGCCACAACTGCTCGACGACAGAATCCACCCTCCCGGTCACTTCCACCGAATTGGAAACTAATTTCTGGACGCGACGGTCCGGATTGCGCCCCACTATTCGGAAACGTGCTTCTGGGACTTTATGTAAGACCGCCGGCCAGATCTTGTCGCAGAAATACTCCACCGCATCGATGTTCGGTTCCCAATCCATGGCGCCGACGAACATTACCAATGGAGACGACGTCTTCTGGGTCGAACCGCGTCGGAATTGCCGCAAATCCACTCCAGTAGGCACAACACTGATGCGGGTCGGATCCACCCAGGCGCCCATCAGCTCCCGATCGTGATTCGACACGGCGATGACGTGATGGAACTTACGGACTGTGTCGCTCTCATAGCGCAGCATCTTGCGGAACTCCAGTTGGTAAAGTAGCCGAATCGCTGGATTGTGTTCCGTTGTGGCATGCCGGCGCCATATCTCGCTCTCCACATTATGTTGAAAGAGCACAGCCGGAATCCCGATTTCTTCCGGAAAATTGACGGCAGCGTCCAGGAAATCGCAAACCGCAACGTCAAAATTCTTTTCCTGCAATTGAGATTTAATTGTCTCCCGCACGGACAAGCATTCGAAACGGGTAACCGCGTAAGCCGCCTTTCGAGGCAAGCGGTGAACATAGTCCAAAGCTCGCAGCAACGGGTTGAGAGACTTCCCGGTGGCAATGCAAATTGTAGAAGCGAAACAGCTGCTCAACTGCTGCTCATAGGCGATGTCGCGCGGGCCATCATAATAAGAGAGGAAAGTCATTTGATGCCACGGGTTCAGTTGTCGAGCAATCTGGAAAGAGCGAATGTCTCCTCCGCTATCGACCGGCAGCAACTTGTTGGCCTTGATCCAGAGGACTCTCATAGATGCTCCCGACGCCGCATAGCAGGGGCTCGTTTAGCAGCCGCAAGCGTCCACCTTAGGACCATACTACCCTCCGCCTCGTGACGAAATTCTTGAACGCCACCAAGGCCGCCGTATTGAGAACTACAAATGTAAAAGCCGCATCGACGATCCTCGCAAGCGGACCACGCCGCAGATGGACAAGACCTAAAATGCTGAGGTTATAAAAGGCCAACTGGAGCACGCCAGCGATTTGGTAGAATTCCTCGCGAACCAGAAAAGAGCTGACTAATGTAGCTGCTAGGGCAAAAGGAGCTGCCAAGCGAAACAGCTTGTGACTGACAAACCGAAATCTCAAAGGGTTTCTCCGCGACAACAGCCACGGAGCAAGTTGCAGCAACTGATAAGCTCCGCTCAGAGTACGCACCTTCCGAGCGAACTCCCTCTTTTCCCCCAGGTTGGGTTTGTCCCAGGCCTTGGCGCGACCATCGAAAACAATTCGTCCACCTTGCCGAGCAATGTTGAGCGGGGTGTAAACATCATCTAGAATGGTTTCAGGGGGGAGTTCGCTCAATAGCACCCGGCGCGCGGCATACAAGGCTCCGGTCGCCCCTACCACTGAACCGGACGCACTCTCCCACTCTCGGATTTTCTTCTCCACCTGCCAGTACAGTCCCATTCCCTGGACCGCTTCTCCAGAGCTTCGATCACCCAGCATCAACTCGCCGCTGGCGCACCCGACGGCTTCATCGGCGAAGTTTTCCACAAGCAGACGAACCGCCTCGGTCTCAAGCTGCTGGCGGGCATCGGTAAAAACCACAATTTCCCCCGTGGCCGTTTTAATTGCCTGGTTCAAACCATGCGCTTTGCCCAGTGGGTGCGGCAGGACGAGAGAGTGGAAGCGTCGGTCCGCAACCGCGGAAAGAATGCTGTTGGTCGAATCGCTCGAACCATCCGAGACCACAACGAAATCAATTTTGTCGGCGGGATAATTTAGTGCGGACAAATTCTGAACTTTCTCGGGCAACACCTGCTCTTCGTTGCGCACCACCATTACCACTGTCACGGTGGAAAAATTGGGGCCACGCCGCACAGGGCGCCGCCGAAAAAAGGCGCGAAGACAAAGCCAGCCGGCATAGCCGGCATAGGCGTAGGCAATCACGGCCGCGGCCGACCAGAACAGATACTTCATTGCGCACCGCGTCCGAGAATAATTGTTTTCAAGGTTTGAAACATGATCAACAGGTCAAAGCCGAGGGACACGTTCTTGATGTAGTACAAGTCGTACTGCAGTTTTTCCTTGGCATCTTCTACGCTGTTGCCGTACTTATAGCGCACTTGCGCCCAGCCCGTGATACCCGGTCGAACCACATTGCGTAGTGAATAATAGGCTATTTCCTCCGTCAACAACCCCACGAATTCCGGCCTCTCCGGACGGGGGCCGACAAAAGCCATGTCGCCACGCAACACATTCCACAATTGCGGAAGCTCATCGATCCGCGACACTCGCAAGAATTTGCCAATACGTGTGACTCGCGGATCGTCCTGCCCAGCCCAAGTCGGACCGGTGTCGGCTTCCGCATCCTGGCGCATGGTGCGAAACTTGTAGACGAAGTATTGCACCCCGTTGCGGCCGACGCGCTTTTGTTTGTACAGCGCCGGACCGGGCGAGTCCAGTTTGACCCCCAGTACCACGAAGGGAATGATTGGTGAGACGATTACAAGGCAGAGAAAAGACACGATCAGCGACAGAAGCCGCCGCAATAACATGAATCCGGCGCTGAAGCGAAAGCCTTCCGCGAATATCAGCCAGCTGGGGTAGAGACTATCGAGTTCGATCCGGCCGGACATCTTTTCCAACCATGAAGTTGCGTCTTCGACCTTCACGCCATCCGATCGTACTTTCAGCAACGCTTCGACGGGCAAAGAATTCCGTCGGTCCGCCATAGCCACGATCACTCGGTGGAAGCGCTTATGACTTCGTTCGAGCAGGTGTGCGGCCGTATCTTCCCGCGAAGGCTGTCCGCCAAGTTCCCCTGTCCAACCCACCACCGTGACACCTAACTCGGAATGTTGGCGCAGTCCGCGCAACACACGTTCCGCTCTTTCGCCCGTTCCTAGTACATAAACACGTTCGCGGAGGTACGGCCTTGCGGCCAGCCATGTGTAAGCAGTCCTCCATCCCATGAGAGCGAACGTAAGAAAAATTAGGCCCAGCAGGAATGCTCCGTTGCCGGGGGTAAAGCGCGGGTAGAAGTGTTCTACAGCTGCCAGGACAAGTGCCAGCAGCCCTGGCACCATCAGTAAGCGGAAATACAATTCTCCCTTAGCGGTAATCTTGGCCGGGTCGTACAGGTCAAACCAGTGGGAGCAAATCAACACCGAGGCCGTAACTATCAGAATCTTATAATAGCCGTACTCGAAGTTCAGTACGAGATAAGAGTCCTCACGAAACTGTACGATAGTCCCTAGCGTGAATGAGGTCCAAACAACCAGGGCCTCACCGGCCAACAGAACCAGGGTGCGAATCGGATAATAGACATTGAAGAGGCGTATCACGTTTTGCCTGTGCTAGGCTGGGCTTTCCTCAATCCGGTAGGGGTAGTAATACCGGGAATATGTCGAGGAGTCGCCATCCACCCCATTCAGTACGACACCGAGCAGTTGTTTGTCGCCAAATTCCATTCGCGCTTTACGCGCAATATCAAAGGGCGTCACCGTTGATCGCACGATCAACAACACTCCGTCGCAGAAATTAGCCAGCAAGCTGGGATCGGAGACGGTTACCGCCGGCGGCGAGTCCACCACAATCCAGTCAAACAGTGCCTCCACCCGGTTCATGAGGAACTTCAAACGGCCGTTAGCAACTAACTCGGCCGGACTGGAGACGTGTTTCCCCGTGGGGATGAAAAACAAATTGTCCATGGGACCACGATGAATAACCGCACACTCGTCCCGTTCTCCCAGAAGATAGTCGGCAAGTCCGGGCGTCTCGGGGGTCCCCAGAACTAAATGCAACTTCGGCCCGCGCAGATCGCCATCGATGAGAAGCACCCGGCGTCCATGCTGCTTGACGAGAACCTGTGCCAGATTAGCCGCTACGAACGATTTTCCTTCTCTGGGGAGTGAGCTGCTCACCAGCAATTTCTTCAAGGGCATTTTTTCGCGCAGTTGATAGAGCCGCGAACGCAGCGTGCGGAACTCCTCCATGCCTGGGGCGTTTTCCTGACCGTTGAAGAACAACATCGTCTGCGGATCGGGGTTCCAGTTGGCGGCCGCGCACCGCGCCAACATGCTATCCAGAGCGAATTGCGGCGATAGCGCCGGTGCCGCGCTCACTCCCGCTGATTCTGCGATCGTCGGAGGAATGTCGGTAGTTGGACTGGTGGCTGCTAGCGGTGCTTCCGGAGTTGTTCCCCGTGCGGCTGCGTACCCTTGCTCGGCTCTTTTCAGCGCCTCGTGTATGCGGCTCATATCTTCCTTTCCTTGGGAACGTCCTGTTCAGATTCCTTCAGGCGATCAGCCAACGTGGATAGTGTCTTCAGCGCCTCGAGCAGATCGAACTTGTCTCCAGTGGCAAGCGTGGGCTCTGCTTTTCGGTTGATTAGGGAGTTGTCGCCCATGTCGAAGTCGCGCGCCACAGCCTCGACCACTACCGGGAAAATCGTCGGCTGCTGATCAACAAACGCGCTCACCAGAGCGTGCTCACACAACAGATTGATCACGCGAGGAATGCCGGACGCGTAGCGGTGGACAAGGGCCACCGCTTCCGGATCGAAAATCGTCCGTCCATTACTTCCTGCAATTCGCAAGCGTTGGGCAACGTAGGCCTGGGTCTCATCCAGTGTCAGAGGGTACGTCTTGGCGCGCAGCGTCAAACGCTGACGCAGCTGCCGCAAATGCGCCTGTCGCAACCTCGCTTCCAGCTCCGGTTGACCGACCAGAATAATCTGCAGAAGTTTCTCCGTGAAGGTCTCCAGATTGGTCAGCAGCCGGACCTCTTCCAATACTTCGTCGGACAGATTCTGCGCCTCATCTACTATTAGAACCGCAGTTTCCCCGGCTCGATATCGATCCAGCAGCCAGTTATACAGCCGCAACAGGATCTGACTCTTCGACTTGGAATCGCAGGTAATTCCGAAGTCGGTAATCATGTAATCGAGGAATTGCGGCACATTCAAACGAGAATTGAACACGAACGCGGTGGCCACTTGCTGAAGGCGGAGCCATTCCAGCAGTTTGTTGATGAGCGTCGTCTTCCCTGTCCCGACCTCGCCGGTGAGCAGAACAAAGCCTTTGCGGCTTTGAATCCCGTAGGTCAGACAGGCCAAGGCTTCCTCGGTGTGCCGCGTCAGGAAGAGATAACGCGGGTCGGGATTCACATTGAACGGATTCGCGCGAAGACCAAAAAATTCCTTGTACATAAGGGCGGACCTAAATTTTCACGGTTTCCCGCTTAACCGCTTTCGAGTTGTTCGATTCCGATGCCCGGCCATTCTTCCCATCCCCGCCCGTCAACCAAGGCAAGGAAACCAGCGTTGGCAACTCCATAACAGCTTCCACGTCGAGCTCGTTGCGAATCGACTTGTCTTTGAATTCCAGCCAGATGGTCAGACCCAAGCCCAGCGCCAATCCCGCGCCCAAGCCGCCGCCCGCAAACAGCAGACGGTTGGGAAAACTCGGGTTGGTGGGCAGATCGGCAGGATTCAGCAGATTGAACTGTTCACCTTGCTGCTGCTGTTCCATTTGGGTGGACATCTCTGATTGGCTGGTTTTCGTCAACAGGTCGCCATAGAACTTCTGCGCCGAATCGTAATCGCGGGTGAGTTTTTTGTACTCTTCTTCTATCGCCGGACTAAGAGCCACACGTCCCTCGTAGAGCTTAATCTGGTCCTGAAGTCGCTTCTGATTCGCCGTACCTTGTTGAATAGCTTCCTCGTACTGATGTATCTGTACTCTCAGCTGCCGAATGTCAGCCGGCTCAGCCAGGCTAACCTTCGCATCGGAAACATCCGGCTTCGCGGAGTTAACCTCACTTAGCCTCTTTTGCACTTCGGCGATATCCGCCTTGGTCTTGATGACATCCGGATAGTCATCGGTGTAACGGGCTTGGAGTTGCATCAGTAGCGCTTGCAGGCTGGCCAACTGCTGCTGCAGGGATTGCGGGCTGGTAGTCGAGGCACTTGCCTTCCAGGCTGCCAACTGCGTTTCCAGCAGCGATCCCGCATAAGCTTTGTCCTGTTGTGCGCGATTGATGGCCTGAGTACTGGCGTCCAGTTGCGAATTCAAGCCCATGAGTATCTTCAGATTACTGTCGGCGTCTTCGGGCAGTTGGCCGCCGTACTGTCGTTTAAAAGCAGCCAGTTTGCCATCCTGTTCATCAAGAGAATGCTTGGCTTCCTCCACTTGACGATTGAGAAAATCCGTGGTGCCCTGCGCAACCTGCTCACGTGATTTCAGGTTTTCTTCGATCAGCATGGACGTAATCTGGTTGCATAGTTGTTGCGCAACGCGCGGATTGGAATACGTAAGGCTCACATTGAAGCCTGGCACGTTTGTCTGGCTGGACCCGCTGGGCCTCTTGGAAGTAGTCGTCGCGCTGGTAGTGAGTGGTACGGGTGTAATATCCACGCCACCGCGAATCGCCCCCATGATCCCATCGGCCTCTTCAGCGGTCTTGGCCAAGCCCAAGCGCTCCACGACGGTCTGAAGCCGATTCCGACTTAGTACCTCCTGCTCCAGTCCTGTGATTCGTCGCAGCGCATCTTCTGTGATGATGGGCTGGACCAGATTTCCCGGAACTTTCGGCTCTTCTACCAGAACGGTCGAGGTTGAGGTGTACTTAGGAGGAAAAAGGTACGAAACACCGAATCCGATCCCCGGCGCGACCAGGGCTGGGATCAAGATCAGCCACAACCTTCGACGTAATATCGAGAGGTAATCGTCAATAGTCTGTTCTCTGCTGGTAATCATCTCAGGTTTCCGTTCTCGCTGCTTTCTCTTAGCAACCGTTATCAGTCAAGTCGATACGGGCGGCTATGCCAGCTCACGCCAATAATAACCGCCTGTACTTTGGTCATTCGGCCGCAAGTTCCAGAATTGCTGCAAAACGAAGAGTTAAACACTAGATCAGAAAATTGGTAACTAAGAAATCCATGCGTATTACGCGTAAACAGGCGGGTAAGACGGGCACCAACGAACCCTCTTTGAAGCGATGCAGCTGGTACACCGGAAGTAGTGTTCAGTAGCCGATGGCTATGGTCGTAGCCAAGATCACCCGAAACATCCCAGCGTCGTGAGACCGACCGGGTTAAAGTAGCTTGAACTAAATCCGTATTCGCACCTGCAAAAAAGCCCGCGCCGGCGGTTGTGAGATGGGCGTAACTCAGCATGACCGTTGTTCTGGGGAACCTGTAGCCTAAGGAAGCTCGCCCCGAAGCGGATATACGCACCGTCCTTCCCTGCGCCGGGCTATTAAAGTTGGTGATCTGGGGCCCTGCGGCCACACTCAGTCTTAAACGTCCGCTAATCTGGCGCCCGTAGGCGAGATTAACTACATTGGACTCAAGACTGGCACCGCCCACCTGCGGAAAATGAAAGTGCTGATAGCCATAGAGTATTGCTAACTTGTTACGGAGATTAATAGTGTGGTCGTAGCCGGCTTGTGCGGTGACCTGCTGGCTGTCAACAAGAAGCCCATTTGTGGCTTTCGTAAAGTGAATGAAATTGAAGCCTCCGGCCATGGTGATGGCCGACCGCGGGCTCAGTGCTTGCACTATGTCGAGGGTCGAAAGATTGGTCAACATTGGAACGTTTCCCAACGTCCCGAACAGTCCCTGACCAAAAAACCCAAGACGACCGCTGCCTCCCCCGCCGATACCGGCCCCCAGTCCTGAGCCCAAACTACCCAATCCACCCAGGTCGCCGATGGCGCCTCCTGCCCCACCAAAACCGCCTCCGAAAATGCCATCCGGCATGTAACTGGCGCGGTCGCGAAACGCAAGCGCGCCCGTCCGCCAAAGCACTCGCGAGTCAAAACTCAAAGTATGAACCTGCACAGCGTTCCTTAGAATGCTTCCGCTATAGAAGCCCCCCCCTCCAACATACGAAAGCGCGGTCTGATACCGGCTCCAAAAGCGTTGCAAGGCTGCACTGCCCAAAACGTGCGTTATTCCGGTGATCTTCGTTCCACCGTTAAGATTGTTTCCTGCATTAGTGGTGGCAGTTTCTCCCGCCTGGGCGGCGAAACGAAGAAAACTG
>Ga0126379_10000500_pt1 | contig 21700 bp, 16 predicted proteins | sample PanSoiMetPlot_24_FD_92640 | JGI IMG/M metagenome (GOLD analysis project Ga0126379, IMG submission 92640) | Tropical forest soil microbial communities from Panama - MetaG Plot_24 | ecosystem: Environmental > Terrestrial > Soil > Tropical forest > Bulk soil | place: Panama | collected 2016-02-17
ACCCGCGTGTACCCGATGACGTTGCCCTTGGCAACGGTTTTTGAGTGATAGCTGGCAAAGCTGTAGTCGACATCCACAGGAGGCGGCAGCTCATCAACCTCGTAGCCGGGCGGTAGCGTGATCTCAAATTGATCGGTATCCCGCGCAGGTCCTTCAAATTCGATAGGGAATTGTCGCGGTTCCTTCGTTTCGAGTATGCCTCGAGCCTTGGTTCCGATAACGCGCGGCCGGACAAGGAGCAAATTGCCTGCTCTTTGCGCGTAATCGTCAGCCAAAAAGGTGTATTTGAATCCGAAGGGCTTGTCTGCCTGCTGCAGATTCTGCACACTGGCTTTGATGATATGAAAGTTTGCTAACGAGGCGGCCAGCAGACTCTCGATCGGTTTGATACGCTCTACATCTCTTGTTACGTTATGCAGGGCCCAGCGCTGGGATGCAGCCCGGTCCCCCACGCGCGTTTCCTCCACGTCTCCTTGTAATCTCCCATTCGTGTCCAAGGTCAACTTGGCGACACGCGCGATGCTGTTAGTGTCGGTAGGCTGCTTGGGCAGCTCCACCAGTTCGCCGCTGTCAGAGGTCACTAACAGGCCATAGTTCGCCTGAAGATCTCCGCTAATTGTTCCAAATGGCGTCAGTTCATCGGTGGGATCGAAGAATAGAATTTTGCCCAACTTGGGGTGCTGAGTTGTGGCCAGCAGCGCTGCGCCGGCGGTATCTTCCGGGATCTTAATCGCAATTATGGCGTGGTTGAACCCATTGTACGCTGGCGTTTGCGGCGTAATCGAGCCGCGTTTGTCGTTGATCACGACGTAGTAGGAGTCGACGCCCATCTCATGGAGCATGGAGCGCATCAAGGTGACCTTGTCTTTGCAATCTCCGTAGCGGTGTTTGAAAACGTCGGCTGCAGGATGCGGCTGCCAGCCGCCGATGCCCAGTTCAATCGCTACATAACGGATATCATGCTGAACGAATTGGGCCAGGGCTTTCATCTTGTCCAGTTGCGACGAAGCAGAGCCAGTGATGGCTGCAGTCTTTTGTTGGAGGTCCGGAGAAGGATCGGTTCTGCCGCTGGTCAGATTGCGGTACCATGCCGCCATTTGGTTCCAATTACTGAAACCGTTGGAGGAGTTGAAGCCCCCTGGCGGCAGGAAAGAGACAATCATCTGGCCGACTACGCCGCTAAAAGGAGGCATATCGGCTTCCTTGCGGACAGCTTTCACATCGCTCACTACCCATTGCCACTGATTGTTGCCGGTCGACGTCGCTTTGACTTCTGGGTAATTGAGCCATGACGCCTTATACTCCCAGCCTGAGGGCAAGGTCAGCGTATACCGGCTCTCCCGCACCGGCACATGCTCTTGAAAACGCCAGCTATCCTGCAAAACCAGAGGATTCTCCTCCACTTCGTATTCATAACCGATGATGTTGCCGGCGTCAGGAGCGGGTATTTCCATGATCCGGTATTTCACATCGTCAATCAGCTCGCCGCCTTCAACCGGTGGAGCTACCTCAAGGCCTAACTTGTCTTTCACTTCGTAGTCTTTACCTTGCGCGGGAATACACCATCCCCGAAGGCTCGTGACCTTTCGGTGCGAATTGAGATAAACCGGGACGGTACCGAGGTCGCGCCCCTGAGGTCGCAGGATCTTATAGGCCTCGCGCACGGTGGTCTTGATCTTGTCGGCGGAAACAACGTTGACGTTAGTTTCAGAGTAGAGAAGAACGGCATCGGTCTTTTCGTCATGAGCCGGGAGCGGAGAGCTAACCAGAGCGTGCATCCATCCGGGAGCATCGCCCGCTGCCGCCGGCAGCGCATACGCGAGCAGGGCCACCATCGTCCCCAGAATCGTGCAAGCGCGACGAAGAATTCTCGCGGGGTTAGTTACTGGTTCTGCTTGCGCCTGGTTGCAGGATGATCTGTTGTTCATCGCCCTTCCTCACCATTTGGAAAAAACCCCGCAGGATCGGGTAGTTCTTCGCTTCGACCAGGAGAAGGTCGATACGCAGTTTACGGGCCAGGTGGAGTGTTTGCTTGTCCTGCTCGGCCTTGATTGCGTAGGCGACGGCTTTCGCGTCTTCATCCTGTGCCGGAGGCAAGCTGCTAGCCTGCCAGCCCTCGGGCAGCGTGATGGTCACATCATCCACTTTTTCCGACGGGAAATCGAAATAGATCGGGTGCACGCGCTCGGCATGGTCGAACACTCGCTTTTCGGTGGCGCTGAAGATGCCAACCGTAAGCAACGCCCGTCGTCCCGCGGAAGATACCCATCCCGGGATCTTCAAGTTGAATTCAGCTATCAGGGGAGAAGACGAGTTGCCCCAGTCCGGCTTGTTCGTCAGCTCAGCCTCGCAGGCGGCGGGAATGTATTCTTTGAGTTCATCTTCGAGGTATTTCTTTCGGTCCGCTTCATCCTGGTTGCGTTCCTCCACGCGACGGTCCATGGCTTCGAGCCCAGTAAAGGAGAGGGTGACTTTCCCTTCCAGGCCGCCCGTGGTGCTGTCCATGGTGAGGTTGGCGCGGCGCTCGATTCGCGATTGCGAGCTTTGCGGCACCATTGTTTGTATCCATGTTCCGCCGTCTTTATCCAGACGCAAGCCTTGCACGCCAGTCTCCGGCCATTCCAGCATCGCGAAGGGCGTAAACGCGGCGCCGGGGTCAAAGAACATATCTTTGCCATCGAGCTTTACCAGGACTAAGTTCGCGTTCAGCTTCCTCGCGTCCATCGAGTTGGGATTGAAGAAATAGTGTCGCCGGTCCGCGGCCCATACCGGATAAGCCTCAAAGCCGGCGGCGCGTACGAGTCCCAGGAAAAGCCACGTCAGGGATCCACCGTCTCCTGCGCCCCTTTTCCATAGATCCTCAACATTGGAAGGCTCTTTTTCTTTCTCCCTTTTCTTTTCTTCTTCGGTCTTGCGAACTTCGTACGAGGTATTGCGGAACTGTTGTACCCGGGCGTAGATCTTTTGCAGTTTCACATCTGAGGAATCACCTGGAGCGATGATCTGTGCCAATGCGCTTGCCATAGCCTGGGGCCTTCCTACGAAGCTCTCCACCTGGCCATTCAACTTCTTACCTTTTTGCTTCCAGTACTTGGCAGGATCCTTCTCAACGGCTTCATCGCTATAAGTAAAATCCACCCGCGACTTCAGTTCGTTTTCCGGTGGCATGTAGTCTTCAGTGTGGAAAGCCGGCATATTCGTGACTTCCAAACGGACGATGTGGTCAGGACCTTCCTTGGGCTGTCCGGCGTCCGCCGGCAACCCTTGCCAGCGCCATCGCACGCTGAGGCCGCTATACGAGCTGGTATACGGTTTAAGAGAGAATTTGGCGCGCCGAGTGAACAACTCGTCGTTCAAGATCCAGTGCGAGTCGAAAACATAGTACTCGGCCAGATCGAGCGTATAGGAATACTCAATGATGCTGCCGACCTGTACGTCAGGAAGTGTGAACGTTTTAGCCAGATACTTAAGCCCCTTGGCTTTTGCAATGGATTTCTCGAACGGCTTTCCCTCGAAGTTGACAATCGACCCATCGGGACGAATGGTTCGCGCCTTCACGTTGCCAACCTGGTTTCCCTCTTGCTTGTCAAACGGAATTTCAACGTTGGCGTATTTGCGCCCCTCTTCGGTCAAGATCTTGACGCGGACGTAGTTATCCTCGTGCGCGGTGAGGCCCGAATCGTCGCGATCCACCTGGCGGTACAAGATAATGGCCGGGGCGCCCGGAGCTTGCGGGTCGCTGGTCATCTTGAGCTCCTCTTGGGACGGGGGCTGAAATTTGTCTCCCGCATACGCCCGCAACGGTTCGCAGGCACTCAATGCTAGCGCGGACAAAACTACAACCAAGCTTCCTGGCAGCCAACGTGAAAACACGGCAAGCCTCCCTTGGATACGGATAGTTGAGATAGGTCTGGGCTCGTAAAACCAGAATGGCCGATAGAAGATACAGCGTATTTGACTGCGACGTCAAGAGCACTAGTAGCTAGTCTAGGAGTTGCCGGCCGGAGATTACACACAGATCACGCACGATGACGGCGATCCCGTTAGTCGCCTCGTGCGCGGCCGCCCAGATCCAGGACCATCTGCTGCTCGTCGCCCGCTTGCACCCTCGCGAAAAAGGCCTTGATCTCGGCATATTGTTTGGGAGGGAAGTAAATTCCATTGACTTTGAGGATGCGCTCGGTTTCCAGCTGCCCGCCGTCAAGACCACTGGCGCGGGAATAGGCCGCATAGCCGATCCCCGCGCCTTGCTGTGCCGGGATGCTCTCTGCGATGGCTCCAGCGGGGAGGCGCATCTTGACGTGGTCCTCTTCCGCAAAAGCGAAAGGAAAATAGACAGGAAATTTCCGATCTTGCTGCTGGAAGGCGTCTTTCTGCGGGGTTGTTAGGAAGTAGACAGGCGCCAGCATTCGCTTACCAGCAAGCGAAGCATAGCCAGGAATGACGATCTTGAAGTGGGCCTCCACAGGACGGTCGCTCTCTTCCCATCCACTGGCTTCTGTCAGACGGACTGCGGCGCCGCCGGGCAGCCACTCCGCTACATCGTCTTCGAGGTTCTTGTTCCGCCCAGCTTCGTCGCTGAGCAGCGCTTCCAGACGCCGTTCCAGCGCCTCCGAACCGTCATAGCGCACGGTCAATTCGCCGCGCAGAGTGCCGTCGTCATCCAGCGTCGTGTCGGCGGCGCGGCTGACGACGGCTTGATAGTAAGGCGCGCTGGGAATGTCCACGAACGTCCCGCCACTTTTGTCCAGCTTGAGACCTTTGGTGGACGTCCGGAACCAGCGCATCAGACCGAAAGGACAGAAGCGGGTACCGGGATCGAGATAAAGAGGCGTGCCGGCGAGCTTGACTACGGCGATTTCTCCGTCGAGTTGTTCGGTGTTGAGCACGGTGCGGTCAAAAATTCTCTGGCTGCGGTCGCCCACGTGCAGCAGTGAAGCTTCAAATCCGGCGGCGCGCGCCAGAGCCACAAAGAGACGGTTGATGTCCACCTGGCTGCCATAGCCGCGCTCCAGGACCTCCGCCGCGCTCTGGTTGACTTTCAAGTTCTCTTTCTTTAACTCTTCTTCGCTGCGCTCGCGCTCGAAGCTGAGATTGCGAACCTGCTGGGCACGGGCGTACAGCTTGCGCAATCTTCGCTCGCGATCGACCTCCTGGCCCACGGCCGCAGCCGCGGCTTCGCGGACCGACCGCGCGTCACCGATAAACCGCTCCGCTTCGCCGTACCAGCGGCGGCCCGCGTCCTGCCAGAACTTTTCCGTGTTGCTCAGCTCGCTGCCTCCGTAGGCCATGGTCACGCGATACATGAAGTTCTCAGGCGGGGGCATATACGGTTCGGATTCAAACGCCGGGACGTTCGCCATTTGCAAGACAAACCCGTCTCCTTTTTCTTGCACGTTGGCTTCTTTGGGAAGGTCTTTGAACAGAGCCAGAACCACCGGGCCGTTCACGCCGCTGATGACGCCGGTGTACTTACGAATGCTGAATTCCTCTTTGACCGCGTAGAGTTCATGCTGCACGAGCCACTGGTGCCTCGGCAGCTCGTCCGGAGGGTAGGTCAGCCGGTAGCGGCATTCCAGGATGCTGCCTACCATCACTTCCGGCATCGCAAAGCTCCTGGCCATGTACCGGAAGCCTTTGCCTTTGGCGATGACCTTCTCGTAAGGCTTGGCTGTAAACTCGACGATCCTACCGTCGGGATGGATGGTTCGTGCCTTCAGGTCGGCGAGAGCGAAGCCTGGGGGCAAGCGTATCTCCACATCACCATACTTCTTGCCTTTTTCATTCAGAACTTTGATGCGCTGATAGATGTACTCGCCTTCATTGTTCTCCTGGTCGTCGTCGATGTGTTGCGCGTAGTACAGCAGGATCGCAGAAGCGCCGGGATCGCCGGGGACGGCGTTGATGCTCCAGTCCTCCGGGGTAACCGGCAGCCAGGCTTGCTTCTGGCCCCAGGCCGGCAGCGAAATCAGCCACAGGGCGGCAGCGATGATTAATTTGCGCTGAGCAAAGACGGAAACCATGAGATGGCGTGGCGTTTCGCGGGAAATATAACCCAAAACGAGGATTGAACCAAACCTTGGGCCTTTGTGGCACCGGCACTCTTGCCGGTGCTTGCTTCCTTACAGAAGGACACTTCGGCACAGGCAAGAGTGCCTGTGCCACACAAACATCAAACCCGCAAAAAACCGGCTGGGCGTTCATCCAGCCGGTTCCGATGACTTGTTTTGACTACGGTTTCGACGGCGGCGGAGCGGTCAAGTCCTGGATCGCATTTGGGTTGGGCTTAATCCCCTGGACGTTCGGCTCGGTCTTGATCTCGCCGGTGGTGACTTCGTCCAGCTTGATGTTGTTGTGGTCCAGAGTCTGGGCCGTGTCCTTGTCGAGCTGAACTTTGGCCTTGGCGTATTGGGTCTTAGCGCTGACCAGGTTGGACTCCGCCGCCGTCAGGTCGCGTTCATCTTGCAGCACGTTCAGATATGTCGACGCGCCCAAGTTGTACTTTTTCTGCTCCGCGTCCAACACCTGCACGGCCAGCTCTTGGGCCTTCTGCGCAGCCGCCACACGCGCGCGGTCCTGCTCGACCGTGTAAGCGTCCTGGCGAACGAAGATGGCAATCTGGTTCTCCAGTGCCTTCAATCCCAGTTGGGACTGCCGCAGCTCCAGGCGCGAGCGTATCTGGGCCGCCTCGGCAACGCGGTTGCCCAGAGGAATCTGGATGTTGAACCCGACTCCTTTGTTGGGGGCGCTGGAGTTGAACAGGTTCTGGAAGGAATCGCCGAAACCGGTGGTGGGAATGGTGCCGGGAGTGATGCAAGCCGGCGGGGCAGGGGCCGCGGGATTGCCGCAAGTATTGAACGGGTTCTGCACGCCGGCCAGACCGGTTCCTCCGTAAAATCCAAATATGTCAACGATCGGCAGCAGCCCCTGGTTGGTCCCCTTGAGGCTGATCTCACTGTTCTGCAAGACGATCTTCTGCTGACTGTAGTCCGGACGGTTGGCCAGGGCTGTTGTGATCAGCTGCTCCACTGGAGGCAGATTTTCCTGGTCGGGAATCTGCACGGTATCAGTGGGAACGATGTCCATCGTCATGATTTGAGAATTGTTAGGCAGGTTGCGGGTGAGCGCATTCTTCATGAACAACTGCTGCAGCTGCAGGTTGGTCTTGGAGACGATCAGGTCCTGTTCGGCGGTCGCCACGTTGCTCTGCGCGCGCACTACGTCCAGCGGCGCCAACGTGCCGATCTGCACTTGCTTCTGGTTATCAGTCAGGATCTTGTTGGCCAGGGTGAGCGAACGTTCCTTGACCTTGAAGTCTTCGTAGGCGTTGACCAGATCCCAGTAAATGTTCTCAATCTGGCTCACCGTGGAGATGACCTGGAGGCGGAAGGCTTCCTGGCTGCTCTTCTTATTGTTCTGGGCAATTCGAATGAATCGCAAGTTCACGCTCCGTCCTGCTCCCCACAGCAGGTGCTGCGTCAGCGTTGCCGTGAAGGAAGAGTTGAGCGTTGGATTGGTAAGGCTACGGATACTGTTGGAAGTGATCCGGTTGTTATTGAACCCGACACTCAACGAGGTGCCGGGAGAGAAGCCTTGCTGGTAGCTGATGTTGCCAACCGTAGTGTTCTGATCCAGGACTGAGGTCCCAGCGAGAACGGGGCTCGACTGCGGCACGACCTGCCGTTCGAACTGTACTGTCCCGTTCAACACAGGATCATATGCCGGAGCCGGGGGGCCGGAGCCCAAGGTTGAACTTACGATGCCTCCGGCTCCTGTGCCTGCGCCGCCAGCGCCCGCGGTAGTCCCGCCCGCTCCCGTGCCGCTCACCCCTGCCGCCGTGGCGCCGGTGCCGCCGGGGGTGTTTTGCACCAGGCCGAAAGGCACACCCTGAAAGGACTGGCCACCCTTGGTACGCAGAATGTCAGTGTCGGCGACCGGCAGAGTGTAGCGGGCCACAGCGATGTCGAGGTTATCTACCAAGGCGATGGCGAGGGCGTCATTCAAAGACAGCATGAACTTGCCGTTTTGAATCGTTGCCTGGATCCGAGGCGAGTTGGTGGTGATCGCCGGCGCGATGTTGCGCGGAATGTAGCGCGCAAACGGATTGGGGAAAAGCGGTACTGGCTTGGAAAAATCCACGTGGAATGGCTGCGGCAGTTGTTGCGGCTGGGGAGCGTTCGGCAACGGCGCGGCCGGCGGGTTCTGCTGTTGTTGGGAAAGCGCGATGGACGCATCCGCGCCGCCCGCCGAGGATGGGGGCGCGACGGTGCTCGACTGCTGGGCCACGGCGGGGAAAGTCAATAAACAGACCATGGAAGCGACTTTTCTTATGAAACCACTGCGGAAACAAGCTGCAGACATTCGTATTCTCCAAAAATGCATAAGCTTATACAGACGGCGGTTCCCTCTTTCCGTCAACGCGGTTATTGAAGATACGCGGAAAGCGCGCGAATGGTTCCCAGCAAAAAAACTCAGGAACACGCTGTTGTCGGAAAGAAGATAGTATATCGATTCAGGCGCATTGGATGTTGTTAAGAAGGGTCAGGACGCAGCTTTTTGCCGCGTAATCTCAAACTCACGCTGGCCTATGACGGCTACGATTTTGCCGGCTGGCAGGTCCAGCCGGATCGAGCCACGATTCAAGGGACGCTGCTAGCCGCCATCGAGCGCGTGACCGGCGAAAGCGCCATACCCCAGGGCTCAGGCCGCACGGACGCCGGAGTGCACGCGCTGGCCCAGGTCGCCAGCGTGAAGATCTCATCTCCGATTCCCACCGCCAATCTGCGCGTGGCGCTCAACGACACGCTGCCGCCTGCCATCCGCGTGCTCGGCGTGGAAGAAGCAGCCGAGGACTTCCACGCACGCAAATCGGCCCGGGCCAAGACCTACCGCTACCGCATCTATCGCGGGGAGATCTGCCCGCCGCTCCTGGCCCGCTATGTTTACCACCATCCCTACCCATTGGACGAAGCTGGCATGGTGGGCGCCGCCGCCATCGTGACCGGAGAGCACGATTTCACCTCGTTCGCCGCCGTGGACCCCGAGGCCAGAAAGGAAGAATTGCCACCCAACAACGTCCGCACCATCTACTCTTCGGAATGGAAGCGCGAAGGCCAAGAGATGATTTACACCGTGCGCGGCAACGGGTTTCTGCACCACATGGTGCGCAACCTGGTGGGCGTGTTTCTGATGGTCGGCAAAGGCAATCTCAACGCTGACGGGGTGCGCCGCATCCTGGAACTGCGCGACCGCTCCGCTGCAGCGGCCACCGCTCCTGCCAGCGGGCTGTTTTTGGTAGGGGTAGAATACTGACAGAAATCTCCGCGTACCGCCGATGCCATAGAGAATTCTTGACGTAGAGACGTGGCACCGCCACGTCTCACTCTTGCTCCCTGAAAAGTATTGTGGGTTTGAGAGTTAGACGCGGCGATGCCGCGTCTCTACGGCGTTGGGCGTAGAATACTGAAAAGCTATGAGTGCCGCGCATACGGAAATCACTGGAGACCAAATCACAGTTCACAATCCTGCCACGCAGGAAGTCGTCGGCAGCGTACCCAGCTTTACCGCGGACGAAGTCGACGCCGCGGTGGCCCAGGCGCGCGCTGCACAACCTAAGTGGGCCGCGACGCCTATCAGCGCGCGCCTCAAGGTGCTGCGCCGTTTCCGGGAGCTGCTGTGCGAGCAGAAAGACGCAATCGCCACGATCATCACTCGCGAAGCGGGCAAGCCGCAAGCCGAAGCTCTGGCCACCGAAGTTCTGGTGGCGCTGGATGGTACCAATTATCTGCTCGACAACGCGGCGGCATTTCTCCGTCCCGAGCCGGTGCCCCACGCCAATCCCATCATGAAACTGAAGCGCGGCGTACTGTGCCGCGAAGCCTATGGAGTGGTCGGCATTATCAGTCCGTGGAACTACCCTTTCAGCCTGCCTACGGTGCAGACGCTTACCGCCCTGGTCACCGGCAATGCCGTCGTACTCAAACCTTCAGAGTTCACGCCGTTCTCATCGCTCGAATTGGAACGCCTGCTGCGCGCGGCCGGCCTGGATCCCGCCTTGCTGCAAGTCATCACTGGCGAAGGCGCGACCGGAGTCGCGCTGTTGCAGTCCGCCATCGACAAGATCGTCTTTACGGGCAGCGTGGCTACAGGCAAACGCGTGGCCCAGGCCGCCGCGGCCCGCCTGCTGCCGGTGGTGCTGGAGCTCGGCGGCAAGGATCCCATGATCGTGCTTCAGGACGCCGACATCAATGTGGCTTCGAGCGCCGCGGTGTGGGGCGCGTTCATGAACGCCGGACAAACCTGCTTGTCAGTGGAACGTTGCTACGTGCATGAATCCATCTATGAGAAGTTTCTCCAGTCTTGCGTGGAGAAAACCGAGCGACTCCATGTTGGACTGGGAGAGGATCCCGTCACCGATATCGGCCCCATGATTCACGAGCGCCAGTTGCAGACCGTTGTGCGCCACGTGGCCGACGCGCTCAATCGCGGCGCGCGGCTGCTGGCCGGCGGCACGACAATGCCGCACCTTGGTCCCAACTTTTTCGCGCCCACCATCCTGGCTGACGTCAACCACTCCATGGCCGTCATGCGCGAAGAAACTTTCGGTCCAGTGCTTCCTGTGCGCAGTTTCAAGAACGAAGACGAAGCTGTGGCGCTGGCTAACGATTCCGAGTTCGGGCTTGCTGCCAGCATCTTCACCCGCCACGGCGGGCATGGGCAGGCCCTGGCACGGCGCGTCAATTCCGGCACCGTAATGGTCAATGACGTCATCGCCTGCTTCGGCATCAGCGAAGCTCCGCATGGTGGCGTGAAGTCCAGCGGCATCGGCCGCACGCACGGCCGCTTCGGCCTGGAAGAAATGGTTTGGCCCAAATACGTTGACTCTGACCGCTTGCCGCGCATGAAGAAACTCTGGTGGTACGGCTACGGCGAGGAGTTTCGCCAGCAGATGAGCGGATTCATCGAGTTTCTCTTCGGGAAAAACTTAATAAAACGCATGCGTGGAGCAATAACAAGCACACAATCCTATAGCCGACGTAAGCCTTTTTAAGGTTACAATCTGCGTAAGGGGGCAGGAGCTTTAAAAAGTGGCGCTCAAACACTCCCATCTGATCTACGACTGGAATTCCGTACCAGGAGCGGAGTTCAGACCCGCCGGCCGGGTGCTGCTCAACGACGAGTCTCTTCGCGACGGCCTGCAGTCACCCTCAGTCAAAGATCCTCCGATTGAAGACAAACTGCGCATCCTGCACCTGATGGAAGACCTGGGGATTAACTCCGCCGACATCGGTCTGCCCGGAGCCGGACCGCGTGCGGTGGCTGACGTGGAACGTCTGGCGCGCGAGATCGCCGATTGCCGTCTGAAGATCAGAGCCAACTGCGCCGCCCGTACTCATGAGAACGACATTCGCCCCATTGCCGAGATCTCCCAGCGTGTTGGGCTGGCCATTGAAGTCGCCAGTTTCATCGGATCAAGCCCTATTCGCCGCTACACGGAAAACTGGACTGACGATTTTCTCCTGCACGCGACAGAAAATGCGGTGAAGTTTGCGCGATCGCTCGGCCTCGACGTCATGTACGTGACGGAGGACACTTCGCGGTGCGACCCAGAGACGGTGCGCCGGCTCTATTCCACGGCGATCGATTGCGGCGCCACGGCCATCGTGCTGTGCGATACGGTGGGCCACGCCACACCCAGCGGCGTCCGCGCGTTAGTGCAATTCGTGCTGGAAAATGTCGTGAAGCCGTCCGGACAAAAAGTTCGTGTGGACTGGCACGGCCATTCAGACCGCGGCCTGGCTGTAGCCAATTCGCTGGCGGCACTGGCGGCCGGCGCCGACTGCGTCCACGGGACGGCTCTAGGCATAGGCGAGCGCGTGGGCAATACCCAGATGGATCAGATACTGGTCAATCTGAAACTCATGGGAGTTGCTCCCTGGGATCAGCAGGACCTTACCAAGCTGAAAGACTACTGCATCAGTGTCTCCCGGGCGACGGGCGTCCCGATCCCGAGAAATTATCCCGTGATGGGCGAGGACGCATTCCGTACCGCGACTGGCGTGCATGCCGCCGCGGTTATCAAGGCCTTCAAGAAGGGCGATCTCGATCTCGCCGACTCAGTCTATTCGGGCGTTCCAGCGCATGATTTCGGTTTGGAACAAGCCATCGAAATCGGCCCCATGAGCGGCAAATCGAATGTCATCTTCTGGCTGGAGAAAAGAGGCTTGGCTGCTAGCGAAGATGTGGTCGAACGGATTTTCCAACGAGCCAAAGCTTCCGACCGCTGCCTCAGCAACGAAGAGATTCTCTCTTGCTGCCAGAACGCTCCTGCCGGCATTCGATAGCATGCGCATAGTGGCTGAGCTGCGATCGGATCGGGTTTCTGACTTGCTGTTTTCTGAGTTGCTGTTTACGGTTCTCCCAAGCAGTGGCTGCGTTTCACGCCATAAGCCATAAGATGAGATCAAGCACGGCCCAAATAGCCGCTCGGGTCTGAGCGCCAGAGGCGCGACGGGAAGGTAGCCCACGGCAAAGCCGTGGGGACAGGTCGCGAACAACCCCGAGCGCCAGAGGCGCGGCACAATTCCGAAGTTCACGTGAGGAATTCGGCCATCTCGATAATTCAGACGAACACCCTTCCGGGGACCTTCAGCTGATTCTTTGGAGCCGTGTCGCGCCTCCAGCGCTCTGAATTCATAACGCATGTCACCCACGGCTCGCGCCGTGGGCTACCCTGTGGTCGCGCCTTACGGCGCTTGGATTTTCCCCACACTAGACGCCGACGCCAGCGCACTACGCCGCCCAACTGACTGATAGAACTGCTTTAGATACAATAACCTACAAGCACCCTAGTTCCAGAGAGGAATTCCTTGGGACGGCCCTGATTCCAGGACAGCAACTTCTTGCGTATTGCCAGAATGTCTCGGCTGTTATTTAATGGTGCGCCAGAAACCAGGGTGTGAAGGCCAGGCGACATTGACTTCCCCCGGCGCTGGGTAACGGACCACCCTGAACATCCCCTTTGAAGGAGAGAAACGAATGAAGAGGCTCACAGTATTTGTGTTCGCCTTGTTGCTCGGCGCCAGCCTGTCGTTTGCGCAAAACACTGGCAGCGACAAAGACAAGGACAAAGGCACTGGTACCACGGCAGGCGACAAGGACAAAGGCAAAGACAAAGACAAGGGCGGTAAGAAGGGCCACAAGGGTGGCAAGAAGAGCAAGAAGGGACAGGGTGGTGGCACCACCACTCCGCCTCCGAAATAACCCTTCTGAAGTTTTTGCGACCCTCAAGCGGCCTCTGTCAGGCCGCTTGTTTTTTTCTGAGTTCCGGGCTCCACAAGATACGCGGGCCGGACCTTGTGGGATTGCGGTGCCCGGTTTTCCGGCCACCTGCCTGACCGAGAATCAAACACTATCTTGTTGCCAGAACGCCTGGGCTGGTATTTAATGGTGCGCCAGCACCCTGGACATTTCCTTCGAAGGAGAAACGTATGAAGAAGTTCACCGTATTCATTTTCGCTCTGTTGCTCGGCGCCAGCTTGTCGTTTGCTCAAGCGACCGGCGGCACTAGCACAGCCGCTACCACCACTTCCGGTGATAAGGACAAAGACAAAGATAAAGATAAAGACAAGGACAAAGACAAGGGCGGTAAGAAAGGCCATAAAGGTGGCAAGAAGGGCAAGAAGAAGAGCAGCGGCGACGCCACTCCGCCTCCGAAATAACCGTCCTGAAATTGTTTTGAACTTCCTCAAGCGGCCTTTTAACGGGCCGCTTGTTTTGTGTTGCACCTTTTTTCCGTGTGGCACCGGCACTCCTGCCGGTGCTTCCCTGGTTCACAAAGACGCTGAACACGGGCAGAGTGCCCGTGCCACACAATTCGCTCTGTCCAGGTCCAAAACTGTTGCCTTAAAACCGGGTTTGATTGAGTAACTCTGAACCTCCCTTGACTCTAACTTCACTTCAAAGGAGATTGCATGAAGAAGTTTTCTACGGTTGTTTTCACCATGTTGCTGGCCGGAAGTCTAGCGTTCGCTCAGAATACCGGCGGCGACAAGGCGTCCGTTAAGGGCAAAGCCGACAACCCACAGGAAAGCGTAAAGACGGGCAGGGGCAAGAAAAGCCACAAGGGCGGCAAGAAGGGCCACAAGGGCGGTAAGAATCACAAGAAGGGCAGCCCTGGTACCACCACCCCGCCTCCGAAATAACTGTCTGATCGGAATTGTTTCGACTCTCAAGCGGCTCCATCTGGCGGGCTGCTTGTTTCTTGGGGATCCGTACGTAGAGACGCGGCATTGCCGCATGTAACACTCAACGCTCACAACGGTCTTTGCGCAGGTACGGGATTGCAGGTTGCGAATCCATCATCGGATCGCGGAAACACGGGAAAGACACACTATATTCATGGTATTGGCATTGAGACGTGGCGGTGCCACGTCTCTACGTCATGATTCTCGTGCGCAACCTGGTTCCTGCTGGTGTGCGCACACATCAATCCCGTTTTGCCCAAAACTATTGCCTTAGAATTGGGTTCAATTGAGTAACTCTGAACTTCCCGTATTCGGACTTCCCCTAAAGGAGATTGCATGAAGAAGCTTTTGACTGTCGTATTCACCATGCTCCTGGCGGTCAGCCTGTCGTTTGCCCAGGACACCGGCGGCGACAAAGCTGCCACCGCTGGTGGCACAACCAAGCAGGACACCGGCAAGAAGCCTGCCGCTACGCCCGCGACCAAATCCAAGACCAAAACCAAGAAGGGCCATAAAGGCGGGAAGAAAGGCAAAAAGAGCACCGGAACAGGCACAGGTACAGGAACCGGAACTGGCGCCACTCAGCCGTCGACTCCGCCGAAATAGTTCCTTCCGATGCTCACGGCGGCCTCCTGCTGAAGCCGCTCTTTTCCGTGCCGCACCACGGGCTCTAGGTTGCTACATCCTAAGAGAAACTCTTAATTGCCAGACATCCGCAACTGGTATCTAATTTGAGCAACTCTCAAACATCTTCCTTCAAAGGAGAGAACGGCATGAAGAAGTTAGTCACATTCGTATTCGCACTGCTGCTCGGCGCGAGCCTGTCCATGGCACAAGCCGGCGGCGGCACCACTGGCAGCACCGGCACCAGCACCACGCAGCCTGAAACCAGCAAGAAAGGCAAAAAGGGCAGCAAGAAAGGTCATCACAAGGGCGGCAAGAAGAGCAAGAAAGGCAGCAGCAGCACCACTCCGCCCCCGAAATAACTATCTGAATTGCTTCGATCTCAAGCGGCCTCAAGCAGGCCGCTTTCTTTTTGCGATCTCACCGCTAACTGGCCTGAAACTGAAAGGCGGCCGCAAGGGCCGCCTTTTTGTTTGCATGCGACTCCCGAAAGTCCGTGCAATTCCCGCACATTTTTTTTGCGCTACGTCTTGAACCTGTTTCTCGGCGCCTGGTTCTCACATTTCAGATGAGGCTTGGCCGCCTCGCTGAACAAAGGAGAACATCATGAAGAAACTGACTGCTTTCGTAATAATTCTTGCTCTGACGTCCTTTGCATGGGCGGGGAGTACTGCATCCTCTCGCGGCACCAAAGCTCTGAACCCCCAGCCTCTGCCTCCAGGAATGAAAGTCGAACTCAATCCTCAGCCACTGCCGCCGCGAGTGAACACCAACGCCGTTTCCAAAGTCGCGGTGAATCCACAACCTTTGCCTCCGGGACAGAACGTCGCACTCAATCCTCAGCCCTTCCCTCCTGGCCCAAATGGCAAGTCCGCGATGAAGACGAGCTCGAAAGGGAATCTCAAGCCAGGAATGACGGTAGGTTTCAATCCTCAGCCTGATCCTCCAGGCGTGCAGAAGCACATGGACGCCAGCTCGCCCAAGTTCTACTGAGGCGTGTCAGGCGAAGGCACTTCTGAAGCGGCCCCGCTGGGCCGCTTCTGTGTACCGCCCGTTGACGGCAACACAACAATGGAAGTGCCGCGACCCAGCGCCGACCGGCGCGATTGAAAGTAGCCCGGCAGGAACTGCCGGGTTAGCGATAGGGAAGGACCAGTCCCGGCAGGGACGGCTGAATCTGTCTTCTTCTCTCAGCTCAGGCCGTCTCATGACAAGCAGAACGCTACGGAACAAAGGGTGCGCGTGGGTAGGACCTAGATAGGCTTCAGCCGTCCCTATCGGGGCTTCATGTTCGTTCTCATCTCCTACCCGGCAGTTCCTGCCGGGTATTCTCAGACGCGCCTAAGCGGCGCTTTGCAATCGCCGCCTCAAAATGGAAGAAGCAGCGTTATCTCGTGAGGCCGGCAGAGGGCCCACACTCTTTTCGAGTCAAGCCGGGGTGCGCGGGTTATAGTAATGCTCAGGCCATGCCCCTGCGCTCATCATCTACGGACCCGCGTGCACCCATCACGCCCCAGCAGGAGGTGGCCCGCATCGCCGGCATGCGCTCTGTGCACTCGGCGTTTCTCTTTCTTCACAACCAGGAGTTGGAGTTCCGGCGTTGGCAGCGCGAGCTGGCGGAAGTTCCGGCGCCGCCGTTTGGCGAAGCCGGACGCGGCGAGTGGCTGCGGCAGCGGTTCTCCCAGCTGGGCCTCGAAGATGTTGCCACGGACGACATCGGCAACGTCTTCGGCCTCCTCGAAAAGAACAGCGGCCAGCCGCTGGTAGGCGTGAGCGCGCACCTGGACACGGTCTTTCCCCTGGGCACGCGGCTTGAGACCCGCGAAGAAGGAAACCGGCTGCACGGTCCCGGGATCAGCGACAACGCCGCCGGCGTGGTGGCCATCTTGGCCGTGGTATCCGCGCTGAAGCGTTCGCAGTTACAGCTCGCAGGCAACGTGGTCTTCATCGGCAACGTCGGCGAAGAGGGCGAAGGCAACCTGCGCGGTATGCGGCACATTTTTTCTTCGTCGCGATGGAAGGATTCGATCCATTCGCTTCTGGTGATCGACGGCGCGGGCACTGACACCTACGTCACGCAGGCGCTCGGCAGCCGGCGTTTTGAAGTCAGCTTTCGTGGACCTGGCGGCCACTCCTGGAGCGACTTCGGCATCCCCAACCCCATCGTCCTGCTGGCGCGCGCTTTGGCCCGCTTCAGCGAAGTCACAGTCCCGGCGGCGCCACGCACCACGTTCAACGTCGGCGTGATCCACGGCGGGACTTCCGTGAATTCCATCCCGGCCGCCGCCACTGCCCGCGTCGACCTGCGCTCAGCTTCCGGGCAGGAGCTGCAGCGGCTCGAAGAACACTTGCGCGAGTGCGTGAACGAAGCCTGGAGCGAGGTTCCTCTTTCGTACCGCGCCGGGGAACCCAAGGTCACTTTTGCCATCGAGTCCATCGGCGACCGTCCTGCCGCTGAACTGCCCGGGGATGCCCGCATCCTCGAAGTCCTGCGCGCAGTGGACGCACACCTGCGCATCAAGTCCATTCCCCGCCTGGCGTCCACAGACGCTAACGTGCCTCTCGCTCTGGGCAAGCAGGCCTTGACCATAGGCGCGGGCGGCGATGGCGGCGGCGCCCACACGCCGCGCGAATGGTTCGACTGCATGCATCGCGATATCGGATTGAAACGTATTCTGTTGACTCTTCTCGCTCTCGCCGGAGTGCGTGAATGAAAATTGCTTTGGCGTTGTTCCTTGGACTCATGATGACAAGTTTGCTGGTTGCTCAGAAACAAGCTCCTGCCGACGTGATTTTCATTAACGGCGACATCTATACGGGCATGGCTCGTTGCATAAGCCCTACAGGCGGTTTCGGCGAAGGATGTTCACCGCAGGCACAACAGCCCCCGTGGTCTGAGACGATGAAGATTCCTGGCTACCGCGTCCAAGCCATGGCCATCGCTGCAGGGAAGATCATCTTTACCGGCAGCAACGAGATCGCGTTATCTCTGAAATCGAAAAAGACGCTGGTAATCGATCTCCACGGCCGTTTCGTTATGCCTGGGTTCAACGATGCGCACACACACCTGGCGTCGGCCGGTTTTGAAAAGCTCAACGTTGATCTGGTGGGGACCAAGTCGCTTGCAGAGATGAAAGAGCGCATCGCTGCGCGCGCCAAGACCGCGACCGCGGGCGAGTGGATCACCGGCCGTGGCTGGGACCACACGCTGTGGTCTGTGCAGACGACACCAACTCGCACAGACATTGACGCCGTGACTGGCGATCATCCGGCGATCTTCAACCGCGTGGACGGGCACATCGCCATCGCCAACAGTGCCGCGCTCAAGGCCGCGGGCGTCACCGCGCAGACGCCCGACCCGCACGGCGGCAAGATCGATCGCGACGACAAAGGCGAGCCGACGGGAATTCTGCGCGAAACCAGCATGGAATTGGTCTACTCGAAAATTCCGCCGCCGACTCCGGCGCGGCGCCGCCGTGCCATCGAACTTGCGCTCGAGGACGCAGCGCAGTGGGGCATCACCTCCGCGCAGGACAATTCCGAGTGGGATGACTTCCTTACTTACGAACAACTGGAAAAAGAGGGCAAGCTGACGTTGCGCATCTCCGAGTGGCTCCCATTTGACGCACCGGTGGAACAATTGAAGGCACACCGCGCTCACCACACGCCCTGGTCGGATCCTATGCTGCGCACGGGCATGCTCAAGGGCTTCATGGATGGCTCGCTGGGTTCGCGCACCGCTGCGATGCTGGCGCCCTTCACCGATGATCCCAAGAATTCCGGCATCCCCCGCTACGAACAGGACGCGCTCAACCAGATGGCCGCGGAGCGCGCGCAGGCAGGGTTTCAGCTCGGGTTCCACGCCATCGGTGACCGGGGCGCGCGCATGGCCCTCGACGCGTTCGACTATGCGATCGAGCACAACCCCGCGCCTACCCGCAACCTCCGCTACCGCATTGAACACGCGCAGGTAGTGGCGCCGGAGGACTACAAGAAGTTCAAAGAGCTGGGCGTGATCGCATCCATGCAGCCCAACCATCTGCTCACCGACATGAACTGGGCGGAAGCGCACATCGGCGCAGCACGGGCCGCGCACTCGTACGCGTGGAAGGAGTTTCTCGATGACGGCGTGGCCGTGGCCTTCGGCACCGACTATCCCGTGGAACCAATCATGCCGTTCCGCGGCGTCTATGCCGCCGTGACCCGCAAGAATGAAGCCGGTACCAACGAGTATTTTCCTCAGCAAAAACTCAACATCTACCAGGCGATCGCGGCTTACACCACCGGCTCGGCTTACGCCGAATTTGCGGAGAAGGAAAAAGGCCTGCTTGCGCCGGGCATGCTGGCTGACTTCGTCGTGCTCGACCGCGATATCACCAAAGTTGCGCCATCGGAAATCCTGAAGACTGGGGTGTTGCGGACCGTGGTGGGGGGAACGACGGTGTACGAAGCCAAGTAGGGTCTTGTGGCCCAGCGGCCCTCGGCTGGGAAAAGCCACACCGGCGAGGGCGCCGGTGCCACACGTGCATTTAACCCCGCACTTGTGTCTTGGTACTCTCCATCTCCGCTAATCGGGCCCTGCGCCGGTAGGAGTCCCGTAGCAACCAGGCCAGGTAGAGCACGATCAGCAAATTGACGCCGAGTATCAGCCACCTCCATCCTCCCGTAGGATGGCGGGCCAGGTGATATACCTCAAACGGCACGTAGAGTGAGCCTGCGATCAAGGCAAACCATTCTGCCCATTCCTTTTCCAACCACAGGCCGGCGGCTTCGACAAAGCGGATCAGCACGTAGAGAAAGATCAGCAGCGCGATCACACGAAGCCCGCGAGGCGTGAGGCCGCCCACTGTGCGCTGCAGCCATCGGAAAAAGTGTCCATCAGGGTTGAGATGGATCACCTTGTGTAGGGCGTTCAGCAGGCGATCCGCCACCACCTGCATGTCCTTGTGACGCAGCGTAAGGACCCAAATGGCTGCCAACACTCCCAGTGCGCCTTTGGCGGCTTCAAAGAGAGCAACGCCGCGAAGACCAAAATGCCTGACGAAGAAACCTTTAGGGTGGTGCTCCATGGGCTAGCAGGAAAAAATCTCTATACTCCCCCGGCGCCTCTATTGTAAAGAAAAGTCACGGGGGCTGCCGTTGCGACCGAAGATTCGCGTTCGCGTTTCCGTTCTCCGGCTTTTAACGCGACTTTAATGCCTGCCTGTAGTCAAAGACGCTTTCCTTTACTTGCTAATTAACACCCGCGTGACGATGGATTCAGTCCAGGAGCAAAGAAAAAACAACCTGTCCATTGCCCTTGCGTAACACAGTGACAACGCTGCATCCTGTCATCCTGAGCGGAGCGAGAGTCGAGTAAGCACGAGACGAGCGCGTAGTCGAAGGACCCCGAGAATGCTTGGAGTGAGAATGCCACGCCAGGGCATTCGCGCGAAGCAGCATCGAGAGAACTCCCAGTGGCAGCATGCTAAAAGCCACACCTTCGGGGTTCTTCGACGCGCGCTCATCCCGCTTTCAGCGGGACTCGCGCTTGCTCAGAATGACAGGCTCCAAGATTTCGTTCTATGAACCAGATTACTCAACGACCAATTCCCTACCTCGCGGACTTAAACACAGAGAACACGGCGCCCTGGGGGTCGGCCAGAATGGCCCACGTTCCCACGCCTTCCATGAATTTGGGAGGCATCAATGTTTTCCCGCCGAGCTGCTTGGCCTTGACGACCGCGGCTTCGACGTCGGCAACTTGAAGGTAGAGCAACCAGTGTGCGTGCGATTTCGGGTCGCGATGCGCGGCGGGTGGTATGCCGCCGATATAGTCCTCACCATTCTTGATGTGTAGATAACCGGAAGAGTCTTTTTCCGCCTTCTCGAGCTTCCAGCCGAACAGAGATGAATAGAACTTGGCGGCGCGATCAGGATCTGGCGTGCTCAAATCCGCCCAGCACAGCGCGTTGTCTTCGCCGGCAACGCCGATGCCCTGGGTTCGCTTTGGCTGCCAGATGGAGAAAGCCGCGCCGGTGGGATCATGGATGACGGCCATGCGGCCGGCGTCCATAACGTCAAAGGCCGGCATCAGGATATTGCCGCCGGCCTGCGCGGCTTTGGTCGCCGCCTGGTCAGCGTTGTCCACCGCAATGTACAACGACCAGTGAACGGGTACGCCACGGTCAAGCTGGTCCTTGCGGAGGGTGTAACCGGCGGCAACGTCGCGGCCACGGAGCTTGAAAATGGAATAGAACTCACCCGGGCCCATCGGGTTGTCGGTCACAGACCAGCCAAAGAGCGACGTGTAAAACTGCTTGGCCGCGTTCTGATCGGTGGTGACCAGTTCAATCCAGCAGAAGGAGCCCGCGGGGTGCTTTTCGATGTTAGCCATAGCGGGGTCAGTATACCGTGTGGAACAAGCATCCATCTGTAGATCGGGTGATCGGAAATCACAGAGATGTGCCCTATCGAGGATCCGGTTTGATCAGGCCGAGTTCGCAGCCTTAGGTCGGTGCCCAGATCACACGATCACCCGATCACCGGATCACCCGATGCCGCGATTCTCGTGTACACTCACGCAACATGGTTCCCAAAATACTCCTTCCTCTCGTATGCGCAGCTTGTGCCTTGACCGCGGCCGCCCAGTGTTGTCCAGAGAAACCACAAACCGTCAAGCGCCAGGTGCTGTGGCAAAAGCTTCAGGAAGAGCTGCACGGCGTGGACCACCAACTCGACGGCGTGCTGGCGCTGGCGGTGAAGGACCTGACCTCCGGCGAAGAGTTCTTCATCAATGCCGACGAGATCATGCCCCAAGCCAGCTCCATCAAGATCACAGTGCTGGCGGA
>Ga0126379_10000502_pt1 | contig 21694 bp, 19 predicted proteins | sample PanSoiMetPlot_24_FD_92640 | JGI IMG/M metagenome (GOLD analysis project Ga0126379, IMG submission 92640) | Tropical forest soil microbial communities from Panama - MetaG Plot_24 | ecosystem: Environmental > Terrestrial > Soil > Tropical forest > Bulk soil | place: Panama | collected 2016-02-17
CGGCCCGCCGTTAGGCGCGCCGCTCTCGCTGCTTTGTCTCGCTTCGCCGCTGCTGCAGGCCGGTTTCGAGGTCAAGCTCATCGACAACCTGATTTCTCCAGACCTCGAGAAGACCATCCTGCATGAGGTAGAAGACGCTCTCCTGTTGGGTATTTCGGTGCTGACCGGCCCTCACATTGGAGCAGCTGTCCGAATGTCGAAGGCAGTTAAGAAGAAGCGTCCAGCTGTGCCCATCGTGTTCGGCGGTTGGCACGCAAGCTTGGCCACCCAACAAACGCTGCGCGAGCCGTACGTGGACGCCATCGTGAGGGGGCAGGGAGAACTCACATTGCTCGAGCTGGCGCAACGAATCGCCGACGGTGACGACTGGCACGGAGTTCGCGGGATCTCATTCAAGGATGCCGATGGACAAATCGTTCACGAGCCAGAGAGGCCGGTTGCGGACATTAACACTCTGCCACGGCCCGCATATCACCTGGCCGATCCCCGGATATACGCCGCCGTATCCGGCGTTCGCCAATTGGCGTACACCAGCAGCGTCGGCTGTCCCTACCAATGCAATTACTGTACCGACCAGGTTTTCTACAAGCGGCGCTTTAACGCCTACCGCGTGGAACGTGTTGTGAGTGACCTTGCCGAACTGGTTCCGCGCTACAACATCGAGCACGTGCCTTTGTTCGACTCGAACTTTCTGGTAGATCGAAAGCGGGCGGTTGCAATCGCGAAGGGGATCATTGCAAGCGGCGTGAAATTTCAGTGGGATTTCCAGACCTCCACCGATTTCCTGGCCTTAATGTCCGAGGAGGACGTGCGATTGCTTGCGGAGAGTGGAGTGCACCACATCGGCTTTGGCACCGAGTCCGCCTCCCAGGAAGTGCTGGCTCTGATGAACAAGCGTTTTCAGCACGTCGAACAGATGGTGGAGACAGCGCGCAAAACCAATCTTGCGGGCATTCACGTCGTTTTCAACATTATTCTCGGGTATCCTGGCGAGACCGAGGCGCATCGCCAACAAACATTCCGCATCATGAGCGACATCGCCAAAGAGTATGCAAATGTCAGTTTTTCGCCAAATATCTTCACTCCCTACCCCGGCATTCCGATCTGGCCACAACTCAGGGAGATGGGCGTACGGGAACCGCAGTCTCTCGAGGAGTGGGAAACCCTCGCGTTGGGCACAAATATTCTTCCCTGGCTGCGAGGGGAAGAACTGCGACGACTCCGGCGGAGTTTGGAGTACTTCCTCCTGAACAACCAGATTCGAAAGGTAAGCACAAAGATCCCCTGGGCGCGGCGGAATGTGCGCCGTCTCCTGGGAGCGCCGGTACGGTGGCGAATCGGCAAGAGTCGATATTCCTTTCCATGGGAACTGTGGGTGTCGCGCGCGGTGGAAAAAGTTGTCACTCGACGATCGCTTTTGACGGGGCGGCCGCTGGCTGAAAGCACCCAGGAAGTGTGTTGATTCGACCATCGGTGATAGTTAAGAGGCAATTGACATGGCTGCTGATGTCTTACTTACCCATTCCTATCACCTGTACTACGACCGCAAGCAGGTGCGGAAAATGCAGCCCTATCCCCCCCTCGGCACGCTGTATGCCGCCGCTCTTTTGCGTACCGCCGGGATTTCCGTCGCTGTGTTTGACACCATGCTCAATGATCCGGAGGCAGGATTTCAGAACGCTCTCCGTCAGCATCGTCCGCGAATCGTGGTCGTCTTTGAGGACAACTTCAACTTCCTTTCCAAGATGTGCCTCACCCGCATGCGCGAAGTCGCATATCATATCCTCGACACTTCTCTGCAAGCTGGTGCAACGGTACTGGTCAATGGTTCGGATGCTTCGGATCACGCTCTCGACTATCTGCAGAGAGGTTTCCGGTTCGTGCTTCTGGGAGAAGCGGAGTTTACCTTGCTCGAGGCGGTATCACATCTCCTCAAGCAAGATGAAGACGCTTTAGATCGCGTTGCCGGCATGGCCTACCTGCACAAACAGTCTGCGGAGTTGGTGAAAACCCCTCAACGCGCGTTCATGCGCGACCTGGACCATCTTCCCTTTCCTTCCCGCGACCTCGTTGACACCAATCAGTATCGAAGTGCATGGAAGGCGGCACATGGATACTTTTCCCTCAACATCGTGGCTAGCCGTGGCTGCCCCTACCGCTGCAATTGGTGCGCCAAGCCGATTTATGGAGATTCATTTTCGGTTCGCTCAGCGGCGGCAGTTGCCGCGGAGATCCGGCAACTCAAGTGCAACTTCGGCGCCGACCATCTTTGGTTTGCTGATGACATTTTCGGATTGCGTCCAAAGTGGGTTCGCGAACTCGCTGCCGAAGTGGAAAAGCTCGATGCTGCCCTTCCTTTCAAGATGCAATCCCGCGTGGACTTGATGACGCCCAATAACGCGAGTGCTCTGCGCCGCGCCGGTTGCGTCGAAGTGTGGTTGGGCGCCGAATCCGGTTCACAAAAGATCCTCGATGCCATGGACAAGGGGACACGGGTAGACCAGATCGCGAAGGCGCGCGAGAATCTGAGGCGCGAAGGCATTCGCGCCTGCTACTTTCTGCAATTCGGATATCCGGGTGAAACCTGGCAGGATATTCAGAGCACGATCCGGCTTGTCCACGACACCCGGCCCGACGACATTGGTGTTTCGGTGTCATATCCTTTACCCGGAACCAAGTTTTTTGAGCGCGTTCAGGCACAACTGGGAGAGAAGACTAACTGGTCTGACAGTGAAGATCTGTCCATGATGTTCCAGGGCGCCTACACCAACGAGTTTTACCGCGCTTTGCATGACGCTCTGCATGCCCAGGTCGATTCCTGGAATTCAATTCGCAGCAAGGCTACGCACAGGGAACAGCTCGAACAACAAGAACCAGACGAACTCTGGAAATGCGTCATCCAGTTGGAGCGAACGTGCCGGAATCCAAGGCCCACAGTCCTGGGCAATTACTCCGAGAACAAACTGGTGCAGCTCCAGCCCCATGGTTACGACACAAGTTTCGACGATCTGCTTAGGATACTTGCCGATTAATAGAATGATGGACCTTCTTCTCACTCACGGTTACTTCCTCTACGAGGATCCCAAAGAGCTTCAGGTCATGAAGCCCTACCCACCGCTGGGCATCCTTTACATCTGCTCGCACCTGCGAAAGAAAGGACTGAACGCCGAAGTTTTCGACTCCACATTTTCCTCGCGCCAACAACTGTGGGACGTCCTCAAGCAGAGTCCTCCTTCCGTCCTTGGAATCTATGCGAACTTGATGACTCGCCCGAATGTTGTAGAAATTCTCGGCGTCGCAAAGGAATTGGGCTGGCAGACGGTTGTCGGAGGTCCCGAACCGGGTGCGTACGTCGATGAATACCTCGGAGCAGGCGCCGATGTGGTCGTGATCGGTGAAGGCGAGGTGACCTTAGAAGAATTGGTGCCTGCGCTGCAAGCGCATGCAGGCAGGAATTTGCAGCATATCGATGGGATCGCATTCAAGTCGCCCGATGGCTCAGTGGTTCGCAACAAGCCACGCGAGCAGATTAGAGACATCGACGCGCAGCCGTGGCCGGCGCGCGAGTTGATCGACATGCCCCGTTATGTTGACGTCTGGCGTCAGCATCATGGTATGGGCTCGGTTTCACTTATCACGGCGCGCGGTTGTCCCTACCATTGCCGCTGGTGCAGCCACGAAGTCTTCGGTAAAACCCATCGGCGCAGAAAACCAATATCGGTCGCCGACGAACTGGAATGGCTGATAAATCGCTACCAACCGCAGATGGCATGGATGGCGGATGATGTCTTCACCATTCACCATGGCTGGCTTTTTCAATATGCGGCCGAGCTTAAGCGGCGCAGGCTGAGACTTCCCTTCGAGTGCATCTCGCGGGCCGACCGGCTCAATTCCCAGGTCGTTGAAACATTGGTCGAGATGGGCTGCTTTCGCGTCTGGATTGGTTCCGAGAGCGGCTCTCAACGGATTCTCGATGCCATGGAACGTGGTGTCACAGTAGAGCAGGTTCAAACGGCCGTGGCTCTCTGCCGCTCAGTCGGAATTCAAACGGGCATGTTCTTGATGTGGGGCTATGAGGGCGAGGAGTTGTCTGATATCGAAGCGACTGTCGAACACGTAAAGAGAACAGACCCCGACATCTTCTTCACTACGGTTGCCTATCCCATCAAAGGCACACCCTATTTTGGAGACGTCGCGGATCGAGTAGATGCCTTCCAACCCTGGAAGGAAAGTTCGGACAGAGAATTCCGTATTCGCAACCGGCATTCGCGCCAGTTCTACAAGTTCGCGGACAGACTGCTTCGCAATGAGGTCGAGCTAAGACATTTACAGCTCAAGGCCGAAGCCGACGAGGTAAGAATTGCTGCACTGCGCAGCGGTATTGCCGAGGCACGCGCTGGCCTGAAGGCCACGCACGCGGAGATCGAGGCTTGAAGGAAATGTCCGTCACACAATCGCAAGCTGTTTCGGCTGCGTTTGACGCTATCGCCGCCCGATATGACCAAACCTTCACTTCTTCCATGATCGGTCAGGCTCAGCGTTCGGCAGTCTGGGGCGAACTAGCGACTACGTTCCGTGCCGGAGAACGAGTGTTAGAGATTGGGTGCGGAACCGGGATCGATGCATGTTTCCTCGCTGAACGCGGGGTTCAAGTTGTCGCTTGTGACGCTTCCTCCGAGATGATCCAGATGTTGACGCGAAGAGTCGAGCACACGGGGTTGGAGAATCTCGTGCAACCGCGTGTACTCGGCGCCGAGCATATAGCGTCTTTGCAACCGCATGAATTGTTCGACGGAGCATTTTCAAACTTTGGTGCAATCAACTGTGTTGAGGATCTCGGGAAGCTAGCCAACGACCTTGCCCAATGCCTCAAGCCCGGCGCGACCGCCCTTTTGTGTTGGATGGGCCCGTACTGCTTGTGGGAACAGAGCTGGTACCTTCTACAAGGACGACGAGATAAGGCGTTCCGCCGTCTCAAGCGTGAAGGTGTCCAGGCCAGAATTGCCGATGGGGTATTCGTCCACATTCATTACCCTTCGGTCGAATTCCTGACGCGAGTGTTCGCGCTCGCGTTTCGCTTGAAGTCGGTTCGGGGAATCGGAGTTGCCGTTCCGCCGAGCTACCTTGAGAATTGGGCTCACCGGCATCCGAATTTGCTGCAGATCTGCGAACGCGTAGATTCGTGGCTGGGACGCTGCCCGGGCACAAGGTTGCTTGGCGATCATGTGTTAGTCCGCTTACAGCGCGAAAGGCGTTTCGGTGGTGACTGAGCGGTGAACTCACTAATATCCATCTCCGCTACTCCCGATGCTGCGGCTGTTACGGTGCATACGATCCACGAACTGCCTGTACTGGTGATCTTCCCCCATAACCAATGTAATTGCCGTTGTGTGATGTGCGACATTTGGCGGATCCGGCAGGCTGAACAGCTCACGCCCCAAGATCTCGAGCCGCAACTGGCTGGCTTTCGAAAGCTGCGGGTGCGCTGGGTGGTCTTTTCGGGAGCTGAGCCACAACTGAATGAAAAGTGGAGTTACCTGGCGCAACTCGTTCGTTCCGGTGGAAGCCGCGTCACTTTGCTGACGGCGGGCCTTTTGTTGAAGCCCCAAGCAGGACTTGTCGTCGAGAGCGTAGATGACGTGATCGTGTCTCTAGATGGGCCACCGGCGATCCATAACCACATCCGGCGCGTTCCCGATGCGTTCGAACGACTGGCTGATGGCGTCAGCACATTGCGCCGTCTCAATCCGGACCTGCCAGTTCGCGCGCGGTGCACTGTGCAGAAGGCAAATCACTCTTCCTTGCGCGCGATTGTCCGAACTGCGAAAGAACTCGGCCTGACCTCGGTTTCCTTCCTGGCCTCAGACCTCACTTCAACTGCCTTCAACCGCCCAGCGGGCTGGTCAGCTGAGCGAATAAGCCGAGTCGCTCTTACCAATGAGGAAGTGGAAACACTGCAGTCGGAAGTCGACCAATTGATAGCAGAACAACACGCAGATCTGCAGTCGGGATTTGTCGTTGAATCCTGTCAGAAGCTGGGCCGCATCGTCGAGCACTTTCGTGCTCATCTGGGCAAAGGCCAGAATGTCGCTCCTCGCTGCAATGCCCCTTGGGTTTCAGCCGTGATTGAAGCCTCCGGTGATGTCCGCCCATGCTTCTTTCATCCGGTTCTGGGGAACATCCATCGTGACTCACTAACCGACATAGTCAACAGTCCCCATGCCCTGCGCTTTCGGTTAGATCTTGCCGTGGCCAGCAACGAGATCTGCAAAAGGTGCGTGTGCTCCCTTTATGTGCAGAAACATCAAGACGCCGCCCAGAAATGGACCGAGCAGCCGATGATTGAAGATTGAAGTTCACCACGGATCTACTCTTTGAAGGTGAAGTCTAGCGTTTCTTCCTTGCCCGCCGTTACAGTCACCTTTTGACTCTGCGTTCCAAGCTTCTCCTGCCACGCGGTGATCGTGTAGGTTCCTGGTGGCAGGTTCTTCATTTCAAACGAACCGCTTTTGTCAGTCACCACGTAGTACGGATGTTTGAAGACCGCGATGTACCCTTTCATCCAGGGGTGTACATTGCATTTCACTGGAATCGCAATTTCTTCCCGAGCAAAGGACTGTTCGAGAGGCACGCCGTGTGGTTGGCTCATGTTCCATTCGCGGTTGTTGTTGGGCATCGGATGGATGTTGTGCGTTGTCTCATCGCTGTTCACGATGTTCAGCTTCTGATTGGCCTGGATCGCGATGACATGCGGACGGTACTGGCAGCCTTTCTGCTCAAGCACTGCTGGCTGCTGGGGCGGCTGAAAGGCGTGGGATGTCAGCCCTTCTGAAACATAGACGACAACATTCGCCAAACCTCCGTCTGTCCCAACTACAACCTCCTCAGTAGTTGGAAGAGTGGAGCGTGCCTTGGCGCAGAGTGGATCTTGCGACATGTCGATGCGTGCACCTTTGGGTGGAATGCCTTCGAACTTCACCACACCCTTGACCGAAACCTGTGCATCCGCGTGGCTGGCCCAACCTCCGATGATCAAGCTGGACAATGTTGCAAGTGCACATGTCGAGATAAATGCGAATTTCAGTTTCATTAAAAACCTACCTTCATGAATATTGCAGGGGCTATAGTTGCCTGGAAACGGTCCAGTACCGATCTTGTCAGCGATTCGGTGTTCACCATCCGGATACGCGGGATCAAAGGCTGTCAAGGCGCTATCGCTTCAATTTTTGGTTTTGAATGGACTTATGCGCGCTTAAAGACCGAATATAGTGCACGACGTCCCACCTTTGTTCTGTATTCATTGCGCTTGCAAACGACGGCATGGGAGTACCGTCAAGACCGGTCAGCAAGTCGCGGAACATATCACGATCGCTGTCACCGCACTTAAACCGGAAGCCGCTGGTGAAGTCAAAAGGTGTAATGGGATAACCTCTGCTGTCCGTCAAGGTAGATGCCGACGGCCCATAGCCTCGCCCATCCTTCCCATGGCAGGACCAGCAATTCAGGCTCTGGAACAGCTGCGCGCCGCGTGCAATACTTTCCGGAGAGGACGCCGGTTCCTGCGGAATCTCAACCGGTGTGCCGGGTTGCTCTTCCTGAAATGCCGAAGAGAAGGTCTTGATATAGGCGACTAGGTCCACGCGCTCCTGCTTCAACAGCGGTTTCCAGGAAGGCATGCCGCTGGCATGAATGCCACGGCTGATGGTGTCATACAAATCGCTATCCAGAGGAAGGCTTCCGCTAGGCGTGGACCGACACTTGAATACAGCTTTCGTGAAGTCGCGGGGCTTCGGGTCAAGATAGGGGGCGCTTTCACCTCGCCCATCACCAAAGGGGCCGTGGCAGAAGACACAGTAGCGTTGGTAGAGCGCCTTGCCGCGCTTTGCGTCCCCAACACGATTGCCGACGTGGGCCTCTCGGGCAATGCTGATCACGCTCCACAATATGGAGACGAAGATCAACATCGCATCTCGCACCCGCATTTGTCTGCGCAAGAGACGTCCTCCTCAGAAATCAAAATCGAACCCCATCAAATAACTGCTGCGGACAGCGTCTTTGCCTGAGAGTGGCGCGGCATTGGCGTTCGTGACGCGGGAATATTCCTGCACCCACGCAAGGCCGGCCCGCGGACTCATAATCGGATACCAGCGATAACCGACGGTCCACGAATCTAGATTTCCTGTGTTCTTGGGGACGCTTGGATTTGCTTCTCGTGCCATTCGGGTTAACTCATACCGTCCGAGCAAGATCAATCGGGGATTCGGATTATAGTGACCCTCAACAAATCCCCCGTTCCATGTCGGACCGACTGCCCCGACCGGCAGCAATGCAGGCTGGTTCGCGGGTACTGAATTGCCCAGAAACACGTTATCTTGACCATGCATGAAGAAGGTAAAAAAGTCGAACTTGTCAACGTACCAATGCCCGTACGCGCCAAGTCGATAAAAGCTACGGTCCCCCTTTCCCGTACCTGGGATGGGGTGCCCTCCGCTGGTTTGAAAGTAGGTTGGCGACTCACCCCAATAGCCGTAAGCGCCGATCTGTTGCCGTCCGAACCGCGGGACTTCAAATGCCTGGTTGAAATTTGCGTAGACGTCATACTTTTGGTTCGACGGCAGACCAGTTTCACCGTTGCTGTCGGTCACAACCGCGACTGAGTACCTTGTATAGTCGTTGTCGGAGTGCCCCAACAGCTCCACCCCGAGCTGAGTTAAACCGATTCCCGCAAAAACGTTGTTGTCGCCTGGCGGAGTGAAGAAATAGTTGTAGTAGAGCCCTCCGGTATTGTTGAGTGTAAGGATCCGCTCCTGCGAGATTGGTTGGTCCAGCTCAAACTTCCCCATTTTGACGTTGAGCCAGCGCGAGTCTGCAAGGTTGTCGAAGCGGGCCCATGCCTGCGTTACGTTGATGCTGCTATTTCCTATAAATGGTTGCACAAAGAATGAGATGTTCTTGTAGAGCGTTCCGGCAGTGATGAAGTCAAGGCCCTGTAGGTCAAAACCCGAACTAGTTACGGCGGTCTCGACCAATCCGCTGCTGGCGCTTCCGGGCACGCTGTCGATCGCCTGTCGGTTGTTATTCTCGCGATGCCAAATCGGGGTCGTCCGAAACATGATCGGCCAATAGGAAGGCTCCTGATAGATCGGGGCATCCCGGTCATTCCCCAACTGGTATCCGTTGTCTTTGAAGGTCTGGCCAAAATTGTTGAGCATCGGCCACGCCTCGTGACACGCCGAGCAAGGCAGACCGTATTTGCGGGCGAAGGCAGGGATGCCATAGGCGGCTTGCAAGCTGCTCAGTAGAATTCCAACGATCCCGCATGGAATGCCGATCGATCGTATTCTCATTTGTTTTCCTCACGTGAATCAAGACTCTGTGAGAGCGACTGGGAATCTTCCGGAGGAAAAAACTTGTAGCCCACCCCGTGAACCGTCCGAATGAAAGCAGGACAGGATGGATTGCTCTCAACCTTGTGACGAAGCTGGGCGATGCAGTTGTCTACTGTCCGGTAACTCGCACGCTGACGCTTTGGCCAGGCTGATTTGATAAGTTTTTGGCGGGAAACGACGATTCTGGGTCTCGACACCAGGAACTTCAGCACTTTGAATTCTCGAAGGGTGATTTGTACAGGTTGGCCCGCACGGAACATTTCCATCGTTTTGAAATCGATAGAAATCTCCCCAAAATTAACCCCGCAAGTGATTGTCCGTGCTTGAAGATCTGACATGTCAGGTTCGGGTCGACGATCCGAAGTGTCGCCCACCTTATCGCCGCAGAGGTGGCTGACTTGTCACAGAACCGTCACATTCTTGTAAAATTTAGGTCGAGGCGCTTATCTGCTGCTACACCAGCTATGGGTTCTGTGTATCGCGCCGCTCCGGAGGAAAAACTGGAAATCGCAGAAAGGAAAATTTCCGAGGTTCTAAAAAGCTCGGAGTCCAACTATTCAGCCATGGCGAAAAAAGGCAGGCCGAATTGACCGATACACTCATTCGCTCATTCTGTTGAACCGGATCTAAAATTGCTTTTCAGAGCAACCTGATCCACCAATCCGATGACTCAGCGTCCTACAAGGGATCGCCGCTAAAAGACGATCCGCGTAACCTTGATATAGGTATCTACAAATGGATGCAAAGCTCCATCGCGAAATCGCCATTTTGGAAGCTGAAGGTTAATGATCGAAACGCACGCCGAAAAACTTTTCAAAACTGCAGCCCAATTGCCTGAGTCTCAGCAACATCGGGAGAGGTTAGCCCTCGCAGAAGATGAATCGCAGAGAGCTGCTGCCATTAGAGCGAAATCTACTCAATCAAGCAGTCTGTCTGAGTCTGATAGTTGGATTCTGGTGACCCGGCGCCGGCGATTTCCCAGTCGATTCAACTTCCGGAATGGTCAACGACCATCGCGCCAACCATCTTTCACAACGTCTCAAGTTTTGCAGGGCGATGACAACATCGAACGTTCCTTGAGATCGCTGCCGTCGGGTTCCGCCTCGTGCTGGCGGAGCCCAAGCAGGAGGACGGAATCCATGGCTCGACCGACCCTTCGCACACCCTTTCGCCTCTCACTGCTGCTCATCGTCGCCGCGGCAGTGGTTTTGCCCTTGGGCCACCGTTTACTGCGGTTCACGCCTGCGCTCTCTTCTTCTCCGGGCATGCTCCGACCCACGAAACGAGATTCTTGGCCGAGGCGAAAGACCCTGCCGTAGGACCCACTTCGTTCATCACGTTGCGCCCTACAGACTCGCCGAGTCGCACAAGAAAAGCAGCGGTCGAACCGCCCGACGAACGCAAAGAATAGATCAGCGGCCCGCTTCACGACGATCTTCTGCAATCATATCCTCCATCCTTGGCAGTACTCCTTGTTGCGAGCTTCGGGCCGTCAAGCAAGCGTCGTCACTTCGATTCACGGACAGTGCTGCGACGGCAGAACCAATGGTGGTTGCGACGGCTGGTTGAAGTCGAAGCTGTCGAGCATGTCGCTCGCGGCGGCATCTCTTGCCGTCAAGCTGGGAAGGTGATACAGGGTCTCGACGAACTTCAGCATGGAAGAATGCTCGTAGAGCGTGTGGCTGACGTATCTGGGCTTGGCAAACGGAGAAATGATCAATAGCGGCACTCTCGGGCCCATCCCATCCCGATCCACCTGCGGAGGAACAACATGGTCGTAGAACCCTCCAAAATCATCGTAGGTGATGAACACTACCGCCGAATTCCACGCTGGACCCTGCATAACGGCATTCACAAACTGCGTTGTCTGATTCTCACCGGCGCAGATGCTGTTCGGCGGATGTTCGCTCTCCATATAGGGCGGAATTACCCAACTCATCGCGGGAAGCTGCCCACTTTGTGCGTCTTGGAGAAACTGTGCAGATGAATGTTGGGTATTCGTCCACATTGGGCCGTTGCGAATGTGACGGATCAGCGCCAAGGTACCGCCTCCGCCATCAATGTAGTATTTCCACGAAAGCCCTGTAGCTTCGAGCCGGTCGGCCAGAGTCATGAAGTCAAAACACGGAGACTGCTCGGTACGATTGCCGTTCGCGTCGATTACCGTGACGGTGCCGCTGGGGGTCCCATCGCAAGCAACGCCACCGCTGGTACCAGACACATTGTCGATCGTTCCTCCCGACTGAGCCGCCAGCGTAAAGAAGTGATTTGGGAGACTTGGGCCATGGACGGAAGTAAAATAGCGATCCGCGAGGACGAAGTGTCGTGCGTATTGCCAGTAGTTCGGAATCTGCTGTTCGTTGGCTTGGGTGTAGGCTGACAATCCACTGCTGATGAGGTCAAACTTATTCATCTCGCCAGCATTCATGGCCTCGATGGCACAATCCCAGCTGTTACAGACCGGCGCCTGGTCGGCGTCGGGTATCGGCGTGAGAGGAACCGCGCCGATCGAAGTGAGGCCCGCGGTTACACCGTCCGCCCCTGGAAACGTCCCGAAATAGTTATCGAATGTGTGATTCTCCTTCAAGATGATGACTACGTGCTCGACGGCGTTCGGCCGCTGATTGGAACACGCCAGAAAGGCGCTACAGCCTAAGAAAAATCCAGAGCCGATGGCAGCCTTCCATCTGCAGTCACGGTACATTCGCACATCTACCTCCAACTTCTTCGGTCATCTGCTGGGCCGATGCGTTTCAGCCGACCGGAACTAATACGCCCAAGGCTGGTGCAACACGCCCGAACAAAGTAACTGCGCCTGCGCTTGAATGCGAGGCCAGTGGTGACACTCACGATCTACATCATGCAGGCGTTCCCCCGAACAGCATAAGAACACGTTCTATTCCGAGTTATGAGACCGCATCGTCAACTTTCGTCGCACGCGAGTATGATACGGCGAGCCGATGGACCGGGCGACTCCTCTGTCCAATTCGATTCCGCAATTCCCAATGGTGATTTTCCCGCACATAGGTCAAAGAAGCAACCCTTGGGCCTGAGCCTGTCCTAGTTCCCACAATCGTTGTTGGGAAACCCGATTTGTGTGTTGGGATTTGACTCCAAGGTTAAAGTAACCTTCCTGGTGCTGAATAATGGCCATGGTCCGAACGATGTTCCTTACTTCGTGGCTTGATAGAGCAACCCCATGACGGAAATCGCTGTTAGCGCGTAAGGCCACATTCGACGGCGTGCTTCAAACGGGCGGATTGGCGGGCACTAGAGACAGCTCACCCGAAAAAACTCATTGGCAATTTTACGCCTACCTTTTTTGAGTTTCGGTCAGATTTGTCAACTGACGTTATCCACAGCGGGAATAAGGCCCGCCCGGGAACTGGATCGCTCCACCCGCGAACAAGAAAGTGTCCCGGACGCCGGGGTTCTCTCGTGGGAAGCTTTCTGAGTGCAACGCTAGGGATTGATCACGCCAAACTCTCCCGTTTCATATGCGCTCGTTCCGGCTGCAAAAAAGAGTTGGTTGGTCTTTGCGTTAGTGGTTGTTCCTCCTCCGAACAGAAATCCTCACAGTAAGGGGATACTAATCACCTTGCCGGTCTTGTCCTTTACCACGCCAACCAGTTTGCCTGTCGTCAGGTTAAAGCCTGGATTCTGCCGTCGTCCACGTCACCCACGAGCAACGATCCGCGGAGCGTATCGAAGTTGCCCGGTGCGATAGCCAGCCCCCATGATCCTTTGAGCGTAGAGGTCGGGGCAATCAGCGTCTTCACAAATTTCCCGGCAGTGGTGAAAACATCGACAGCGCCAGTCGTCGATCCACTGAACGTGACGTAGACCTGGTTTTTGAGAACCGACACGCCATAGACTTTGAGCCCCGACAGCTTCGTGTCGGTAAACGTCTTCACCAACTTGAAGACTTGAAGCCGCTGTTGTAAACCTCAATCTGATTTTTCGCTGAGTTGGCGGCAAAGAGGAACGTTTGCGTTCCCGACTTCCCAATGGCCAAGCTGGTGTAGTTTGCAGCGGCGTGATTGTTGACGGCGATCACAGCGGAACTGGCATCCACGCTGGAATTCCAACCACTGCTCGTGCCATCGAGAGAGTCGAAGATCAATGCAGCGGGCCGGGAGTTGCCGTTGTGGGTCACGACGAAGTCGGAAGCGGAGTTTCCAACAATCCCTGTGGGTGTCCCTGTGCCAGTGGCTGCCGGCGGCACGGTCACGACTAGCGAAACGATCGTACCATTAGCGTCATAGAGAGCGGACACACCGGTGTCTTCATCGGCGATCCAGAACGGTCCGCCGGGTAAATGAGCAGTTCCCCAGGCATTTTTCAAGTGTGAATCTTTCGTGGTCGTGACCAGACCGGTGAGCGTGAACTGAGCCAGTGCGCGATCGCGGTGCAACCGTCAAATGCGACGCATTCTCAATCAAGCTGCCAATGCTGCCGTCAAACACAAAAGGACATTTTCGAGATCGTCTATCGTCGTTTGGTGCTGCGTTTGGTGCTGCGTCTAGGACACAACAAAACCATCGGAGCAATTGCACCTCGCCTCTGTCAGTTGATCTGGATCATTTTGCACAACAGCGTCCGCTATGAGGAACGCCGGCCCACAATATGTGAAAAGGCTAAGCGAGCCCGCACTCTCGCAAATGATTCGGACACTGCGAACGCTTGGCTACCGAGTCGCACCTGTAGGTATTCCGGCATGAGGAAGGCGTTTTCGATCCTGTGAGCGGCTCGGTGTGCAACTGCCCGGGCCGACTCGGCATTAGGCCCTTAGTGCGAAAGCGGACAAAACAATTGTCGATATCAAGCCGCGATTCCCAGGTGGTGGAACATGCCGCACATCGCGGCTCGGATGGTGTAGTAATGAGCGTCGATTGGGGCCGGGTTTCGGGGCCGTCGGCTCCTCCGATGATGCTTTGCAGCAGCCAGTAGGGGTTTAATGATTTTCTCGCGAAGTAGAACCAGAGCGGTTATTGCTCTGAGGCCCTCAGCGACGACCTCGTACCGTGGGGTCTTCCCTATCCGTGAGGCGATTTGTTTGCCCCGAAGCTTCTTGAGATCGTAAGCGGCACGACGTGGCCCATATCGGAATTCCTTGTCTCGGCTCTGCATACGCACGCGTTCCGCCAACTGGGAAGCGGTGAAACCTTCGGGGGAGGCCGCCAGTGCAAGGACTGCACTTGCGACCCAACGCATTCGTGGCTTGTTAAAGTCAATGCCACCTACGCTGGTCTTCCCCACTTGCGTCGGTTGGGGCAGTTGCCCCAGAGTCTGGTCGCCGATGAAGCACTGGTCGATATACGAGAGGGTATCAATAAAGCGTTCCAGTAGGCTTTTCAGAATGGCGACGATTTCGGGAAATTTTTCCAGAGAGCGCCCACACTCAAGTTGCTCTGTATTATGCGCGATGGCTTCGATGCGGAGTACACGTTCGCCTTTGGTATAGATCTTGAGCGTCAACTTGCCGCAGTACAGCTTGAACATCGTCAGATCATACGTAGGTCTCTCGAGCGTGACTTCCCATTGCGCCGAATGTCCTCTGCGTTTGTGATATTGGGGACGGCGCCGGTATCCCAAAATGGTTTTGACGGTCTGCATATCGAGCGGTGCACGGCTCCGGTCAATCAATGCTTGAAACACTTGCTCCATATGCCCGCCGACTTCAAAGAGCAGATTCCGGCTGTACTCGATCTGATGATTCGAATACTGATAGCGAAACCCGCTCTGCTTCTGCTCCTCAAGCTCCAGAGCGAAGCACAACAAGTGGTATAGATCCAACGCTCGCAGACTTGGCTCAGTCGCCCTATAGTCCGCGATTCGGACAAGGTGTCTGCGATCCTCGCCAAACCTGCAACGTCAGAAATATGAGTAAAACAGTTTCCTTCCTTCGTAAAGCGAATTCCCGCTTTCTTTGCTTGGCAGGCCACGTACTCATGGCCGTTCAGGATCACTTGTACTGGAAAGGTGTCAGGGCCGGTGATAAAGGGAGCCATTCTGGCCGGTTTTGGCCGGAGCCAGCGATCCACCCGAGAGAGCCCCGGTCGACGGAGACGCAGTAAGAACTCTACAACAGTTTCTAAATTGACTTGCAAGCGTAAGCACGCTTCACGTATAACCCCGTGCGAGAAAACCAGTTGAATCCTTCTCCACACTTTTCGTTAGGGAGCGCCAAGTCTACTCTTGCTCAGGTAGGAGGGAAATGCCGAACGAGTATCGTGTTCGTTCAGGTAAATCGCCTTGAGAATGTTGGGGCGCCGGCTGTGAGAACTTTCCAAGCACTCCAACGCTCAGGCCAAGGGCCCTGCATGCGGTTAGGAGCGGCGGTTCGCAGCGTGGCGGAATTGCAGCCTGCTCTCTCAATCGGTCGAGACGAATATCGACGCCACGGGAATTCCGCAGTACGGGCTGGAGTGGACGGCGCGGGAGGAGCATGCGTGATCTGAGAGTTCGTGCTGAAGAACTCGCAACTGTGACTGCTGACGTCTCCAAGTAGCGGTCAGAGTCGAGGTGTGCATCCGCACTGTCGGTCAGCGAAGTGGCTCACCCTTAAACCGGCCGAACTGGCTCCGTTTTAATTCGGCGCTAACAGGAAAGGGAGGATGCCCGCTGATTTTGATCGTAATGTGGCCCCATTCGGGATCCAGAATGTGAAACGAGTAGTGGTTTACGTAGGGCATCGGCTTCTTGCGCTCCAGATGGTGAGGTGGACGGATGTCCCATACTGGTGCTTGGGCACGGCCAATTAGGACGAGAAACAAGCCTTGGGTGATCTTAGTCTTGGCCAGCCATTCTTCGGCAATATCGTGTTTGCGCTGCCCCGCCGCACAATCGACGCAATCGTAACTGTATGCGCAAGCGCACGGTATTCCGGTGATCGAAGCCTTATCGTGGCATCCCTATCAGCAGCGTCAATAGCATTCCCATGGCCGTTCAATCGGCATCTCGTCACGTAACAGCGCTCATCCGTAGCCTCTTCTGGCCCGATGCACTTAAAACGTTTGCGTCACGTTCTCTGTCATTTTCATCGAAGCCAATGCCATCGTCAGCGTCGGCCATCCTTTTTTCAGTGGTGCCTATGAGAGGAGTTATCTCACAAATTTGTAACCTAAACCATGCACTGTGAGAAAGTGGAGCGGGTTGCCGGGATCCGTCTCCAACTTCTTCCGCAATTTGAGAATGTGATTGTCTACTGTGCGGGTGGTCGGATAGTTCTTATATCCCCAGACGTCGTTGAGCAGCTCATCTCGCGTAATTACGCGCTCTGCATTTTGTGCCAGGAACTTCAAAGTCTTGAATTCCTTTGCCGTCAAGAACACGCGCTCGCCATTACGCCTAATCTCCATCTTCCCGAAATCTACGGAAACGCCATCGAAAATCACCACTTCCGCGTTATACTCGCGGACTTTGGGCGCGCCGTCTTTCGCGGCACTGTGAACAATGGCGGCAATCGACGGAACTTGCTGTGTAATTTTGTGGCAACTATCTCGTTGCGAGATCAAGCGCGGTCCCAATTTTGCCGTGAGTGTAGCCTTCCGCGAGATTTCCACCGCCCGCGTACCATTTCCTCTGATCTGAATTTCAAACCCTTCTGTTTTGCGAACATGCTTGAGCACACTCTGTGATAAAGCCCATGCTCCGTCCTTTTTGCCCTTTTGATAAACAGCTTCCAACAACGTTCGCAAATCTGCTGTCACTCTCTGAAAAGCGCCTGCGGCACTCATTCCGAGAACGTCGTTACCCGAAAATGGGGTCAGCGCTTTGATCAACCTGGGATTGCGGTTTCGCTTGGACATGGCCCCCTCGCCTTCCGAAACAGCACACTCTGACCCATGGCTCATCTCAGAATCAAGAATGGAGTATTGAATCTCCCGACTTGCGTTGCAGCCAATCCTAGCGCAGTGTCGATGCGATGCTCAAATCTGGTCTCATCGTTAACCAGCTGTGAGGGATTGAGGAGAAACCGGTTACCAGCCCTGACGAAATAAGGAATTTTCCACAACACAAATATGTCGCATTGGGATTGAGACTGCGTGCTGGTTTGCCTGTTTCGCCAAGGAAATGACTGTCGCAGATTCAGCAAATCTGGCACAAAGCGAGTGACTGACGTTAGCAGGCGATAGCGCTCATCAATTCGGCTTTTGTATGCGTCAATGTTTGCTGCGGCGTAATCGTCGGTTAGCTTCATCGACAAATCCTTGGACCTACAACTGCTTGTTCGGATTGCTGGCTACAACCGGTATGCGAATCAGTGAAGCGCTGAACCTGCAAACAAAAGACGTGGATTGGTCGGAAGGAGTGCTTTTGATTCACGGGAAGTGTGGCAAGTTGCGTCTGGTCCCCTTGCATTGCTCCACTCTAAAAGTGCTCTCCGCGTACTCGGCGCGCCGAGATCGGTTGTCTGGCAAGGAAAGCGTTTCCCATTTCTTCGTCTCACGTCGCGGCACGCGCCTGGACGGCGGACATATTCGCCGAACTCTTTACCACCTATCACGTCAGGTCGGATTGCGTGCGGTTTCTTCCACCAATGGCCCACGTCTTCACGACTTTCGCCACAATGCCGAATCCCGGAACATGCCGCATCGAGTGTTCGCAAAACTGAGACAAGCGTTCAAGATCGCAGCTGATCCGATCCGCAACGCAGTCCCGATGCGGCATAGTCCGGTCTGCTTTCAGCCTTACAAGAAGCTGCGGTTCCTGCGCGGATGGGACGGTTTTCGCTCACTCCTCTACTAGCAGTGTCCCTTTCATACCTCTATGGCCTATGCCACAGACGCTCGAGCAGCGAAATTGGAAAGCGCCAGCCTTGTCAGCGGTGAATTCCACGACAACGGTCCTTCCCTCAGGGATTTTCTGATTGATGTCAAATTCGTCTAGCTTGAATCCGTGATCGTGGTCCGCGGCGGTCATGATTAGCTTGACCTGCTCGCCCTTTCTGACGCGCAGTGAACCAGGGCTAAATTCGTACTTCCTTAGCGTCACCTGAATTTCATGTTTCCCTCGTATCGGCGTCCCCACATCTTTAGCTACTTGCGCAACTGTCCAGGCCGATGCTGCGGACAAGAACGTGAGTCCTATTAACATCGTCACCCTGTTCACGTTGAATTCCTTTGCTTGAAACTAGGTTGCCACTCACTGGAGATAACCAAAGTCTTGATCTTTTATTCCAGACGGCACGGGAGTGCGTTTTCATTAGGTACGCTGCAGTTGTTGGGGAATTCTCTCGCAGCGAATAGCCGCCCCGATCGCGCCCAAGGTTGCAAGAATCGCAGCCTATGAGGGAATGTCGGGAATATTTTCTTCGGCCCAGCGTTCTTGGTAACAAAGGAACTACGCAACGTAGAGGGAAGCCCCATGCTAGATGACTGGGATGAGCACGATGAGTTGGTTGCGGCAGGGGCGATATGCCCAGTTCCCGACTGCGGAGTATGGGTGATTTCCTACAGACCACCACACCGCGCGGGACGCGTCAATGCCAAATCATGGTGTCAGTTCACATGTTCATGGTGCGGCATCGACTTCAACGCCCCCTGAAGATGAACTAATTTTTCAGTCAGTACCGAAGGAATGGCTGTTGGCGAGAGTCCAAGCCTATGGTCCGTACAAAAACCTCGTGCAGTCTCGGGAAATGCACGGGGTTCGGTGCAAATGGCCAGGATTTTCTTAAGTTGTGTTCGGCCGCTGAAGTGGTCTGTGCGAAGCTGAATGGGGATGTTCTCGTCCCGTCTGACTCCTTGGCATAATCCTTGCTCCGTTTTCTCCACTCTGTGGGAACTGCTCCGGGAAGGCCTCCAGTTCTTGCGGGCGATTTCACAGTCGCGGGCGGCTTTGGCCGCCGAGATCTTGTTCCTGCGAAAGCAACTCGCCTACTACCAGGACCATCGCATCCGACCACGCCGACTCCGCGACGCCTTCCGTTAGTGCCTGTTGTTTTGGTCGCAACTGTTCGATTGGCAGGGGGCGCTCGTGGTCGTCCAGACGAGTACTTTCCTGCGTTGCCATCGCAAAGGTTTCAAACTCTACTGGCGTTGGAAGTCGCGAGGTGGCCGCCCGCCGCTCCCGAAACAGATTCGCCAGCTCATCGCTCGTATGGTCAGAGAAAACGTGACCTGGGGAGAGGAGCGCATCGCGGATGAACTTTGCTTAAAACTGGGTATCGATGTTTCCCCGCGAACCGTCCGCAAATATTGGCCGCAGCCACCGGGGACGGGCGGCGGACGCCGGCGAACTGCGTCTCCATCTTGGAAGACCTTTGTCCGCAATCATGCTCCGGGCATCGTGGCCTGCGATTTTCTCGTGGCGGTGATCGCGCGTTTCCGGATTCTGTTCGTGTTCCTGGTCCTGGAGATCGGAAGCCGCCGCATTCTGCTTTGCAATGTGACGGCTCATCCCACGGCGGAATGGACACTCCAGCAATTGCGGGACGCCATCGCGAGCGATCATCCCTGTCAGTTCCTCATCCACGACCGCGATACGATCTTTTCGTCGGAGTTGGACGCAGAAGTAAAGAACACCTTCGGACTGAGAGTATTGCGTACGCCGGTCCGGGCACCGCAGGCGAATGCCTACTGTGAACGATTGATGGGAACGGTACGACGAGAGTGCCTGGACTTCATCATGCCACGCCACGAACGACATCTCCGTGGAATCCTGCGGTCGTGGGTGGCTCACTATAATAAAGGACGACCCATTCAAGCCTGGGTCCAGGAACTCCTGAGCCGATGCCCAAGCCACACCTTTCACAGCTGCACCCGAGACATCGACTGCATCGCGATTGTCGGATCACAGTTGAGGACATCTTGGGCGGTTTGCATCATGAATACCAGCTGGAAAAGTGTGTCGCTTGATCCTGGACGAGGTTTCTTCCCGGAGGGACAGAGCGTGGCGAGGCGGTTCAACACACCCTGTTTGTTGAGAAAGCGATTGAGAGAGATAAAGCGGGGTACACGCGGCTCATTGTGGCGCTTGGACACATCCGGCTTGAAGCTGGAGTCTACACGAGGAAGCGAAAAATCTCGGCCAGAACGGACGACGGCTCTGCACGGTAGTTGTCGTAAAGGAGAATGCGGATGCTCTCTCGGGGGAACCGATCCAAGTATCGCTCCACGCTCTCGTAATACAAGCCGGTTTCAAGAATCGGCCACCAAAGAAAAATTTTGCCGCTTTCATAACCAGACACGATTCTATTCCACGTACTTGCGAAACGAGCATCGCAGCGCACCAGCCGCAAGTGCTTCCAGATATTCTGAGAATGCCCGAGCCACCGGATCTCTCAGGACCATGAGAATCTTGGACATGTGGAATCTTCGCATGGATATACGCTGCGACTGTCTTCGACCAAAGATACCTTACGCTAGCCTCTCCTATGGCCGTCTCGGTCTTCACATTCATGAACAGCTTCACGTAGTCGTTCCAATCCATTCCCATACTGCCGAAGTGTTGCTCGGTCATCGGACTTGCAAGTATTCCTGCTGGTCTTCGAAAGCCGCTTCCACCCCAGCCCTCATTGTCGCTGAAGTTTTCCGGTGCCGGATTTCGGTTGAAAAGTGGCAAGGCTCTTTAATGAGGCTCATGTAAATCTGGGGATGCTGATTAAGGTAGTGATACAGGGAGGTTGTCCCGGCCTTGGGCGCGCCACAAGGAAGAAGTTGGGCAGGCGATAAGGCGTGGCGGCCATGCGTGTGTGGTAGGTCGATTGGAACACCGTTTTCTGCGACTGTTGCCGCATCTCAGTCTTGCGCAACGCGCTCTTAAGAGAAGGCTCCCATGGGCGGCACAGCCGGGACCGTGAACCTCTTCTGAAATTCCCAGTCGCCACCGATAAAGCATTTCTGCCATCTCTCAATGAAACAAGTTCAGCGTGTTGGTGGCGTCGTCTACGTAGTAAACGTTCGGACCAACTGTGACCAGACCGAAGAGGGCACCGGCACCCGGAGGATTCCCGGAGCTGTCAAGCAGAACCGTTGCAACCTGCAACCCGTCCGGCGTGGTTTTGACCATGAAGCCATCGTCGCCGTTCACCGTGAGGACGTCACCGTTCGCTGCCACGGTCAGACCCAACGGATCGTTCAGCGCGCCGCCTCTGGTGACTGTGAAGCCAGTTTTCGCCGACGACTGGCGGGTCAAAGGAAACGGGATAGCTGCGATCCGGTTGTTCAGGCTATCGGCCACGTACAATGAGAAGCCGTCCTTGCTAAGTCCGACTCCCGTTGGCCCGATAACGAGCGCCGCAGGATCAGTTCGTTCGGCAAACCCAGAACCAATCACTGTCATCGCTTCGACGAACGGAG
>Ga0126379_10000504_pt1 | contig 21626 bp, 18 predicted proteins | sample PanSoiMetPlot_24_FD_92640 | JGI IMG/M metagenome (GOLD analysis project Ga0126379, IMG submission 92640) | Tropical forest soil microbial communities from Panama - MetaG Plot_24 | ecosystem: Environmental > Terrestrial > Soil > Tropical forest > Bulk soil | place: Panama | collected 2016-02-17
CGCCCGAGCCGCTCGATCCGCTCGTCGATGCCCTGGGTGGTTGCTTCGAGTACGGCGACGATGCGGCGCAGGAAACCGTCGCTGTCTCCCTCGCCGCGATAGATGGCGGGAAGCTGCTGCATCAGCGACAGCTCGGGATAGCGCACCCGCAATTCGCGCAGCACCGGAAGCCGGTCCGGCGCGCCCGCCTGCATCTCAACCGAGAGCCACAGCCATTTTCCGTCGGCTTCGTGCAACGGCACGATGCGCACCGGTTGCGGCATCGGCACGGCGCCGGTGGCGGCCTGCGGAGCCTGCGGTGCGCCGACGAACCGGAGCGGATCGCTCCAAAGGCCGGACAGCCGCGTTGAGATGCGCTGCCACCGCACGTTCGGCGGCACCGACGGGTCGGAGACGAGCCGATCGATCACCGCCTGGAGCGACGCGTCGCTGGTCGAGAAATATCGCACGCTCATCGCGGCGCCGGGCGGCAGGTCGGCCGTCAGCTCGGCTCGCAGCCAGCCGCGCTCGCGCCCCTCGGGCGACAGCAGTGTGGGCGTGAAAAACCGGCCGACGATCGCCCGTTTGCCTGACGTGCCGCCCGGTTGGTAGCGCCGCATCCCGCCGGCGTCCGCCACCCATACCTTGTCGCGGAAACCCGCGAGGGCGATCGGTTGTTGTTGCTGGGCTGCGGACGATGGTCCGAGATCGAGGACGTCGATCAGCCCGCCGGCGTCGTCGAGGACCAGCACCAGCCGGCGCCACTCACGTGGGGCGCCGCGACGCTCCTGCACGTCCGGCACGCGGTCTGCGTCGCCGGCAAGGAGGATACGGTCGATGCCGTTCCCGGCGAGTGCTATCGGCCGGAATCCCGGGGCCACGTCGTCGAGCCTGACGGTAGCGCTCGAGCGCATCCTCACCGGCCGTGAACTCGATTTTGTTTGGTCGGCCGAGAGCAAATGCAACGTTCGCGCACCCGGATCGAGCAGCACGATGACACGGGCGCGTTTCAACGTGGTCAGCCGGGTCGCGCCGGCGGGAACCGGCACGAATTCACAGGCGGCGGTCGATCCGGGTTGCAGTCGGTATGCGCGCTGTGTCTCGGCCAACAGGACCCAAATGCCGTCATGGCCGTCGGGCGCGATATCGCATTCGTCCGGTTTGCTCACATCCGTGCCGGCGAAAGCGGCGAGCGAGACGATCTGCGCTTCCTGAATGGTATCGGCGAAATAGCGGGTTATCGTTCGCGCCGTCGGGTCGAGCGCCCACAGCCATTTGCGCCAGGCGATCAGCCGGGACGCCTGGGCCATACCCGTCGGCACGTCGATGCCGCAGATCTCGTCTGGCTCGCGGCTGCGCGTGTTCAATCGGCCACGGCCGCTGAGCCATAACGCCTCGCCGCGTCGGTTGACGGCCGGCAAGGATGCGGCGGCTTCGTCTTCGACCACCGCCATGTCGCCCAGCCGCCCCACGATGAAAAGGCCGTCGTCTTCGATGCGGGTGCGGTCGGTGAGGCCTCGCTGCCACTGCGCGCTACTCGAGAAGCGGTAGGTCTTCAGCCGCGTGCCGCTCATGGCTGCCCTCCGCGCGTGGCGGTAACGACCGTGATGTCGCTTGGCTCGATGGTGAGCTGCGGCAGGCCGTGCGGAGGAATCTCCATGGCTTTGTCGCCGAGCTGTGTGGACTTGGTGCCGATCCGCACCTCGGCAACCGCGGTCACACCGTCGAGCCTGCGCAGCCATCCTTTCAAGTCGTTCGGCTCGACGTCGCGCCCGAGCGTCCAGAAAGGATCGCCTTGGCGCGCGGGCACGGTGGCGAGCCGCGCTTGCAGCAAACGCTGCGCTTTGTCGGCGATGGCGGCTGCGTTGCGGTTCGGTGCCACCCTCAAGGTTGCGCGCAACCGCAGGGGAATGTAGCGCGGCCCGATGATGCGCACGCGATCGCCCACCGGGAATCGCGGTGCCAGCCGCCGGCGCAGCGCGCGCAGCCAAGCGGCGGTTTCAGGTCCGCCGTCGCTTTCGCTGCGGCTCGGATCGGAACTGATAACGATGAGCGTGCGGCTGCGCCCGGCCTGACCGCTCGCTCGATTTGGATCGAATCCGGGGATCACCTGCGCGCGTGCTACGCGCAAATCGATGCAGGCCTCGGCAGCCGCCTCGAGATCGGCATCGGTCACCAGCGGACGGTCGTCGCGCACGTGCTGGCGGGCCTCGCGCCGCAGCTCATCGATGTCGATGAGATCGGTGCCGCCGCGTATCGGCTCGATGTTGGTAAAGCCGCGGACGCCGTCAACGCCCCACGCGAGGCCGGCGGGAAGATTGCCTGCCTCGCCCTGGCAAAGGGTGCATGACACTTCGAGCTCGGCTCCGGCCGGCGGGATCGCTCCGTTGAGCCCGTTGCCAAAGCGGATGACGCCGTTGGCCGCATCGAAGACGAAGACCTCATCGTCCGGGCCGGCCTTCGAGAGATCATCGTGCGGCTGCCACTTGCTCTCGCCGCTGAGCGTGTTCACCGCGAGGGTGAGCGGCGCGGCGCCTTTGCCGAAGCGCACCTGCGTGTGGTCGACGGAAAGTGTGGGGTCGGGGTCGTCGCGATCGAGTGAAAATTCCTGGTCGGGCAAACCGGTGCTCGATCCCATCAGGATTTTCGCTTGCTCCTGTCGCACCGGTAGAACGTTCAGCGCGACGGACGTGAGCCGCGGCGCCACCGGAAGACTTGGCCCCCGCAAGGTCAGGCGCAGGACGGTCGCGGCCGGTAGCGGCCCCGGTGTAACGCCGCTGAGGTCGAGCAGCAGAATACCGCTGCTGGTGAAGCCCGACGTGCGGTCGTGCACGACGGGAAGCCGGATCGACTGTCCCGGCGCCGCGAGTTCCGCTTGCAGCCGTGCGCTGATCCTGCCCTGTCGCACCTCGGGCGCGCCGTCATCCGCCGGCTGCTCGGCGGCGAATCCGAGAGACAGGAGCGGACGTTGCTGCGCACCGGGCGGGCTCGAGAGCAGCGTGCCCGTCAGGCTCAACTCGAGGCGGGCGCCGCGCGCGGGCCGCGTCCCGAAGGCAAGCAGCGGAGCGCCGGGCGAGATGCCGTCCAGGGGCCAGTCGATGCGCGTGCCGTCGGGCGCAATTGTTTGGATGCCCGTCAACGTCGCGGGCGTCAGATAAACGCCATGGTCGAGCGCAAATGGCGGCGCATCGGGCCGCTCCGGCGTGACTGGATCGCGTTCATTGAGATAGACGCCGGTGTTGAAAGATGGTGCGTCGGATGACGGATCGGTTGTCGGCCAGACGAGTCCGCGTGCCGGCGCCGGGCCTGCGGGGTGCAGACCGGCCAGTGCGGCGTAGGCGAACCGTTCGTCCACGCGCATGCGGCCAAGCGCATAGCTCTCCTGGTCGGCGGCCCAAGCCATCAACTCCAGCAGCATGATGCCGGGGTCGTGGGTATTGTGATCGGTCCATTGCGGCGTAATCGCCGGAATCTGCGAGCGTGCGATCTCGAACAGCGCTGCGAAATCGGTGTCGTCGAGGGACAGCCGGAGGGAGGTCATGCGCCGTCCTCCGTCCCGAGGATAATCGTGACGCCATTGGGCGGAAGCATCAGCAGCGTGTCCTCCGGCACGGTCGCCGGGAACGGCACGTCGCCAACGGCGTCGGCATCAAACAAATCGATCTTCCCGATGCCGAGGACCCCGGGAATATCCACCAGAATTGCGGCGAGATCGTCCGGCCCGGGCACAAGGCCGAGCGACCAACCGCGTCCGTCGAAGCCGCCGCTCGCCCAGTGCAGCAGCGCGCGAACGGCGTCCTTGGCGGCTTGCTCGATGGTGCCGCCACGGTCGAGCGAATCGATCGTGAGCGGAATTTTGATCGAGCACGATTTGATACGCGGTGCGTCGACGCGGAAACGCTGGGTGTCGGCCAAGGCAGGCGTGGCGCAGTCGAGTAGATAACGGAGCAACTCATCGCGCGCCAAGCGGGTCGGGCGCGGGTCTTGGCCGCTGACCGCGTAGATCAGCCGCGCGGCCCCGGCGCGGCGCGGGTCGACGACGCAACGGGCCTGCACGATCTCCGGCGCATAGGCGAGCGTCAGTTGTTCGACGTCCCGGCTGGTGATCGCCCGCTCGCGCGCCCACAAGACCGCGGGTGCATGCTGCAGCGTCTCGTCGACCGTGGCGGGATCTGCCCCGCCAGCCGAGCCGACGGCGGCGACCACCCCCTGGACCCCGGCAATCGGCGATACGAGTTGCAGGGTGGCGCGTGCTGGAATTTTATTCGCCGCAGAGCCGCCGCCATGTTCGTAGGTGAGCGCGATGATGTTGTCGCGGCCGCGCGGTGGCACGGCGCCGTGCAGCGCATCCCCGAAGGTGATGGTGCCGGTTTTCTCGTCGAGGGCGTACACGCGGTCCCCCGGCGCGGCATCGAGCGGATCGGCCACGCGCGTCCAGCGAACCCAGTAGCCGGGCGTGTTCGGCACATCGTCGCGAACGACTGAAGGGTCGACGTTACGCAACTCGGCGACCTGATCGTCGGTCAGCGGCTCGGATACCCGCAGCTCGAGGCTTTGGTCGAGCACCGGCGGGCGCGCAACCGCAACGGTCTGGTTGGGAGAGCCGTCGGAGGAGCCGAGAATCTCCATGTCCTGGGTTTCCGCCGCTTCGGCCCAGGCGGCGTTCAGGCACACGCGATTGATGACCGGTTGCCACGTCGCGTTCGGATCCTTTGGGCTCAGCCGCAGCCAATAGAGCGCCTGCCCGAACAGCTCGCTCAGGCCGGGCGATTGGTCGAAGGTCAGCGTGAGAATGCCAGTCTCGGTGAGACCACCGGTTTCGTCCTGATAGAGCACCTTTGCGAAAACGCCGTCGCGCAGCGCCTCGATCACCAGCTCGGTGCCCTGCGGCTGCTCATCGACGTCCCACAGGATGCGCACCGAGCTATTCGTCAGTTGGACATCCGTGCCAAGGAACAGCGCGCTGGTCGCAGCGGCCGGCGTGGCGGCCGCGCCTTGCGCGCAGGGTTGCGCGCCGGCGCCAGGCGAGCCGGGTTCGGCTGCCGCCGTGGCGTCCTGCGGTTGCTGACACGCGCACGGCGCAGACGCAGCGCCTGCCGGCGGCGCTTCGCAGCAATCCTCGTCGGCCGGCGCGGTTGCCGGCGTCGCTTGAAGCTCGGCCAAGGCGTCGCCGAACGGCTGGTAAAGCTCGAGCACCGCATTGGGGGCGCGGTTGGCCGCCGATTGATCCCGCCAGGCGACGTTGTCGCGCGTGACGATGCGGGCGGGATATTGCGCGTCTTCGATGGCGTAGCTGATCGTCAAACAAAGGACATGCGGAGCATGGATCGAGTCGGAATTGCGCTGAAACGTTTGTGTCGATCCTTGCGTCTGGACGGAAAAACTCTCCTGGCCGTAATCGCCGCCGACAAGCCGCGCGCGGATCCAATGATTGGTGCGGCCCAGCACATCCGTGGGCTTGATATCGGTCGGCACGTCAAATTCGAGGTTTCCGTTGTGACGCAGATTGTCGATCTCATCGGTGGTCAACTCGAGATTCCACCAGCCCGTGCCGTTCCAATATTCCCACGAGAGCGCCGGATTGGCTGGCGACTGGTACGGAACCCATTGCCAGGGATCGAATCCGGTCGAAATGAAGAATTGCACCTGCGCCGACGCGGGCGGCGTGACCCACGAAAATGTCAGCACCGCCCACGACCGGGCCTGTTCGAAAAAGAGGACTTCCTGCAAGTCCGGGTCGGCCTGCTGGACGATCAGCGACGGCTTTCCCGCGAGCTGAGATTTCAAAGTCGGCGAAAGTCCCGAGGCATCGAGGAGCGGATGAAGCTCGGCGCTGACGAAGCTCAGGTCGTTTTGTGGCAGCAGTTGCACATATCGATATTTGAAATTCGCTGGGATGCTCGGCGAACCGACAGCCAGCGTCGCGGTCGTGCCCGATATACCGGCGAGTTCGTAGATGCGACGGCTGATTGTTACGAAGCCCGTTCGCGCTGCGGAGTTGTTGTCGGCGGGATCGAGCGTGAAGGTAAGCCCGCTGCCGTTGCTCGCCTGCCACGGGCCCGACACCGACTTGAACAGGCGGCATTGCATCGCGGCGGGAGCGGTGGCAGCGCGGAGCCGGTACGCCCCACGACCATTCGCCAGGTCGATGGGAGCGCCGTCGACCCGGTAGGTTTTCTTGCTCGTCCCATCGTCGACTTCGACGTGATCGGCGGTGGACTCAAATCGCGGAGCGACGATGCAGTTACGCAGGCTCGTTTGCGGAAGCTGGAACGAATCGAACTTGAGCCAGGCGGCGAGAGCGTCGGCATCGTTGCCGGGGATCACCAGTTGCTCGGGCGCGATCGCGTTAGCGGCCGCGGCCGGCGTGATGATGGCGGCACCTTGAGACAGGACGTGGCCGGCGGCCGGCGGATCTATGTAGAATGCGTCTTGCCATGCACCGGGCCGCCACAGCCCGAATGATCGCGTGCCGTCGGGTTTGCGAACGACAAAAACGATGGCTGGCATTGCGCCGTCGATTCGTGGTACAAAGCTCAACGAGGGTTCGACGATGTTGTCGCCGAGGTCCAGCGCAGGAAGCGCCGTGAAGGTCCCATTATTGTCCAGGATGGCCACGAGGTTTTGCCCGTTACCGTGCTTGACCGCCACGACGATGAGATATTTGGCAGTAGCAAACTTGATGCCGAGAGGCAGGACGCCGGGAACGACGTCAGTCCCGATCGGCGTGATCTCGGTCCAGGAAACGTTCCCGGTGGGACCTCGGCGCACGTAAGTCTTTCTTTGTTTATTCGGGTCGTCGCCAGTCTCACTTGTGGCGACGATTCCGTCGGCATAGTTGAAAATGAGGTCATTCGAATCGACCGGCCGGAACGGCGCGATAAGCTGCAGGCCGTCGGGAATGTTCTGCGCACCGTCGGCCTGCCACGGCTTGGGCGTGGGCCCGATGCTCTGCTCATAGAGCTTGCCGCCGCAGGCGGCGAAACCGTGCAGCACCGCGTCCTGCAATACGACGACGGCCGTGACGGATGACTTGTCGACCTCTCCCAACGGGACCCACTGGGCGGTGGTCACATCCAACGGCACGTTGTCCAACCACCACACTTCCGAGTCGCCATACGCCGCGATGGAGATCTGTGAATTCCGCTTGATCACCGCCGGGAATTGACCGCGCGCCAGGGAAACAACCCGACCGCCCGTCTGCACGCTGCCGCCGGCCGCGCTGAGCGGGTCGCTCGGACGTTTGATCGGCTTCCAGTCGACATTCGGCGGTACGGTCGACGACGCGCCCGGCGTAACGAGGAGCCGATAGGGCAGGCCGTCGGTGCCGATGCCGAAGAGCCATGTGGTGTTTCCTTGCGGCGCAACGGCAAGAGGACCGAGCGTCGGGCTGGCCATTTCGAAGTGGAGCGTCGCGCTGGCGCCTTGCTTCGAGAACGCCTCCCTGCAACCGAGATAGAACGAATCGAACAAGCGGGGGGCGAGCCCGAGCGGATAGAAATCATTCGGCGATGGGATGGGGGCGACGTTGGCGATGCCCTCGAAATCGACTCCCCGAGTACAGCCGGCCGGCGTGTTGGGACTCGCAACGCTGCTGCTCTGCGTCGCGGTACTCGTGTTGTCATTGCTTGCAGATGCGGAATCCGCCGGCTGCGACTTGACGCTCACCTTGATCGCGCCGACCCGCAGCGTGCCGCCGCCCGAACCGGTCGCGCGCAATACGCGAGTTTGCTGTCCATTGACTTCGAATTGCTCGATGGCGCCGGCGCCCTTGGTCAGCGCGATGCCGTCATCGTCCGGCGCCGCGGTGAGGGGTATCCATGTCGGCGGGTCGCTGTCTTTCTTCTTGCCCCAATAGGACCAGGTCGCGCCCTCCAGCACCGGCGTGCTTTCGACCGTAATCGTCGCCGGCCCCTTGATGTTGAGAAGATCGTCGTCGCCGAGATAGAGCACGTGCTCCTGCCAATCGTGCAGCGTCGCAATCGATGCGTTGCCGAACGGATTGAACGCGGTTATCAGCTTGACCTCCGTCTGGACCGTTGCGGCCGCTGCGAGCGCGGGGTCGATCGAGATCAGATCGCCCTTCGTGTCAGTTATTCGATATTGCTGGCCGCCGATGGCGATGATGTTGTCGATCGCGAGGCCGAGCGCGGGAGTGACTTGAAGCTGTGTGCTGCCTGTTGGCGCGGCGCTCTTGAGCCGCCGCAGGATCGCGACCGGGGGCGGAGCGGTGGGATCGAACAAGCCGGGCGGCGGCTGGAAGATTTTGTCGCCGTTGACCGCGACGAGCGCGACGACGCCGCCCGGGAAGATGCGCAGATCCTGCTGCGTTTCGAACACAACAGAGCCGTCGTCCGTCTGTGCCTGGAGGCGGGCACGCGCCGGAACCAGCTGCGCCTCCACCGGCTGCTGCGGTGACGCGGGCGTACAGCGGAACACGCTCGCGAGCCGCGCGGCGCGCGCGGCGCGGCCACGCACGCCGAGCCAGTCGAAAAAATTGCGCAGGACCTTTTCCGGTACCCGGTCGAGGCGGCGGGTGACTTCGGTTTCGATGCGGGCGGTGATGTCGAGCAGGCCGCGCAGCCACTCGTGACTGGGATGCGCGGGGCGGACTTCGGGCAGGATCGCGTGCGCGCGATCGAGCAGCTCCGCGTCAAGCTCTCCCTGGCGGCGCGGATCGACGGGGGGATATTGCGCCGTCACGCGTTCCCTCCCTCGCGGAAATAGAACGGGTAGACGAGATTGCCGCTCTGATTGGTGGCGCGCACGCGGTAGCTGATGATGACCAGCAGCTTGCCCTCCGCCGCCTCGAGCGGGTCGGTGCTCACGTCGAGCAGCTCGATGCGCGCCTCGTAGCGGGTCAGCGCGTCGCGCACGCTGGCCACGATGCGGGTGAGCGACGCGGAATCGATGGCAGTGAAGACCATTTGATGGATGCCGCAGCCGAAATCCGGGCGCATCACGCGCTCACCCGGGCTGGTGCCGAGGATGATGCGGATCGATTGTTTGATGTCCTCTTCATAGGCGGCTTCGGCGACCGAGCCGATGCTCGGATCGAAAGCGACGGGATAAGCCCACCCGCGGCCGAGGAATTCCTTGCGGTCGTCCATGACGCGGTCAACCTCCGATCAGCACGGTCGGCGCGCCGGCGACAATCGTGTTGGGCGCGCTCGCCTCGACGATCTGATCGCCCTGGCGCGCCGCCGGCATTCCGCCGATCAGCACCGACGCGCTGCCGACCGCCACCATCCCGCCCACGTGCGGCTTGGGTCCGTCCGAGAGCGGGCAAGTGTGGAAGTCGGTGCCCGCCCGCCACGCCGGCATTCCGCCGATCAGCACGGTCGGGCAGCCCGGACCGACCGAGAGCGGGGTCCCGTGGCTGGTGAGATCGCCGACGCGTGCCGCTGGCTGACCCATCGCGCCCTCTCAATTGATCTGCACCACGCTGCCGCGGATGGTCATCGTCGCGCTGGCCTTGATCTCGAGTGTTCCACTGGCATCGAGCGTGATCGTCGGCGCCTTGATCGTGAGCTGGCCGGCCGCCTTGATGTCGAGCGCGCCGCTGTTGCTGTCGATGGCGATGCTGTTGCCCTTGCCGTCGTCGAGCCGGATGCCGTCGTCGTCGAAGGCGAGCTTCTTGCCGTCGTTGAGCTTGAGCTCGACGAGTCCGCGCGCGCCGTCGTCGAACATCAGCTGATGTCCCTTGCGCGAGCGGATCAGCCGTTGATCGTTCTTGCCGTCGGCATTGTTGATCGGCGTGGCCTCCTTGCCGTTCCACAGCGCGCCGATTACGTAGGGAAAGCGGACATCCTCGCGCTCGAAAGCGACGAGCACCTCCTGACCGTTCTCGGGGAGGAAATACGTGCCCTGCTGCTTGCCGGCCATCGGAACGGCGATGCGGGCCCAATAACTTTCGTTGGAGTTCTCGTACCAGGGGAAGCGTACCCTGACCCGGCCGAGACCTTCGGGATCGCGATTTTGCGTGACGATTGCGATCGCCACACCCTTGATGTAGCCGCCGGCCTCGTGCGCGGCTTCCGATCGGTCGAAATTGAGAACGTTCACGTCGGGTCCTTCACCATGAATCGAGTTCGATAGCCCCCCGAGTCGAACCGATGGGTGGCTTCCTGCACGTAATAGGTCTTGGAGAATTTCTTACCGAGGCCGGAGAGCGTGATGTTCCGCCCGGGTACGATGTCGGGAATTCCGACCGTCTCGCCTTCTCCGGTGAGAAACTGATCGGCCCGTTCCTTCAGCAGAGCGCGCGCGCGTTCCGTGGCGTCGGCCGCGCTGAACACTGGCTGGCGTACGCGCAGGATGGGCTGCTTGCGCAAGACGGCAGTAATCTCGTCGCCCCCGCTTTGGCGGCCGGGGTCGCGGCCGGGCTCCTCTCCGTGCATCGCTCGGCCGACGATGCGGTCTTTGGTCTTGGGGTCCCACCCATACACCTCGACCCCCGAGATCTGCCCAGCAATGTTGCCGTCGGGCCTGAAGCTCAAGAGAGTCTTGCCCCATTCCAGCGTGACCACACCGGTGCCCTGGTTCTGCGACGGCCGGAAATGCAGCGTCGTCCCGGTGACATAAGCCTCGTAGCCGTTGCGCGCCGCGAGCTTGTTGATGAACTCGAGAGCTCCCTGCTGATTCTGCTCGATCTGATGCAGATCCTCCTTGGTCGAAACGATGTCGGTGTCGAGATGGTTCGCCCCGGCGATCTCCTGGACGACGTCGCTGTCGCGTCGCTGAGTCCAGCTCTTGCTGCTCTTGCCGGCCATCATGGGAAAGGCATTGTCGTACCCGGAGACTGTGAGCTCGGGCGAGCCATCCTCGTTGAAGTCCGTGGTGATCTGCGTGACGACGCCCGAAATCAGCGTGCGCAGGGACTTGGTATCGCCGTAGCCCATGGCGATTTCGATGGTCGCCCCGAAAGCGAGGAGCTCGATCAAATTGCCATTGCCGTCCCCGGTGAGAAATTCGCGCGCGTCGAAGTCGAATGCATCGACAATGGTGAAGCTGAAGCGGCCGGCGGCATCCAGTTTGAGGTCGACCTCGGCCTGGGTGATTGCCACGACGTGATCGCGCAACAGGTCCTTGCCGGCGACGCACACGGCGCAGGCGGGGACGTAGAAATCCCCCTGTTGCCTAGAGAGCGTTGCGAGGTCCATCTGCTTCATCCACCGGAGGAAGGATCAGCCACGTGCCCGGCCCAACGCGCCATGGGTCGTCGATATCGTTGGCAGAGGCGATCTTTCGCCACAGCGCCGGATCCTGGTATTCGCGCCACGCCAACAAGGACAGGCTGTCAGACGCGTCGAGCACGCGGCGTTTGGTCTTGTCGGCCGACTCGCGCCGCGGGTCTTGCAACTGCGCGGAGAGGGTGAGGTATTCCTTGAACGTGACCGTGAGGGTGGCGCGCGCCGGCGTTCCGTCAGGGCGGAACAAGGTGAATTTCTGCGACAGTCTCTCGATCACCGCCTCGAAATGCAGCGGCCCCCACACGAAGCGCACTGGCGGCGGCGCGTGCAGGTCGCGATCGATATCGAGCAGGTCGGCGATGTCCTTGACCCGCTCGCTGACCGGTTTCTTCGGGCCGCGAGCATCCGGCTGATCGGGATCGGTGTAGTCGTCGAGAAACAGCTCCATCGTGAGCTGGTCCGCCTCGCCGTTTATGAATTGAAGCAGCGGGCTCGCCAGACCGGGAACCGCCGTCGCCTTGAAGGTGTTGCTGCGCTCGCGCGTGTATTCGGTGGGATTGAACAGCACGGTGATCGGCGGCTGGCCTGCTTTCGACCCCGCTGTCACCTCGATGACTGCTTTTTCGAGCTTGTTCATCGTGCGCCTCTAGTAGCCGCGCCGTTCGCGCTCGATGCGCAGCTTCTGCTCGATGCGGCCGAATACCTCGCGGGTGAGGCGGTTCATCCCGGCGGAATCGAGTGTCACGTTCCGGTGGACGATGCTGGTGCCCGCCGGCGCGGCGCCCGGGGGAGAAGAGATCGGAACGTGACCCGCGCCGGCACGCGCGATCGACGCGGGGGCGTAAGCCGCGGACGGCGTCTGCTTCTCAGCGGAGCCACGCGCTTCGCGCCATACCAGTCCGACCGGCAACAACAGCCGGGCCGGGCCGTCGCCGGGCGCCCGCGCGACGTGCGCGCCGCGCGATATGAAGGCCGTTGCGCCGCGGCGGTGCACGCGCGAGGCGAGGCCGGCGTCTCGACCTGTCGGAGCGCCATGGGTAGCGGCTGCATCGGCCGCCGGGGATCTCGGCGGCACCAGGATGCGTAAGCGCTGCGGGAACCCGGCTGCCCGGCCGTTGTTCGCGGTCCTGCCATGTCGCGCCCACACAGCGCTCCGCACATTCCGCTGCAGCGGGGGGCGCTCGGCGTGTGCCTGCGGCGGGGACTGTGGATCGCGCCGCCGCAGGCGGGGCATCGCGATCCCGTCCCCCCCGCGGACGCCTGCGCGACTCGCCGCGAGCGAACTTCCGCCTCGGACGAAAAACCGGCCCAACGCCGCACTGGGCAGCTCGAGCCTGGCGAGGCGGCGGTGATGCCGCCCCCTCACGTCCGGGGCATTGGTGATGTATGCAGATCCGGCCATCCCGATCCGACCGGCGTAGCGATTCGCGGTATAACGCGGTGACGCCTCGGCGGCCAGCGATCCGTTCCCGACAGGAGCGTGCGGGGCAGCGAGTTGCTCGAGCAATAGACGCATTTCTGTCGCGAAATTCAACACGACGTGAAGCCGGCAAGCGACGCTGAGCGTGAGGGCGTGGATGTGACTTGATGGCACAGCCGCACCAGCCGCGTTGCGAGGCCGGCGCCACCGAAGCACGATCCGGGCGCGCGGCAGCCGGCCCGGCGCTGCCGTGCCGGCGGCGCGCATGCGTCCGCCAATGCGGACTCCCGGTCTCCGGCGTCGCCATGGTCGGACGCGCAGCATCATCCCGCCCGTAGCCCGTGATGGGTGAATTCGATACTTTCGACGAGCACCTGCGTGCTCATCGCATCAAGATCGCCGGCCGACCATTTCACCGGGTAGGCGGCGTCGACATTCCAACGCCTCACCTCGGCGTCGGCTTCGTCCTTGAGAATGATGGAGACGGTGCGGCGCGCGATCCGCCCCTCCACGACGTCCCGGTGCCAGTCCCACAATTTGGTATCGACCAAACCGCGCTCAAGCACGAGATTGCCGTAGGTCGTCAACGTCGCGAGCTTGTGCTCGTATTCGTTGAGCCCCCCCTCGTGATAGGACTCGACCTTGGTCTCGCCCGCGATACCCTTAACGCGGCTGAAGCCGCCCCACTGCACACCCTCGAACTCGATGATGAAGCGATACGAACGAAAGGGATCCCGTCGCGTCATGGCAGATGCTCATGCGATATCGAACGGATTGGGCGGCGCGCCATCGAGCCGGCCGTTGATCTCCGATATTTCCCGGCACCAGCGCCGGCGTTCGGCGTGCTCCATCTGCATCAGCTCCTCACGCCCCCAATGGAAGTGGTAAGCGACGAAGGCCATCTCCTCGTAGAGCTCGCGCCGAGGATAGGCCTTCAGGCTTCCCCCACGACGCCAATGCCTCCGTGGTCGCCGTGCCGGCCGTTGGCCCGCATCTGCGGGCGCGTTTCCGCCATGCGCGGTTCGGATTCTTCCGCGCTGTTGAGCTGTTCGTAGAGCCGCTGCAGATAGTCGAGGTCGGAGGCGTACAGGCCTTCCACCATCTTGGTGTCGAGGTCGGTGAGCGATCCGAGCTTCACAATCACGCGCGACAGCACGATGATCGCCAGATAGGCGGGATTCTGCTGCACGCGCGGATCGCGCAGCGGCAGGATCTCGTCAGCGGCCGTCGCCAAACGCATGAGGCCGTGCCGATGCAGCACGCCGGTGTCGTCCAGATATCCCTTGGGCAAGGTGAACTCGACCTCGGTTCGGAAGCCGGTATTCGCGCGCGATGTCATGACGCGTTCCCTCCTTCGATCGTGAATGATCAGGCGATCCGCTCGATGCCTTCATTGGCGAGTTCGAGCGATTCGATGATGACCTCGTTGCCTTTGGCGTTGAGATCGCTGGAGTGGTACTTTACCGGCCAGGCTTCGCTGATCACGAAGCGTGCCTTATCGGCGCCGGCCTCGTCCTGGGCAACGATCGTCACCTTCTTGCGGTTCTGGGCGATCTGGCCGTCGACGATCGCCTTGTGCCACGCATAGAGCATCATCGAATCCGTGGTGATGCCGTATTTCAAGGTGACGTTGCCGTACTTGTGCAGCCCGTCGAGCTTGCGCACGTGCGGGGGCTCGTTGCCTTCGCGATATTCGACCGCATCGGTGGTCGTCTCGGCGATCGCGACATCGCTGAATCCGGCCCGCTGAATGCCGTCGATCTCGAGCCGGAAGCGGAAGTTGCGGAGCGGGTCGTTGCGTGCCATCGGTCTGCCCTCCGTCAGGTCTGCGTTTCAGCCGTGTTCTGGAATATGCGGAAGATGACGAACTCGGCCGGACGCACAGGCGCGATGCCGATCTCGCAAACCAGACGGCCGTTGAGGATGTCGTCCTGCGTCATCGTGGTGCGATCGCAAGTGACGAAGAACGCCTGCTCTTCGGTCGTTCCCATCATCGCTCCGGCGCGCCATTGTCCGCGCAGGAAGAGCCGGATCGTGTCCTTGACGCGCGCCCACAGCCGCTCGTCATTCGGCTCGAACACCACCCACTGGGTGCCCTCGTAAATCGATGCCTCGAGGAAAATGAACAGGCGGCGCACGCTGACGTATTTCCACAGCGAGTTGGCGCTGAGCGTGCGGGCGCCCCACAGCAGGATGCCGCGGCCGGGGAAGCGGCGAATGGCGTTGACGCCGCGCGGATTGAGCTGGTCCTGCAGGCTTTCGTCTACGTTGTATTCCAGGTCGAGCGCCCCGCGCACGACCTCGTTCGCCGGCGCCTTGAACACGCCGCGCTCGATGTCCGTGCGCGCATAAATGCCGAGCATGTGGCCGCCGGGAGGAACCAGCTTCGGTGCGCTGGTCTGCGGATCGGCGATTCGGATCCACGGGTAGTAGAACGCCGCGTATTGCGTCTCCCGCAGAGGACTGGTGCGCGGGTCCAAGTTGCTGACATCCCCCTGGCTGGGCGCACAGTCGATCACTGCAAAGCGAAACTTTTGATTCTCGCAATGCGTGATGAGATCTAACAGCTTTGCCTGGTCGGTTACGCCCGGCTCGTAAACGAGAGAGACCTCGCGAAAGTCGTCGAGGAGAAGCGCACTCAACCCGGTACGGAGGTCGGCCACGAGGTTGTCACCCTTGTAGTCGGCCTGTGAGGGGAGGGCGGCCGTGTCGCTGCCGTTGCCGAGTTGCGTCAGCTGGGTGGGGGGAACGTTCGGCGTCTGACCGGCAGGGGTCGTGAGCTCGATTTCCACCAGGGCCGAATTCCCACTCCCGCGTGTATTGCCGTTCACGCGTTTGTCGAAATAGTCCGGCGACGTCTCGTCGAACGACAGATCGTCGAAGTCCTCGACCAGCGCCGGCCGCGGCAGTAGGATATTGTTTTTGGGATCGAACGGATCGAACGCAGTGAATCCACTGGGAAGATTGCGCCAATAGGCAATCTGCAGCCGGAACCCGACCGGGATCGAGCTGCCCTGATTGTTGGGATCCGGCACCCGCGTCGAGCTTTCCTTGACTTGGACGAAGACCCTGTTGCCCCAGCCGCCGGGCCCGACGGCGTTCACTTGCAAATCACCGAAGGTTCCGGTCGCGGTGGCTGCCGGGCTCGTCACGATGCGGCATACGAACACCCGCTTGCCGCCATTGTCGAAGAATCCGTTCACCGCATAGGGCATGTATTTGTCCGACCCGAACACGCCGCCAAACCAGCGCCGGTATTCGGTGTAGCTCGTGACCATGCGCGGCCGCGTCGGGCCTCGCTCGGTTTCGCCGAGGAACGCCGCCGTGCTGGTGGCGACGCCTTCGATCGGACGCGGACCGCGCTCAATCTCCTCGATGTAGACGCCGGGATGCAGATATTCGGGCATGATCAACCTCCGTCGCGGGCATTGGATTTAGGCCAAGGGTCCTTGAGCTTTTTCTTCACGTCGTCGTCTTGCGAGTCGCGCAGCTTCTTGAGCGCTTTCGTTTCCGACGCGAGATCATCCGGCGCGTGGGTGAACGCGTCGTTCGCCGTCTTGAGCGCGATGCTCGCGAGGCGATAGTTGTCCCATGCCTTATCGAGCTGCGCCGCATAGGCGTCGGGCGAGATCAAGTAGACGGCGGCGGGATCGGGTTTTGGTAGACAGCCGGGCTGTCGCTCCGGCGCCGTACCGCCGGGGGAGGCCGGACCACCGTCACGCGGCGCGATTTCCTGGTGCGGGGGCAGCGCCTTGAACCAGAGATAATAGATGCTGAAGACCTGATCCGCGCCTCCCAACACGGATTGTACGTCCTTGATCGCTTTGTCGACGTCGTTGAGGCGGGTGTTGAGGGTGGCGTCGGCAGCCAGCCACGCGTCGAGCCGGGCTTTGGCCGCGTCGGCCGCCTGCTTTGCCTTCGCGACGGCTTCCTCATTAATACCCTGATGCGGAGCAAATGCATCGACCTTCGTTTGCTGATCGCTGATGCCCTTGAGAACCGGGCATACGACCCCATTGATCCGGTCGACGTAATCGGGAAAGACTGCGGTGATATCTCCCGTCAGCCGGCTGATCTGGCAATCCTGCTGCTTCCATCGCTTCTGCAGGACGTCGTATTTCGCACGGTAGTTGTCGACACTCGGCTTCTTCTTGTTTGCGACCTGGTCGACGTCGGTTTTCAAGCTGTCGGCAAGTTTGCTGTTATTCGTCGCGGCCGAAACATCGGCCTTCTTGTCTACGGCGTCCTGGTCCAATTTCTTCTGTTGGTTCTCAATTGGATCGACGGTCGTGTCAGTCATCGCTCTCTCCCGCTCATCAAGGCGCTTGCAGCTGATCCCAGGCAACCGGGTCGTTGAGGAAGACGGTGTTGCGCCGGACCACGAATGGGGCGCCGTTTGCCGGCGGCAGCGCGATCGGCTTGCCCAGCCGTATCGTGCCGGCGCGGTCGAAACGCAGGCGCAGCTCAATGTCCTCGTGCGGCTGCACCGATGCGCGTGCGCCCGACGGCAGGGCGAGCGCCGCCGCGAATTCGCCGTGCGAATCCGTCGTGCCGACCGCGAACGAGCGGACCCAGTGCGGCTCGGAAAACCACTCGATCGCGACCGCCGTGCCTGCGATCGGAGCTGCGTCGGACGCGGCCGTCTCCTGCAGCTTTCCCCGGACAACGGTAGCGCCGTCCGGGAACGGATAGGCGGCACTCGGACGAAGGAAGATGACTTGCCGTCGCAGGGAATCATCAACCGGCGCGGTGGGCTGCGTCGGATCGACGGGCGGCGGATCCGGCAAGGCCGGGACCGCCACCGTATCGGCCTCGTAAGGCGCGCCATCGGGATCGATTGTCACGGTGGTCGGCCGGCCGCCATTTTCGGCGAGCCAGACAAAATGGCCGCTGTGATTGACGATCGGCGGGCTCTCCAGTTTGTCGACGGAGACGTGAAGGCCATTGCTCACCAGCATGCCGGTGAGCGGATCGGTCAGCGCGACGGCGAACAGGACCCGGCGCCGGAGGAGTTCAGGTTGGGAGATCGGGAAGGGCCGCATCATCGCCTCGTCATTCAGCCCGCTGACCCACCAGCCGACGGTCGTCCACCACCCGCGGCGCGATCACCGCGGACAGCGGGTCGATCCAAACCGGCGAAGCGACGTAGACGACCGAGGTGAGGTAATCGGCCTTGGGAAACAGAGCCCAGATACGGCTCATTTCCTCGGTGCTCGTGGAGTCCAGGCTCACCCGCACGGTGTCACCGTCGACCTGCCCCCCGACGAAATCGGGATTCGATTGCAACGCCTGCATCGCGAGCCCGAGCCACAGGTGCGAATCCGGAGCCATCGGAACCTCCGAATCAGCAACGATCGGATTACCAACGGTCAGCAAATAGAAGACATCGAGCGGCAGCGAATTTTGGAACGTCGAGACGTGGCCTTGCGCGTCGGGTTGCAGCATCCGCTCGCTGTTCCGAAGCGATGGCGTTGGAAGAATCTTGAACGGGAACAGAACGAGCTGTGCTTTTTTGGTATTTTCATCTTCCGGCGGGCCGATGACGACGATCGAGTTCGGATGACCGCCCGCATCGAGGGCGGCCTTGATTTCTCTGGCGATCGCGTTGCTCATCCGGTAGATGGCGTCCGCCTGCATCGCTGTGTTCCTCAGGCCACGCGCTCGGCCAGTTCTCGCTCGGCATGATGCATGCCGATCTTCACCAGTTCGGCGCGCGTCGCTTCGACAAGGTGGCGCATCGTGATTGCTGTGCCCGCGGCCGCGGCCGCGAACGCGGCTCGCAACGTGATTTGGCGGATATTGCCGCCACTGACCTGGAGGCGGCGCGCGATGAAGCGCAGATCCACGTCGTGGGCGAGCGGCGCGTCCGCCGGCAGGCATTTGCGCCAGATTGCCTCGCGCGCCGCGGCGTCGGGCAGAGGGAATTCAATGGTGAAGCGGAAGCGGCGCAGGAACGCGTTATCGATATTCTGCCTGAAGTTGGTCGTCAGAATTGCGAGGCCGGCAAACATCTCGATTCGCTGCAGGAGATAGGCAACCTCGATGTTGGCGTAGCGATCGTGTGAATCCTTGACTTCGCTGCGCTTGCCGAACAAAGCATCCGCCTCGTCGAACAGCAGCACCACACCGGAGCGTTCGGCCTCGCTAAACACGGTCTCGAGATTCTTGTTGGTCTCGCCAATGTATTTGCTTGGGACCTGAGCCAGATCCACGACGCAGATCTCGCTTTGCAATTCCCTGGCGCAGGCGAGCGCGGCCATCGACTTTCCGGTGCCGCTCGGTCCGGAGAACAACGCGGCTACACCGCGGCCGCGGGGCATTTGGTCGGCGAACCCCCATTGGTCGAGCACCGTCGCCGCATGGTGAACATGGGCAATGATCTCGCGCAGCTGACGGTGGCGGTCGTCGGGAAGTACCACGTCGGTCAAGCTGAATGGCGACTCGAGGCGATGCGCAAAGCTGGGCAGGTTCGGGCTTGCGATGCGGCGACAGGCGGCGGCGACGTCGGCGGCGCTGATGGCGCGGTCGGCGTCCGCAGCCGCCACAAGCGCCTGCGCGAATCTCACGGCAAAGGCGGCGCCGCTTTCCGGGAGCGCATAGGTACGGGCGATCCGGTCCGCCTCGTCTCTGCGCAAGGTGGCGCCGACCGCCATCGCGGCATTCGCCAGCGCCTCCGAGCGCTCGGCGTTGCTTGTGGTCGACCTCTCGAGAATGGCGGCGGCGGCACCGAAAAGCTCGCGGCAACGCTCGGGCACGTCGACAATGATAAAAAGCGGATGACGGGCCGCCGCGCAGATCTCCGGTATGACGCTCTCGGTGATGCCGGCGAGGAGCTCGGGCGAAGCCCCGCCCGCATCGACGATGGGGACGGGAGCAAGCAGTTTGATCGCTCGCGCGGCCCGGACCGCGAAGTCCTCGAGCTCGATCCGCGAAAGAGTCGATAATCGTGCAACCTCGATCGCAATTGGTTCGGCATCGGTTGCCGCCACTGCAGCTTCACTCCGGACGCGCCAGGCGTGCGGCTCGCCTCCGGCCAGGAGTATCTGATCGCCGGGGCGCGAGGTCGCGAGTTGATGGGCCAATTTCGCCTGATCGGTATCGTCTGCCCTCGAGAGCGAAGCGTCCATCCATGACGCCGTGCAGACCGCATGACGGAGCTGCGGATCGGCATCCAGCAGCGACCAGTGATCGAGAACCCAGCCCAGCAAGGCACGATCAAGACGAAGAGGTTCCTCAGCCGTCCAGCCGTTGCCTGGTCCGGATTCGATCAGGCGCCAGCGCCTCAGCCGGTTCGAACTAGTCAGAGCCGCGCGTACAAACGGCGGATCGCCCAACAGGGAGCAGACCAACCCCAGTGTCGCGTGCCGGCGGCTGTAGTCGTCATTGAGATAGCCGAGCGCGCGCTGGAAGCGCATGTCGAGCTCGGGCGCGAGACAAAGCAGAAGAGCCTTTCGTTCGATTTCGGTAAGCGCGAGGTGTTCGAACAGAATTGCGAGCGGCGTCGTCTCGCTCTCGGCCGCCACCGCAACCTCAACTGCCGTCCACAGCGAACTGATCTCGGGGTCGTCCTTCGGCTGGGCAAAATCCTCATCGAGCAGCCTTACCGCAGTGTCGCGACCGATCGTCAGGCCCGGCAGGTCGCCGATTTGGCCGCTGCGCTCGCGCGCGATCCGGCTCTTGAGCAGAGCATTGAGCCACAAGCGCACCGCCGCGAGGCAGCTGAAACCCCTTTCGCCGGCAGCCTCCGCGACAGGTTCCACCAACGTGAGTTTCCTACGAATCAGCCGCGCGTGCATCGTTGATCGCGGGTAGCGGCCGATCGCGCGCAACGTGTCAATGAGGTGAGCGATTCCGAATTCGCCGACACTGGGCGCAATGTGGAGAGTCGGCGGAACGATTGTCAGACGAACAACCGTGAGTTCTTTCGTGTAACCCCGGTCGGTCAGCCGTTCTCCGAGCTCCTCGAGGGCAGCGCCATCGCCGACCAGCACGACCACGTCGACCGGCTGGACCTTGACCAGCGGCTCGACCTGTTGGTGTGAGACCATGCGACCGCCGACCAGATGGAAATCCGGCAGGCGCGAGAGGGTCGCCACAATCCCACGCATGGCGGCAGCGTCTCGCTCGTAGGCGATCAGCACCCGGATGGTCGACATCAGGCGCGCTCCGTGAGGATGCGTCGCCTATTGATCTGCTAGGCCGAGCGGCGGGCCAATCGATCCCGGAGATTTGGTCTTGGTCCACCTCCTCATGCCGGAAGATCCCGACCGTCCCAGGGGGAGCGGATCAATCTTCCATCGACCGCGCCTTATCCTTTGGATCGAGCCATCGTGCCCGGCTCGCGCCGCCACGCACGTCCCCGGCGACGTAGTTGCGCTTCGCCCCTTGAGAATGGATTTCAGGCTGGTCAGCACCTTGCGAGCCATGCATGCTGCCGGTACTGCCGGACTGTCGTCCGTTCCCGGCCCTCCGCCTCAACCCGCTCGATCCAGCTGTCAACCTGCACATCGCGCCACGGATCGGGGCCAGCAGGCTCGCGAACCTAACCACGGCCAGGGTCGAGACGATACTTGACGTCGAGGATGCGCCATGCGGCTGCCGGCGCACGAGCGGGTCGGCGGCCGGCTCGATTATTTCCAATGGTCAGCGATCCTGCGCTTGGTGTCGGCGCTGACCGCCTATCGCTGGGTCTACGCGAGAACGTGAATCCTTGGCTGATCGCTGGTGCCGTGGCGCCATGTCAAAAGCAGCAATGGCTTCGATGAGCAAATCTTTGGCGCCAACGAACAAATCGCAGGAACGGGTCAGAGCGAACACGCTCCGCGACGAGCCGCTCACGCTGACGACTGAGGACGGCTTGTCGCGTCGGTTCAAGGTCTGGATCAGCGGCCAAGTCCGGCGTGTCACCAAGCCCATCCGCCGCGAGATGCGCCGGCGCGCCGCCATCGAACCCGTCATCGGCCACCTCAAGGAGGATCACCGCATGGGCCGCAACTATCTCACCGGCCGCGATGGCGATCGCATCAACGCCGTGC
>Ga0126379_10000505_pt1 | contig 21619 bp, 22 predicted proteins | sample PanSoiMetPlot_24_FD_92640 | JGI IMG/M metagenome (GOLD analysis project Ga0126379, IMG submission 92640) | Tropical forest soil microbial communities from Panama - MetaG Plot_24 | ecosystem: Environmental > Terrestrial > Soil > Tropical forest > Bulk soil | place: Panama | collected 2016-02-17
CGTCTCACTGGTGTGTGGCTCGGCCTCGTACCGCAATCTGCCTGGCATGCTCGCGCAGTTGGAAATCAGAGATTCAGACATTCAGAGGCCGACGACTGACACTCTGGTTCGCATCACCGGCCTGGACGACCGCCAAACCGACAAGTGCTTTGAGACCGAGTTCACGGCCCGAAGCAATCCTCATCGCGGCTATATCACGATCATCGAGGGATGCGACAAGTTCTGCGCTTACTGCGTAGTGCCGTTCACGCGCGGCAAAGAGCGCAGCCGGACGTCGGAATCAGTTCTGGTCGAAGCGCGGCAAATGGCAGACCTTGGGTACACCGAGATTCAGCTGCTAGGGCAGAACGTTAATTCTTATCGCGATCCTTCAGAAAATAAATCATTTGCAGAGCTGCTTGCAGCCGTAGGTGAGGTCCCCGGAATTCGCCGTGTCCGCTTCACCACGTCTCATCCGCGAGATTTTGGGCGAGACATCGTCGAAGCGATCGATGCCGTGCCGACCCTGTGTGATCACGTGCATCTGCCCGTCCAGAGCGGGTCTACGCGCTTGTTGGATGTCATGCAGAGGCTTTACACGCGCGAGGAATATCTGGAGCGCATCGCTTGGATGAAAGCTGCCAAGCGGGAAATCAGCATCACAACAGACGTGATTGTGGGCTTTCCGGGAGAAACCGAGTCCGATTTCGAAGAAACCTTGGATTTGATGGATGAGGTTGGCTATGACGGCATTTTTTCCTTTAAGTACTCGGCCCGCCCCAATACGCCTGCGTTGAGTCTGGAGGACGCGATTCCCGAGCACGAAAAAGCTCGCCGTCTGGAGGTGTTAATGGCTAAGCAGCGCGAGATCCAGATCTCCCGTTACAAGAAATACATAGGGCAACGATGTGAGGTCATGGTCGAGGGCAAGAACCAGGCACGGGGGCAGTGGGTCGGGCGAACGTCTCAGAACAAGACGCTGAATTTTACGCTCGGATCTGCTCGGGAGCCGAAGGTAGGAAGCTATCTCCCGGTAACGATCACGGCAAGTTTTCCGAATAGCCTGCTGGGCGAACTGGTAATGTAGCTGTTTTTCCTAGGTAGTTGGGTTGGAGGTCACGATGGAAGTCGAAATGACAATTCGCGGTTTGATGATGGATCCGGTAAGCAACATGCCCATCGTGATCTTGAAGGACATAGGCGGCGATACGGTTCTGCCCATCTGGGTTGGAGTCTACGAAGCAAACGCGATCGCGCTGGAAATGGAAAAAGTAAGCACGCCTCGGCCGATGACACACGACCTCATCAAGAACGTTCTGACCGGGCTCGAGACGCAGGTTCACAAGGTTGTCGTGACCGAACTGAAGGAAGATACGTTCTACGCCGTCATCTGGCTGGAACGCGGTGGGGAAGTCATCAGCATCGATTCCCGCCCCTCGGACGCCCTGGCTCTAGCGCTTCGTGTGGATTGCCCGATCTTCGTGGAAGAGACTGTCCTCAAAACCTCAAAACTGGCCGCAAACATGTCAGATCGTGTCACCAGTGAGGAACTCCGAAAGTGGCTCGAAGGCCTGAATGACGAGGACCTGGGGAAGTACAAGATGTAAGAATTCCTGCCGACCGGGGTGTGTCTATGTCGCTGCTGCACCTTTCTGCTGTCCCTAGAACGACCGATGACGACCTGCAAAGGCACATGGTAAGGCTGGAGACGAAGCAGCCATGGGCCGCAGGCCAGGACGGCGCCCATTCAAGAGTTTACATAATACCTGTTATCGGACATTAAATCTGATCCTTCTCGGTTTCTTGAGACTCCCTGGCCGTGGCCAACCGCTACTTCCCGAGTGCCATATCCAGTCTCAAGAACCTAGCCGCGTTGTTATACAGAATGTCCCTCTTCTGCTCCGTCGTTAGGTAATCCGCGTTTTGGATGATACTGATCGAATAAGCCATTAGCTTTGGCCAGATCAATTGGTCCGTCCCGAACATCACGCGGTCTTCAAATCCAGCCTCGACCAGCCGCTCGATATAACGGTTGACTTCCTTGAGGGGATAGCTCCAGATCAGCCCCGCGACGTCAACATACACATGAGAATTCGCCTGTAACAGCGTGAGCATGTTATCGATCATAGGATACCCGGCATGCATAACCTGCACGCGCAATTTCGGGTGCTTTGCCAACAGCCCTTCGAGCAGAAGCGGATCTCCCATCGACCCGCGGAACTTCGGCATGATCACGTTGGCGCGCCCCGAGCCACCCGTGCCCATATGGATCGCCACCGGGACGTCGAGATCCTCGGCGAGCGCGAAGTACTGATCCACTGATGGATCGCTCGGCGACAGTCCTTCATACTGCAGTCCAATTTCGCCCATCACTTTGAATCCGTCCGTGGTGAAGCTCTTGCGCAACTCCTCGATTGCCACGCGCTGGCCAGGGGCCAGTCCATTGGAGAACGAGGTTCCAGGGATAACACGCTTTGGTGCGGCATCCTTCCATTTCTCCACACTCTTGGGATCGCCGAACACGACGGCCGTGACATTGAGTCGCTCCATCTCGGCCAGAACGTCCTTCATGTACTCACCCGAGGCGGATGGGTACAAGGCGGGGGTGCATGGTTCCTTCACCCAGCCGAACGGTGCTTCCTTGCCTTTCGGATCGGATGCCGTGAACTTCGACGTGTTTGGACACATGGGCTCGATGCCGGGAAAGTTTGCGTCCATGGCGTGAACATGAACGTCGAGCACCGGCGGAAGCTTCGCAACGTCAGCGTTCTGCCCGAAATTAATCTGTGAACCACCGAAAATGACGACCACCACCATGGTCAGATGACGGCGGAGCTGCGACATTGAGGTCTCCTGTGCCCATGAACTTAAAAGTCACCAGAGGTATATCACCTGTTGCGCTTGAGGCAAAATTCGCGGGCGAGTGGGACCGCGCTACGAACCGAGAAACACGATCTTTGGATGAAACAGCGTGCCTGCCACCCGTGTGGCGACCGAGATCAGATCGCGCTGGCCGGCGAACACTTTCACCTGCCGCGCGCGGGAGAGTTCCGGCAGGTTCACAGTGCGTCCGCTCCGGATGTGAGCGACCGCCATTTCATCAGCCATCACTGAGGGAAAAGTCGGCAGCAACCGTCGGGGATGGACAAATAGGGCTTCGATATCAGTGGACCGTGCCGGCTCGATTTCTTCCAGGGTGTGGGCTTCGGCCAGCGTGAATTCGGCTACACTCGTACGCCGCAGAGATTCCAGATGCGCGCCGCAGCCCAGTGCCTGACCCATAGCGTGAGCGATGGATCGTATGTACGTGCCCGAGCCAACACGGGCGCGGAAATCCAGCCGATCCGCTCGCGTAGCAAGAATCTCTAGTTGCTTAATCTCTACTGGCACGGCCTCGAGCCGGACTTCCTTTTGCTTCCGCGCCAGTTTGTACGCCGGAACTCCCTTGATCTTCTTCGCCGAGAATGGCGGTGGACTCTGCGAAATGATCCCACGAAAGCGTTCTGCAACCGTTTCCACCTCTTCCCTGCTCAGCGCGACGTCTTTTAGCTCGCTGGTTGCTTCGCCTTCGGCATCGTACGTGTTCGTCGAAAACCCGAAACGGATCGTGCCCTCATAGGTCTTTTCCGAACTCAAATAGAACTGCGCCAGCCGCGTGAAGCTTCCGATGACAAGCGGCAGCACCCCGGTGGCCATCGGGTCCAAAGTTCCGAGGTGTCCAACCGACCGCTGTCCCAGGATGCGCCGGGCCCGATGGACGACGTCGTGTGAGGTCAGACCCGCCGATTTGTCGATTATGAGTACGCCGTTCACGAGGATTTGATAACTTTGTAAATGAGTGATTTCGTAATTGAGCCGGGGAACGCATCCTCTTCCGGCGACCCGAACCTGAGGCTTTTCGACTCCCCAATTACAAAATTACCAAATTGCCAAATTGCTGTATTACTAAATCTCCGCCATGTTTCCGATCAAAGACGATCAGCCCCGCTACAGCACGCCATATGTGAATACGTTTTTGATCGTGCTCAACATTCTGATCTTTTTCTATCAATGGTCGCTTGGTCCGCGTGCCGGCGACGCATTCGCCCGCATCTACGGAGAAGTACCGTCGCACCTGGCGGCGTTTTTGGCGGGATCGCCGCGATATACGCTGCCAGACGTCATAGTTCCCTTCTTCACCTCGATGTTCCTGCACGGAGGCTGGATGCACGTGCTGGGCAACATGTGGTTCCTCTACATTTTTGGCGACAACGTTGAGGACTACCTCGGCCACTTTAAATACATAATCTTTTACCTGCTCTCCGGACTCATAGCGATGGCGGTGCAGGTGGCGATCTATCCCACTTCGAACGTTCCCACGGTCGGCGCGAGCGGAGCGATTGCGGGAGTCCTGGGCGCATACTTCCTCTTGTATCCGCGAGCCCGCGTCCTGACCTGGTTCTTCGTATTTGTGCTTTACCTGCCTGCCTGGATCGTGCTGGGGGAGTGGATTGTCATTCAATTCCTGAACGGCACGGCCAGCCTGTCGATGAACGCAGGCCGCGATGTTGGTGGCGTCGCATTCTGGGCTCACGTAGGCGGATTCGTCGCCGGCATTGTGATGATCAAAATTTTCCCCGAGCGCTCCCAGAGATCTCCGTACGCCTACCGATAAACAGGAAGTGGGTGCCCCACCCTTAGTTTCGCGTTCTTTGCGAAACCGGGCGGGGATTTTGACTCTAGATTTTGACGTCAGACAATACCGGCAAGAAACGTACCGGGGGCGTAGATCCGATCCCACTCACTCACTTCTTGGGCCGCGATTCCGGCGGAACCAGTCCCGCCACTCGGTAATAGACAACCAACTGCCCGTAGTGCTCTCCGCAGTGCTCAATGAAGCCGTAAGCGTAGTCTATGACCCGTACCTGCTGATGACCGAAGGGATCGACGATCAAGTCGCTGAGTCCCGTTTCACCCTTGGACTTGATCGCGGCCGCGCCATCCCCGAAAGATTTCTTCACGAACGCCACGACGTCGGCTTTGGTCTTGTACTGATCCCGCTTCGGATCTTCTTCTGCAGGAGGCTTCTTGCCCATCACAAGATTAGTGAAGTAGTAGTTCGCCCCGGCGGCGTGAAGCAACTGCTCGGCGAAACTGCGCTGCGAAGGGTTCGGTTTGAAATCATATTTGTCTTCCGGGAAATCTTCGGCCATGGCCATGAGCTTGCGTCCAACGTCGTTCCACGAATCCAGCACGACCTTGGATTCGGGATCGGCGGGTTTGACGGCAGCGTTTTTTGCGGCCTCCTGAGTATGGGCAGGAAGCGTGAGGGTGACAAGGAATAGCGCTGCAGCAAGAAACGGAAGTGTCCGCATAAGATTTTTCTCCAAGGGTTTGTTTTGCGGTGGACATTGTACTTGGACTAACGATGCCGCGAAAGGCGAGCGAGATCGTGTAGCGGCGGACCCATTGGTCCCCCCCGCGACCCGGACCCCGAGCATATGCAAGGGAAAGGCGCGTGAACCTGTGAATCCACGCGCTGTCCAGAAATAACTTCGCCGGGCGTTTGCCTATGCGGACTTCGAAATAAAGGCATCCAGCCAGCCCAGCACCCGCTTCCAGCCCTCGCCGTGAGCCTTGGCCTGTTCGAGATTGCCAGCAAAGCCTTCTTGCGTAACCCGGAGGCGCGTTCCCGTGCCTGATTTTCTGGGACTGCTCGGATGCAGAGTGTTCACGGTTTCCGGTTCCAGTTCCCATCGCACGATGGTTTTTTGCGTGCCCGTATAGCTGCCAATCCACGTGTGCACAAGCTTTCGCGGAGGATCGATCTCGAGGTATTCGCCTTCCACGTAGAATTCGGTGCCATCCGCACCTTTGCCCTCGCTGCGCCATTTACCGCCCGGACGAAGGTCCATCGTGGACTTCGTCACGCGATACATACCCTCCTGGCCCCACCACCGCGGGAGTTGGTTGGGATCGCCTAATCGCCTGGAACACACGGGCAGGCGGAGCAGCAATGAACACCTCGGCGATGACAGCATTCTGATCGGGGGTGATTGTAGCGGTAGCCATTTACGTTCGCTCCTCGAATACGTAGTAATCAGTGCCCAGCGATCAGTGTGTTTTCTGGCCACTGACCACTGCCACCGATCACTTTCTTTTCTGGCGTTACGACTTGCGGCGCAAGTCAAATACTGCCTTATGTTCCTTGCCGTGATCGACAAAGACCCATTCTTCCGTATGGTGATTGTTATCGAGCACCGTCAGGATCAGCTTCTGCATGTGGCCAGCGTCCGGAGAAGATAGATTCGTCGCGTCGAGAAAGTTAAAGGTTAATGTCTTGCCGTCGGGCGAAGCCGAGGCCTGCATCCGAGGCTGATTCCCTACCGCGCAGTAGTGCGTCAGCAGAAGGCGGTCGCCATCCATGTGGAACATCGAGACCATATCCTCGTGGCCTTGGATCTCGCTCATAATGGCCGAACCGCCGCCGGTGATCTTGAAGTCCACCCGCACCGGCATGTTCGAGTCCCGCCCTTCCATCCCGGTCCCTTCCCAGGTTCCGGGCAAGGTCTTGAGCGTGGCGAACGCCTTTTGCGCTTCCGTCTGGGCGTACGCCATGGTGGCTGTGAGAACGAGAGCAAGCACGATGATCTGGAGTTTCGAGACTGAGCACATCATAGATTTCGTCATTGGAGTTCCTCCTGGCTTGGCACCGCTTGGACGGCGCTGGTTATTTGATCTTTGGCTCCCTGCAGGATTTTTCTTTCCCCGGCAATTCCCTTTCGTATTCGGCTTCCACAAAGGCTTTCAGGTTATTCAAACTGTTGGTCCAGAAAACGCGGTAGTGCTCAATCCAGTTGTCGACGGCGCGCAGCGGTTCGGGGTTCAGTCGGTAGACACGATTCCGCCCTTCGCGATGCTCACGGACCAGGTGGGCACGGCGAAGCAGGCGGAGGTGTTTGGAGATGGCAGGCCGCGAAACCGGAAAGGCGCTGGCAATCCGGCCGGCGGGCTGGCTACCGCGACGCAGCAGGTCAAGCACAGCCCTGCGCGTAGGGTCTGCCAAAGCCTGGAACGTGACTTCCGGATTTCGGGGCGCAGAATATGTAACCGAGCGGTCACGCATAATGCGTAACCATATCGTTACATAATTACCGTGTCAAGGCCTTTTTTTCGGGCCGTGCCTGGAACTGCGTGCCCCCACTTCTGGGCCGAATTTGCCCAGAGGTGGGGATTTTCACGAGAGTGTAACTCGAAGGGTGGAGACTTTCTTGTGCCTCACGCCCGACACCCGCCCCCCGTGCTACCCTACCCTCACCGTGCGTCCCAGCGTAGTCGAGATCTTCCAGCAAACCTACAACGAGCTCCGTCCCGGCACTTCCCTGCCCGAGCTAGAAATCGAATTCTTCGCCTTTGCCAACGTCAACAACACCATCCGCTTGCGCAACGGACGCCTGCTCGTCCGACTCTCCGACCTGCTGGAAGGCGCGCCCGACGCGGTTCTCAAGGCCATAGCCCATATCTTGCTGGCCAAGATGTACCGCCAGCCCGTTGATCGCTCCCAGTCGGCGCGTTACCGCAAATACGTCGGCAGCCACGACATTGTCCGCAAGGCCCACCTCGTCCGCCAGATGCGCGGCCGCAAATTGCTGCGCTCCCCCAAAGGTCACTATTACGACCTGGACGCGATCTTCGAAGACCTCAACACCCGCTTCTTCCATGGTCTTATGGCGCGTCCGCGAATGAGTTGGAGCCAGACTAAAACCCGCCGCATCCTCGGCCACTACGATCCCGCCCACAACGCCATCATCATCAGCCGCATCTTCGATCATCCCGGCGTGCCGCGCTATGTTTTGGACTACATCGTGTATCACGAAATGCTGCACCTGAAACACCCTGTGAAGCTGCGCGGCGGCCGCCGCTGTGTCCATTCGCCGGAGTTTCAGGCGGAGGAAAAACTTTTCCCACGGGTGGCCGACGCCAATGCCTTCCTGAAACGGCTTTAACACCTGATCCCCCGAAACCCGCGAGAATTAAGGCCATCTGGCAGTTTTTTCAGGCCCCAAAATTGCTCAACCCGTTGTAGAATGCTCCCCTCTTCGAGATGGGGTGGGCCCATGCGCTTCTCTTTCGCTCTCGCCGTAAGCCACGAAAGAACGCTCATAAGAATCCTGTGCGTCGTAGCCACTCTCGTACCAAGCCTTTGGGCGCAGGCACCTGTTCCGGATACCGACGACGACTCCCCCGCTGCAGCGTCGAAAGACACGGCGCGGCAGGAAGATGCAAAACAGGAAGACGCAAAGAAGATCGCGAAATATGACGTTTCCCGTATTGGCAGTCGCGGCATCGGCCACGGATTCAACATGTACACGCTGAAACATGAGCGCCAATTAGGCGAAAGCCTCGCCGCCGCCTTCGACCGCAGTTCCAGGATCGTTACGGATCCGGTCCTAAACGATTACGTAAATCGTGTGGCGCAGAAGCTGGTGCGCAATTCCGATGCGGAAGTGCCGTTCACGGTCAGGCTGATCGACTCCAGCGAGATCCCGCGTGCCTACGGGCTTCCCGGCGGCTTTCTCTACGTCGATAGCGCTCTCATTTTCGCCGCCGAGAGCGAAGCCGAACTGGCCGGCGTGATCGCTCACGAAATCGCCCACGTCGCCGCCCGCCACGCCACCCGCGCATTGACGCGCAAAAACCTGTACAGCCTGACGGGCACACTGTCCCTGCTGACCGGACCGGTCGGTATCATTCTCGAAGACGCAGGTGGCGTGGCCGGACCTCTTTCGGTCAAAAAATTCGCCCGCGATTCCGAATACGAAGCCGACCTGCTCGGGATCGAGTATGCCTATTCTGCAGGCTACGATCCGGAAGCTCTGCTTTCTGCGCTCGAGAAACTGCACGCCATGGAAGTCGAACGCTCCGCCGCGTTCGCCAAAATTCCTGGGTATCACCTCGCCATGAAGATGCCCTTCCACAACAAGATTGCCCGTGGATTTTCGAACTATCCCCTGACCGAAGACCGTGTACGCCGCCTGCAGGGGGAGATCGCAACCTTTCTGCCCGATCGCAAGGAGTACATCGTCGACACGAACGAATTTCAGGACATCAAGGAGCGCCTGCTCTCCTTGCGAGGACCTCTTCAGCTACGCCGTCACTCGGATGATCAAAATCCCAATGCACCGGTCCTGCGCCGTCCCCCGCAGGATGACATGGACATAACCACCGCCAGCACCGGCAATCTGCGCGGCTCCCTCACGCTGGTTCACTGATACCTTGGGGGTGCAGCAAATTGCAGTCGGAGTGATACACGCTGAAACGCCCGCCGGACGGGCGATTCGGCATACCATCCTAAGATTCAGCAACTTACCTTTTCTTGGCTCGCCCCCGGTAAATGGCGACTGTCGTGCTTACGAATGGTACGCAGTTTTAGATCGAAGGAGGTGCTTCGTCTTGAGCAAGGCCACTTGTCGATTTGCCGTTCTGCTCTTAACTGTCACTGTCAGTCTGCTATTTGCACCTGCGGCGTCAGCTAATAGCGTGCAATTAACCGTCAACAATCTCGGCATTTCCGGAAGCCTCGGAACGGTGACTTGGGTCCAAAGCGGCTCAAACGTCAATGTCACGTTTTCGATGAATCCTGGATATGCGCTTCTGCTCAACGGTGGCGACATCGGATTCAACACTAAGAGCGGGTTGGTGTTAACCGGTAGCTCTTTGAGCAACTTCAGCCTCAGCGGGCTGAGTGCCAGTCTGAAGTCGAATGGCACGATTGGGAGCTTTACGTTTGACTTCCTCTACAAGACCTCGGTTTCTGGCGGGCAACAGTTCCCCACCAGTTTAACGTTTACGATCCTGAATGCCCAGGCCAGCCAATTCACCGGCTTCGGTGCTCACGTCGGCGTTCTGGATGGACGTGGTTGTTCGAGAACAGGTTTTGCAGGGAGTGGGCCGTCTTCGGTTGTTCCTGAACCCGGCACGATCAGTCTTTTGGGAACCGGCTTGCTAGGACTCGCCGGTGTTGTCCGACGCCGATTTGGCTGCTGATGCCCCATCGGGCCGATAGCCTCCCCCGTCGGCCCCATTGACCTTTTCGATTTCCCTTTTTCTTGGGCCTGCGAATCGACAAAGTTGCGGTGCAGGAGTCTCTTCCACAACGGCCAAGCTTGTTTTCCTGGTTCGTGCTACCCCAACGATGCCCAACCGACCTTCTTGCTCCTCCCAGCATGAGGTTCCTTGCAGTCGCCATTTTGCGCTAACATCCACACATGATCCGCAAGTGGCGCGATCTGTTTGCGCGCAGACCGCGATCTCACGTGTTGTGCATCGCTGTCCTGCTCACCGCCTGCTCCGCACATCACGAAAGAGACCGAGCGCCATATGTGCCTTTGAGAGAGCTCGAATCTGAGTTCGGGCCGCTGCTCACCGCAGGCAACCACCCCACTCCCGACCAGTCGGGCACCGGAGATCGCTTAGGCTTGTTCCGCGATTCGGCCGGCACGATTTGGGGTTTGCCCCTGGCCATTGAGCCCGGTGGCACCGTCATGGGATGTGCCCCCCGCGCCGTGCGCGATGCCCCGGTCACCGACACTTATCCCCGCGGGATGACGGTTATTGGCGCCACGAACGAGCCAACCGGTTGGCGCGGCGGCACAGGCAAACTTGAGCTCCTTTTGCGAGGTGTCCAAGGACAGGTCCAATGGCACGCAGTGAGCGGATCACACATCGATGTCGGAGCTGCCCGGACCAAAACAGCGATTGCTTTATTATCGGCTTGAGCCAGTCCAGTAGGGTGCAAATCGCGCACCGCGAAACAAGTTCTCCCGTTGCTCGCCCGCCACGCATCCACTCTCGTGTCTCTCACAGCCACAGAAGGGTGGCCCGTTGAGAACTCCGGTGCCGTCCTTACCTTCCTAGGTCTGAGAAACGGGCGTGCTTGACATACTCGATCGATTGCCTTATCGCCGTCTGGTCGAGTTCGCCTTTCTTTTCGACATCTAGCCGGTCAAACTGGGCTCCCATGAACGCCATCCACTGTTGCTTCGATATCTTGCCCTTGTTGTCCGTGTCCATGACCAGCAGCAATTGCTTGACGTTCTCGACTGCCATGACATTCCTGTCCGGCTGCTTGGGAACGTCTCTCTGTGCGAACCCGACTCCCAGAGTCGTCACGAGGAGCAATGCAATGCAGAAATTCCTTCGTCTCATAGGCGCCTCCTGCCCGAAGTTGGTCGCCATTAGAGCATAAAAAGAAACAACGACACCCGCTCTTTTATTGGATGGAATGGATCAAATTTTTCTATGGCGTGCTGGTGCTTTCCTCTCAAAGCAGCTCTAGCCTGAGTAACCTCAGCAGAGATCGCCAAATGCGACGGGCGGGAGCCCCGCTGCAATCCGGAGCGGTTCTACCCTGAGCTGACAGGCGCTCCACCGCGCGCTCGATAACAGTACGGAGTTCGGCGGCGTACTTATCCTCGCGTCCCATTGCCAAAGCGCTTCGTGCTTCGTCCGCCCTGAACCATGTAGGGTTGCGATCTTGTTCTTCGGGAGTTTGGGTGTGGCGGACTTGCAGGAGGAATGCCTTCACGACGAGTTCCTCGACACCATTGCGCGCCCTCGAGTCGCCCTTTGGTTGCAGGTAGAGGTGAAAATGTTCCGGCTCGATCGCACCAACCGCCCCGGCCTCCTCCAGGGCCTCGCGCTCGGCAGCTTCACTGTGCGAGAGCCGCCGCGCCGTGGCTCCCTTGGGAAAAATCCATCGGTCTCCACCGGTAGTCTTGACCAGCAGAAACTCGTAGCAGGCGCCGCGCTTTCGGTAACAGACCGCCGCCACCTGGAGAGGAAGGAACCTTGCAGAACCCATGAACTCATTGTGCAACGAGAAATGCCAGGGTCGATGTAACAGAAGGACCTATAGCACAGGCGGTATCTTGCCAAAACGAGTACTGCGTGCCCCGACTTCCAAAGCACTGATGGCTGCTGTCTCGATCTCCTTGTCGCAGACCACTAGGACCTGCGGGAGAGAGCGTTCACGCCGCAGCGGTAACCGCCGCCACGACCGGCTGCGATACATCCCTCAGCTTGCTGGCCGATACTCTCTGCCCCGCCTCGATCCATTTCGGCGCCGCCTCCCGCTCTTCATCTGGACGATTCATCGTAAATGCTGCGACGACCTGTTGCTGACGCAGCCACCACGCGCTGAAGCTGTTGCTCGACACATCTCCGCGATGGATAACCTGGTCTGCTTCCGCCGAATCGCCCCAATACTCATAGGAGAGGTCAAACACGTCCGAAAAGAAATACGGAACATGACGAAAAGGAGTTTTATCGCCCTTCAGCGACCGGGCACAATACTGTCCCTGTGAAACAGCATTGTCCCAATGCTCGATCCGCCTCCGTTTTCTGAAAAGCACATCCTGGTAATTCGCCACATCTCCCGCCGCGAAGATATCAGCATGACTTGTCTGCAGATATTCGTTCACCAAAATGCCGTTTTCAATATCGAGTCCGCTGTTCGTTACTACCTCAATTGCCGGAAGCACCCCGATTCCTGCGACCACCAGATCGCACCGCACGTTCTGCCCATCTCCAAGCATGGCCGAGTTGACCGCTCCATCGCCTTGAAACTCCGTCACCGACGTCGACTTGACCAGTCGCACACCTTTGGCCCCGTAGTAGCTTTCGAAAAATCTCGACATTTCCGGCGAGAACAACTTCTTAAAAACCCGGTCATCATTCAGGACCATGGAGACTTCGATCCCTTTTTGCGCCAACACGGCCGCCACTTCCATGCCGATGAACCCGGCGCCAATGACGACTGCAGACTTAGCCTTCTCGGCCGCATGACGAATGCTTTTCGAATCATTTAAGCTTCGCAAGTAAAACAGATTCTGAAGTTTGGAGCCAGGAATATTCAGGGTCCGTGGACGGGCACCGGTGGCAATCATAAGCTTCTGGAACCCGAACTCCTCACTGCCCTGAAGCACTAGACGCTTGTGTTTGACATCGACCGCCGAGACTTCGCACTGGAGTCTTACCTCGATGCCTTGCTTTTTATAAAAGTCGTCCGGATTGATCTTGATCGTATCTTCGCTATCCTTCCCCGCCAAAAAGCTTTTTGACAGTGGCGGACGCTCATAGGGAACCGCATTATCGGCCGAAAGAATGGCCAACTCCCCCTTCGCCAATCCCAACTCAACCAATTGCTTGGCTGCGTATCCCGCAACCATGCCTCCACCAAGGAGCACGATATTCGATTGATTCATGTGTAGCCTCGACTCTTCGATGCCAATTTCACGCCTTAGCGGCTAACTGCGCAACATCAAATCAGCATTCAGATGCATCAGTTCGCGGTTTGAGCGCCCGGTCAATGACTGAAATGTCTCTCCATTACCCTCAAAACGGGCACGGTCGAATTTTCGGACAAGAAATGCTAGTCGTCCTGCACTCCCGTTCGCCCCCCAATTCCTACCGTGTGATCCAAATCACGCCCGATTGTGAGCGTCCGGATTGACTGCCTTGCCTGCGGAAGCATATCCTTGAAGTTGAAATTGAAATTCATTTTCAATATCACAAGGGCTTCGAGTACATCCCTGTTCCTGCTTTTTCCAGGTCCGCCTCGCAGCCTCCAGATGTTCCCAGTGATCGGAATAATGGGTTCCTGAAAGGTCGAGACCGGACAGCATGTTAGATGCCTTCATTGTCACCTTGCGCGAAGGAGTTGAGGCCGCACTTATCGTCGGCATCACTCTCGCCTACCTGACCAAAATCGGTCGGACCGAGCTCCGCAAAACGGTCTATGCCGCGTTAGCCGCGGCCTTCCTGGGCAGCATCGGCGTCGCTATCGTCATCTCCCGCGCCCATCTGAACGAAGATGTGTTCGAGGGTTGGGTCATGCTGGTCGCGGCCTTCTTCGTCATCACCATGGTGGTTTTCATGATGAAGACCGGCCGCAAGATGAAAGGCGAGATCGAGGGCAAAGTCGGTCTTCTGGCGGGCAATGACGCATGGTTCGGCCTGTTCATTTTCATCTTCCTGATGGTCTTGCGCGAAGGCGCAGAGACCGTCTTGATCCTGGCCGGCGTCACCCTGAACTCCTCCGAGCTGATGAGTTTCCTCGGCACCCTGCTCGGCCTGATCGCCGCCATCGCCTTTGGCGTGGTGTTCGTCAAGGGAAGTGTTCGCATCAACCTGCAGAAGTTCTTCCGCGTGACCACGGCGATCATGTTCCTGGTCGCCGCTCAGCTTGTGATCTCCGGCCTGCACGAGCTCTCCGAGAGCGGCGTGATCGCGTCGTCCAAGCGTGAGATGGCCATCATCGGCCCGATTGTCAGCAACGACTGGTTCTTCTTCGTCACCATCTTCGCGATGGCCGCGCTGATGGTGCTCTTCGAAGCCAAGCGCCGCGCCCCTGCCATCGATCCCTCCGCATCGCCCGCAGAGCGCCGCAAGGCCGCATGGACCGCCCGCCGCGAACGCCTATGGATGGGATCGGTTTATGTTTTCTCGTTCCTGCTGATCGCGATGGTGACGCTGGAGTTTGTGTACACAAAGAATGTCAGCGCGCTATCCCCTGCAGCGGATGTGACGTTCAACAACGGCAAAGTAACCATTCCTCTCTCGCAAGTAGCTGATGGCGACCTGCACCGCTACCAGGCCAAAGAGAACGGCACGCAAGTCCGCTTCTGGCTCTATCAAAAGCCCGATGGCAAGATCGCCACAGTATTTGACGCGTGCGAAATTTGCGGCGCAGTCGGCTTCTACAAGAAAGGCAACGGCGTCATTTGCAAGAATTGCGCGGCACCCATCAATCCCCAGTCGGTCGGTACCGCCGGAGGGTGCAATCCAGTTCCGCTGAAGGCCTTGCAGACAGCCGACGCCATCATCATCGAGGAGGCCGACATCGCGGTCGGCAGCCGCATGTTCGCGCAACAATAGCCGATGTTCGTCCGACTCGTTTACGAATCCTTCCGGCGGCAGAAGCGGCGCAAGATCCTCGCCGGCGCGGCGATCGCCCTGGGAGTTACGGTCGCCACAGCCATGATCGGCGTCGCGACGGATATCGGCGACAAGATCAACCGCGAACTGCGCACCATCGGCGCCAACCTAGTAGTCACCCCACAGGAAGATACGCTCGACGTCGAAATTGGCGGAGTCAATCTCAAACCCCCAACCGACGGTGCATTCCTGAGCGAAGCCGACCTGCCCAAGATCAAAGGCATTTTCTGGCACAACAACATCACCTCATTTGCGCCCATGCTGCCGATACCCGTGACGGCTTACCGAGCGGATTACGGGCAGGATGAAACGCTCGTCGGAACCTATTTTGCGAAACCGCTTTCCTATGGCAACGAAACCTTCACCACTGGGGTAAGAACGACGCACCCGTGGTGGAAGGTTGCGGGCGCATGGCCCGACGATAGTTCTCGCAATATTCTCGTTGGCGAGCGGTTTGCTAAGCGCTGGACGCTTAAACCGGGCGACTCGTTGATACTCGGACCAGCCTCCTCTGATCGTGGATCTGGCGGTAGCGTACTTGTCAGCGGAGTTCTTTCCACGGGCGGCGCGGAAGACGATCAGATCATCGCCCCACTCGCTTTGGCGCAGCAGATTCTTGGCAAACCCGATGCCGTCCGCCGCGTCTACGTAAGTGCACTCACCAAGCCCGAAGATGCCTTCGCCCGCCGTGATCCCAAAAGTCTCTCGGGCGCAATCTACGATCGCTGGTACTGCACGCCCTATCCGCAGGCGATTGCGCTGCAACTCACCGAAGCCATGTCGCACTCGCACGCCGAACAGATTCGCCAGGTCGCACAGAATGAAGGCGCAGTGCTGACCCGTATCCAGGGACTGATCTTTCTGATCACGCTTGCAGCTCTCTTTGCCTCGGGGCTGGCTGTATCCGCCGCCATGGCGACCGCGATCTTCGAGCGCCGCGCCGAAGTCGGACTGATGAAGGCTTTGGGCGCAGGCAAACTCGCCGTGGCTTCCGTCTTCTTTGCCGAAGCTGCGTTGATGGCCCTGATTGGTGGCGCAATCGGGTTTGCCATCGGATCGGCCCTTGCCCATCAGATCGGCCTATCAATCTTCAATTCGCAGATTTCTATTTCTCCGGTGCTTCTGCCGGTGATTCTCGCCATCGCGGTGGTCGTGACTTTCGCCGGAAGCGCGATGGCCATCCGTCGCGCCGTCAGCCTCGACCCGGTCTTTGCGCTCCGAGGTGAACTGTGAGCGCCCCCATGTCGCATCAGGCCAAAGATCTGGCCGCCAGCCGCGCACACTCCAAACACAGTTCAATGTTTGTGCGGATGCTGGTGCGAGCGGCAGTTCTGCGTCGGGGCCGCGCTGTGTCTGCCCTGTTCGCGATGGTCGTCGCAGCCGCAGTCGCTACGGCGATGCTCAATCTCTACGTTGACGTTCAGGCAAAGCTGCAGCGTGAATTCCGCAACTACGGCGCGAACATCATCCTCGTTGGGAAAAACGCCGCTTCCCTTCCCGCCGCCGCCCTTCCCCGGGTGGATGCGACGTTATCCGGCCGCGGCATCGCTGCACCCTTTGCCTTAGTCGTAGCGCGCACCGCTGACGGCCAGCCCATCGTGGTGGCGGGAACGGATTTCGATCGCGTCAAGCAATTGGATCGCTGGTGGTCCGTGAGCAACTGGCCAGCGCAAGATTCCCACGTCTCAGAAAATCAACGAGAGGTGGGGCACCCACTTTCGAGTGACGTGCTGGTTGGAGTCCGTGCCCTGCCTCTGGTTTCGCCGAAGAACCAGCCTTTTGATCTAAGCTTTCAAGGCCGCAAATTGCATGTAACGCCTGCAGGTAGGGTGCAAACCGGTGCGGCAGAAGATAGCCGGATCTATCTCTCTCTCGCCGAGTTCATCTCCTGGACAGGAGTACAGCCCTCCACTATCGAAGTCGCAGCGACTGGCAATGCATCTGAAGTTTCAGGGATCATGAATCAATTGGCGCAGGCTATTCCGTCCGCGGAGGTGCGCCCGGTGCGCCAGATCATGGAAGGCGAAGCCAGAGTTCTAGGCAAGACACGCGCGACTCTGCTGGCTGCTGCCGCGCTGATTATTCTGACGGCGGCACTGTGCGTGCTCTCCACGCTCATGGGATGGGTTTTCGACCGCCGTCGCGATTTCGCCATCATGAAGGCGCTGGGAGCTTCCGAGCGCCTGCTGCATGGCTTCTTCGCTGCCGAAGCAGCCGTCCTGGGTGCAACCGGTGCGGTCATCGGATTTCTCCTCGGCATCGGCATTGCGGCCTGGATCGGCCGCGCCAACTTCCATGCGGCGGTCGTGCCACGACTGGGTGTGCTGCCGATCGTGCTCTTGGGCAGCATGGCCGTAACGTTAATTTCTGCGATTCTCCCGATTTCTTTGCTGCGCCGGGTGCAGCCTGCCGTCATACTAAGAGGCGAGTGAAATGATTCAGATCAAGGACGTCAGCAAACTCTACCCCGCCAAGGAGGCGGGCAATGGCTCGGCCAAGGACGCCGGCGCCGGAGCTATTCACGCACTCGACCACATCTCCCTCCACGTGACTCCCGGGGAATGGCTGTCGATCATGGGCCCCTCGGGCTCAGGAAAATCGACGCTCGTCAATCTGATCGGATGCCTCGACCAACCCTCCTCCGGCGAAATCTGGCTCGATGGCCAAAACATGGCCGGCATCTCCGCCGCAGAACTAAACCGCGTGCGCGCCGAAAAAATCGGTTTTATCTTCCAGCAATTTCATCTCATCCCTTTCCTCACCGCAGTCGAAAACGTCATGCTCGCGCAATACTTCCACAGCATGACCGATGAGAAAGAAGCGATCGAAGCCCTCGCGCGTGTAGGGCTTGCCGATCGCTCGCGCCATCTTCCCTCGCAACTCTCCGGTGGAGAGCAGCAGCGCGTTTGCATTGCACGCGCATTAATCAATGATCCAAGAATCATTCTTGCCGACGAACCCACAGGCAACCTTGATGCGCAGAATGAAGAAATCGTCCTGCGCCTCCTGCGCGAATTTCACCAACAGGGACGCACGATCGTGATGGTCACGCACGACCCGGTCGTGGCGCGTCTCGCCGACCGCCGCATCGAGCTGCATCACGGCAAGATCGCCTCCCAGGAGATCTTCTCGCTAGCCGACGAAGAGCAACTCGATGAAGTCCTGGAAGAACTCTGGGTTCTCGAAGAACACGGCGAGATCGCCGAAGTTGAGCGCATGGAAGTCCACGGCGCTCTGCCAGTAAGCATGGCGATCGAGAAGATGATCGAGCTGGGACTGGTAGTTTCGGCCCCACATCCGCCGGAGACCCATGACCACAAGCCGTTTGTAAATCCCTGCCACGACGCACTCAAGCCGATGTCCGCCTCGATCGGCGATGGCACGATGATCGTCGAGTTGACTCCCCGCGGACGCGAGCGCGCCGGCAGCATCATCCGTCGCCATCGCCTGGCCGAGCGCCTTTTCACCGACAGCCTCGCCATGGACAGCGAGACCGAAATCGAGCAACAGGCCTGCAAATTCGAGCACATCCTCTCCCCCGAGGCGACCGACAAGATCTGCACGTTCCTGGGCCACCCCCGCACCTGCCCCCACGGCGCCCCAATTCCACCCGGCCCCTGCTGCAAGCTGCCCGCCTCCCAAGGCGCAAAACTCGTAGAAGCAATCCGCTCAAAATAGCCCCCAAAACCCGAAGCCTGTCACCCTGAGCGGAGAGGGATCGTGCGCGAAGCGAGCCATCGTGCGGAGTCGAAGGGTCCCTACGTGCACATCGGCGTCCGGCCCTGTGATGGTCGTTATTTGCGGAGGGTAACGACGCGAGCATCAACTGGTGAGGGCCCGGGTTCACTCGTGCCAAATTCGCGCTTCAAGGTCGCGGCTTTAGCCGCTGAGGTTTATTCTCGCAAATCTACGGGAGTTCCCGGATTTAAGTCTCCCCTTGGCCCAGCAGCGGTGAGGCTGAATCTCTTAAGCTCTTCGAAGCCACGCCTGAGTCACTCCTCCACGTCCAACAGCACAATCCCGTTCACCGGTACCTCAAATTGGAGCGCTCCGTTGCTGAGGTGAACCTCCTCGGACGGATTCGCATCCGCGAGCGAATTCAGCTGCTCCACCTGCGCGCGCGTTGGATAAACAGGCCTCCCCATTCGGGTGTAAGCCGCGAGAGTGTTCCCATGTTCCGCATCGGCGCGCGTCACCCGCACCGCCGCTTTCGAGGACACTCCTCTGATCTGTAACTCGAAGCCTTCAGCACTTCCCTTCTTATCCGGATCCACCAGATTCCAAGCCGCAATAATCAATTGCCCATCCGCCCCGCGCGTCACCAACACATTCGTGGCATCCACAGGAATCCTCTCCTGCCCCAGCTTATGCAGTACCGCGAATCCCGTGTAACTCGGCTTCTTGATCCCCCCCATGGCCATCAGCCCGAATCCGCCGTCGAACGGCTCGTGCTTGGGCCCACCCTCTTCAAACACATCGCTGAACGTCCAGAAGGACATCATGTCGACCAGACCGTCGCATTGCCGGATGTCATCCGCCAGTGCAGCCCCGACGTACTCGGTATCGCGCGCGCGCAGCGGCCCGAACGACGGCACATTCCACTCGGTCCACATGAGCGGCAGCTTCGGACGCGCCGACGCCGCAATCTGCCCATGTACTTTCCGGATCGCCCGGCATACGCGCTGATCCATCGGGATGTCCTCATGGGTGCCGAACAAATCCTCGACCGTGTCATCGGCGTACCCGTGGCTAGAAATGAAATCCACCGGAACATTCTCGGCCGCAACATGTCGAATAAACTCATCTACCCAGTGCGCCGACGAGGTAGAAGGCCCACCCACGCGCAGCCGCGAATTTACCACCTTCAACGCGCGGGCCGTGTGATCGTAGAGTTCGAAGTATGTCGCCTGTTTGGGATCGCCCGTCCAGAAATCGATGTTGGGCTCGTTCCAAATCTCGAAATACCACTGCGCCACTTCCTCGATACCATATCGTTCGATCAGGTGCTGCGCCAGCGCGCGCACGAGCGCGTCCCATTTCGCATAATCCTTGGGCGGCGAAACGATCGGGTGGTACCAGAACGGATGTGCATCCTGCCGCGCCGCCAGTTTCCTCGGCATAAAGCTGATCTCCACAAACGGCCTCACACCGTTGGCGAGAAGCCCGTCATAGATCTGATCCACATACGAGAAGTTGCAGACCGGATTTCCCTTCTCGTCTTCGTCGAACGCTCCAACTTCATCGTGCAGAATGTTGTGGAACCGCACATAGCGCAAGTCGGTAACCTTCTTCACCGCGCGCAAATCGTTGCGATAGCTCTCGCGCAACGTGAGAATGGCGCGCCCCGAACCGAACGTCTCCTCCCAGAAATGCGGGAACGGGTAGGCGCGGGCGTGAGCATCAATGGAGATCCGTTCAATTGAGACCTGTGTTTGAGCAGCGGTGAAGAGCGGAACTGCAAGCAGGAACCCAAGCGCCAGCCGGAGGCGTCTCATCGTGCTAGGTAAGGACAGCAAAGCCGTTGAGAGATTGACTAATCAACGCTCATTCATCTCGTCGCGCGTGACATGACGGCCAGCCTGCACATGTCGAAGCCGTGCCATCCGCTTCCTGTACTTCGCGACATCAGCGATATTAACCCCTCTATCCGAATATTGCTCGATCGATTCGCGAAAGGCAGCAGTCAGTGTCCGCCCCTCGGATCGAACAACAGCTCAAGCCTTTTCCATCACGCTTTCGTCGGCTCTGAAAGTAATCCGCCGCATCCTCGCTGGAGATTACAATGGCTACTACCGCGACTACAAATGACCCGACGTCCCACGATTGGTGTTTTCGACTCCGGTTTTGGAGGACTTACAGTTCTTAAAGCATTACTTGAAGTCATTCCGGGAGCCGACTATGCCTACTTCGGCGACACCGCCCGCCTTCCCTATGGATCCAAGTCGGTGGAAACAGTTGCCCGTTATGCTGTCGAAGCCTCGCACTACCTGGAATCCCAAGGCTCCCAGCTACTCGTAATCGCCTGCAACACCGCGACGGCTCTGGCACTCGATCGAATCTGCGCCGTCGCGCACGTGCCGGTAGTCGGAGTAGTTGAACCCGGCGCCGAAGCGGCTGCCGCGGCAACGAAGAATCGAAAGATCGTTGTTGTCGGCACCGAGGCCACAGTCAGCAGCCATGCCTACCGCAAGGCGCTCGAGAGCAAGGGTCTGCAGGCTTGCGAAAAAGCTTGCCCGCTATTGGTGCCATTGGTTGAGGAAGGCTGGGTCGATCATTCTGTCACCGAACAGATCGCGCGCATTTATCTCACCGAAGCTTTTTCTGACGGTTTCCACGACGCCGACACGATGGTCCTCGGCTGCACACACTACCCGCTGATCAAGCCGCTGCTTCGCCGCGTAGCACCCCGTCACGTGAGCATAGTCGACTCGGCGGAATCAACCGCCCGCGCCGTGTCGAACCATTTCAAAGAGCTTCTACCAGGGCCCGACGCTGTCCAGGAAGAACGCCGTGCCGCGTCGCGCCTGAAATTCTTCGCCACCGATTCCACCGAGAAGTTCCGCCGCCTCGGTCAAATGTTTCTTGGTCATCCTATCGAACACGTCGAACACGTCGACCTGAAGGAATAGGTCAGGCAGGACAGACGCAAGTTAACAGTCAATGC
>Ga0126379_10000508_pt1 | contig 21570 bp, 45 predicted proteins | sample PanSoiMetPlot_24_FD_92640 | JGI IMG/M metagenome (GOLD analysis project Ga0126379, IMG submission 92640) | Tropical forest soil microbial communities from Panama - MetaG Plot_24 | ecosystem: Environmental > Terrestrial > Soil > Tropical forest > Bulk soil | place: Panama | collected 2016-02-17
CCTCGCAGCCCGCGATATCGTAGTGGCAGGGACACGCGCAGTCGCGCCCTGCACACCCGTGGCCGCCGTTGCATTCGTGCTTCATCATGCCTACAGTCTAGCAGGTTGACGGGTTGCTGTCAACCGGGACCGTTAGCAGCCAGGGATGGGTTCGCAGATGTGTCCAGTAATGCGCCCCCGGGGGTTCGTCGCTCGGCTCATGAATTATGAACTTATTCCTAAACAGCCATTTCATCATGCGCCGGGCTCGCCAGTCCCGGATATCGGCCCTAAGCCTCTTCCACTCAGCCATGGAGATGATGCGCCAGCGCGGCGCCCGCGATGACGAGGGCGGTTAGCTCCAGTACGATGCGCCAGTGCTGCCCGCGGCTGAGGCGCCCAAGTCGGCGGATCATGACGGCACCACCAGACTCAGCAGGGCCACCACCCCGCACGCTACTCCGCCCGCCATCAAGAGCACACCAACGAAGCACCGCAAATAAGTGCGGGTGGCCGAGGCGGGCTCGTATCGTGAGGACTTCCATTCCGCTGCGTCCGCAATCCATGCCCCGCCTACAGCCACGCCCAGTGCTGCCAGCGTCAGTCCCACTAGAACGGTCACGACGTACCCGCCCTGGGCCCAAGTCGGATCTCGGTGGCTCGGGCTTCGGCCGCCCGCACGCGAGCAGCATGGTTCGGCGGTATGCCCACCGGCATCGCGCGCGCTGGCTGGCACTTCTGGATACGCTCGGCACCACATGTCGGGCACCGGGCCAGCTCTCTTACCATGTGAGCTGTCAGCATAGCTCGGCGCCTATGCGCGCGTCGGACGCGTCGGAGACTCCGCCGCGTCCTTCGCTGACTGGCAGGATGAACACCGGCCGCCCTCGCCGTTGCCCGCGGGTCCATGACAGCTCGGGCAGTAGGCCGGATCGCTGCTGGTAAACACTTGTATAGTTCCCTCCGGAAAGCGCGATATATTGGGGTGCGCCGGGAAGATGCCTATGCGCCAGCACTCGGCACCTCCGAGTTCGGCATAGCGCTTATGCACCACTCCGTCGATGATGGCGGCATCGTTCGCATAGGCAACGCCCTGTAGGGCATCGGCCGCGAGCTTGCCGAGATTATCCCAATCACCCGACAGGTGATCCATGGGCGCCACGGGGGCCGACTCGCGCAGGCGTGCGGAATTCCGCCCCGTGCCGTAATGGGCGGCCGGACGCTTCAGGTAGCACCACACCTCGATACGAAGGGGCCCGGTTTGCATACCGAATCCGGATTGGCGCCATGTGTCTTGGATGAAGTGCTCCGCCCGTTCCGTCGTGCGAGGCGTGTAGGTGCGACCATTGCCCATCCGCGGCCGGGCCTTGGGGATGGGGCGCCTGTAGACGACGATTTCAGGCATACGGGCCCCGCGTCGGTGGCGGCTTGGGCGGGTCCTGCTTGGGCGGGCGCAGGCTACGCATTGGCGGCTGTCTCCTTCTCCCGTTCGTCCAGGTACGAGCGAATAGCCGCATCTACCAGCTCCTGTATCGTCTCGCGAGTGCGCGCCGACTGGAGTCGGAGACGCATGAACGTATCCTCGCTCACGCGCGTACTCAGCCGAATGTCAGGCATCCTCAGTCCCCCCTAGCTGGAGCTGTTGGTGGCCGGGCGGAAGCGGGGGATGGGCCCGCTTCCATGTCTTGGTGCGTTCGATGGCCTGTAGGCGTCTGTCGATGGCCTGGATGCGCTCGGATCGGAAGCGCACCACTTGGGCGGGGGATGAGGCCGCATCTCGTTCCAGCAGGTTGCGCAGGCCGGCGCGCTCGCTACTGAGCGCGGCATGCTCAGCCACCACGTCACGAGCTGGCATCGCCGCCGCCCTCGCCGAGTTCTTCGATGGTGTACAGACCGCCAGCCAGCCCCGGACAGTGACGACGGAGGAACTGCGCGCTGGCACGCCAGAACAGCATGTCACGCTGGTAGCTCCGCCAGTTCGCTTTCCCGATGAGCGGTGTCTCGGTCTTGGCGCGGCGGTCGCCCTCGCCCTCCCAGCTCTCGACAGTGATAGCCGCTGCCAGCGTCCATCCCGCGAGCCCCGGGTAGCTCGGCGCCTCAGTCTCCTCGAACATCTTCCAGCCCACGGGCGGATGCTCCGGATGCGAGGCGCAGCCCACGATGCACCAGCCGTCACCTTCGGCCAGGGCCATCACATCGTGACCCCGGTTGTGAGCGATGGCCAGCTTCAGTTCCGTCGCGATGCTGGTCTGGCCGCTGATGATGTGCACCATGCGCGTGCTGGCCATGGGGCCCAGCCCCAGCTCGCGGCCTGCGAGGATGACGGCCAGGATGTCTCCTGGTTTGCCCCGCAGAGCCCGCGGCAGCGTCGCTGCGTTGACCAGCGCTCGCGCGATCCATGCGATCTCCTGAAGAGTCTGCGTGGGCGCGTTGCTGTAGCGTGCCTGTTCGGGGATGGCCGGTAGATTGTCGCCCGGCTCGTGCACGTCGGTCATAGTTGCGCCTGCCAGTACCGCGCGTTCGCCAGCTCCAGCTTGCGAGCGGCCCGGTATGCCTCGCATCGCCACCGAATCCAGGAACTCGCGATGGTGATTTGCTGCGCGGGCTGGCGGTCCATGAGTTCCAGGGCGAAGTCCATGAATCGCTCACAGAACGCCACGCGATCCCAGCATCCGAGGACGACTTGCATGTGCTCGCCAGCGGTTAGATTCATCGCCGGTGGTCGCTCAGTGCTCATGGTCCGGGATACCACATGCATCATGCATGCACAGGTAGTATCGGATATGGCTGGCGACCTCCGCCGCGCTGGCGTCGGTCGAGGGGCTCCGGGGCCACACGGGATGCCAGGTACAAGGCATGAACAGCCACTCAGCATCAGCCTCGGAAATGGCCAGCACCGAGGCCATTGCGTCGCATCCGGCCAAACAGGAATGGCGGTCCACCACGATACCGGAACTGGGCCAACGGGCGCGCATATAGAGCCCGGCGGCCCGATAGTTGGGAAGAGTGGTGGCCCATCCCGCCGCACACGCCGTAGTGCCGCATGAGAGCGCTTCGTTGCCCTGCCAGCTATTGCCCACCCACATGGCATAGTCGAACCGGTCAGCCGGCAGGCTATCCAGCAAGGCGGCCAATTCCCGAAGCATGAGCACCGTCCTAGTAGCGAGCATTATCCCCGAGTCTCCTGTAGTTCCCGCCGATTACGTTCCGTTACCGCACAGCGGTAGGCCGTGTCGTGGTTCCGGTGTGCGTGGTGGCATGTCCATACGGTGACGCAGTCCCCCCGAATCAGCCGACCGCGGTGATACAGCAGAAAGACGACGGTCGCCCCAAGCTTGTGGCTGCGCATTACCGCGGGGCCCGCTTGCGCTCGCAGCGCGCCGGACCGGCCACCGTGGCGACCGGCATGGTGATATCCGACAGCTCCAGCGTGACGACCGGCCCGCGCTCGCGGCCGGCGGGGTTGCGAATGGCCAGCGGGCCCACGCCGTACTGCGCCAGCGTGTTTGCTAGCTCCAGGCTGTTCGGATCTGAAAGGTTCAGCGTCAATCCCATATCCGTAGTATGACAGCTTGACACGGGAACGTCAAGCTGTCATCATGAAGCCACGTCAACCGGGGCTCCGGTCCTTCAGTACGGAGGTGTGGATGCGGACTGAGGCCAGCACCACGCACCCGGTTGGCGATATCGAGAGGAGATCATATGCACGCGCCGATGTATGGGCCCGATCGCGTCTCCGACGCCTACCCGCTGACGCCGAGCGCAGATGTGCGCGCCATCCGCCAACGGGCGGAGCTGCCGCCCTATGCCGGGCCGGATGAGGCGTACGATTCCCACCTGGAGTACCTCGCCGGATTGGAGCTGGAGCAGTGGGGCGGCGAGAACCCATGGCTGGAGATGGAACGCTAGAATTCCCCATGATGGTTCGAGTTCACTTCGCCGAGCGGGAACCTGTCGACTATGCGGACGTGACCGAGCTGGAATTCACGGCGGCCGGGGCGGTCATCCTGCGTCGTCAGCCACTCCAGCGGGTCACGGACCCCCAGAACGTGCGCGAGCAGCGTATCGTGCCTTCCGGCCCACCCGTGCTGCTGGGCGCCTGGAGTGCATACGCCCGCTGGACGCACGTCGAACAGCTTCCCGATGCCCCGGCCGCTGAGGCCGCTCCCGAACTCACGGAGGTAACGACTCGATGAGTCTTCCCAGTCTTCATGACACGCTGCGCCACCTGATCCGCGGCTCCAGGTTCGCCGATGAGGACCAGCAGCGGGCCGCCCTGCTGTCCGTCGATGCTCACGAACACGAGTTCGGCACCTCCGACACAGAGGCGTATCAGGCCGAGCTGGACGAACGGGCAGTGGCCGCGCGGCGCGAGGCCCATCCCGATGCTCCGGAGACGGATGCGGAGCGGGCCGCGCGTCTGGAAGCTGAGAACGTCCAGCTTCGGGCTCAGATGGGCACGGCCGGCGGCCCCCGCGCGCCCAAGGCGTAGTGTAAGTGGCGGCCGGGACAGGAGCGTTCCGGCCGCCTACGGTCAACCTACCCACCTTAAGAGAGGTAACCGCATATGGATGATAGCGCGATCCCCGGGCCGCCGATGGATGAGTATGATCCGGATAGAGGCACTACGGTGACGGGTCGGGGCTGGACCGCCATCATTACGTGCAGCGCTGTGCCCTACCAACTGGAAGGGCACCTTGACACTGGCGAGGCGCTGTATTGGCGGTCGCGTCATCGCGGCTGGCAATTCGGTATCGGATATCAGGCGCATGTGGCCGCATCCGTAGCCATGCAAACACATGGCGATATGCCCAAGGGAGCTATGGGGATTCGTCAGGTGGTGGCCAACTATGGTCACCCGCTGGGCGGCGAACGAGCGGCGGACGTAATACCCATAATCGATGCCCTGGTGTGTGTCTATCGGGCTGGATTCGCCCTAGCGGAAGGGGAGGGACTGTGAACGATACCGAGCTGGACGAGGAACTCCGGCGCCGTGGTCTCATCGCTGAGCCGGCGGAACACGTGACCATCGCGCTCGCCATGGTGGGGCGAAGCGCGGTCAGCTTCGAAGTGCTGAAGCAGTGGATCGGGGCGCTACGGGAGGTGCACTGGCCGGGCCCTACGTTCCTCATGCCGGAGATCTATGCGGCGGGCGCCTGGACGGGCGTGACTCCTCTGCGCAACCTATGCACACACAAGGCCATGCTCGATCCGAGCTGGCAGTATCTCCTATGGATCGATGCCGATCACAAGGTGCACCACAAGCTGTTCGAGCGCTGCCAGGAACATGCCCGGGCGGGTCGCGCCGTGGTGGGTGGACCCTACTTCATGCGTGCATATCCGTTCGAAGTGAACGCGTTCGGCGAACAGAAGGCGGATGGTGTGATGTACGTGTCGCCAACCATTCTCGTGCCAGCGCTGAAGGAACCGGGCGGCTACGCCAAGGCACTCGGCATGGAGCCGCCGGCCGGATCGGGCTGGCCAGTCATCCCGGTCACCGGCGTGGGGACCGGGACGATGCTCATCCGGCGCGATGTGCTGGAACGCATGATCGAAGTGCGCGGCGAAGGCAACGTATGGCACGTCGAGCGCGTGCCCTGGCAACAGCAGGTGGCCATGCTGGAGCGCGGCGAAGGCATCTCCGGGGTCATGACCGAAGACATCCTGTTCTGTCTGGAAGTGGCGGAGTTCCTCGGGGAGACGGTGTGGCTGGATCTCGATCCACGCATGGAGACAGGCCACCAGGGCGAGCAGACCGTGGATCGTCGCCACTATATCGCCGCTCATGAGCCGCTCATCCCGCCCGGTACGAACCCCGCGGATCTCCAGCTTCCCCGTGGATACGAACTGGTTCACCCCCCTATCAAGCTAGAGCGATGAGCTACCGCTACAATCCCGATCCACCACCCAAGCCGCAGGAAACGATCTATGACTTCCTGCGTTCTCTGTGCGGCCGGGTGCCCTGGAAGGACGAATCGGAGCGGCGGAAGTGGGAACAGTGGGTGGCGGATATCGAAGCCGTGAACCTGTTCGGTTACCTGGCGACGAAGATCACTACCAACCAAGGGAGGGACTGACCCATGAGCACTGTGCGGATGTGCGATCGATGCGGCGCCATCTTCTCCGAACGCGAGGATGGCTGGACTTCCATGCAGGGCACCACCATGAGGCGTGATTCCAGCGGCACCATGCGGCAGACTACGGAAGCCCTGGACGCATGCCCCCGCTGCTCAGCCTCTCCCAGCGTGCCGCGGCCACAGCTCGCGGGCGCGGCCGATCCCTGGGCGCCCACGGAGCACGGCGGCGATGGCTGAGTATCCTGTCCCGACTGGCGTTCCCACGGCGGTCACGCTGCCCGAGCTGGCGCTACTCCAGCACTTCGCGAATCGGGCCGGAGATGCGCTGGAGATCGGAACTCTGTACGGCTTCACGTGCATCGGCATGGCCCTGGCCGGGGCGGATGTCACCAGTGTGGACCCCCATTTCGAGGGCCCGGCCGATCAACCCGACACATGGTTCCAGTTCCAGGCCAATCTCGCGCGCCGGGGTTTCAAGCGGGCCCCCGTGCATAGGTCGGAGGACGGGTTCGCCGATGCCTACTGGACCGGGCCGGATGCCCTGTCCGGGGACGTCGTGGCGTGGCATGGTGCGGTGGAGCATGTATTCCTGCATCAGCACTATCGACGCTGGGGCCTGGTGTTCATCGACGGGAACCACACATGGCCCTGTCCGATGCGCGATGCGGAGATCGCCCTCGCCCACATGGGAACCCCGGGCTATCTGGCATTCCACGATGTCACGCCCCGATGGCCTGGAGTCTGGCGCGCGACGCGCGAACTACAGGCCATGGGGCGTACGAAGCTGATAGAGCGTGTCGGTACCCTGGCCGTGTATCAGGACATGCGCTACCAGAAGAGTGCCTCGGGAACGTCCGGAACGTCGATGAGCCCAACCGCGGCGTTGAACTGCACAGACGTGAGCCCAGAGCCGCCAATCAGCACGTAGACGTTCTGCTGACTGTTTACCCGAGTCTTGTCCGGGATATTCACGCTCGCCGGTACGGTAATCGCAGGGACCACGATGTCCGACGCGTTCACCGCCACCGCGCGAGCGCTCGGGGCTCCGGGGCCGGTCGGGCTGGCGCCCACGCATAGGGCGGCGAACAGGTTCGCGATGGCGCCCCCCAGCAGGCCGCCCTGGTCATTGGTGCGCCACACTGCGACCCACTGAAGGAACCACTGGCGGCCCGGCGGCGGGCTGGGCGGGGTAAAGGCCATGGCGATCGGGCCGGGCTGCGTGACGCTGTTGAGCGTGGCTGCGTTCAGCGTGTAGTACCGGCCGTCCCGCCCCTTGTCGAGCATCCGTTCTATGCGTTCGTGGTGCGCGTGCAAATCGCCCTTGGTGGCGAGATCGACGGCCACATCGGCGGCTATGGTCAGCTCCATAGGCGTATCCTACGCGCATGATGATGGACTGGACCAAGCTTGCCGCGCGGGCCATAACCGCTCTTGAGCGCATAGCCGATGCGCTGGAAGCGCGGGCCCTGGTGGGCTACTCCAGCGATGAGGAATCCGAGCCGGAGGTATCGACCCATGCCCCGTGAATCCGCTGAGGATAAGATCACGCGACTTATCCAGGAAGCCATATCGGCAAACAACCGGCGCACGGCCGAAGAGAAAGACCCGAACAAGCAGTGGTTCCGGCAGGCCATTCGCGAGGAACTCCAGGACATGTTCGGCCCCCTGCTGAAGGGCGGGGGAGCGGGCCGTGGCGGCAAGCGCGGCAGCGATGACGAGTCGGATGAAGAGTCTGAGCGCGGCATCTTCGGCATCTTCGGGTAGGAGGGACTCATGGACGACACACAGACCACGACCACAACCGCAGACGAATCCAATGGCCGGTCGCGGCGAACCTGGACGGATGCTCAGCGGGCCGCACACGCGGGCCGCGGACGGCGCACGGCCAGAAGCTCCGCCCCCACTGTTGAGCTGGTGGCGGATGAAGTGGTGGCGGACGCGGTAGGGAACGTGATCGCCCTCGCCGGACTCATCATGCCGCTCGCGCCGTATACGGCCGTCACGGTGGCGGGCGTTCCGGATGCGGACGGTCAGGGATGGGTGGTCAAGAGCCGAGCGGACATGGCGGGCCGGGTGCTGCTGGAGCACGCGAAGCGCAACCCGCGCGTCCTCGCCTTCCTCGCGCGGTTCAATCTCATGTTCCGGAACGTCGAGCTGGTAGAGGTGTCCGCCGCTCTGGTGGCGTCGGTGGCCGTGGACGCACGTCTCGTCCCCCCGGATGCTACGATCGCCCTACCGGGTGGGGCGCAGATGCCGATCCTGGCGCCGGCCATCGGGGACACGATCGAGTACATCGCCTCGCAGCGTGAAGCCGCCGCCGCCCCGGAGTTCACCACCATCGCCACGCAGGCACGGCGCACACAGAGCAGTACTGGCGTGGCGGAGCCGGAGGCGCCGTGGGTCGCCAGTTCTCCAGTCGATGAGGTGCCCTCCGAAGGCGAGCCGGCTCGCGATGAGCCGAGTCCCAGCCAGCTTCGCAAAGCGCGTGCTGCGCGCGAGCGGCTCGCGGCTCGCGATGCCGAGCTGGCGGCCGGGCGGCCCGATCCGACTCTGCGTCGAGAGGGACAGGCCATCGTGCCCGGCGGAGTGACCGATACGTGATTCATACCAGCGAGTTCACCGGCAATCGAACAGCGGACCGCGCGTCCGCTGTTCGGTGGGCCCGACAAGCGCTTGTCGATGAACGCGTGGTCATCCTCGACACTGAGACCACCGACTTGCATGGGTATATCTGCGATCTCGCCATCATCCGCGGCGGAGACGGGACCGTTCTGTTGGATTCCCTCGTTAACCCATGCGTGCCCATCGCGCCCGCTGCGCAAGCGATCCATGGCATCGGCGATGTCCAGGTGGCGGCTGCGCCGATGTTCCGTGAGCTGGTGGGGCCCATCTATGACGCCCTGCGGACGCGAAGGGTGCTGGTCTACAATGCGGCATTCGACGCGGGCCGGTTCGATGCGGAGCTGAGTCGCATGGGCAGCGCGGTTCGGGCGGCGGATATGGGGCGATGGGAGTGCATCATGCTCCAACATGCGGCGTTCGTGGGCGCCTGGAATGAACATCATGGGAACTATCGATGGCACAAACTGACCGGCGGGGATCATCGGGCCCTGGGCGACTGTCGAGCCGCGCGGGCACGCCTTCAATTCATGGCGGCCGGATAACCGAGGGCGATCTACGCGAGCTGGAGTATGGCGTGCCTCGCATCCCCTGGGATGAGATGTACGAGATTCTCGATGAGCGCTGGCATGCCGGGCAGCATTTCGCCATCTTCTCCCCCACGGAGGGCGGCAAGTCCCATCTGATTCGGCATGGCCTGCTGACGCTGTGGCGACGATATCCCGTGCTGTGGATTCGCTTCAAGGCACGCGACGACACGACCCCGGGGTTCGGCACGCTGGTGGATCGCTATCCGGTTGTCGAGCGGATGAAGTACCGGGCGCGGGGTCGGAACTCGCCAGCGTGGGACGATGATCCTGAACACTTCCTGTTGCAGCTCCCGCGGTACCACTTCGATCCACACGCCATCGGCGATAAGTCGGAGAGCTGGAACCACGCCCGCCGCGTCTGCGGTGAAGCGCTTGACCGTGCCTTCCGTGAGGGCGGATGGCTTGTGGTTATCGATGAGATCCAAGCCGTCAACGGAAAGCGTCCGCCAGCTCTGGATCTAGAGAGCGCGCTGGAGAACTGTCTACAGCGGGGGCGAACGCAGCCCCTGACGCTCATCGCTGCCGCCCAGCAGCCAGCATGGAATGCACCGAGCGTCTATGACCAGGCACGATGGGTCGCATTGGGGCGCACCCTGGACGAAGCTCGGTTCGAACGCATCGGACAACTCGGCGGTTCGCGCGAGCGCATTGAAATGGTTCTGCCCACATTGCGCGGGGCATCTCCGGGGCCGCCGGAGTTCCTCATCGTGGACCGCCATACCGGTGACATGTGGGTCACCGTGGCGCCCCCGGCGCCATCTGGCGCGCATCGATAGATTTCGACTCGCCATTGTCCATCCATATGCTGTATCGTAAGCAGTCCCATAAAACTCATAAGGAGACGGACTGGTTATGGTGGCAATGAACGTCGACACATCGCAGGCTGACACGCCCTCTCGGCGCACGTGGAGCGCGGCCCGACGCGCGGCACAGAATGGTGATAGCACCACCATCCCGTTGCTGCTGTCGGGTCGCGGTCAGGTGGGTGGGCTGACCATCCCATCGTCACTCACTCAGGTGGAGTGGGACATGCTCATGGAACAGATCGCCGGCTACGGGCCCGGCATCGTTCGTGAGGATGGTGACGACGGAGAGGCGGGATGAGGACGCTGCGTGAGATCGTGATCCCCGCACACCAGCCCGCGCGGGAGGAAGTGTGCACGCTGGGCCCGGTGTACGGGATCACGCCGGTGGTCACCCTGCACGATGCGCTGGGAGCGGCCTACGATCCCGCGAACGGCGTGTGGCGGGTACTGACCATTCAGTATGACGAGAGGCCGCAGTGAGCCCTGTTCCATTCATCGTGGGGTTCGTGCTCATGTGGCTGGCGGCCGGATTCTGCGGCTATCTGTGGCACGAGACGCGGCACCTCCGGGTCATGGCCCAGCAGTATCCGACAGCAGGGCTCCGGTTCTTCCCGCCGCTCGGCCGGGGGCTGGCGCTGGCGTGGCTGGGGCCGGGGCTCTATCTCATCGGACGGTATGCCCAGCCGCCGGCTCGAACGCCCGGGGTCCCGAGCGCCGCGGCCCGCTCGCGGGAGCGCCCCGAGGTGCGGATGGACGATGACGAGGACGGGCCCGAGCTGACCGTAGCGCAGTAGAATCGAACAACCCGCTCGACCGATGCCGAAGGGGGGAATGGGGCCCCGACAGGTTCCATTCCTCCCGACGCTGGTCTACAATCCCCCTCATGCAACGCCACCCCGCCGTGTTCGTTCTGACCATCATGGCCGCCGTCATCGTGGTGAACTTCGCGGTGGACGTGCTGTATGCGTCCTTCCCCGGCTCCACGGCGGCGGCTGCGCTCAAGCAGTCCGTGACCGGGGCCTGACCACTCCAGGGAGTTGCGATGAGGTTCACGGACCGTTTCGGCCCCGATGCCAACTGGCGCGAGCACCGCTCGGGGGCGGGCACGGCGCCGAACCCGCAGGCGCAGACCGTTGGACGCCTACCGCAGACGACGCAGGGCGTACCGGCCGGCGGGCCCTTCATCCGCTACGCTGAGGAAGCCGTTGCGCTGGCCTACGATACCGCCGGCATCGCGTTCGGTGGCGTGTCGAACCTTCCCCTGACCGCCGTCCCGGGGTTCCTTCGCGCGCTCATCGTCAAGCTGACCGCATCCGGCGGCTCGGGCGCTCAGGTGGTGACCGCCGGTACCGATGCACCCATGAACGCGATCTCACAGCTCACCCTGCGAGATGCCAGCGGACAGCCCATCTATCCGGCCATCGACGGGTTCGGGCTGTTCCTCATCAATCTCTATTCCTGTCAGTCCCTCGTCGGCCAGGGCGGGCGCCAAGACCCAACGTCCTCCGGCTTCCCGTCCTTCGCCGCGGTTACCACCGCGTCCGGCTCGGGCGCTGGGAACTTCACAGTCAAGATGTGGGTGCCACTGGAATACAACTCCAGTGGGTTCACGGCGCTGCCCGCCGACAACTCCGCTGAGCTTCCCAAGCTCCTCATCCAGTTCGCTGCGTCCGCCACTGTGTACCAGACTGCACCGTCCACGCTGCCCACCATCGATCTCCGCGTAGAGGAAGCGTACTGGGCAGTCCCTAACAACATGCCCGATCTCGCGCCCTACGATGTGGGCGCTAGCTCCCAGTGGCTTCTCAACACGTCCGGCCAGAACCCGCCCAGCAACGCGTACATGCGCGTGCTCTCTCAGGGCGTCGGTCAGTACATCCACACCATCATCACGGTCTACCGTGACTCCAACAATAACCGGCAGGCAAAGTACCCCGATCCCATCGAACTGTGGATCGACAACTATCAGTACCGACTGGAAGCGCTCGATACGCGGAACGATGAACTCTGGAAGCGCTTCGGAGTCACGCGCCCGACTGGCGTCGAGGCATACACGTGGCGCAACTCGATCCAGGATGAGGTGTCGAATGCGGACGACGCTGAGAACATCCTGGTCACCACTGGCTCTACGAAGCTGGAAGTCGGTGGCACGTGGCAGACGAATGCGAACGCACCCGCTCAGCTCACTACGTACACGGGCATGGTGTTCCCGGGCCCGAGCGGCTTCCCGTGGGGCTCTCAGAGCGCGTAGGCCATGGCTGAACTGCGAAGCTTTCTGACCATCCTGACGATCGGTGCGATCGGTGCGATCGTGTTCACCGCGGTCACGCATGCCGATGGCGTCAAGGCCCTGTTCGGAGGGATCGACAGCCTGTACCGGACCGCGCAGGCTGGCTCGCTGGGCCAGGTGGCATGAGTTCGCCGCGCGGTCGCATCGTTCGCCCCGGCGGCATGGCCGTGGACCCCCAGGGCGCCACGGCCAGGACCGAGCCGGGCCCCGGCAACGCGCCGATCACGCGGCCCGCCTACCGGGTCAGCCAGGGCGTCATGCAGCCCGCAGGCGTGGCCGGCGGAGTCGGCGGCCCGCATCCGTTCCTGGACTTCTCGGGCCTGCCGTTTTGGCGCACGGCTATCACGCTCGCAGCGCTGGGATGGCTGGGGTTCGTGTGGATCTCGCTACGCGGCGGACTCAGCGGAGGTGTGCGACTGTGAGCACGATTATTCGCGCGCCCCTGCGCGCAGAGTTCTGGGTGGGGGCACTCGCCGTAGTGATCGGCGTGTGGCTGTATGCCAACTACGGTGACCGGCTGCCGCGGCTGCCAGGAGGAAATGGGTAGTGCTGACGGACATGCGCTTTTGGCTGGGCGTGGGCGTGGGCGTGATTGTGGTCATGTTCGTGGTGCCGTGGGTGCGCGGGACCATGGCCGCTCAGCAGGGCGGTTGAGTCTGACGTGCTGCGCTCGGGTGCCTTCTGGCTGGGAGTCGGGGCGGGCGCGGTGGTGGCATGGATTGTCACGCGGCACCACGAGCGCCTTCTCACCATCGCGCCACACAGCATCCGGACTCTGAGCCGCCGTGGGCGCCGCGGTCAAAGCTGGCCTGGTCAGCCGGACGCCTATTCCCAGTGACCGTAGTGGGCATGTGGATCGCCATTGTCGGTTATGGAGTGGCGTACTCCGGGTGGCTCACACTGTCGGGCCGACCCTGCGGGTTCATCGATGCGTTCCGCGGCAAGTGCCAGCCCGGGGCGCCGGTCAAGACACAGTCCGCCGATACCAGCTCGATTCCGCCGACGCGCGTGCTGAGCCAGCAGCAACAGGCGTCGATGCTGACGACCACCCCCATCGTCCAGGTACAGTGAACGGGCCGCAACGAGTAGTGTTCGGAGCGTGGCTGGCCATGGTCGCATTGGCCACCGCTCGCAGTCTGGCGGCAGGGAAGGGCCTTGCCAGTCCCGGGACCTTCCTTGCCTCCGGGCTCCTGTTTACGGGCTATTTCGCGGCGGCCGGGTTCCTGGGGGCGTTGCCCGCGGTACTGGCCGTGGGGACAGATGTGGCGGCCGTGGCGGCCCCTTACTTCCGAGGCCAGAAGATCGGGCCCCTGGACTCGATCGCGGGCGCCCTGGGGCGCCTGGACGGTTCCCAGCCCGCCGGGCCCGTGACGGGCGCCGGAGCATCGGGTAACCTCACGCCATGAGCCGCATGGTTCTCCGCCCGCCAGCCGCCCGCATCCATCTGGAGCCCCAACAGGGCCCGCTGGCGGCCAGTGCCCCGGCGCCCAATCAAGGCTTCGCGCCGGCGCCTGGCCGGCTGACCCCGGCCCGCGATCTCGGACGCCAGACGTTCGGTGCCGTGGACCAGACGAAGAACTTCGGCCCCAGCGGGTTCACGCAGAGAGCTATGGCCTGGTGGTGGCAGGATCGCGTTCAGGCCCCGCCGGTCCCTGAACAGCCCCGGCTCATCTACGTGTCCGGCGCCCAACCACTGGTCCGCTGGGGCCTGAATCGCCGGTACTCGCGCACCTACATGACCGCTGCCCCGCGGTTCCAGGGACGGTGGGCATACGTGGGATTCATTCAGCGCCACTTCGCCGATCGGGCCCGCATGACTGGAGTCGCCACGCGGCAGGGAACCACCTACATGGTCCCGCGCGTCGGCACCGGGCCGGGGACGCGCGGTATCCGGCTGGGCGGCTGAGATGAACGCTTCCCTCTTGACTCGCCGAATCGGGCCGCTGCCAGCATGGGTATGGGGCGGGCTGGCGGCGGCTGGCGTCTGGTTCTTCCTACTGCGTGGCAAGCCGTCCGGCGCCAGTAGCTCGGGTACGTCCAGCGGGGCGACTGCCACCCCAGGGCCCGATGCCACCTATGGACTCGGATACGCCCAGGGCCAACAGGCGTCCGCCGCCGGCCGAGCTGTGTTCCTGCCTGCGCCCACGCCCGCGACGTCGTCCAGCACGACAAGCACGAGCACGGCAGCCAGCTCCACCAATACGGTGTTCACGGTCATCCCGCGCCCGCCCGGCTACGGGACCGATACGCCCGGAGCGCCCGGCAGCGGGGCGCCCGTGTACGGCTCCAAGGACTCTGCTACGCCCATGCTGGGCGAAGCGGGCTGGGGATCGCACGTGACCGCCATGGGGCCGCCCCAGCAGGGCCGCTCAGTACCGGGCCGGGGCAATCTGTGGATTCCGCTCACGAACGGCGGCTGGATCTTCGCCGGAGACGTGATCGGTGGCGTGGGTGGCGTGGGTGGACCCCGCACGGCGCGCAAGCATGCGATGGGCTCCAGGGCCGCCGCGCCCATCTGGAGCGATGCGCATCCGCTGGTGGGTGGTCCGGTCCGATACCCCCACTACGTCCAGGCTGTGGGTGGTCCGGCGAACCATGGCCGCGAAGTCGCTCGCGTTGCGCGACAGGCAGGCGTACATCCTGCGCGGGTGGCGATGCTGAACCCTACCTGGACTGGCCGCATCCGGATCGCTTGATGGATCAACGCGCGCTCGGCCATCTTGCGGAGAGGGCGGCGGAGCTGGCGGAGGGGGGAATGCATCGGGGCGATGAGCTGTCGCGGCTCATCAGCGCGGCGGCCCGGCAGCACGGCTACGCGCCCTGGGCCATGGTGTCCATGATCGCCGGGGAGTGGGATCGCCTGGGCATCCGGCGCGTTCCGCTCCGGGTAACCCTGGCCGATGTTCCACGTGGAACATCGACGCGCGGAGAGGTGATAGCTCGTGCCTGATGTGAGCGGCCTGACCGGCTCGCCGGGCGGTAACGTCGCGGCGGCCCTGCTGGCAATGCAAGCGGTCACGATGACGCTCGATACTGCGAGCGCGCTCAATAGCTCGCCCTGGACATCGGAGAACTTCGGCGCCGATCCCGAGAAGGCCGCATCGTGCCGCGAGTACGTGTGGCACTCGGTAGCGGTCAGTATGGGCATGTGTGCCATCGCCTCATGGATCTCCCGCAGTTGGGTGCCGCTGCTTGCTGGCGGGGCGGCATCCGCTTATCTGTGGTGGATTTACGAGCGGGCCCTGGCACGCGGGGCGACCGCGGGCAGTGGTGGCTGGGCTCATGGATGAGCGAACCGCCACCATAGTCAGCGTCGCCTATCAGGTGGCGTACTGCTGTGCGGTCGCGGCGATGTTGCTCATGCTGTTTCCGGCGGCCCGGCTGTACCTGTGGCATGTCGGAGCTGACCAGCTCTACGCGTGGCGTCGCGGACGCTGGCTGGCGTCGCGCACTCCGCCGCCGAGCTGGACGGCGGAGCTGGTTCGCGATGATCTACCGCACGAGCTGTCATGAAGCGCAAGAACTTCATCGTCGCTCACCCGTTCAGTGAGATCGGCATCATCCCTGCCGGCGGCATGGGCGGCCCGGGGCCCGGCGGGGTGCTGGGCCCGGCGGTGCCGGTTAATCCCATCGGTCCGGGTTCGCCCCCGGCGAACGCTGCGGGGAACCTTGCCCAGCAGGCAGCCAACCAGCTCGGCCAGGGCCTGACGCAGGCCATCGGGACGTTGCTGGCGCCCGCACAGGTGGCGCTGGGCGTGCTGCTCATCGTGGCAGGGCTCCTGTTGGCGACTGGCCAGCTCCAGGGCGCGACACGGACGGCGGCCCGACTTGGGCTCACCGCCGCCACGCGGGGCGCCATCCGGTGATCCTGGGCGCGCAGGATCTGCTCGCGCTGGCGCAAGCGGCCGGAAGCGGGGGTGATCCGCAGACGGCCGTGGCGGTCGCCCTGGCAGAGAGCGGGGGCGACACCTCCGCCGTCCATACCAACTCTGACCAGTGGCGGTCCCGCGACCGCGGCCTGTGGCAACTGAACGATCACTGGCATCCCGAGGTGTCCGATGCCTGCGCATTCGACGGACTGTGTAATGCTCGCGCTGCCTACGTGCTGTCGAACGCCTGGACGGACTTCGGCGCGTGGGGATCGTTCACGAGTGGCGCCTACCAACAGTTCATGCCAGCAGTTGGTACCGCCACGCAGGCCCCGCCCGCGTCCCGCTCGCTATATGGACAGAGCGTGGTCAACGAACTGCTCACGACCCCGTGGTTTCCGGGGTCGTGGACTGTTACGCAGGGCTGGGGCCCGACTGACTACGGTGGCGAACCGGAAGGCCATGGCTACCAGCATTGGCACGCTGGCGTCGATGTGGGCGTGGACTGCGGGACTACGATCACGCTGCCGCTTGGACTGACCGGTCGCGTGCGCTCATTCGACAATCCGGACGGGTACGGTACGGCGCTGGTGGTGCTGATAGATGGCGGCCCGGGCATCCTGTTGGGTCATCTCCGCCAGCGCCTGGTGGATGATGGGCAGATAGTACAGGGCGGTGATCAGCTCGCCGTATCCAACAGCACGGGCAACTCCACGGGCTGCCATGTGCATTTCGAAGTGCGGCCCCAGGATAACCGCCAGCCTCTCGGGATCGGACGATACGGAACGGACGTCGATCCTTCGGCCTGGTTGGTGGCTGGGGAGGCGGGCACCTCCGTCGAGCTGTTCGCCGCGAGCGGCCCTTCCTTCACGGATTCGCTCCTGAAGGGCGTGCAGACGCTGACCGCGGGTGGCCAGGTACTCATGGGCGTGCTGATGGTGATCGGCGGTTTTGTCGCGGTGGCCTACGGGGCTCGCGGTGCATCTGTCGCCCAGCTCCAGGGCGACGCGCAGCGGACCGTGCGCCAGCTCGCGCAGCCCCGGCGCCGGGCCCGGCCGGCGCCCCGCCAGCCCACCACGACGGCCGGAGAGACGCGCATCCGGCCCGACATGCAGCGCGATACGCAGACGGTAGCGCGGGCCCGCCCGGCGCCCGCGCAGGGCCGCCGCGAGGCACGCCTGGACGATGCGCTTCGGGCCCGACAGGCAGCCCGCCGGACACGGGCCCGATGAGGCCGCTACGCCTCGACGTGACGGGCACGGTGGATGCCAATGGCAATCTCACCATTCCCGTCCCGCTGCCGGTGACCGGCGAGTGGCATAACGCGAAGGTCACCATCGGCACGACCGGCCCGGCCGAGTGGGCGATCCTCGTCTCCGGCACTGTGGCCACCTACGGGCGCGGGCGCAGGGTGACACTCGGGCCCGAGCTGGTGCGCGATGGCGAGACCATGACAATCGTGGTCAGCAATGCACCTCCCTTGGCTGCGATCCTGGGCGCGGTGCTGGGCAAGAGTGGCTGGGCGGAAGAGATCCTGCGCGACTACGCTCCGCAACCCAACACGATCGCCATGGACACCTCGACTCAGCCGGGGTCCCTCGGGACAGTCAGTTCTACTAGTGGCGTATCGACTACCAAGGCCTTCATCCTCCCTGTTGGCACGCAATCCCTCGCCTTCACCACTACGCAGACTGGCGGTGGTGCTCTCACTGGAAGCGCAGTCCTGACGTTTACCGACGATGATCCTGTTTCCCCCTCGCTATTCTTCCGTCAGAACCCGGTAGTGCAGAATGGTTGGAGTTGGACGCGCATTGTCACTCCGCCGAGTGGCATGGTAGCCGTCACTCTGGATATGACCGGTGTAGGGGGTGCCGGCGGCCAGTTCACTACCGAAGTGGTCGCACTTCCCTATGTCAGTAGCCTAGGTGTAGTGACGGATCCCGGCGGCTCGGTCGCATTGAAGCCTTCCAATGGCAATCTCATCATGGCGACGGGCGTTAGTCAGCACGTCTATGGGCAATTGGTAGCGCCGGCCGCGGGCGCCACAGTCGTTGCCTCCGCCGCCCTAGCCATCGGTCACTACCGCGTACGCGTACGTGTGGGTTACGGCATCGTGACGGACACCATTGAAGACAACATGAAGCTTGTGCTATCGGGTATCCTCAGCTATACCAATCTCCGGGTGCCCATGGCGGCCAACTCGTTAGGCGTAGACCGTGTGTTCGAGAACCTCAACGTATCGTCTGCGGCAGCGCTGCATGTGGAGACCATCGGGGCATCGGTCGCGCCGGGCGCCATATACTGGGCCACGATGGACATTCTTCCGTTGAGTTCGTCATGATCGCCGGCCTGGATTCCAGCTACGATGCGCCGAACGCTGCGCAAGCGGACGCGGCGGCGGCGGGCGGCGTGAGGCTGTGGAGCGGCTACCTGGCCCTGCCGGGCGGCGGAGCTGGGCTGGCGGCCCCCTGGCCGCGTGAGGCGTTCGAGAACGCCCGGCTGTGTGGTGGGGCGCCCATTGCGTTCTGCTCCGGCTGGGATGACCCGGTCGCCCTGCGCGAACTGGCGTCCGAGTGGGGAGTACGCTTGTGCCTGGACTGCGAGCCGGGCATTCGTGACCTTGGGGATTGGACGCAACCGTGGCTCGATGCATCCGGGGCGGGACTCTATGGCGGGCGCGTGCGCCACCAGTTGCGGGCCGCGTTCCATATTCTTGCGGAATACCCCGGTTTCGACCCTCTTGCGTCATGGTCGGGGCTCCGCCCGGCGGACGGAACCCCCTGCGGTTGGCAGTGGCGGGGCGACCATGTGGAGTTCGGCGCGCATGTGGACCGCGGCTGGTATGACGATGGGTTCTCGGGAGGATGGAAGGTGGTATTGGGACCGGACGACGTCAAGGCGATCACTGACGCGATCGTGGCCGAGTTCAGCCCCACAGGGCGGCTGAAGTGGCTGGCGGACTACACCACGCTACTCGTACAGGAAGTCAACAATGGCGTGGCCACACCGCGGCCCGTGGACGCCACCCAGGGCTTGAGCGTGCGCCTGGACCAGCTCGCGATAGACATCCAAGAGCTGGAGCCCATGACACAGTCGGAGCTGGAAGTGGCTCTCGCGAAAGCCCTAGCCGCCCTCTTGGCGCGCGCGACGCCTCCGCCGGCATGAACTGGGGTGTAGTGCTGACCCCGGCCACCATCATGACCGGAGCCGGGGCGTTGCTGGCGATTGGCGTGGGCGTCGGAGATGCGTGGTTCGGCCACGCGTTCGGCGGTACCGTGGATCTCGCGCTCGTAACGGCTGGCTTGGGCGCCCTGCTGGGCCATGCGCCCATCCTGGCAGTGGCGACCATGACCGCGTAGGCATCTCTAGACGCCTGTACCCTGTTCATAGGCGTTCCTGCTTGCCGTTTCTCTGCTATGCTGTCTGTGTCATGGTAGAGAAGCGCATCTACCGCCGCGGGATCGCGTGGGCGCCCCGAGCGCGCGACGTCGCAGAGGCACGTCGCGCGGTCCGAGCCGGTATCGCGATCCATGAGCGGTGGCTACCCTTCCTACCGCCGGCACTGCGCCTGCGGGCGCGTCTATATGAGCGGAGTGTGTCAGCATGATGGATCTATCGATCCTGTTGGGCCCGGGCGTCACCGTGACGCTGGTCCTTGGCGGGCTGGTTACAGGCATGTACTGGGCGGCCCGTGCCTATGATCGGCGCCTGGCTCGTGTGAAGGCCAGCCTGACGCCTGCGATGCCTACGTTTCGCCGGCCCGTGGAATTCGGCCCGCTGCACGTCCCGTGGTCACAGATCGAATGCATGCGCGCATGCATCCTCATCGACCAACTGACCGGCGGCCCGCACGATACCGACCATGTGGCGTTCTGGCTGGAGCACTGGCACGACGCGCCCTTGTCGCTCACGGGGCATACGTTGTGAGCGTGGATATTAAGCGCGGGTCGTTCCAGGCGCCCCGACCGGCCGGGCGGTGGATCAAATGGGCCTACCGCACGCAGGGCCCCGTATGCACCCGCGATATCATCGCAGTAGCGCGGCTGCTGGTCGCTGGCGGGGTGCCCGCTGATAGCCCCGTGCACATAAGCGGCCCCGAGCTGTATGTCACGTACTGGCAGGATGAGCCGTGACCACAACAGGCGTCATTATCGACGCGTGGCGAGCCCTGCGCGCCCATGCGGACACATGTCCCCAGTGCCACGACACGGTGGTCGAGCTGTCGGCGGTCCCGGAGGAGCCGATGCGGCTGTATGCTAGCCTGTGTCGCGCGGGCCGCGACGCGTTCGTCCTATGGGATGAGGCTAAGCGGGCCCTACCTGCGGATAGCGGGCCCGCGGATCGGGTTCTCGCTCAGGTTCGCGAGGCACGACGCCTATTCGGATTCGAAGGTCTCGATGACGCTGTGGCCAACCTGCGAAATCGGGCCCTGGACTCGATGCCAACCGGGGCGGTCGCACGCCTGCGCGAGCTGGACGAGGGTGCCCGAATGGCGGAGCTGGGCGCCGTAGAGGCGTCGATACAGCACGGAGACCGCATGAAGCACCACCAAGAGGAGATCGACGCCGGGAACGAGCGGCCGTGCGAGGGCTGCGATATCCGGTTCCTGCCGCAGTTCGAGCGGCAGCGCTACCATAGCTCGGCCTGCCGACAGAAGGCGTATAGGGACCGCAAGGTACAGAGCCGCCCGCGGCCCTCCCTACTGGAGACGGAATAATGGCCCAATGTAGCGCCTGCGGGGGTTCCGGATCGGTCACGTGCCCGGATTGCAATGGCACCGGAACGGCTACCGGACCCGATGGGAAGCCCGCCTCGTGCGTCAAGGCAATCCTGTGTGTGGCCTGCGGCGGCCGGGGTACGACATGACCCCGGCGGGCGCCGTGCGGCGCGTCGAACTGCATGATCCGGACGTGCGCGTGTACTTTGATGCCCAGGAACAGATTGTGGGGTTCCATAGACGGTGTCGCACATGCGGTGCGTGGCCGCAGGACGAGGCACACATACCACCCTGCTCGCCGGAGCGGTCGGCCGCTGACAGCATGGACCGAATCCGTACCAACATCTATCGCATGGAACGCTATGACAAGGTGGGACCACCAGGTACGCGGCCCGGCGAGCCTATCCCGGAACCGCCGCGTCCGTCGCCCCAGCCCAACCCACCGCGCGAGGCAGCGACTATCGGACGCCTGGTGAACAGCGCATATCGCATCGGCCCTATTGACAGCAACCCGTCAACCTGCTAGACTGTAGGCATGATGAAGCACGAATGCAACGGCGGCCACGGGTGTGCAGGGCGCGACTGCGCGTGTCCCTGCCACTACGATATCGCGGGCTGCGAGG